>Ga0315281_10009175_pt1 | contig 13735 bp, 13 predicted proteins | sample YL17G07_0_MG_FD_204540 | JGI IMG/M metagenome (GOLD analysis project Ga0315281, IMG submission 204540) | Sediment microbial communities from Yellowstone Lake, YNP, Wyoming, USA - YL17G07_0 | ecosystem: Environmental > Aquatic > Freshwater > Lake > Sediment | place: USA: Wyoming | collected...
ATTGTTAAAATACTGAAAGATCAATGGTTCTTGAAATATTCAGACAAAAAATGGAAGAAAAAGACCATAAAAGCTATTTCAAATATGAAGATCTGCCCAGAAACCGCATATCAATGGTTTAGAGATGTTATAGACTGGTACAAAGACAAAGCCTGCGCAAGAAAAACTGGACTAGGCACCCCGTTACCATGGATGCCAGATTGGATTGTGGAAACATTAAGCGATTCCACCATATACATGGCTTTCTATACAATCAGCAAACACGTTAACGCGTTACAAATAAAACCCGAGCAACTAACTGACGAAGTATTTGATTATATTTTTTATGGCAAAGGCGATTTAAAGAAAATTTCCACAAAAGCAGATTTGGAAACAACAGTCATCGAAGCAATGCGAAAAGAATTCACCTACTGGTATCCAGTAGATTTCAGAAACTCTGCAAAAGAGTTGCTACCAAACCATTTAACCTTCTTCGTATTTCAGCATGTAGCTTTGTTCCCAGAGAAGCTCTGGCCTAAACAAATCTGCGTCAACGGCATGCTCATGATCGAAGGAAAAAAGATGTCCAAATCGAAGGGAAATTTCATTACACTAAGAAACGCGATTAAAAAATACAGTACAGACGTAACTAGATGTGCCTTGATGCTTGCAGCGGAAAACATGGATGACGCTGACTGGAGAGAAGAAAACGTAAAAAGTGTCCAGAACAGGCTGGAAGCGCTCTATAGATTGGCAGTACAGATATCAAGTAATAGCGATAAAAAAAGAAAAAAAAGCCATCTTGAGAATTGGCTGTTAAGCGTTCTCCAAGACAACGTAAAGATAGTTACTGCAAATGTTGAGAATTTGAAGAACAGAACCGCTCTTGAAAATGCACTCTATAAGGTTTGGGATGAAGTTAGATGGTATCAGAGAAGAACCGAAAAACCGAATTTCGAAGTACTTAAGGAAGTACTTAACGTCTGGATTCGACTGCTAACGCCATTTATACCTCACATATGTGAAGAAATCTGGTCTATCATGGGTAACAAGGAATTTATCTCTGCAACAAAATGGCCCACATTCGATGCAAAAAAGGTAGATGCAAAGGCAGAAGAAACAGAGAATCTGATTAAGAAATTACTTGAGGATACAACTAACATCATTAGAGCCCTCAACATAACTCCTAAAACAGTATATTACTATATACCTGCTGGCTGGAAGTGGAGAGTTTACGTGGAGGCTTTGAAGTTAGCCAAAGCTGAGCAATTAAACCTCAACAATTTAATTAGAACTGCTTTAAAAAATCCTGAACTCAAAAAGTTCGCAAAAGATATACCCAAGCTTGCAAGCAAAATCGTTGAAGATATAAACAGGACATCTACCGAGATTATAGAAATGAGATTAGCGGCGGGATTGCTGAATGACTTTGATGCACTTAACGATTCCAAGAAGTTCATCGAAAAAGAGCTTGGGGTCACGGTACACGTGCTCCAAGAAGATGACCCCGCTAAAAAGGATCCGAAGAACCGCGCAAAAACCGCTGAACCTTACAGACCAGCGATTTATTTGGAATAGAGACATTGAATTTAAGCGAAAAACTAGTCGATGCTATTAAGGACACACGCTTCCTATTGAAACGGGGGTACAATAGAGAAAGCTGTGTCAGGTTCGTCGGAGACAGGTATCAATTAAACAAAACAGAACGACTCTTACTTTACAGGGGCGTTTACGATGATGAACATGCAAAAAGCCATGCAGATAAACACAGAGCAACAAATCTGATTCATGGAAAGAAGCTTGCGGTGGACGGCTACAATGTACTAATAACCATCGAGAGTATTTTACTGGAGAAAGATCTTATTTTTTGCGATGATGAATTTGTTCGGGATTTATCAGCAATTCATGGAAAATATAAACAAACCAATTTAACAAAATGCGTGTTAAAGAAGGTCGTTGATATGATAACGCCCTACACACCTAAAGAGGTCATTTTTTTTTACGATGCACAGGCGAGTATGAGTGGAGAACTAGCGTCTTTAACAAAGACAATAGTAAAAGAGGCGGGATTAAATGGAGATGCTAAGGCGGTTAAGCAGGCTGATTTAGAAGTGCTTAAATTTGGGGAAGTCGTGGCAAGCAGCGACGCTGTGCTTATTGATAAAGCTGAGAAAGTAATTGACTTCGCTGAGGAATTCTTAAAAATGAGAGAGTTTAACGGGATTGTGAAGCTAACAGAAATTTAAATTATGGTTTCGTACTGTAATTGTTGTGGGCCCGTGGCGCAGATTGGATAGCGCATTGGCCTTCTAATACTAGAAGAAAGCCAAGGGTCGTGGGTTCAAGTCCCTCCGGGCCCGCTCAAAAACATTCACATATCCAAGAGTCTGGTTCGCAACTATTCGCAGTTTATTTAAAATGTTCCCAGCCGCGAATCTGAATCTCTTCTTCAACTTTACCATCGTTTAGCACAATTTCACGCTTTTTTGTCACTTCGCCTATCTGAATCAAGTTCCCCCCGACCTTCTTAACTGCCTTTTGGGCTAAATCCCAATTGTCTTTATCAATTGTGACCACAAGTTCGTATTCTTCGCCGCCGTAAAGCACAAGCTCTTTCAAATTCAGATTGAATTCCTCAGCAAAGCATTTCACTTCCGGAGCAGCAGGAAGCTCAAAAATCCTGAAGCCAACATTACTCATTTTTCTCAACCAATATAGACTGATGGCTAAGCCATCGCTTGAATCAATAGAGGCTGATACAGCTTTAGATTTAGTTAGAGCTAAACCTTCTTTTAGATGCGCCTTGGGTGTATAAACTGAATCGACTAAAACGTTTCGCAGTTCAGGCGATTTTACCTTCAATCCTTCCAAGAGAATTTTGAGACCAGAAGATGTTTTGCCAAAATACCCTGTAACAGCTAAAATGTCTCCTGGCTTTGCAGTACTCCTTAAGACTATTTCTTCTCTCTTGGCCGTGCCTGTAAGCATACAATTTATGATTAATTCTGATGCTTCGCTTGTATCACCGCCAATTATGTATGCGCCGTATTCTCTAGCACCCTCGTTTAAGCCTTTAGCTATTTCCTCAACTTCGATTTCAGATGTATTCTTGGGAAGACCGAGCGACGTTAGAATGGCTATTGGTTTTACTCCCTTTGCAGCAAAGTCGCTTACATTCATTACAACTGTTTTCCTAGCTGCTTGCCTCATCGACATACCAGGTGGGACATCCGTTTTACCTACAAGCATATCCACCTTGAGTACAGCCAGTTTTCCATCACCTATATCTATTGCTGAAACATCGTCGCCAAATTGGATTGGCATATTGGGCATTTTATCCAAGATTCCTTCGATAATTTCTATGATTTTTCGTTCGCCAAGTTCATGTGCTGAAGACATGAAAGTTATTAACCTCCATTAGAGATGTATTATTTCCGAATCTCTTAAAAAGGGTGAAGGAAACTTCTTTATGGATGCTTCTTTATGGAATGCCCCGGTGGCTCAGCTTGGTAGAGCGGCAGAGTATCAAGTTATGCCGATCCTCGTAAGTTGCATGTCGCGGGTTCAAGTCCCGCCCGGGGCTCTACAACAATTTCAGTAGGTCCTATATAGAAGATTCCCCTCAAACGACCGTATTTTTGTCAAAATATATACACCTTCTGTGGTTTATGGAGTAGGTGGAAGCAATAATGCCGACGAATATCAAATACCCCACATTAGAGCATGAAATAGCAGCGGAAGCCATTGTCGATTTTTTCTCAAAATGTTCGCATGTCGAGGCTGTAATTCTAAAAGGCTCTTGCGCACGAGGCGAGGCGACTCGCGACAGCTGCCTTGATATAGCAATTCTCATGCGACCTAAAGACTTTTCCATAAAAAAAGATGAGCTAGAGAACCATTGGTCCAAGTTTTATGAGACGACGAAGGTCTTCAAATCACTTGAACAGGTAGGGAAATATTCGCAAGTGGACTTGGACTTCATTGATGGTGATTTTAGACCAAAATTCCATGGTTGGACTTCAGGTCCAGACGAGTTTGAACTTGAGATAGGCAATAACCTCGTTTATATGACGCCGTTATCGAAACATGGTAATTATCTGGAAACTCTGCAGGCAAAATGGCTACCATACTATGACGAGGAACTTCGTCGACAAAGACTTGAAATGGTATATCGCTACTGCAAGAACAACCTTGAGCATATTCCTCTTTATGTGGACAGAGAATTGTACTTTCAATCTTTTCACCGTCTTTACAACGCCTTTGGAGAGTTTCTCCAGCTTCTTTTCATTTCTCGTCGAACCTACCCGATTGCATATGATAAATGGATTCGAGAACAAGTAGACGAAATACTAAAGATACCAACTCTATACAGAAAATTGACAAGCCTCTTTGAGATCAAGCGCTTCGACAGCAAAGAACTTACCCAAAAAGCAGAAGACCTAACACAGATTCTTGAAATTTATGTCAACTTGTTCAACTAAAAAAAATAAAAAAAGTTATTTTTTGAGACCTGCGTCTTTTTCCCATCCTCTTTTGATAGCGTAAGCGTCAGCCACAGATTTTCCTTGGCGCAAAGCCGGTGCTACTGCTTGATCTCGTTCCCCATAGACCTTTAAAACCCTAAGAGCTTCCTCCTCGATTTCCTTAGGTATAACACAGACTCCATCATCGTCTCCTATTACTATATCTCCTGGGTTCACACGAATTCCGCCGCATACTACAGAGACATTGTAGTCCGCTCCATAGAGAGTACCACCTCTGCCGCCCGACGATATTGCTCGTGTAAAGACAGGGGTTTTCAAAGCTCTTAGCCTCGCGGTGTCTCTACAACCTCCATCAATGACTGCTCCAGCTGCCCCTCTAACTTGACATGATGTCATCGAGTTTTCTCCCCAAAGCACAGAATCGCCAAATTTGTAGCCACCACAAGCCAGTATTATGACATCTCCTGGTTTAGATTCCTCCTTCGCTACCGTTAAAACGTCCTCTTTATCTCCCTTCCTCTTTACCCGTTCGACTTTAATTGTTAAGGCTCTACCCGCCAAACTGATTGGGGTGTATATAGGTCGAATTTCATAATCTATTACTGACGAGTAACCCATAGCTCCAAGTGCATCTGCAATGTTTCCAGTAGCCCATTTAGCAAATTCTTCAACAATGCCCATACAAATACCTCTGAGTATTGAGTTTTTGTTAATCGTATAAATAAGTTAACATACTTAACTCATCAATCTGAACTATGTCTGATGTGACTAAGCAAACTTTTAATAAAATAGTTTAATATTCAATTTGATTTAGCGGGGGTTTCCGAGAGACAAAAGTTTCCGGGAGATTGGTCTAAGGAGCAGGACTGAGGCTCCTGTGGCGAAGGCCTTCGTGGGTTCAAGTCCCACCCCCCGCACCTAAGATTTTCAGGGGTCTCTGAACGGTATTCTGGAAATTCCATTGCTCTCAAGAATTATAGATGTTGATGGAGTTATTTCGCATTGAACTTGAACTCCAGTAAGTTTTGTCAAACCATAAGAAACTAGATAATCATGCCCTCTGCTCTACAAAAATTCTGAGAATTTAAACCAAATTTTAAACCTAATCACCAGCATCACAACTTTCGTAAGAAAGTTTCTTATGATGAAAAGTCAACTTATTTTTTGGTGTTCACATGCCTTTAGTTGAGATTAAATGGTTTAAAGGCAGAGACAATGCTACAAAAGCGAAGACTATAGAGTTAGTGACGAAGGCAATCTGTGAAGCAGCAAGTTGCAAACCTGAAGAGGTTACTATCATTATAGTGGATATCGGCAAGGATTCTTGGGGCAAAGGCGGAAAGCCCTTCGCTTAGCCTAAGCTAATACCCTTCCTTTTTTTGGGAATTGAACATCAATGAAAAATGCGCCGTTGTTTTATGTTTTGAAGGCTTAAATAAATCTGGGTTCATTTATTAGGTATGGAAAAACCTAGATTTTACGTTCTACCAAAACTGAATTATGAGTATAAGGATTTAGCTCCGTATATTTCTGAACAGCAGTTGACTATTCATCATCAGAAGCATCATCAAGCCTATGTTAATGGTGCAAATGCAATACTTGAGAAGCTTGATAAAGCGAGAAAAGATGGAGCTGATTTAGATATTAAGTCTACTTTGAAGGAGCTTTCGTTTAATATAGGAGGACATTTGCTTCATTCGTTGTTCTGGGGCAATTTAGCTCCAGCTGGTAAAGGCGGTGGAACGCCTAGCGGAGCCATTGGCACCGAGATAACGAAGGAGTTCGGGAGCTTTGAAAGGTTCAAGAAGGAGTTCACTCAATCTGCGGTCAGTGTAGAAGGCTCTGGATGGGCAACTCTAACATTATGTAGACAAACTGGTAGACTGATTCTAATGCAGGTGGAGAAGCATAATACTAATGTTATCCCTATGTTTAGGATTCTGATGGTTTTAGATGTCTTTGAGCATGCATACTACATCGATTATAAGAATGACAGAGCCAAGTTTGTGGATGCATTCTGGAATATAGTTAACTGGGATGAAGTTAACAAAAGGCTAGCGTAACTAGGCAAATGCCTAACTTGCATGTCCACTATTTTTTTGGTTTTATTTTTGGTCTCTTGATTGTTCAAGGAATAAAATCAAGATCTGGTACTTGGTGCAGTTATAATCTACCTTCGTAAAGATTTTAATAACGATTAACAGCAATCTGCGAATAGTGAATCCATAATGGCTAAACACTATGATGTAATCTCCTTTGGAACAGGTTCAGCCATGACAATTGTTTCAAGCGTAATTGAAACCCTACCAAAAGCACGTATAGCGATTATTGAAAAAGATATGGTTGGAGGTATTTGCTTAACTAGAGGTTGCATTCCCAGCAAAATGCTTCTTTACCCTGCTGAACTTTTAGCCAATGTTGAAAGAACTTCTGCTTTTGGAATAGATGCTGAAGTAAGAAGTGTTAATCCAAAAGTAATTCTTGAACGCACAAGGAAAACGATTACCGAGGAAAGTCAAACAATAGAGAAGGGTATCAAGAATCATCCTCGGATAGATTTCTACAAAGGTGTAGGCGAGTTTATCGGAGAATATACGGTTAAAGTCAATAATGAGATAATAAGTGGAGATAAAATATTGTTATGCACTGGCTCAAGGCCATCAATTCCGACTTTAAAGGGATTAGAGGATGTAGGATTCCTAACTAGCGACGATTTCTTTATGAGAGTTGAGGAACTGCCGAAAAGTATAGTTATTGTAGGCGGCGGTTATGTTGCCGTTGAATTAGGCTTTTTCATGGCTATGATGGGCTCTAAGGTAATTATACTTGGAAGAAACTCAAGAATAGTTCCAGATGAAGAGATAGAAATCTCTGAATTACTCAAAAAAGAACTGTCAAAGTACATGGATATACGTCTTAGTCATACGGCTGTAGAAACTTCAAAGAAAAATGGCAAAAAAGTCGTGGTGTCAAAAGACCTGAAAACTGGAAACTACGACGAGGCAGAAGCAGATGAGATACTAGTTGCAGTTGGCAGAAGATCTAATTCAGACCTAACCAAACCTGAAAAATCCGGTGTGAAATTGGACAATAATGGATGGATTGTAACGAATGAATATATGGAAACAACTAAGCCGAATATATGGGCTTTTGGAGACGCAAATGGTAAATTTATGTTCAAACATAAGGCGAACTACGAGACAAAAATAGTATTTTATAATGCATTCTTGGGTAGACGCATCAAGGCGAGTTATCATGCGATTCCACATGCGATTTTTACATATCCTGAAGTGGCAGCGGTAGGATTGAGCGAGAAGGAAGCGGCCGAAAAACATCATATTTTGATAGGCTACAATCGATATGAGGACACGGCAAAAGGCGATGCAATGATGCTAAAAGACTACTTCGTAAAAGTCATAGTTGAAAAGGACACCCAAAAAATCCTAGGCGCACATATTATTGGACCCTATGCATCTATACTAATTCAAGAGATAGTTAACTTAATGTACACTCAAGACCAAAGCGCTATTCCGATATTTGACGGAATGCACATTCATCCAGCACTCTCAGAGGTTGTAGATAGGGCATTCTATAATCTTATGGAACCTGAACATTACAAGCATCACATTAACGAAATTTAACCTCAATTTTTTGAAGAGTATAATTTTCCCAACTGCAGATATTATGAATTACATTAGAATCTAGGGTAAATGAGTAAAAAATCAGTTTATGAAAAGTGAAGGCATCGATATCGATTTAATTCTTCACCGAAGTTGCTTCTGTTAAAGTTCTATTATAGTAATTTTCTTTGTAGATGGAAGTGACACATTCATTATAATGGTATTTCCTAACTCAATCTTTGGCACTGTTCCCCTATGAATATGTCCATGAAGCCATAAATCGGGTTGCATTGCCTCTATGACTGATTCAAGTTGTTTACTTGCCATCTCTGGCCATAGGAACTCGCGTTCGCCTACCAGAGTTCTATAAGTTGGTGCATAATGAGATATAACGATCTTTAGATTGGCAGTCAAATCGGCCAAAAGCGAGTTAATGACCTCTATTCTGTGTTTATATACTTGTCCAATTCCTCTTACACGAGTTCTCTGCCAAAATGTTGGCCTATCCAGCGATCCTCTAGAGCCAACGATGCCAAGATTTTTTCCTTTGATGTCTAATACAGTGGACTCATCGGATAACCATGTTATTTCTTCAAACTTTTTGTATTCCATTAAGCTATCTTCGTATTCTTCATTTCCAAAGCAAGCGATTATTTTATTCTCGTAGCAATTTCTAATTGCTGATATCACGTCAGATAACTGGGTATAATCATTTTTCAGCACCGTATCTCCAACCAACAGAAACAAATCGGGGGTAGGTATCTCCTTTAGTGCATTTTTGAAGAGGTCGAAGTATTTAGGGCAGTGAATATCGGCCACAGCAGCGATAACCAATTTCATGTAGTAAAATTCCTCATGTTAGCATACAATAATGTTAATATAAATATAGAATATTCTAAGTTTTTCTTAACACTGTCTTTTCGATTCAGACACATTAATGAGTTTACTCTTGAGGACTGGTGGACTAGCGCGTTTATGCTTTGATTTAGCGAAGCGCACTAGTATATTTTCTACGACTTCTGTTGACACCCCAGTTAATTTGCTAATTTTGTATATGGAGAGTTTGCAATCAAAGAATCCGAAAAGGATAAGGTCAAGCTTATCATAGTCCAGCGGCAGTTCATCTGTTAATTTATGCCCTTGATAAAGCTGGGGACTGCTTGGCTTATGGACAATTTTTTCTGGGATGCTCAAATGCTTTGCAAGTTCTCTAACCTGCGATTTGTATAAGTGACTAATTGGCATAAAATCTACTCCACCATCTCCATATTTCGTGAAATATCCAATCAGCATTTCACTTCTATCGCCTGTTCCTACAACTAAATACCCATAAAGATTCGCATAATAATATAGCATAATCATACGAATTCTCGCTAGAATATTTGCAGCTGGAATCTTTTGTTCGGAAACTTTTGGGTCGCAACCCAATTTCTTGAAAAAAACCTCACTGATTTGTTGAATAGGTATTAATTCTGTTTGAATACTTAGCTGATTTGCAAGCTCTTCTGCATCCGCAGTATCATTTTGCGGGGTAAATTCTGCGGGCATAAGAACGCCTAGGACTTTTTCCTTGCCTAAGGACCTAACACAGAGCGACGCAACTACACTGCTATCTAATCCTCCGCTTAATCCAATTATGACTCCTTTGGCATAAGCCGCATTGACCGTCTTTTTTATGAAAGCTGTTATTTCGTCAGCAATTTTATCATATTCAAGATTTAGGAAAAGAGTTAAGCTATTTAACGCACGCACTTTTCGTCCCTACTGCTTACGTCTACTGTATGGATTAATTAAGTCGCTGGAGCCGCATATCTGTTTGGAATCGGTTAGCTGTAAGGTACTTTTGAATATTTCCAAGATGTTATTTCATGCATGACAAAGCATGTGAAGTTCGTAATCTTCCATTCTTTCATTCTTGCGCTGAAGAACTTTTCAGTTGTTTCTTTACCCAATGTCCTTATGCATATGCCGCGGCTACCCTATTGTTCATTTTAAGATGGCACTCTTGAAAAGAACCAATAAATATGTGTTTTCAGCTATTGAAATCACTATAGAAATGGCGTACTCAATGTTAAGAACGTAATATAAAACATCTTTAGGTCGACAGATATTGAACTGGGGGTGATAATGATTGTTTGGAAAAATTCTTGTAGCAGTAGACGGATCTGAACCATCAAATGATGCTTTAGATTATGCTATTGATATCGCAGAAAAATACGGTTCAGCAGAAGTACAGCTTGTACATGTTATTCAAAACATTTCATCGATTGTATACACTGGTGGCGCAGGATTAGAGCCAATTTGGATTGGATCATTGAGTGATGACCTTGAAAAAAGTGGAAAACTGATACTGGAAGATGCAAAGAAGAAAATTAAAGAAAAGAAGGCAAAAATTAAGAAGGTTTCAACAAAGCTGTTGCATGGAAACCCTGCGGATGAGATAGTGAAGCTAGCTAAAGATGGGAAATTCGATTTAATTGTCATTGGAAGCAGGGGACTAAGTGGAGTCAAGGAGCTAATCTTAGGGAGCGTAAGCAGCAAAGTTGTGAATCATGCAACAGTTCCTGTGCTCGTAGTTAAGTGAGAGATCACAAGTTGCAAGATTCATGCTTTATTTTAGGATAGTAAAATAGCTGAAACAGATTAAATGTATGAAGATTAGGTTAAGCTATTTTGGATTCTTTTTTGTGTTATTGTGTCTATCTTGCATAAGAGGTAAGTTGAAGAATGATAGATGTTGGAGAGATTATTGAATTTCCAAGAAAATTGAAGGAACTTGACGAAGGGGATATTCTAGATATAGTTTCTAGAGCCCTTGTTTTTTTAAAGAACGAACCTACGTTGGTATGTCTTAATATTGACAGGGCTTATTTCGTTGGTGACACACATGGAGACCTTCAGTCGACAATTAACATTGCTCATATTTTAAAAAACACCAATGTACACATTGTATTTCTTGGGGATTATGTTGATAGAGGACCTAATCAACTTGAGAACATAAACTATATTCTCGCATTAAAAGCCGAGTTCCCATCAAGAATCACGTTGCTAAGAGGTAATCACGAAATACCCCACGTAAATTATTATTATGGGTTTTTGGTAGAAACAATTAAGAAATTCTCCCAAAATCTTTATGATAAATACTGCGAATGTTTTTCGTTTATGCCGTACTCTGCACTTGTTGATAGCCGTATTCTTGCACTGCACGGCGGACTTGCAGAGAAACTAACAGATCTAAAACAGATTGAAAGCTTACCTAAAGGAGAAATGGAACCAAAAAATTCAATTGCTTTACAGATTCTTTGGAACGATCCCAACGAAGATATTTCAGGTTTTCAGCCAAGTATTAGAGGCAGCATAGTTAGAGACTTCGGCAGAGATGTCTTTGAAAGATTTGCTGAAACCAATGGCTTGGATACGATGATAAGAGCACATCAATATTTTGCAGAAGGTTACCATTACTATTTTGATGAAAAAATTCTGAGTTTATTTACATGTAGATATTATCCATCTGTGGACCCGAAAATTGCTTTTTATGATGAAGGAAAGATAAAACTGCTGTCTGTGAAATAGTTGACTAAGACTAATTTAGCGTTTTTTTCCGAGAAAATTCCTGAAGACTACTGCCGTTAAATATCCCGCTAGAAAACCGCCAATATGAGCCCAGTATGCTATTCCAGTAGTTGCGCCTACAACTCCATACAGGAATTGCAAAATAAACCAGAAACCAATAAAGATAATTGCAGGTAAGCGTACAAGTCTAATGAAAAATCCCAGAAAGATTATACTTACAATTCTAGCATTTGGAAAGAATGTTAAGTAAGCTCCCAGTATTCCAGCTATAGCGCCTGAAGCTCCTATTGCGGGGATTATTGCTTCGCTTTCTCCATACATCATAGCTATTGCGGAATGCGTTAATCCTCCAATGATTCCAAAGAAAAGATAGAGGAACAGATATCGGATATGCCCAAATCTATCTTCTACATTATCCCCAAAGATGAATAGGTATAACATGTTCCCAAGTAAATGCAAAATACCTCCATGAAGAAACATAGACGTTATCAGAGTATACAATCTCTGGCCATTCAGTACAAAAATTGGTATTTCCCCATATAACAATGCCCATTGATTGCCCGCTTCGCTTAGAGATTGGAGAATAAATATCATAGTATTTATTGCAATCAGCGACCACGTAATGATTGGTTTAGTAGAACTTGGGTTCTCATCACGAAGAGGAAACAAAACTAATCACTTTAAGACACTATATACGGTGTAGAGTCGTTAAATAAATTTTAACAAATCTGTGTTGACAATAATATTAGCGCCAAAAAGTACATTACGCTGTGATTAAAGATCTAAAACAAATTTTATGGTCACATTTTCTCTTTTCTCTATAGACATCTGATGATATGTTACTGCTTTGACCCCAGATCTAGGCAAATGAATCTCTGGATTAAATTTTTCTCCCCAAGCCAAGGCCTTAAATCCATATCCTGTTTTCGTTTTATCAATTTTTTCTATGTTGAACTTTGAGTACATCATCTGCTTGATATCGAAGGCTACGAGAAGTTTTTCAAGCCAGTTATACAATAATGCACACTCATCTTGCCCATAGATTTTGAACATATTTTTTGTTTTCTGCTTGACTAAATTTGTATCAGTCATTACTTCAAACATGGCTAAAGCGGCATTTTCAAAGGCTTCCTCCAAAGTTAATCCGTAGGCAGCGATGTAAGCATCAGCGGTATGCTCAAGAAATTCGTATTTCTTCATTTTATTCAATAGTTAGAACAAACAACTTCGATATTTAAGCCTGAGTGATAAGAATATATTATAAAAGTGAGTTAGAGTAAGGTAAATCTACGCCGGGCACCAAGCCGGGGTTGTGTAAAAAACACACCGAAGGCCGAGTGGATCAAGGCGCAGGCCTTGAGTTCTAAAGCATCAAGACAGCCTGTAACTCCTTGGAGTTGCGAGGGTTCGAATCCCTCTCCCGGCGCCATATTATATAAGCCATTTAGGCATGTTTTTGACTTATTTTTTGTAAAGGATGTATAGCAACTGCTACAACATTCGTTTGCAGAACCCTCTCAATTGAGACACCACCTGCTAAAGTTCCAAATTGTATAAGTGTAGGAGCATTATCTTGATATTTTTGGTTTCCGAAAAAACTTAATGTTCCAAGTAGCTTTTTCCATAAAGGATTATAGTCCACACCAAAGGAGTGTTTAGATATGATATTGACGTAAGCGCTCAGTGGATTGGTTAATTAAGAATTTTCATATCGAACTGTACCGCCGATCTCTCCTTTTCTTCATTATTATGAATGGAACAGTAGCCACCGCTGTGATTATCGCCACTATTATGAAGATACCGATCAATAAGTTGGTGTCCAATTCGTTAATGCTTTGGTAGGTGTTATCTCCGACTGTTGTTGACATACGCGTCATGTACAGATGTTCGTCGTATACGGTCGCATTATTGATGCCCCACCAGTAGTAGCCGCCGGCTCCGGGGGTGTCCCTGCCGGAACTCCTAGCCACATGCACATAGTCAAGCCTGCCGAACTGTTTCCATGTTGCATCAACCTCGATCCACCCGTAACCTGGTATGTATGCGGCAGACCAAGCGTGGCTACTTTTAATGTTATCG
>Ga0315281_10009176_pt1 | contig 13734 bp, 19 predicted proteins | sample YL17G07_0_MG_FD_204540 | JGI IMG/M metagenome (GOLD analysis project Ga0315281, IMG submission 204540) | Sediment microbial communities from Yellowstone Lake, YNP, Wyoming, USA - YL17G07_0 | ecosystem: Environmental > Aquatic > Freshwater > Lake > Sediment | place: USA: Wyoming | collected...
CGCTGCAGTAAAGTGGGAGACAGAAGGAAAGGATCTTTTGACGAGCACGACAACGGATGATTCAAGGTGAGGTCGGGGCCTCCCGGGAAACAACACTCGACAAATTCACGAACAGCGACCTCCATCAGCCGCTCAAGGAGCGGCTGATGGAGTACGAACTTGTCCATTGCACCGGAGTCGCCGCGCTCAGCCTACGAGCCAGGCCCGGCGCTGGGGCCCCCTTCCTCTGCAGGCTTCTTCTTGATCTCCTGAACCTCGTTCCGGATTTCCTGCGCTTTACGTTTCAGCGCAGCCATATGTTTCCTCACGCGAGTGCCCGCTGACTTGTTTCCTTTCAAATAGAACTTCTCGAAGTCCTTTTGGAAGGTCTGAATCAAGTCCAGCAGCTCCTGGTATCTATTCATGGAAGACTACCTTTCTGATATGGCTACCTGTAAGTGTTAGACTCTGTTTCGGCGCGTCGGTCAAGCTCATACGATCGTGACATCCGGCTCGAGCGTTTGTCATGTGAACAACCGCCATGCTTTTGGTATGCGGCCAGTGCTGTAAACTCGAAAGCCTCTGTCGATAGGGTTGAATGAGAAAAATCACGGTGAAAATATAGCGATTTTGAGCTCGGAATCAAGAAAAAATTCTCTGGACGGCTACCTCAGCCGAAGAGCACGCTCCCCCCGTTCACGTTAATCACTGCGCCGACCATATGATTCGACAAATCGGACGCGAGAAACAGCACCGATCCTGCAACCTCCTCCGGCGTTCCAACCCGCCCTCGAGGGATCAATTTCTTGATGTCTCTTAGTTGCTTCCGGTTGCGGAGAACATGCGCGGTCATGTCTGTGTGGATCCATCCGGGAGAAACACAGTTGACAATAATATTCTCCGAAGCAAGCTCGGCCCCGAGAGCTTTCGTGAACGCGATCATTCCTCCCTTTGATGCCGCGTAGTGCGAGTAGAACGGTTCACCACGCTGTCCGGCGGTGCTCGCGATGTTAATGATCTTGCCGCCCTTCTGTCTCCGCATGACCGGTACGACTTCGTTGCAGAAGAGAAATGATCCCTTGAGATTGATATCCAGCGTCTCGTCCCACTGAGCTTCCGTCATCTTTCCCATCCTGCCCCGCTTCCACACTCCCGCGTTGTTAATCAGGATATCGATCCTGCCAAAGTGCTCGAGCACTGTCTTGACTGTTCTTCGTACGTCTTGCAACTTAGAGACATCTGCCTGAACGATCAGGCACTCGCTGCCACCCCGGGCAACCTTGCGGGCAGTCCTTTGCGCGCTTGCCTTGTCAGCCTTATACGTGAAGGCAATCGTCGCACCTGCTTCTGCGACCATCATTGCGATTGCAGCTCCGATACCCCTCGACCCTCCCGTGACGAGCACAACTTTGCCGAGCAGTGTAATCATAAGTCTCCCTAAAGAGTTACGGTTCCTGGTACGTGCTTGAGTGGACAGCATATATCAATCATTGAGCCACTAGGAAAATGACGAGCAAAAACTAGGCGGGATATTAGGAATCGTTATCAAGATGTTTGTTTTTCCTCGATTTTTCCAACTTCGTCATTGACATTTTCTGATAATGCGACTAATTTAGTCCGACATTAGATTTGGCCCGAACAAACCATAAACGGGAAAATACTCCTAAGAATGAAAACATCAGGAATACCTCTTCATTTGGCAGCGAAAGGCAGCACGCTGATCATCGTCGATATCCCCGACGGAAAGAACAGGGCACGGTTGATCCGCCTGGGGATCTTGAAGGGGGAGCGCGTTCGATGCCTCGAGGTGCTTCCGGGCGGGACCGTCGTCATTGAAAAGAACCGGCAGGAAATCGCTATTGGCGTCTCGCTGGCAAGATTGATCGTGGTTGCCTCCACAAGTCCGGATCACCTTGGACATCATGGAGCAAAAAAATGAACAACGGGCCGGCACGAGGAACCACCGAGATACCTCCTCACAATCACGTCGAACGACATAAGCACATCGGTGTCGACATTGCGCCGGAAACGAATGCAACGCTCAAAGTCGCGCTTGTGGGCAATCCAAACGTCGGCAAGTCTCTCTTCTTCAATTATCTCTCCGGAATGTACGTCGATGTGTCAAACTACCCCGGGACAACTGTGGAGATAACGAAAGGGCACTTCAAGTCATGCGAGATTTTTGACACACCCGGTGTGTACGGGATCTCTTCATTCAGCGACGAAGAGGTTGTTACGCGAGACATTGTGCTCGAAGCCGATATTGTTCTTAACATCGTAGATGCTGTTCACCTCGAGCGCGATCTCTTCCTCACCCAGCAGCTCATCGACATGGGGAAGAAGGTCTCGGTGATGCTGAATTTTATGGACGAAGTTCAACCGCATGGTTTGCAGATCGACACCCGGTTGCTTTCCAGCCATCTTGGCGTTCCGATATTCCTGACGACCGCGACCACCCGGGCCGGCTTCGACCGGATCGAGACGGCCATTGAGCAAGCCCGCAGAGGCGAACAAGACCCCGCACTTCATCACAGACTCCACACGATGCTCAGCATCACGGGCTCGGAGGCGGAAGCGCTCTTGATTCTGGAGGGAGACGAAGCGATCGCTGGCCGCCACGGCGTTCCCCCAGGACACGAGCGCGACACGATCTACATCGAACGACGCAACCGCATCAACATCATGATCGACGCTGTGCTGTCGGAGAAAAGCGTCCGAACACGAATCGCGACGCTATTCGGGCGCTGGGCAGTCAGTACATGGACTGGCATACCGATGCTCCTCGCTGCGTTGTACCTGATCTACCTCTTTGTGGGAAAACTTGTCGCCCAGGACATCGTGAACTTCACGGAAACAAGACTCGGCCGCGAACTCTGGGAACCGTGGATGCGCGGTATTGCCGCTCAATACGTTTCGCCCACGTCGTGGGTCGGTACCATCCTGGTCGGTGAGTTCGGCGTTCTGACGATGACGGTGACATACCTTCTGTTCCTGCTTTTGCCGCTTGTCATTGCATTCTATCTCTCGCTTGCGATCATGGAGGATAGCGGCTATTTGCCGCGCCTCGCAACATTCGTCGATCGGAGTCTGAATGCGATCGGACTCAACGGCAGGGCAGTCATTCCATTGATCCTTGGCTTCGGATGCGTGACCATGGCGACGATCACCACGCGCCTGCTCGGGAACGAGCGAGAGAAGACCATTTCGGCGGCCATTCTGCAATTTGCGATTCCATGTTCAGCACAACTTGCCGTTGTCGCGGCGCTTTTGGCGGGCGCCGGGTTCACATCGATTCTGATTTATTCGATCACGATATTCAGCATTTTCGTTGCCGTCGGGACGATTCTCCACCGGACGCTTCCGGGGACAACCACACCCCTCTTGATTGATCTCCCACCGATGCGGCTTCCCCGGTTCGATAATGTTGCGCGCAAGACAGCCTATCGCACGTACTTCTTCATGCGCGAGGCGACACCCTGGTTTTTCGCAGGAGCGCTTGGGGTGGGTATCCTTCAGGTAACAGGTTTACTCACCGTCTGGCAGAACATTCTTGCTCCATTCACGACGGGTTGGCTGCAACTCCCACGGGAAGCAGCAACGGCATTTGTTATGGGAATGGTTAGAAGGGATTTCGGCGCTGCCGGCCTCTATCACCTTTCACTGAGCCCAAATCAGATTGTCGTCGCGCTTGTTACCATCACTCTCTTCACTCCCTGCATTGCATCATTGATGGTGATGTTCAAGGAGCGCGGTTTCAAAGAGGCAACCATTGTGTGGACGGGAACGTGGGTTGTCGCGTTCCTCGTCGGGGGGCTGCTCTCGCAGGCTCTCATATGATCACCCTTCAAGAAAAACTCCGCAGCGAGGCCCGATCCTGTCCGAAATGTCACAACATCATCGACAATCCGTTCTTGGAACGATGTCCACGCTGCTTAACCGCGGTTCCTGTGATCGATCCCGGCTGCAGCAGGTGCATCCACAATGCAGGCTGCCCGGTCTCGAGTCTGAAAAGTGCCGAATCGCGCGCTGGCGCTGCATAAGCAGGAAACCTTCACTAGCCCTTTTTGTAGAAACACACTATGGAACCGCAACCGGCCGCTCCCATTACAGAAGAAGCAATCTACGCAGCACTGAGTGAATGCTACGATCCGGAAATCCCGGTTGATATCGTCAACCTTGGTCTGGTGTACGGCGTAACGATCGTAGATGATTGGGTCGGTGTGAAGATGACGCTGACTTCACCCGGCTGTCCTGCAAGCTCGATGATTTCAGAGCAGGTGAAAGAGCGCCTGAAGAAAATTCCAGGTGTTGCCGACGCAGATGTTCGCATTGTTTGGCAGCCCGAATGGAGCCCGAGCAGGATGACGGAGGAGGCGCGGAGGCAACTTGGGCTGAACAAGTAGGGTGAGAAGGTAGACGTGAAACGGAAGACGGGAAATGGGGATGTGAGTAGTGAACCGTGAACAGTGAACCGGAAAACGGGAGACGGAGATTCAAGATCGTGAACATTGGGACGCAAGACGTGAAGCGAGCAGGCAAGAAGGTGGCTGGGCGCGCAGCGTTGCGTGGTTGTCCCGACTTCACGTCATCATCATGAGTGGCATGACATCTTTGCAGAAAGGAACATCTCAATGATACAGGCAGTGGCTGTCGACTCAAGAACCAAGTCGAGCAGTCGTAATTTTGTCGCTATCAACTACATCAGGTGCAAGCAAGAGTATCGCGCCCGTTTTGAGGAATTATTCGGCACCCGCGCACGCGCCATTGATCGGATGGCGGGTTTCATCGACATGCACGTCTTGAGACCGCAAACGGACGACGGAGAATACCTCATCGTCAGCTTTTGGGAAACCGAAGAGACATTCAAAGCCTGGACACAATCACCAGAGTTTCTTGAAGGGCACAAACGAGGATTCGAAGATATTCGCACAGCGAAGGAGCGTGGTGAAGACCCTCCGATGAAATCGGACTTCAAAACGTATGAGGTGATCGCGCGATGAGAAGGGAGAAACCGCTTCCGCTATATCTCAAGCGACTTGCAAAACTCGGTTTTCTGTTTTTCCTCATCAAAGGACTGTTGTGGCTCACCGTTTCCATCGTCATCGGTGCCTTGCTCTCCGATAAGTAGCGAACAAGAGGTCGATGGTTTACGTTGAGTCACGCAATGTGCCACCAGTACTCCCCACGGGTTTGCTCTCCACTCCCTTCCTGAGCGAGAGGCACATTTTGAGATCGCATCCGGAATAAATCTGGCATACGATCACTCATGTCCTCTTCAACCGTTCCCCCAGGTCCTTCATGCTCTCTTCGACTTCGTGGCGGGGGAGATTCCCTTTTTGCAGTTCTTCGTCGGTTTTCGTTCAGAGGCGCTGGTAGAACCTCATTCCCTCCCGGACAAACTCCGGATCCTCCTGAATGACTTCTGGGAGAATCTCATCCATATCTATCTTCCGATTGCCGTGAATTTTCCTCTCACGTATTTTCTATTAACAACTTCGCAACAGTTCGCGCAAATTCCTCCGCCGACTCCGGACCTTTCGCCGTGACGATATTTCCAGCGATCTCAACTGAACTGCCGGTGTATGTCGCTCCTTTCCATTTCAGATAGCCCTCTGCCGAAGGGTATGCTGTGGCCGGTTTTCCCTCCAGAAGACCGGCATTCGCTAACGTCACCGGAGCCAGACAGATGGCGCCCACGACTTTTCCAGCACGGACTGATTCTTTCACCAGGTTGTGAACGATCTCATGATGCCAGAATGCATTGGAGCCGATGCCACCCACCAAGACGATAGCGTCGAAATCTGCCGCCTTCACCTCTTCCAGCAACGCATCCGGAGTGACCACGGCACCCAGCATTCCCTGGGCTGGCGCAAGCGTTGAAGAAGCGACGGTAACTCGTGCACCGGACTCATCAAAAAGCGCCTTCGGCTTTTGATACTCTTCATCCCGAAATTGACGCGGTGGCAGAATGACGAGTATCTTCTTACCAGACAGGTGAAATGTCTCCACGGTATTGCCACTCAAGAATCGATGGTGAACTCCCAGGCGCAAGAGAAATCAGTCACCGGATCCGGCGGACATGCGAGGCACTTCGTTTTGATACGGGCATCAACCGCTTTGGCAAACTGGCTGAATTCGATCAAGCCGACCGATTTGCAGGGAAAGTCCGGCAGGTTCTTCTGGTGACGTGTTTGCTGTACCCGGCACTCAATCATCCTGAAAATCATTGTCCTGCCATTTACCCATTCAATCTGCTGACCATTTATAGCCGCATAGAGGCGATATTGCAGAGCTTTCTCCAAAGCCTTCAGACCGCCGTTGGAGGGAATCTCAAACTCCTTCATGATTCGTTTGGCCTCCGTTACAGCGAAGCGTTCCCACGATTTCGCGTCAAGTTCCACGGCTGCTGCCATGCCGTATTTTTCTTCCGCGGCCAAGAACCAGCATCCGTCGTGAGCCAGCCAGTTCTTGGCATAGACATCAATCAGTTTCAGCAGTTCTTCGCGGGAGAGATGAGTGAGGTGGTTCATGCGTTCCTCTTCTAAGAACTGTCTCGAAGTAATCTATCCTCTGGCAAAAAACTTGACCTTTGTGCAGCAACCGTCATCAGAGTCTCGGCGAGCGATTGCAGCGGCGGCGCGACCATCTCTTCGTTCAATCGTAAGACAATCGAATATTCTCATCCGCCAGCGTCGGCTGAATGAGCTCCTTCCATTCCGGTGCGTCCCAGGTTCCCAGCTTCATATGGATCTTGTAGTATTTTTCAGGAATGGGATGTGTGCCGACGACCACCTTCAGACCGTACTTCGCCGGAATGAAGTCGCGAAAGTGGGAAATGTAAGGACAGGGCGGATACCCCACGATCATACCTGTCGCAAAGTGAATAACCTGCGCTCCGTTCTTCTTCATCTCTTCCGGAGCGTATTCAATGTTCCCGCCGGGGCAACCGTCGCACGTCGTAAATCCCACGAGTTCGACGTCGGTGCCTTGGTAGATGCTGAAAGCCCCTTCCTTCCGGTAGAGCGCGCGAAAGCACTTCCCACCAGCACACGTGTGATAGCGATGACAAATGATGATCCCAATTTTGGTTTTTTCGCCCATAAGGTTCTCCTCAAGTTTTAGGCTGGTTCACATCTTTGGCATGCCGTGGTGTGCGAAATCGGCCATTACTATCCCTCCTTCGAGAAACTATATGTTGTTTTCCTCTTTCTCAATAGCCTATACAGTCCTCTCTTCGTTACCGCTGAAACTATTTCGTTCTCTTTTAAGTGGTGGTCACTGAAGGAGAGAATTCCATCCGGCTTGAGTACTCGATGCAATTCTTCGAGCACCCCATCGGGATCGCCCAATGCATGAAAGGTGTCGTATAACAGAACTGCATCTACGCTCATATCTGGCAATCCAGTTTTGCAGTCCGAACAAATAGTTTCCACATTCGTGAGTTGCTTTTTTGAAGCGATATTCCGAACCCTCTGAGCCGCAAGGGGATGGATATCCAAAGCGTAGATTCGCCCTGAATTGCCCACCAGTTCTGCGAGAGAAGTTATGTAGCTGCCAGGCCCACAGCCGTAGTCGAGCACCTGAAATCCTGGCTCTATCCCTACATCCTTCAATACGTTCATGCGCGGCAGGAAGAAATCACGAATTCTGAGGGTCAGAGACATGAGTATGAAGTCAAGATCAGGCTTTGGTCTATCCATAGTTAGTTACCTTCAATTTTTCTTTTTATGGCTCAGGCACGATCACGCTGCTTCCCCTTGCCGCCATGGCAGAACCCGCGCCCACCTCCGCGTTGCCTTCCGCCGCGACCGACTCCACGAAGGTCATCCGTGGCCCTGGCCGAACGGCGTTCTCTTTGTTCAGGTTGACAAGTTGCCGCATCGCGGCGGCACTGCCCCCGCCCTCCTCCCGTCATCGGTCCTTTCCCCTGAGGACCAGTTCCGTCTAAACCTGGCATGGTAGTTTCCCCTCTAAGGTTCTTGGTTTCGTTTTGTCCATTCTCTGCTTCCTATGGAAGCAAGACCGCCATGGCAACCACAGAGGTCCACCTGCCATCCTTGTGCCCTTCAGCCGATTGCGTGATATTGAATGTCTTGAGGATCTTCCCGCTCATGTTGTAGGATTCTTCACGCTCGTCCCAATCAACTGTTGGATCAAAATCCACCCCGAGCGTGGTTGCGAGCATCGTCGCCGCAAGGTCCTCTGCATATTCCCCCGCACGTTCATCCGTCTCACCAAATGAATGATGCTCCGACAGATATCCGTATGCTGACTCGTCCACGGGCTGGGCGACACCGATCGAGGCAGCGATCAGGCGATTGGGTTCACTCGTAGCATTGCGCGCCATCACGACGAAGGTGAGAGATCCCGGCTCAAGCAGTTTTGTTCCTTCTGATGCCGTGATCCGGCAACACTTGGGTGGAATAATGCTCGACACACTCACCAGGTTACATCGTTCTACGCCCGCGCTCCGAAGCGCCAGCTCGAATGATTGCAGGTGATCTTTATGACGACCGACGCCTTTTGTAAAAAAGATTCTATGTGGTACGATCACTTTACTGACCGTTACATTTATCACTCAACCCGTAACCTGAAGGCCCTCCTTGACGACGTTCAGCACAGATCGAGTATGTGGTTCCGTTAGTGCAACCGCTCTGTGTGGTCCACAATCGTCCCATCTATGAAAGCCTTGGCGGCCTCGTCGATTAACCGAATATCGGTCACGACTGGTTTGATGTTGTGCTGCGTCATGCCCTCGTAGGCCCCATGTCCCATCCCCCGAGCAAGAACGACATCGCAGTCCTTGATAGTTGCTGCCATCAAGGCATGTTTCCTGTTGTGATCTTCACCGTGCTCGTCGGGTCCGTCGCCGTGGCGATGATGATGTTCTTCCTGCTTTCCGAACGTGTGGTGCCCGGCTTTTTCTCGGCGCTCCCGCTTTGCGATGGCTCCATTCTCAATTGTCAAGACCTCATAGTACCGTGCTCTCCCGAAATGCGGACTAATCGTGACGCCGTCATCCGTGACAGCGGCAATTTTGATGGATGTCTTCATGATGGTATCTCCTTGTTGTGTGAATGAATCTGAGACACGATATAAACATAGCGCAAAGGAGTTGAGCCTACATTGCTTACATCGTGTTGATTGGCAGCAGGGATGTAGACAACAGATTCCCTACTGACTCGTTGTTTTCCAAATCCCTGTGCTTGAACTTCACCGATGCCATCCAGGAATACGAGGAGTTCTTCGCATCCTCCCGTGTTATGCGAGCCGACGTTTTCTCCCGGCTGCAGAGTCACCTGCGCAGACCTCATCCCCACACCTCGAGAGGAATCGAGGATTGGAAAGTGGCTGATACCGTCGAGCGAGAGAGACAGAACAAACGGAACCATGCCACTCCCAGCTCGTGGTTCTTCGAAAGTTGTCTTCATTCTCAGCTTTCCCTCCTCATCGATTCTCCGGTATCCCGATCTTGCCTGATCCACCACTTGGAAAGTAACGGAAGCAGAGCGATCTGACACACGGCAGCAATCAGTCCTGGTAGCAACGCTACTTGGAAATACTCCAGATGATTCGTTGTCACCACGTTCCCGAAGAAAACAGCGGCCATGAAAACAACCCTACCAGCCAGCAACGCGATTGCCACCGACAGGAATGGACTCAACTCGGTTCGTTCACGGAGGAAGCCAGTGAGGAAACCGTACGTGAGGAGTTCGAGCGTCATTGACGGGAGGATACTCGGTGAAGGAAAACCTAAGAGGGAGTAGCTCACGATGGGAGCGAGAAAACCCGTCATTGCACCACCACGCCATCCGTAGACAAGGCCAGCGATGATCACGGGCCAGTGCATCGGAAGGATGTATCGCACCGGCGCGCCCGACAGATGTGCAACGACTGGGAGGATGACAGCCGCGCCGATCAGTGAGGCTTGAAAACCATAGGCTCGAAGGCCGGACAATGGTAGCGTTGGCTTGCCCAGCGAAATTCGAGATTCAGTGTTGTTCGACATTTAGGCTATGCTCCTTTCTTGTTGTTGAATGACCGGGATCTTGCAGCGCTTCAAGTTCCTGGGCGAATTTCCTTGCTTCTTCCCACGGGAGCAACGGATACCCCCAGTGCCAGCAGCGCATGGAAGAATACAAGGGTGTAGCCGGTTGGAAAATCGAAGTTATACGACACGATGATTGAGACAAGATTGATGATCACCCCGATGATCCATGCGTTGATGAGCGGAATCCCTTTCTGGACCTTGAGGGCGATGAGAGCCGGTCCAACCAGCAACGCAAAGACAACGAGCACGCCCGCTAAGCGTACCGAGATTGTGACAGTGAGGGCAAATGTGACAAAGAAGATAAAATCCCTCACGACCCCTGCAGTTTTTCCATAAACCAGCAAGAGAAACAGCCCCAGCACAGCGTAGATGACAGCGGTTTTCAAGATCTCCTCAAGCGGTGTAAAGAGGATATCCGATGCCATGAGCTTCTGAAACGTCTCCATCCCGTGGTACGACTTTGACAGAAGGATGAACACGCCTGACAGTCCAAAGGCATACACAAGACCAATGAAGGCCTCGTGACTGTTAGCCCGTTTGGATGCAAAGGCAATGAGCGAGCCCCCAAAGAGCGCAAAGACGAGGGAGAGGGGAAACAGATACTCTCCATCAAAGAAGAGTATGGAAATTGCCGCGCCGACGGCTGCCATTTGTCCGATGGCAAGATCCGTGAAGATGATCCCCCTCTTGATGACTTCGATACCATAGAAGGAATGCATTCCAAGAAGGACGACCGAGAGAAGAAACGTAGAAAGGAGGATGTCAGTCATTGCGTTAACCTCCGTACGATTTCATCAAAGAGAGAGAAGATGTCATCCACCCCTCGTACCGCTCCCACGTCGTGAGGCAAGACGATGAGTTTCATGCCGAGTTTGTTGGCCAAGTGGCGCGAGGCGTCGTCCGGATTATACACATCCTGGAGAATGAATTGTGCCCGATGGCTTTCAAGGATACTCTCGAGGTGCTCAATGTGTTTTGACGTCGGCGGAATACCGGGAAGCGGCTCAACGGTTCCAACGATGGGAAGACCGAATCGTCGCAGGAAATAGTCATAGATCTTGTGATACTCAACGACAGCTACCCGCTCCAAGGGCCTCATCTTCTCCTTCCATTCTTTCAATTTCTCATTCCATTGCCGAACGAACTCATCCAGGTTGCTGCGATAGTATGACGCATCTGAAGGATCGATTTCGCACAGTTTCTCTGTAATCGCTTTTGCAAGAAGCGGAATGTTGTAGGGATCAAGATAGAAGTGGGGGTTCCCTTCGGGATGGATGTCTCCCTGCTCCCTTGAAACCGATGCCGGCACATCGATGAGAGTCACGTACCTTGACAAGTCGAGAAAGCCCTTCTCGCCTGGCTGAACAGAGGGATTGTTCGCCTGCCGAAGAATCGGAGGCATCCACCCGATCTCAAGCTGCGCGCCGCTGATAACCAGTAGATCGGCGTTTCTGACCCTGGCAATGAATGAAGGGCGTGGAATAATGACATGCGGATTGTAATCACCTCGCGCAAGCGAAACCACGTGCACATTTCGCCCACCGATCTTCTCGACAAGATCTCCGATGTAAGGGTAGGATGCGACGACACGCAACGGTCTCGCCATGGCTGACTGGGCAACCATCGCAACAAAGAGCAGAAATATCCAAATGAATTTGTTCATACGCTGTTCCTCAGAGTGTTAGAACGGATGAGCGCCGTGTGCGCCGATAGCCAGGTTGACCTGGAGGATCAATTCGTGCATGGTTATCTTTATTGGCACTCCATCCGCAAAATCATATCGAGTCCTATCATAGTTGTATTGAAGCCTGATTCGAGAGAACTCAGTGGGATTGAATTCAATCATGCCGGATATGCGAGGCAAATTCTCTGCCCCGCCGAGGCCGAGTTCCTTCATCACGCCTTCGTCAGTTCGCAGCATGTCACACCGGAGTCCCATCCTCCACCTCAGGTCCGCTTTCACCACCGCTTGGGCGTAGAATCCTGACAGATGCTCCGTGCTTGCAGGTCGCGTCACAGGCGGCCCAACCTCGCGGAAGTACAGCGTACCATCTATGTTTCGCCGAAGGTATTCTGCCTGCACGGAGACGTACCGAATCGCGTCGAGTGGATACTTCACCGTCACGTCGCACCCGTAGATCTCGGTTTCACCCGAGAATGCCTGCCCGTGCTGATCGCCTGATGAAAACCCATCATCTCGCCGGGTCGTCCCACGGGCACCAGACACACCCACCAGCACCGATGCATCATCCACATCCACCGACGATTTAAGGTAAGCGACGAAGAGGCTGGGGCCATCGATACTGCTGACAGAGACGGTTCCTTGGGAGTCTTGAAGACCTTGTCGTCCGAAGCTCCCCTCGTTGTCACCCTGAAGAACTTCCATTCCGAGCAGCGCGTACATGTCAAGAGGCGCTACCCAGGTGAGCCTCGCGCCGATTTCGGACAACCCATCTTCGCCGAACATCGCTCCGTAGACAAGAGGCTGATCGGCGAAATCCCAGTAGTGACAGTGCTGGTCATTGATCCTCCCGAAGCTGGACAGGAACTTGCCGGCCTTCAGCTGGAAACCAAGAGGGAATTTTTTTGTCATCCAGTATGCTTCCTCGAGATGAAACGCGTGCTCGGAGAGGTGGCAGACAGCAAAGAGCTCGAAGTATGGGTCCACCACCGAGTAGAACGTGATTTCTCCATAGTTCAGGTTGAATCCTTTCTGCGCGTGCAGAGGCTCCATCCAGCGGGCTACCCCCGGGATGGACAGGTTGTCAAACTGCTCGTTCGAAAGGTTGCGGTGAACGAAAGAACAGTCGAGAATAAGTGAGATGTCAGGAACGAACTTCGCCTGGCTGAAGGGCGAGCCGGATTTCGCCTGTGTATCCTCTTGGCTGTACGTCCGCGCCGGCAATAACGCGAGGAAGATGGCTATGCAGCAGAGTTTTCTCATGAGAGCTCCTTGGGCATCAAGATTTCGCTGACATGCGCCGAGCGGAATCGAAACCCTGACGACCTTCAAGAATACAAACCGTTTGCACTCTTTTCTCCGCTAGATACAAACAGCGGCACCGCGCGTGAACCGCACAACGCGATGATGATGCGAAGAGCGACTGGCAATGTGACTTGTTGCTTTAGCTCGTTGGATTTGAAGGAGGAGCGTGAGGGTAAACTGAGTAGAGGGGAAAACAATAAGAAACTGGATTAGGCTGCGGAGCGGCTATGCAGGTCGGAATGAACGGCGGGATGATGAAGCCGGAGGCGTCATCTGCTGTCGATGTGTAGCTAGGCTGCTGGAATCTGCAGATGGGGCAGTCGTCCCGAATTGTGCCATTGTCGTGATGATGGAATGAGGAAATGGATAGACAGAAAAGGAAGAGTGCGACGGCACTTAACGTCGCAGCGGCTTTTCTGATCTCCCTATGTGTTCTCCGGGTCCACATTTCCTTCTGTGAATGATAGCGTTTTCCCCGTTCTTTGTCAATCGCGGCCTCGAAGAAACAAGCCGGTCTGGTGGACAGGACGGATTAATTGCTCCCCGGGAAAATGCATTGCTCATTGGCCTGAAAGCGCCATCTTGGGCCATAAGACCGCACGTTGATCTTGTTACGTCCTACGATGAGCAAAAGCGACGCTGGTACCATCGTTGTCCTTTTTCCTCTTCACTCATGTTCTCTTTAACTATCCCTCCAGGTCCTTCATGCTTTGTTCAA
>Ga0315281_10009177_pt1 | contig 13734 bp, 9 predicted proteins | sample YL17G07_0_MG_FD_204540 | JGI IMG/M metagenome (GOLD analysis project Ga0315281, IMG submission 204540) | Sediment microbial communities from Yellowstone Lake, YNP, Wyoming, USA - YL17G07_0 | ecosystem: Environmental > Aquatic > Freshwater > Lake > Sediment | place: USA: Wyoming | collected...
CCGGCCATCATGTGGAGTATCGTCGTCTTGCCGGCGCCGTTCGGGCCGAGGACGCCCGTGATGCCCGATCCGAGCGCGCACGAGACATCGTTGACCGCGACGACGTTACCGTACCACCGCGAGGCGTGTTTCAGCTCGACCCGCGTGCCGGCGGGCGCCGACGCGAGTGCAAAGGCTGCGTCTGGCGTCGCGGCGGCCGTCATGCGTTTTGCCTCCGGTAGCGCCAGACGAGCGTCGCCACGCCAACGACGGTCACGCCGATCATCAGGTACAGGTATGCCTGGCCGGGAAGATCGAGTCTGGTGATGACCGCTCGCCGGCGCGCCTGGACGTCGAACAGCCAGTTCGTGAAACCCGAAATAACGAGAATCGGGTTCGCGAGCAGGATGTATTTGCGGACACTGCCGGTCGCCACGGTGCGAATGATCCCCGATGCGGCGGGTAACACGAGAAATATCGCGATCACCGAAGCCGTCGCCTGCGCGCGCCTGACCGCGAGCGAGGATATCGACAGGCCGATCGCCGCCACGAAGATCGACGTCATCATCGTACCGCCGATGATCGGGCCGAGCAGCGGGTACTCCGATTTGATCAGGGTCCATGGTGTCGGCGAGAGCAGCACCTTGCCGAAGAACATGAACAATTGTGGGCCAAGCGTGATGAGCAGCATCGCTCCTGACAGCGCGAACATCTTCGACATCGCGTAGTCAGTCGCGGTCATCGGCCGCGATAGGTACAGCGAAAGCACGCCTTGCTGCTTTTCGGTCACGACCAGTTCTGGCGCCTGGACGGCGACGAAGAGCGCGAGCAAGAACGCGGTGAAGTTGAGCTGGTTGGCGTAGTTGACGAGCTCCGGTCGGCCGGTCGCTGACGCAACCGCGACCTGGACGATCGCTGGGAGAAATACGACTCCGCTGACGATCATTGGCAGGAGCTTTGCCTTAGGCCCGCGGCCGATCCCGAAGGCGGCGCGAAAGGAATAACCGATCAGATTGGCGATCGCGCTGTTGCGGCCGAGGCGTGGACCTGCATACCGCTGATAGCCGAGATCGTAAATCGTGCCCGCCGCGCGTGGCTCAGTCATGTTGCATCTGGGCAAAGAGTTCCTGGAGCCGATGCCGAGTCACTTCCATCCGTCCAATCGGAACCTCAAGCTCGGCGGCGATGTCACGCACGGTGTCGTACATCTCGTCACCGGCTACCGCGATGTGCAGCTCGTATCCGTGTTTCGAAACCTCGAGCCCGGCGTGGCGGAGCCGGTCGGCGAACGCCGGAACGTCGTCGTCGAGTTCCAGCACAAGGTGCTGGGTCTGCTGGGTGAAAGCGGCGACCGGACCCGAGTAGTGGAGCTTGCCATTGTCGATGGCGAGCAAATGGTCGCAGACGCGTTCGATCTCGCCGAGCAAATGTGACGTCACCATGACAGCGATTCCAAATTCGCGCCCGGTCCGCATCACCAGTTCGAGCATTTCTTCCCGGCCAGCGGGATCGAGGCCGTTCGTCGGCTCATCGAGGAGGAGGAGCCTGGGGTCGTGGACCAGGGCCTGAGCGAGCTTGACGCGCTGCTTCATGCCAGTGGAATAGCTGCCGATCAGCCGGTAGCGCTCCTCGTACAGCCCGACGTGTCGGAGCATCTCGGCCGCCCGTTCGCGGGCGGCAGCGAACGGGAGGCCAGACATGCCCCCCATGTGCGTCACGAAATCGGTGCCGCTAACGTCGAGGGGCAGGCAGTCGTGCTCGGGCATGTAGCCGACGAACTGACGCAACTCGAGAGCGTCCTTTTGCGAGTCGAAACCGAGGACCGAAACCGTTCCGCTCGTTTGCGGCAACAGGCCAAGGAGGATGCGGATGAACGTGCTCTTGCCGGCGCCGTTGGCGCCGACAAAGCCGATGATTCCCGGCTCGAGGTCAACGGTCAACGCATCGAGCGCGGTGACGCCCGGGTAGCGCTTGGTCAGCTCGCGGGCGCTGATCAGGGACATTCGTACGGAGTTGGGAGGAGACGAGTCGCGCGATGAAGGCTGTCGGCGGGCTGTGCCAGTACGCTGGCCACGACACCTACTGAAGAATCCGGCGTCGGTTTCAGCGAAAATGGCCGCACGGCGTATTGTCCGAAAGGGGGGGAGTCGTCCGAAACCATGAAGCTACGGTGCGTGCTGGTTCTCGACGTCAGACCCGAGTAAAATTGGCTGAGACTTGAAGCCAATAGACCGAATGTGCATGTGGAATAAACCATGAGCGGCGTAGCGATTGCCGCCGCTCTGCTCGTCCTGCAGCAGCATCCCCAAAGCGGGGACTCGTCGAGAGTGCGCGACTATGTCACGATAGGGGGCACCGCGATGGCGGGGTATTTCGACGTCCTGACCCGCAGCGGAGTCAGGCTGGTGCTGCGCCGCCAGCATGATCAGCGGATGGCCGGTGTGAACGTCGGCTGGCGTCACGAGGGCCGCAGTCTCGGCATCGGTATTCGCGGCAAGATCTTCACTGGGTACGATAATGCCTTGCCGCGCGAGGCCGTCAGCGGTTTTATCGCGGTAGCGGACATCGGGATTGCGGAGAAGACGCCGCTGAGTGGCGGCTCAGCGATGTTGGACGTCGACGGCAAGTATTTCGGGGTCACCGGCGGCATTGTTGCCGGGTCACTGCTGAAGAATCGCGGCAATCACACCGAGTCGATTCCGTCGCCGATTGGCGCTGCGGCCGTCCGGATCGGAGTGTTGTCGCGATTCTACGGCGAGGCGGCCGTCTATGACAATGACCCGGCGCCCTTGCCCGGGGCCCAGCTCAAGCTCAGCGCGACCTTCGTCGATGATCGTGGCAGTCGATATCGCGTCGGCTTTGTCGATACGGGGAAATTCGCGGAGTTCCACGTGAGGCTGAAATACGGGCTCGAAGTGGCCCCGCTCATCACGGTCGGAAACAACAGCACGTTCAACTTCCGACTTGGCGTCGAGTGGAGAGTGCCCGTCCGGCGGTAGGACGCGGTACGTGCGCTACTAAAACCGCCCTCGCCATTCGGCCGTCTCTTCGGGCACGAGCCGGGCTCCCTGCGGTCCGACCTCGAGGATATAAAAATCCCGGCGGGTCCGATCGCGAGGATCGACGACTTCGTAGTACGTCGGCTGAGGCTCGATCTTGACCGACAGACCGTGGCATTCGCCGCCGATACACTTGACTTCGATCATGGGTGGCTCCATTACGCGTGAATCAAGTGAATTCAGCTCGTCTGTTTGACTGACTTGGATGTACCGGGAACGGCGGGAGGCGGGCCGAGGCGCGCCAACCGAACCGCTTCGGCAATTCGATCCGGGAGTCGGACGGCACCGATCTGATGCGCGTCCCAGACGAGATGCAACGCCCGCAGCTGGCGCTCGAGCGTGCCGAGCAGCTGACGCCCGTGATTTTCATCAGCGAGCAGGGTGCGCATGATCTGATTGAGCTCCGCGTCGCCATCATCGGCAAACGAGTTGGTCGAACAGAGCTCGAGATTCCACCGCGAACGGTGGGTAACGCACAGGCCATCGCGCGTCACGCGATTGGCCTGCTGTTCACACCCCGGGCAGGTGTCGATCTGACGAACAAGCTCGGGGCTGGGGACAAACGGCATTTCAAGTTCCTCGAGGGCGGCGCTCAATTCACGGCGAAGATTGGGATCGCGGGTGGTCGCCCACACGCGGCGAAGGCGCTTCTGGGCGGCTGGTTCAAAGCCCATGGCTACCTCCTGGTTCAAGGGTGTCGACCGGCGGCGTGTTACCCACCGCGGTCGAGCCCGTCATATTCATGTCTGACAGGGGTTTGCCAGCTCGGCGGCGGTGCCTTTCCGAAGGCGTCGCGGACCTGTTCTCAACGGTATGGCTCGTCGTACTCCCGAAGGGCCCGGCAATGGAGAGGGGGCTGCTCTCGACGCGATCGACAATCACTGGGCCGTTCGAGTCATAGACTCGGAGGACCGGGCCATTGCCGTTCGTTATGCGCTGTCGGTGATGAACCGCGTCGCCGCGGGTGACGCGAGTCGCGTCCCCGGCATGCCGCCGCTCCTCGTCCCGCTCGCCAGCGCGTACGCGCTGGCTGGTCGCGAAGTGCTCGACTTCGAGGGAGCTGGGGCCCCGACCGCCATGCTTTCCGATCGGCAAGCTGCCGTTCGGCGCGTCCATCTCGAGACCGCCGCGGCGCAGGCATTCTTGCTGACGGCTTCGCTCCCTGTTGAGACTCGCCCCGATGAGCATCCCGCGATGCTCTATCGCACGCTGATGCTCACCGCCCTCGCCCGCGTCGGAAAGAAATCGACCGATTTCGAGCAATGGCTGCTGCTCTTTGGGCGCGCCGTATTTCCCTCGATCCGAGCTGGCGATCGATGGGATCTGGTGCTGCTGAGGCGGGTGGTCGAGCTGTGGACGCACGTCCTGCGCGGCAGCGGACCCTCTGGGCTCCGGGGCGCGATGGAAATCATCGCTTCGATCCGCGAGGAACGGCCTGACCGGGAGAGTCAGCTCCTTGCCGAGATCTCTGAGGATGAAGAGCCGCGGCTCAAACTCCATCTCTTTTCCCTGTTCAATCTCGCCGAAGGTGCGACCGATCTCCTGCTGTTTCGCCTCCATGCCGAGCCTGAACGCGTCGCGCACCAGCTGTATGGCCGGCTGCTGCTCGCCCGCGAAGGCGTCGCCGGCGACCCGCGGCTCGATGCGACCTGCGACTGGCTGTTCGAGGCGTCGCGCCTTGTGGTCGAAGCCCGGACCTCGCAGCTCGAGCTGATGTCCGAAGGGACCGCCGGCTCCACCGGGACCGCGTAAGCGATCCATCGTTACCTGGCAGCGCGGCGTGCGCTGCTTCCAACGAGCATTGGGCGGCCGTTTGGCGAGGCGGCCAGCACCAGCGACAAGCGGCGCATCGCAGCACCGCGGAATGGCAGCATGCGCGGACCCGGCGCGCTCAGCGGAACCGAGATTGTGTCCTTCAGTTCATCGCTGATCCGATACCAGTGCGTCGCCCCCGCGGTGGTCGTGCAACGCGTGTAGTAGCCGTCGGTGGTCCGCGACCAGAACCCCTCCCAATCAGTGCCCGGCTCAAGGTCCCGCAACAGCGCCGTGCGAGGTGCCGCATCCAGCGGTTCCGGTGGCGCAGAGCAGGGGACAAGACGCATGTCGCGGGGCGGGGCGTGGTCGAACGCATTCGCGGCGATATCGCCGCTGGTAGGGACGCACAGAATAGGAATGCCAGTTTTGAAACGCAATAGTGAAGTTATTCATAAATCGTTGCAGGACATGTGGATAGCTCGTGTGGAGCAATGTCTATAACGCTGGAAGTTGGCCCACTGATTGAGTTAGCGTGGCACGGTCTGTTGTTGAAAACGAATGTGGATAGCTGTGCACCCAAGACGGTTTTTGTCACCGTTTTTTCAAGGTTTTGGCGGTCTTTTTCGTGTGGAGAAAACCGTCATTTCAACAGGGGGCGTGAACAACATGTGGAGTGCGGCGGAACCCCTCTTCTATATGAGAGTTATTCTTTCACGATGCCGCACCGCCTCGTCCCCGTAGCCGCGCTGATCGTTGCAACCACCGTTGGCGCGGGCACTGTCGCCGCCCAGGATACGGCGGCGACAAGGCTCCCTGCGATGGTCACAGTGACCCGGCAGGCCCCGAAGTCGCTGCTCGACCTCGCGTTCGGGATCAGTGCCGTGTCGCCCGACAGCTCGCGGCCGGGGCAGGCCCACATTGCGGCCGACCAGACGCTGATGCTGATCCCGGGTCTCACCGTAGCCAACCGGGGCAACCCGTCGCAGGACGTCCGAGTGTCGGTCCGAGGTTTCGGCGCCCGTTCTGCGTTCGGGGTTCGGAGCATTCGCGTCATCCGTGACGGGATGCCGCTGACGCTCCCGGACGGTCAAACGCCGCTCGACTACCTCGACCTCGAGTCGGTTGGTCGGATTGAAGTGATTCGCGGGGCGGCGTCGGCGTTATATGGCAATGCCTCGGGCGGCGTCATCGATATTCACTCGGTCGAGCCGACGACCAGCCTGCAACCCGAGGGCCGGGCATGGATGGGCTCGAATGCAACGCGTCGAACGGCAGCGGTCGCGAGCGGTACAAGCGGTGGGTATTCGTATCAAGGCAATGTTGGTGAGACCGTCGCGGACAACTTTCGAGCTTACTCGCACCAGCGGCTCACAAATGGGTTTGCTCGCGTGTCGACGACGTTTGGTGGCACCGCGCTTTCGCTAGTCGGGATCGGATTGCACATGCCGCTCGCCGAAAATCCGGGCGCACTGACGCAGGCGCAGGTCGACAGCGCTCCCGGAATGGCCGATCCGTTGTCGGTAACGAAGAAGGCGCGGAAAGAGGTCGATCAACTCCAGGTCGGCTTTTCTGCCCGGCGTGGTGTACGCTGGGGAACGGTCTCGGTCGGTGCGTATGGTGGCACCAGAACTCTCTACAATCCGCTGACGTTCGCTGTGGTCGGCGTCGACCGTACGATCGCCGGCGGTTCGGTTCGCGGTGACTTCGACATTGCCGGCGTCACCGGCCTTCGACTGACGGTCGGCGGCGACTATCAACGGCTTGACGACGCCCGAAAGAACTGGGCGAACTGCAACGGTCTGGCGGCGACGACAGCAAGCTGTCCGTCGGTTTCCGTAGAGAAGGGGAACTTGTCACTCGACCAACTTGAGCTCGTCACGGGCGGTGGTCCTTATGCGCGACTGGAGATCGAGCGCGGTCGCGTCCGCGCCAATGTCGGCGCGCGGTCAGACGCGGTCCGTTTTGAAGTCACCGATCATTTTCTTACAGATTTACGTGACGACTCGGGTGTGAGGAAGCTGAGCGCGGTGAGTCCAATGGCTGGAGTCGTCGTCCGCGTGGCCAGTCTGTCGACCGTCTACGCCAACGTCTCGACGGCGTTCGAGACGCCGACGACGACGGAGCTGGGTAACCAGATCGACGGGTCGGCGGGACTCAACCGCGATCTCCAGCCGCAGTATTCGCGGACTATCGAAGCAGGAGCGAAAGGCGTTGTAGGGTCGGTGTCGTACCAGATCTCGGCATTTCAGACGCGGGTACGCGACGAATTGATCCAGTTCCAGATTCCCGGAGGCAGCGGCCGCATGTACTTTCGAAACTCGGGAGAGACGCGGCGCAACGGCGTTGAGGTTGCCGGGGAGTGGAGCCCGCGGGGCATCGATGTGAACTGGGCGTACTCGTATTCACGCTTTCGGTTCGTGAATTTTGTTTCCGGCGCGGTGGATCTCGCTGACAAGCAGATCCCCGGGATTCCGGAACAACAGATCCAGCTCAGCGCCACCCGCCGGTTCGGCCGTGAGGGCTTTGTCGTCGCCGAATGGGTCGCAAAGAGCCGCGTGTGGGCGAATGATGCGAACGCGGTCTCGGCGAAGCGATACGACGTGTTGAATCTCCGCGCTGGGCGCGATGTGGCAATCGGCGGCGCAATGATCTCGCCGATGATTGCCGTGAGCAACGCGCTCGACAGGCGGTACGTCGGGTCTGTTGTGATCAACGCCACAGCGGCGGGAACCGCAGCCCCGAAGTTCTTCGAACCGGCGCCGGGAAGAACCTGGCTCGCAGGCGCGAGAGTGAGGCTCGGTCGGTAACTTTCGAGGGAAGTGGCCCAGGGTAGAACCCGGTTGGTCTGTCCCTCTTGTATGCCCGCTATGAATAAGAGTTTACGCAAGCCGGCCCTCGTGGCGGCATCGATAGCAATCGCTTGCACCGAACCCACCCCGGTCGGTCCGCCGTCGGTCATCCAGAAGGTCACCCCGGCAACCGCTACCACGACGGCAGGGTTGGCAATCGCCGGTGGTGTCACGGTGAGGGTGGTCGATGCACGCGGTAAGTCGGTCGGCGCCAGTCGCGTCGCATTTACGGTCACGGCGGGTGACGGGTCTGTGTCTCCTCATGTGATTTTGAGCGATGCCAACGGCCTCGCCCATACTGAGTGGACTGTTGGTCAGACCGCGGGCGCTAACGCACTCCGGGCAAGCATCGAAGGGGTCGACTCGACGGCGACGTTCACCGCGACGGGGACAGCAGGGTCGGCGACCGCGGTTGCGGTGACACCACGCACGCTCCGATTGGCTGTCGGCGCAACGACCGGAGCAGTCACAGGCTCCGTGGTAGACAAGTATGGGAACGGGACTGGCGTCGGCGCCACGTTCACCTCGCGGAATACCAGTTTGGTCACCGTGAACTCGACGACTGGCGCGGTGAGCGTGGTCGGCGCCGGCGGCACGAGTTACATCGTCGCCGCGGGAGCGACCTTTCTCGACAGCACTCTGGTAATCGTTCTCAAGAGTGGTGATACGCCGTGCACCGGAATCACGGCGCGATCGAATCTCGCGATCGGTGAGGTGATCACGACCGGCTTCTTTGACAACGGGATTTGCGTTGATGCCACCACGACAGGAGGCGAGTACGCACTCGTTCCGTATTTCAGTTCGCCGCTTTCCAGCGCACAGGTTGGTGTGTCACTGACGGCGTTCGGAAGCAAGGCACCTGGCGTGCTGAACTCGGCGCGCCCTGCCGGCAGTCAAGTTGCCGTTGACGCGGGCGCCGGCGTCACGGGCCCCCCAGGGCCATCTGGAGCGGCGTTTCACGAACGAATCCGCGCCAGTGAACTACTCGGGATGTCCGTCGCAGCGGCCAACGCGCGCATTTGGTACGGTAGCCCTGAGCGAACGGCCCACCGTGCGGTGCGGAGCACCGCGGTTCCCGCGGTGGGCGAGCAGATGCAGATCAACGTCAACTCGAACGACTTTTGCAGCAACCCGAATGTGCATGTCGGCCGGGTAGCTGCTGTCACGCAGCGCTCCGTCGTCGTCGCCGACGTGTCGAATCCGCCGGGGTTTACTGACGCCGAGTACCTGTCGTTTGGCGTCAACTTCGACACGCTCGTCTATTCGCTCGACGTGACAACGTTTGGCGCGCCGACGGATATCGACGAAAACGGTGGTCGCATCATCCTGTTCTTCACGCACGCCGTGAATGACGCCGGGGTCGGCGTGCTCGGCTATTACTACGGTCGCGACCTGCTGCCCAAGGCTGGGCCGCTCGGCACGTGTCCGGGTAGCAACGTCAGCGAAATCATGTACCTGCTCGTGCCCGACGCGGTCTATTCGAAGAACTACGTGCTCACGAACACTGTTGGTACAGCCGCCCACGAATTCCAGCACCTGATCAATGCCGCGCGCCGGCTTTACGTGAACACGAGTGCGATTCCGACTGAAGAACGGTGGCTCAACGAAGGCCTGAGTCACGTCGCAGAAGAGTTGATGTTCTATCGGGCGTCTGGACTAAAGCCGAGGCAGAACATCGGCGCTGAGCTGTTCACGGCGCCGTACGCGCAGCCGTACCTGAACTTCCAGATCAACAACGTCAACCGCCTGAAAGAATATGTGAAAGTGCCGGAGTCTCAGTCGCCAGTCGGCACCGATGACAGCGATGAGGACTTCGCGACGCGCGGTGCGATCTGGTCGTACCTGCGCTACGTGGCCGATCAACGGTTTTCGGCTACAGAGTCCACGTTTTGGAGCCAGCTCGTGAATTCCAACGTGACGGGACTGCAAAACTTGTATGGCGTCGTCGGCGTGGACGCACGATTGTTGATGCGCGACTGGACGCTCTCGATGTTTCTCGACGATCTCGTGCCGGGCGTGAACGCGAAGTATCAGCAGGCGAGTTGGAATTTGCGGGCCGTAATCAGCAGCTACGCGCCGGCCACGGTTCCGCTGTCGGCCGCGAGCGCCGCGACGTCTCTGACGCTGAAGGCCGGAGGCACCGTCTTCGCCCGATTCGGGGTCGCCGCGAACCAGGAGGCGTACGTGGTCGCGGCAGGGACGCTCGGTACGGCATTGCCGAAGAACGTGCTGCTGGCGCTGGTCAGAACGAAGTAGCGGCGGATTGGTGCGGTGGGGCGTCAGGTCAGGGTTTTGGTAAACGCTGCGCGCTCAATTCATCGATCCATGGGTTCACCCCCTCCCGACGGGCACTGCCTTCCGTAGCTTTCCGAATGTCCCCAAACCCAAAACGCAATGTCTTTTCTTCGTAGGCTCAGCGCGCTTGGCGCGCTGACGGTCGCCATCAGCACCGCTGCCTCCGCGCAACCGACGCAGGTCGCCCCGCCCGTTCTGGCCGCAGTGCCCCTGACCTTTCCGACTGCGGATCCAGTGATGAAGCGGATCTGGCAGCTCGGCATGGATAGTTCGCACACGACCCAGCTGGCTAACGCACTGTTTGATTCAATTGGCCCGCGACTCACCGGGAGCCCGGGCATCAAGGCCGCAAGCGACTGGGTGATCAGTCAGTACACGGCATGGGGGATCGAGGCCAAGGCAGATCGGTATGGTACCTGGCGCGGATGGAGGCGCGGCGTGTCCCACATCGACTTGATGAAGCCACGTGTGCGATCGCTCGAGGGGACGATGCTCGCGTGGAGTCCTGGAACGAAGGGTGTTCCGGTGACCGCTCAGGCGATCATCCTGCCCTTGTTCAAAGACAGCACCGAGTTTGTGAAATGGTTGCCGCAGGCACGGGGCAAGATTGTGTTGTTGTCGCCGGCGCTTCCAACGTGCCGCCCCTCGGAGGACTGGGCCAGGTGGGCGACGGCGGAATCGCGGGCACGCATGGACACGCTCGTCACGAAGGCACTTGGTCAATGGACGGCCATGGGCGACACGATCAGCAATGCCGACGGAAGTCGGACATTCAAGGTCGATAGCGCGAGACTCTATCGCGGCACGGGCTATTCGCTGGCGCTCGGTACGGGTACGCTCGGGATGCGGCTGGAAAAGGCTGGCGTCGCCGGAATGATCACGTCACGCACGAAGCTCGTATTCGCCAACACGAATCCGCCGCTGAATGGTCGCGGCGGAGGTGGTGGTGGCGGCGGTCGCGGCGCGGGTGGAGGTCAGCCGGGTGGCGCCAGCGCGCGCGGCGGTGGCCCTGCGATGGGTCTCAACGCGGGCGGTGGTGGCGCGTTGCTTGCGGGTCCAATCCAAGCGACGGCACTTGGCGGGGGCGGTCGCGGCGCGGGCCCGCAAGGCTCAGGCGGGTGGGGCACGATTGAAGTCTTCGAGAGCTACAACAAGGTGGCACCGGCAGTCGCGCTGACCTGCGAGGACTACAGCCTGGTGTATCGGCTGGCCGAGAACAAACAGAATCCGATGGTGCGCCTTGATCTCGACGCATCGCTTCTCGGCGAACAGGCGGTGTTCAACACCATCGGTATGATCAAGGGCAGCGAGAAGCCGAACGAATACGTGATGTTGTCGGCGCATTTTGATTCGTGGGACGGCTCGTCTGGCGCGACGGACAACGGCACCGGAACGCTGATGGCGATGGAAGCGATGCGGATACTCAAGAAGGCGTATCCGAATCCCAAGCGCACCATCATGGTCGGCCACTGGGCGAGCGAAGAGCAGGGGCTGAACGGTTCCACCGCGTTCACCGAGGATCATCCTGAGGTCATGAAAGGGCTTCAGGCGTTGTTCAACCAGGACAACGGAACCGGTCGCGTGCAATCACTTTCGTCGTCAGGTCTGTCGGATATCGGCAAGCACCTCAAGATGTGGTACGAGACGCTGCCGAGCTTCTATGCCGACAGCATGAGCCCGAACGTTGTGTCGTGGAGCTTCAACGACGTACCGACTGGTCGCCCGGGTGGAACCGACGGCGCCGTGTTCGCCTGTTTTGGGACGCCGTCATTCGGTATGGGCGCGGTGGGGTGGAACTACAACACGTATACGTGGCACACGAATCGCGATACCTACGACAAGGTTGCGTTCGACGATCTCAAGCACAATGCGACGTTGGCGGCCATGCTCGCGTACCAGGCGTCGGAAGATCCGACCTTTATCGATCGGACGAAATCACCTGGGACGTGGCCGGCGGATTGGCCAGCGGTCTGTGGAAAGGCTCCGCGAGCCACGAAACCGCGATACTGATTGGTGGATCTGTGGGTTGGTCGGTTAGTGGATAGGCGACTGCAGCCGGATCGCAAATCCACTAACCCGCCGGCACACTCTTTCTTGCCTGATGATAGAGCGCGACGATGAGCCCGTGTGGGCGCCGTCCCCGGAACAAATCGCTCGCGCGAACTTGACGCGCTTTATCGGCGACGCGCGGCGCGTTGCGGGTGCTCGGGTATCGGACTTCGCCTCGCTCTATCAATGGTCGATCGAGGCACCCGAGGACTTCTGGCCGCTCGTGTGGCGGTTCTGCGGGGTTGTCGCCGAGCAACGTCCCGACGGATCACAATGGGACTCCGTCCTCTTCGGCCGTGAGCGGATGGGACCGCCGAGCGATGCCAGCGGGCCGACATGGTTTAGCGGCGCAAAGCTCAACTTCGCCGAGAACCTGCTGCGCTTCGACGATGATCGAGAAGCACTCGTCGCCTGGACCGAAGACGGTCTGCGACGGCGGCTGACCTACGCCGAGCTCAACCGCGAGGTACGCCGGTTTGGCGCCGCGTTGGCGGCGCACGGCATTGGGCCGGGGGACCGTGTCGCGGGGTTCATGCCGAACATCGCCGAGTCAGTGATTGCGATGCTGGCCTCGACTAGCCTCGGCGCAGTGTGGTCATCATGCTCGCCGGACTTTGGGGTCGGCGGCGTTGTCGACCGCTTTGGGCAGATCGAGCCGCGGGTGCTCGTGACGATTGACGGATACAAGTACAACTCGAAGGCGATCGATCTGAGGGCCCGGGTCGCGCAGATCGCCAGCCGTTTGCCGGCGATCGAGCGCGTGGTCGTGGTGCCGTATTTGGATAGCGGCGCCGACATATCGATGATCCCGAATGCGGAGACGTGGGCAAGATTCGTCGCCGCCTCAAGCAAGGCCGCTCGGAAGGCGCATCGGCGGTTTCCGTTCGACCATCCGCTGTACGTGATGTATTCGTCGGGCACGACCGGCCTCCCAAAATGCCTGGTCCACGGCGCCGGCGGCACGCTGCTGCAACATCTGAAGGAGCTGGTACTCCATTCGGATCTGACCCGGGACGATCGGATCTTCTACTACACGACCTGCGGATGGATGATGTGGAACTGGCTCGTCACGAGCCTTGCCGTGGGCGCGACCGTGGTACTGTACGACGGAGCGCCATTTCTGGCGGGTCGCCAACTGATGTGGGATCTCGCAGAGCGAGAGCGTCTGACGGTGTTCGGGACAAGCGCGAAGTGGCTGACGTTGGCGGAGAAAGCGGGACAGCAGCCGGCGCGGTCGCATGACCTCTCGCGCTTGAAGTCGATACTCTCGACCGGCAGTCCGCTGACGGATCCGAGCTTCGACTATGTGTACCGCGATGTCAAGCGGGACGTGAGGTTGAGCAGCATCAGCGGCGGGACCGACATCGTCTCATGTTTTGCCCTTGGCAATCCGATTGGGGCCGTCTGGCGTGGTGAGATCCAGACGCGTGGCCTGGGGATGAGGGTCGACGTGTTCACTCCGGGCGGAGACCCGGTGGTCGGTGAAGCTGGCGAGCTCGTCTGTACCATGCCGTTTCCGAGCATGCCGGTGCGGTTCTGGAATGACCCGGACGGAGCGAAGTACCGTGCGGCGTACTTCAATGTCTATCCGAATGTCTGGCGTCACGGCGACTGGTCGAAGATCACCGAGCACGATGGCCTGATCATTTATGGTCGGAGCGATGCGACCCTGAATCCCGGCGGGGTACGGATCGGGACGGCTGAGATCTATCGACAGGTGGAGCAGTTGCCGGAAGTAGTGGAGAGCG
>Ga0315281_10009178_pt1 | contig 13733 bp, 12 predicted proteins | sample YL17G07_0_MG_FD_204540 | JGI IMG/M metagenome (GOLD analysis project Ga0315281, IMG submission 204540) | Sediment microbial communities from Yellowstone Lake, YNP, Wyoming, USA - YL17G07_0 | ecosystem: Environmental > Aquatic > Freshwater > Lake > Sediment | place: USA: Wyoming | collected...
ATATCGTATTTCATTTCGTCCATTTCGGCTCCCGGTTTCAGGGAAATGCCGCCGCTGTCGAAGGTGATGCCTTTGCCGACCATAACGATGGGTTTCTGTTTTTTATCCGTGCCGCAGTATTCCATCGTAATCAATTTGGCAGGTTGTTCGCTACCGCGTGTGACTGAAAGAAAAGCGCCCATGCCTAGTTTCTGCATATCCCTTTCTTCCAGTACGGTCGTTTTGATGTTTTTGTGTGTCTTGCCCAACGAAAGCGATTTTGCGGCGAGGTAGGCGGGCGTGCAGATATTGCCCGGCAGGTTGCCGAGGGTTTTTGCAAGCTCCATGCCGCGTGCAGTCGCTGTGGCTTCATCCAACGCGTTTTTCAATGCGGCAAGTGGTTTGCCCGACATGGCGAAGATAACGTTTTTTAATGCCGCAGCTTTGGAGGGTTTACTCTTTAATCCGTCGGCGCGAAAAGCCTGTTCGGCGGCAGCAAAAACGGCCTGTTTGATGACCCATGCGGCATCTTTGCCCACCCCTTCATCGGTGATATACAGGGCGGCATCTTTGGTTGCGGTGCCGTTTAACGCAACAAAAGTTGCACGCAATATTTCCACGCTTGTTTTGTTATCCAATTCATCCGCTTTGCCCAGCCCGATCAGTAACACTCGTTCTGCGATAACGCCGGACAATTTGTGCAGGAGCAAGGTGGACGCAGATTTACCGCTCATGTCGCCGCGTGCGACAATACCGCTTAACTGATGGGACGAAGCTTTATCGAGCAGTTGCGCCGATGCGGAAAGTTTGCCTCCTTCATATACGCCAACCACGATGCAACCGCTACGTTGTTTTTCCGGACTGCTTTGTTTTATGCTAAATTCCACGTGTTACCCCTCCAAATAAAAAATCTGTTTTCCAATGTCCGATTATCCGCAAACTCGCAGTGTAAAGTCAAAGCCGTTTCGCATGGGCCTTTTTAACCGCGCTTTGCTGGGCGAGTTTGCAGGCAACGGTTTGCTGGTATTTTCCGTGCTGATCGGCATTGTTGTCGTCAGCCAATTGATACGCCTGTTAAGCGATGCGGTCGGTGGAAAAATTGCGGTGGACGGCGTGCTGGCCCTGCTTGGTTTCAGTGCGGTAAATTATCTTCCTGTATTGCTTTCCATCAGTTTGTTCATATCCATTCTATTGACATTGTCGCGCTGTTATCGCGATAGCGAAATGGCGGTATGGTTTTGCGCGGGTGTCGGGTTGACCCGCTGGATAATCCCCGTTTTGTTGTATGCCGTGCCGGTAGTGGCATTGATCGCGCTGCTCAGTTTGGTACTGTCACCTTGGGCGCTGCAAAATGCCGATGAGTTCAAGAGCAAGCTCGAAAGCCGCGATGATGTGGCTTCGGCCACACCGGGTATGTTTCGCGAATCAAAGCAGGCTGATAGGGTGTATTTCATCGAAAATGTAACGGTCGGGTCAAACCGTGTCGGAAATATCTTCGTGCGATCCGAACAAAACGGAAAATTGGGAACGATGGTGGCGCGACAAGGGCTTCAGGAAACATCGCCAAACGGTGATCGCTTTTTGGTTTTGCTCAATGGCACGCGCTATGAAGGCACCCCCGGACAGCTTGATTATCGCGTCGTGGAATTTGAGCGTTACGCAATCCGCATCGAGAGTGTTGCGGCCAAACAGGCGCAACCCTGGTCAAGAACCATGTCCACGCCTGATTTGTGGCGAAATCGAACGACATGGAATCTGGCGGAACTGGAATGGCGGCTTGGCTTGCCGATCAGTGCGGCGGTACTCGCTTTGCTGGCCATTCCGTTGAGTTATGTTAACCCGCGTGTCGGTCGTTCGCTCAATCTCATTCTGGCAATCGTGCTGTATATGCTTTATAGCAATATGATCAGCGTGACCAATGCATGGGTCGGGCAGGGGAAACTGTCGCCCGGTATCGGTTTATGGGGTATTCATACCGTGATGCTGCTGATAACGCTACTGTTTTTTTATCGCCGCATGTCGCTGTTTTCGTTGCGCCGGATTTTTACCAAACAGCGAGTTCATCCTGAAATGCCTTCGATATGAAATTATTGACACGATATCTCGGCCGCGAAATTTATTTCAGTATTGCGCTGGTGTTTGCGGCGCTCATTATGCTGTTTGCTTTTTTGGATTTGATCCACGAGTTGAATGTGATGGGGCAGGACAAATACCACATGGGTTATGTGTTGTTGTTCGTGCTACTGACGATTCCGGGGCATGTTTATGAATTATTTCCCGTGGCGGTTCTGGTGGGTACGATTTTTGCGCTTGTACAGATGGCGGCCAGCTCGGAGCTGACTATTTATCGTTCCTCCGGTGCATCGTTGTGGCAAATGATGGGCGCGCTGTTCAAAATTGCGCTGCCATTGGTGATATTGAGTTTTTTCTTTAGCGAGCTGGTCGCTCCACCCAGCGAGCGCATGGCGCAGCAATTGCGCCTGAAGGCACAAAATGCGCAAGTTTCACTTAAAGAATTCCGTTCCGGTGTATGGGTCAAGGATGAATACAGTTTCGTGAACGTGAAGAATGTCATGCCTGATACGAGCTTGTCGAATATTGATATTTACCGATTCGATGAAACCTATCGCTTGCAGGCCATAACCCATGCCAAACGGGCAAGTTTTGTCAGGCAGGGGCTTTGGCAGCTTGAGGATGTGCTGGAGACACGTTTTGATAAGCGGGGAACAAGTATTGACAGCGCGCATGAAAAGGAATGGCAGTCCGCGTTGAATCCGGGTATTTTGAGCGTGTTGCTGGTTGTGCCCGAACAAATGTCTGCTTATGATCTGCATGTGTATTCACGCCACTTGCAGGATAACCGCCAACAGAGCTCGCGGTATGAAATCGCAATGTGGAGCAAGTTGACTTACCCGTTGGCATTAATGGTGATGATGTTGCTGGCATTGCCGTTCGCTTCGTACCATCGGCGTGCGGGCGGGATCGGTGCAATGATATTCATGGGCATCGTGCTTGGTTTGGTTTTTCATTTTGTCGGACGGTTGTTTGCCAATTTGGGCGCGCTCAATGAATGGCCGGCATTTGTCAGCGCCACTGCGATGACGGCTTTATTTTTGCTATTGGGTATTTTTATGCTGTGGGTTACTGAAAAACGTTAAGGGAACGCAGATTTAATCCGTATTTCTCTAAATTTAATCCTTTTGTTGCTTTATTGGTTGGCAATTTAAATAGGTGTCATTTCCCTTGCACAGGGTAATCGCCAATTTGTTACCATTCGTTCTCCTTTGAGGAGTATCAAACTGGCTAGCCCTACGGAATTGTCCCACTTTCTCAGCACGGTAGAACGCCGTGCCTATAAGCAAGCGCTCTACGCAATGCGGAATGAACATACCGCGCTGGATGTCGTGCAGGATGCGATGATCAAGCTTGCCGAAAAATATGGTGACAAACCGGTTGAAGAATTCGCGATGTTGTTTCAGCGTATTTTGCAAAATACCATACGTGATTACTATCGCAGGCAAAAAGTCAGAAATGGCTGGTTTTCCTTGTTTTCTTCTTTTGCCCCAAAAAATGAAAGCGAAGAATATGATCCGCTTGATGTTCTGACAGATGATGAAAATGAGAGCGTGCCAGCAACCCCGGAGGAATCGCTGCAACAACGTCAAGTCATTGCTTTGATTGAAAACGCGCTTATCAAATTGCCAGCTCGTCAACGAGAAGCCTTCCTGCTGCGTTACTGGGAAGGAATGGATACGGCCGAAACGGCCATCGCGATGGGGTGTACGGAAGGAAGTGTTAAAACCCATTGTTCTCGTGCGGTTCATGCGCTTGCAGAATCGCTTAAGGCAAAAGGAGTCGATATATCATGAAAATTGTACAATCAAATAATAGTCGGCACACGCTCACGCTGCATGCAGTTACAAAATTGCTTACGTGCGCCAGCCAGCAATTGGATGATGGGGTTGTTTCCGCGTTACGCCGGGCGCACGGTGTGGCTATGGAGCGGCAGCTTTTGAAAAAGCCAGTTTTTGTCTTGGATACGCAGGAAGGCGCGCACTGGCTGGTACCGCATTCGGTACATCAATGGGCTGCAATGGCAATTTTATTTGTGATGATCATTTTTAGCGGTATAAATGGCTGGCAACATGCTCAGCGTTACGATCTTAGTCATTTGGATGTCGAAATTTTGGTTGATGATATGCCGCTGGAAATTTTTATTGATGATTATCAATACGTTGAGTAATAACCATCTTGCTGTTTTTCAAGTTGGGCTATCATGTACCCGTACAGTCACTGCCCAGTATATTCGTTCTGAATAATGCGATATTTGATCGTTATTTTATTTTTAGTGCTTGGCTCGATCAGCACTTCGGCCATTGCCGCACAAAAGCCTTGGCAGTCGCTCACGCCCGTGCAGCAGGAAGCGCTTTTTCCCTTGTTGAAAGAATGGAACAGCTTGCCAGAGCTGCAGCAGCGCCGTTTGATTAACGCAGCTAAAAATTATCCACGTTTTACTCCGGAACAAAAACGACGTTTTCATGATCGGTTGGAGGTATGGAGTAAGCTTACTCCCGCACAACGAAACGCTGCCCGTGAAAAATATTATGCTGTCAGTAAATTGCCGCCGAAAGAACGCGAGCGATTCAAAAAAATGGTTCAGCAAGAGCAAATAGAAAAAAAAGAGCAGGAAAAAGAAGAACAACCTGCCAGCAGTGTCCCCGCTGAACCAGCCAGCGATCAGCAAGTCAGATAGCTTCAACCTGTCTATTGTGAGTAAATCGCTTTTGCGCGTATTTGCTTACCCATCTTGAAAACATCATCCTAAACCGGACGAGCCGGAGCCAAAATGTAGGTCGGGCTCTGCCCGACATAGGGTGGGCAAAGCCCACCCTACGGGCGCTATTAATATGTTGATAATACGTAACTGCCCAGATCAGAGTGTCTCCCTTCCCCCGTGGACGGCTTTGCCGGGGGTAATTTAACTCTGTATGAACAATTTTTTTCTTTAGTATTTATTTTGTTAGAGGGAGAATTGAAGGGTAAACTTTAATTTGTTTTTCGTTAAGGAAAGTCAGATCGCGGCCGATAATCTGCATTGGTTGGAGTATGGCGGCTATTTTCATGTTGAAAATAGCTGGCTGAAACCGCAGTGGGAATGGGGAAACCGCCTCCTATCCACGCCATGAAAGGATAAACCATGCTGAATCAAATTTGCAGCAACCTGAATCGATCTGTTGTTGGCCTGTTGCTGGTATTTATTGCCCCGGCTACTTTTGCTTTTCAGCCTTTGAATACAGATGATACCGGCACACAGGGCGATGGAGGAAATCAATTTGAGTTTTCCGCCAGCGAGAACCGGAGTAATTCGACGGGCGTAACGACACGCACGCGTACATTGCCAGTTGTTTACACACGGGGTTTGTCCGATACCGTCGATATTTTCATAGGGGCGAACCACACCCGCATCCGTTCCAATAATTCGACCCTTGATGCCAGCGGCGGCGGTAATCCGTCAATTGGAGCCAAATGGCGCTACTACGAAAATGAAGAGAGCAAGACAAGCCTCGCCATCAAGCCGGAAATCGTCATACCGGTCAGTGTCGCCAGAGAAAATGAAAAGCTTGGCACAGGTCGAACTTCTTATAAACTTACGCTGATTATGACGCAGGAAGTTTCTTTTGGTGCTGTTCATGCCAATCTTCTCGGCGGACGGAATCGGTATCGTGATTCCGCGACCCCGGATGAATCAATCCTGCGCGCCTCAGTTGCTCCTGTATTTGATGTCGCCGAGCAATGGAAGCTGGCACTGGATGTGGGTGCGGAAAGAAAAAGAACCAACAGTACCAGTACGCGGTCTAATTTTGCCGAAATTGGCACAATCTATTCGTACACAAAAGATTCTGATTTTGCGCTCGGCGTTATCCGAACAACCGACAACGCGCAACCGAGTACAGGAACCACTTTTGTGACCTTGGGTGGGACTTGGCGCTTCAAATAAGAGCTGATGATGGCGAATGTTGAATTTTTCCCAGTTTAGAGGGGTTCGCCGATTTTCCCGCGTGATGCCTTCAGTTGCCCGCGTTGAGCTTTACTTTCCAGTCGTTTTGTTTTTGAAGCTTTTGTAGGCTTGGTTTCCCTGCGTTTTTTGGGGATGATGATTGTGTTTGCGATCAAATGCTGAAGCCGGGCAAGGGCATCTTCCCGATTTTTTTCTTGGCTGCGATAACGCTGTGCCTTGATGACGACGACACCATCGCCGGAAATTCGGCGGTCGTTGAGTTGTATTAATTTTTCCTTGCAGTCATCCGGCAACGACGATGAGCCGATATCAAACCGCAGATGGATTGCGGTGGATACTTTGTTGATATTTTGGCCACCCGAGCCTTGTGCGCGAATCGCGTTCAATTCGATCTCATCATCGGGAATGGCTATATTGTCGGATATGGTCAACATCGAAAAATCTCAATTACTTCGCAATTGCCACTTTCAAATATTTTCCTGTCGCGCTGTTTTTGTTTTTTGCGATATCTTTGGGGGTGCCTTCGGCGATGATGTACCCGCCGCCCTCTCCGCCTTCTGGCCCAAGGTCGATTATCCAATCGGCTGTCTTGATAACGTCAAGATTATGTTCGATGACCACAACTGTGTTGCCCTGGTCACGGAGCTTGTGAATTACCTTGAGCAGCAGAGCGATGTCATGGAAATGCAGGCCGGTGGTGGGTTCGTCGAGAATATAGAGCGTGCGCCCGGTGTCGCGTTTGGATAGTTCGAGCGATAGTTTGACACGTTGCGCCTCGCCGCCAGACAAGGTCGTGGCGGATTGCCCCAGTGTGATGTAACCTAGGCCAACATCCAGAAGCGTTTGCAGTTTGCGCGCAATGACCGGTATCGCCTTGAAAAATTCAAACGCCTGTTCCACGGTCATTTGCAAAATCTGGTGAATATTTTTATTTTTATACTGGATTTCCAATGTCTCGCGGTTGTAGCGTTGGCTGTGGCAGACATCGCATGGCACATAGACATCCGGCAGAAAATGCATCTCGACTTTAATCACGCCATCGCCCTGACAGGATTCGCAGCGACCACCCTTGACGTTGAACGAAAAACGTCCCGGACCATAGCCGCGTTCGCGTGCTGACGGCACGCCGGCAAACAACTCACGGATCGGTGTAAACAAGCCGGTGTATGTGGCGGGGTTGGAACGCGGTGTGCGTCCGATGGGGGACTGATCGACATTGATTACTTTGTCAAAGAACTCCACCCCGCTGATCTTTGCATGCGGCGCGGGTTCTGTGTTGCTGCCATATAAATGTTGTGCGACGGCGGGATACAGCGTGTCGTTGATCAGAGTGGATTTACCCGAACCGGAAACGCCTGTGACGCATACCAGTAAACCGACCGGCAGATTCAGCGTGATGCCTTTCAGGTTGTTACCGTTTGCGCCGACGATTTGTAGCATGCGTTTCGTATCCGGTTTTCTGTATTTTTCCGGTGAGGGAATGGCGCGTCTTCCGGACAGATAATCGCCCGTCAGCGATTGCCTGTTGGCGCAAATTTCCTTCGCCGTGCCTTGTGCCACAATTAACCCGCCGTGCTCGCCCGCGCCCGGCCCCATGTCCAAAACATGATCGGCCGCGCGGATCGCTTCTTCATCGTGTTCCACCACGATCACGCTATTACCCATATCGCGCAACTTTTTCAGGGTTTGCAGCAGGCGGTCGTTGTCGCGTTGGTGTAAACCGATTGAAGGTTCATCCAGAACATACATCACGCCGGTCAGGCCGGAGCCGATTTGTGATGCGAGACGAATGCGCTGCGCTTCGCCGCCGGACAATGTTTCGGCAGATCGTTCCAGCGAGAGATAATCCAGCCCGACGTTATTGAGAAATGTCAAACGGCTAATGATTTCCAGCACGATTTTTTCCGCAATCGCCTGCTTGTGGCCCTGTAATTTTAAGCCTTGAAAGAAAGCCAGTGCCTGTTTTAGCGGCAGCGCGCTAATCTCGTATAGATTCATTTCAGCAACGCGCACATGGCGCGCTTCCAGGCGCAAACGCGTGCCTTTGCATTCCGGGCAGGGGCAGCTATTTAAATATTTAGCCAATTCCTCGCGTACGGCGGGCGAGTCTGTTTCCTTGTAACGGCGATCCAAATTATGGACGATTCCCTCGAAAGCATGTTCGCGTAGTGTCGGTTTTCCCCGTTCGTTGATATATTGAAATGCAATCTCGGTTTTGCCGCTGCCGTACAGGATGACTTGCTGGATTTTTTCCGGCAAACTCTCGAACGATTGCTCAATGTCAAAATTGTAGTGCTTCGCAAGGCTGGCGAGCAACTGGTAATAAAACTGATTTCGCCTGTCCCATCCCTTGATCGCGCCCGAACTCAGCGACATCTGCGGGAAAGCCACAATTCTCTTCGGGTCGAAAAAACTGATGCTGCCGAGGCCGTCACATTTTGGGCATGCACCCATCGGGTTATTGAACGAAAATAAACGCGGTTCGAGTTCCGGGAGCGAGTAATTGCAAACCGGGCAGGCAAATTTTGCCGAGAACAAATGTTCTTTTTCTGTATCCATTTCGACTGCAATAGCTCGCCCGTCGGCGTGGCGTAACGCGGTTTCAAACGATTCTGCCAGGCGCTGCTTTGATTCTGCGCTGGCTTTTAGCCGGTCAACTACAATTTCGACGGTGTGCTTCTTATTTTTTTCAAGCTTTGGCAACGCCTCCATTTCGTACACTTTTCCGTTGACGCGCAATCTTGTAAAACCCTGCGCACGCAGCTCATCAAACAAGTCGATCTGCTCGCCCTTTCGCTCCACAACCAAAGGGGAAAGAATCATGATGCGGGTACCCTCTGGCAACTCCAGCACATGATCCACCATCTGCCCCACGCTTTGCGCCCGCAACACCAGATCATGTTGGGGGCAATAAGGATCGCCCGCGCGCGCGAACAAGAGGCGCAGGTAATCATGTATCTCTGTCACCGTGCCGACCGTTGAACGCGGGTTATGCGAAGTGGCCTTCTGCTCGATGGCGATAGCCGGAGAAAGCCCCTCGATCAAATCCACATCCGGCTTTTCCATCAACTGCAAAAACTGGCGCGCGTAGGCCGATAGCGACTCCACATAGCGCCGTTGGCCCTCGGCATACAAAGTATCGAAGGCCAGAGAGGATTTTCCAGAACCCGACAACCCGGTAATGACCACAAGTTTGTGGCGCGGCAAATCAAGGTTGATGTTTTTGAGATTATGGGTACGTGCGCCGCGTATTTTGATGCTCTGCATGCTGTTTGGGAGTCTGTGGGGGTATTTTCTAAATTTTTCGGTGAACGGTTAACTGTCCGTTCAACCAGGATTCAATATCGCGCAATTCGGGAATGCACAACGAGTGTGACATCGGATATTCATGCCATTCAACGGCACAGCCAAGCTCTATTAATACATTTTTCGATGCCGCTCCCAACGAGCAGGGTACAACCGTGTCAATGGAGCCGTGCGCCATAAAAATGGGTGTTTCCTTCGCGTTTGCTGAAAGTTCGCGATTAATTTTATCTGTCAGGGGTAAATAGGTGGAAAGCGCAAGTATCCCACCCAGGGGGACGGTTTGGCGTAACCCGGTGTGAAGTGCTATGGCCCCACCCTGTGAAAATCCCGCGAGAAAAATGTTACCCGGCAGCATTCCGCGCGCGACTTCCTGTGCAATCAAGGCTTCGATGAAGCGTTGCGAGTTGCGGATGCCCTCTTCATCTTGCCGTGCGTCAATATTTGGATGGGCGATGTCATACCAAGCGCGCATCACAAACCCGTTGTTGATGGTAACCGGGCGCTGCGGGGCATGGGGAAAGATATAGCGGACCGCGACAGGCAAATTCAGTTCATCAACCATGGATTCGAAATCGTGTCCGTCCGCACCCAAGCCGTGCAGCCAGATGATGCTGTGTTGTGGTTGTTCGCCGGAATCGAGAGTAATGTGTGGAAGAATGGAAGGCATATTATGGTGTGGTATGTCAGGCTGCCATTCTACTTCAAGAGAAATAGCTCTACTATGCCCCTATGTGCTTTTGAGCAATTCCGACATATTGAATTTCTTTTCCACGCTTTTGGTGTTTCAGTTTTCCAATGCATACATATAAGCCGTCGCTGTAATCACTTTTTGCAATCTTGACAGCTTCTTCGTATGTATATGGGCCATACCAATCAGTGACTATTATTAAGATGTTTGCCCATAGTTCGCTAACGTTGAGCTAAAGGGCTGCGCGCTTTTGTGCAGTCCCGATTGAGCGCAAGGTTAGCCGCTCTCGCTGCACTACCTTGTGTTGATGCAGCAAGTGCAGCCTTAACATGAAGAGCCGTCGCATCAACTACATGGATGAAGGCGGGTATCAGTCAGCGTAGGGCGCAATAACCTTCGGGCATTGCTCCGGATGTTTGGGTGCAATGCGCTATGAAAGCATAGGGTCAGGTCTTACCTTTTGCCTTGTCCAACGCTTTTAGAGAAGTAGCAAAAATGGGTTCGAATTAAATCCGCCTATCAAGCAGCCTTCTTCAACCGCATCTCCAGCTGAATCTCCGCCGCCGCCAGCATATTGACCAGCGTGTCGAGCGAGAACATGTCGATCTTGCCGCGCATTAGATCGGAGATGCGGGGCTGGGTGATGCCGAGGGTCTTGGCGGCTTCGGTCTGAGTCATGCAGCTACTGCGGATGTGTTCGGTGATGGCGCGCATCAGCTCGGCGCGCGCTTTCATGTTGGCAGCATCGCCGGGGGTATTTTCAATGGCATCCCATATACTCTTGTATCGTTGTTTGCTCATTTCGTACCTCGCATGAGTTCATTGTAACGTTTACCTGCCAGCGCGATATCCTGTGCGGATGTCCGTTGCGTCTTTTTCTGGAAGCAGTGCAGCACATAGACTGCGTCCTTGAGTTTGGCGATGTAGACCACGTGAAACGCGCCAGCCTCATCTTGGATCCTAATCTCCTGCGCGCCCACACCGACGGTTTTCATCCTAAAAACGGCATTTCGATCCGCAGATTACGCAGATTAACGCAGATTTTCATGCAGTTATCAGTGATGACAGGGGCATCCAAAAGGTGAGTGTACCAAACGGGGGAGTTCTTTGTTTAATCTGCGGACAACTGTTTTTTGTAGGTTCATCGGTTTCCAGTCGTCCGGTTCTTCGCCGTGTTGCACTTTGTCGATCTGATAACCTGCTTCGCGGCGGGCCAAAAGCGGGAAATCGCGCAGGTCGTTCAGCGCGCCGCCAAGGAATTCAACCGATTTTGGTTGTTTATGCACAAAGGAATTATACATAATTTTGTATATCTTGGGAAAGAGTGGCCTCAATCACAGAGTGGCCTCAATCACAGTGATAAGGTGTCAGGCTTCTACGATAAAAAAATCGTAACTACTCAAGTAACAGCAAAAAAATTGTTGGAACGCCCCTCTCACGCAGGGTGAGAGGGTTAGGGTGAGGTTTGTTGAGCATTTAATAATTTTGTTGCAACGCATAACCCCTCATCCCCGCCCCTTCTCCCGCCTGCGGGAGAAGGGAGTGCCAGTTGTCGCTATTTGAGCAGCTTCGCGGGCTTATCGTTGGAAATCGGTGTGATCAATGTCTTTTCTTACATATCAGTTTGAATCGCACACGTAGCCACACATATATTGGACTGCGCAGTCAAAAATCGCTATGCTACGCGCCTTCGCAAAATACAAAATGCGCTCGTAGCTCAGCTGGATAGAGTATTGGTTTCCGAAGCCAAGGGTCGTGGGTTCGACTCCCGCCGAGCGCACCATTCATGGATAACAATTCATGGATAGCTGAATGGCGCTCAATAAACTTTTCGTTTAGCCTTGTTTCTCTGCAAGCAGTGAATCGGCCAAATTTCCGATCTGATTTTTCGAGTCGGCGGATTCTAAAACGGGATATCGTCGTCAAAATTATCGAAGCTGCGCCCTTGAGCGGATGTGCTTTTTTCGGGGGCGGCCTCATTGCTCGATGCCGCACCGGTCGATTTGTTTGGACGCGAATTTGAAGGTTCGTTTCGTCCGCTTTCCACCACTTCAAAGCTGTTTCCGCCGGAAGATTTTCCCCCGAGCATTTTCATTTCATTGGCTATAATTTTGGTGGTGTAGCGATCTTTCCCTTCCTTGTCCTGCCATTTTTCAGTTGTAATTTTGCCTTCGACATAAATTTGCGAGCCTTTTTTCAGGTATTCACCGACAATTTCAGCAAGCCGCCTGAAAAAAACAATGTTGTGCCATTCGGTTTTTTCCTGCTTTTCGCCGCCCTTGTCTTTCCATGTTTCGGATGTCGCCAAGGTAACATTGGCGACGGCTTCGCCGTTGGGCATATACCTTACTTCAGGGTCCTTGCCGAGATGCCCTATCAAAATGACTTTGTTCACTGACATTTCACATTCCCCTTTCAGATTTTATAGTGTTCACTGGTGCGGTTTTTTACGCGAATAATCATGATAGTCATGGCGGGGACATGACGAGCTGTTTCACCGCAGTTTCGTCAAATCCATGTCTGTCCACTTTGAGGCAGGCCATGCGTTCTGCCGTGACAATCATCACTTCATGCACCCCGGAAAGTTGCGCGAGGCGGCGGCGCAATTCTACCGCAGATGCCTTGTCCATTTCCGGTAAATGGTACATTTTTGTGCGCACCGCCGCCGGCGGTTTCATGCCGGATGCCACAACCAGCCAGAGCAGCAGCACGATGATATCGAATACAAACACGGCATCACCGCCGACGAATTGCATCAGCGCACCTCCCGCAGCGGACCCGAAGAATGCGCCGAGAAATTGTACGCTGCTATAGACACCCATCGCAGTACCTCTCGCGGACAAGGGGGCAACATTACTGATCAGCGCGGGCAGTTTTGCTTCCAGCACATTAAACGCGGTGAAAAAAACCAGCAATGCGGCCCCTATGCTCCACAGGCTTTGTTGTGCAAACAGCAGCATTATTTCCGCTACCACCGCCAGTATGATTGACAGTATGAATACCTGTTTGACCTTGCCCTTTTTTTCAGCAAATAAAATAAGCGGCAGCATCAGCAGGAAGGCGGCCAGCATTACGGGCAAATAAACTTTCCAATGTTCCGATATATCCAGTTTGTCAGCCTGGAGTAGAAACGGTACTTGCATGAATACCGACATTAAAACCACGTGTACCGCAAAAATTCCGAAATCAAGCCGTAGTAAATCTTTGTTGCGCAACACCCCGTGGAGGCGTTTTCTGCTTGTTTCCGTGTCGCTGTGGAAACGCGTAATCAGCGGGTCTGGAATCACAAAATGGACCACCAGCATCGCCAGCATCGCCAATACACCCGTTAACGCAAAGATGCCGGGGACACCAAGTATGCCATTGAGTACGGGAGATAAAATCAGCGACAGCGAAAAGGTTACGCCGATAGTCATGCCGATCATGGCCATTGCTCTGGTGCGGACTTCTTCGCGGGTCAGGTCCGCCGTAAGCGCCATTACCGCAGCATTGATGGCTCCTGCGCCTTGAACCGCGCGACCAGCAATGACCCAATAAATGCTATCTGCCGAGGCCGCGATGAAACTGCCCAAAGCAAACACCATTAAACCGCCATAAATGACCGGTTTTCGCCCGTAGCGGTCGGACATCCAGCCGGCCGGGATTTGCAGTATCGCTTGCGTCAATCCGTATGCGCCCAGTGCGATACCCATCAATAGATGGCTTTCGCCACCGCGCAGCTGTTCGGAATATACCGAAAAA
>Ga0315281_10009179_pt1 | contig 13733 bp, 14 predicted proteins | sample YL17G07_0_MG_FD_204540 | JGI IMG/M metagenome (GOLD analysis project Ga0315281, IMG submission 204540) | Sediment microbial communities from Yellowstone Lake, YNP, Wyoming, USA - YL17G07_0 | ecosystem: Environmental > Aquatic > Freshwater > Lake > Sediment | place: USA: Wyoming | collected...
CACCCCGGCGGTCGTACGGCGTGCGCTCGAGCAGCACGGGAAACTTGCCCTCCGCCTTGGGACGGTAGACGTCCGCGCGCAGCACCACGCCGTCGCGCATCTTGACCGCCACACCGTACTCGATCGTTACGTCGTAAGACTCGGCTGCCAGTGCGCTCACCGCAAGACCAAGCCCGGCGGCGACCATGAAAACCATTCGACGCTTCATAAGCATCTCTCCATATGCCAACGCGGACCGGGATTATCAACCGTCAGGGGCAGGTTTACAAGTAGAGGTGGTCCGGAATTCGGGACTGGCCTGTGCCGCGCCGCCCGGAGCGGGGGCGGCGCTAGTTTCCCGCGATCTCGTTCAGGGCACCGAGCAGGCGGTCAACTTCTTTGGTGGTGTTGTAGTGCACCAGCCCGATGCGCAGCATGCCGCCGCTCGATTCGACGCCCAGGCGCTCGGTGAGGTTGAGCGCGTAGTAGTTGCCGTCCCAGGTGAAGAAGCCGCGCTCGCCGAGGAATTCCGCCACTTCACGCGGCGCGTGGCCGGCGAGGCGGATGGCGCTGGTCGGAACGCGCCACGCGAAGCGGGCCGGGTCCCGGATGCCATAGAACGTCAGCCCGGGGATTTCGAGCAGCCCCTTGATCAGTCGCGCCGCCAGACTCTGTTCGTAGGGCCGGATGACGTCGAAAGCCGCCCACAGCGCGGCGCGGCGGGTGGGAACGCCGGGGCTGGCCTGCCAGCCCAGCTCGGCCAGGTAATCAATCGCCGCGGCAACGCCGGCCAGGCCTTCGTGGTTCTGCGTGCCGGTCTCCCAGCGGTCGGGGAGTTCGTCCGGGGCGGGACGTACCTTGTAGGCGCGCCATCGCGTCAGGTGCTCGCGCTTGCCGTAGAGCGCGCCCGTGTGCGGGCCATAGAATTTGTAGGGCGAGCAAACCAGGAAATCGCAGTCCAGCGCGCGGACGTCGATAGGCCCGTGCGGTGCGTAGTGCACGGCGTCGATGAAGGCCAGTGCGCCGACGGCGTGGGCCAGGCGCACGACCTCCGCGACGTCGTTGATCGTCCCCACGGCATTCGAAGCGTAGCCCACGGCCACGAGACACGTGCGCGTGTTGATCAGGTTATTGAGCCCCGCCATGTCGAGAGTGCAATCCTCGACATTGATATCGACATAGCGGACCACCGCGCCGCGCTCTTCGAGCGCCACCCAGGGCGCGACATTGGCATCATGGTCGAGCCGCGTCACGATGACTTCATCACCGGGATTCAGCTCGCGGCCGAGGGCGCGGCTGAGTGCGAACGTCAGCGTCGTCATGTTGGGCCCAAAGACCACTTCGTCCGCGTCGCAGCCGACGAGGTCAGCGGCCGCAGCGTGAGCGCCGGCTATAATCTCGTCGGAACGGCGGCTGGTGGCAAAGGCCCCATGGGTGTTGGCGTTCGAGCGCACGAGATAGTCGCGCATGGCGTCAATCACGCGCTGCGGCACCTGTGTGCCTCCCGGCCCGTCGAAGAAGACCGCCGGATGACCATTCACCTCCTGCGCCAGGGCAGGAAACTGCGCCCTTACCCAGGTGATTTCCAAGGCTGGCATGGCATGCTCCTTCCAGTTTTGCCGAGCTAACAATTCATGCATTCCCTATCTTGAAAGCGCAGCGTACCTCTGAAGTTTGCGGCGGGTCAATCCCGGAATCGCGACTTTTCTTGACGCTCCCCAGTCCGTGCTATAGACTTTTTTGGAATGCTGCAATTCAAGCGAGGTTACTGAGTGAAGAAGGAAACGATCATCACCGCCATCGTATTCTTGGGCGTGGGGTTTCTGGCGGGCTACATTTACCAGGCGCAAATGAGTTTTCGCGAGGCGCAGCAAAAGGGCGTGGCGACATCGCCGATGGGTATGCCGGCGCCGGGCGGCGCGGCGCCGACGGGCGGAGCCGGTGGGGGGACGGGCCAGCTTCCGGAAGGCCATCCGCCGATTGACACGACCGCCGTGGTCAAAGCGCTGGAAGACCAGGCCGCGCAGAATCCCAAAGACGCCGAGGTCCGTCTCAAGCTGGCCAACTATCTTTACGACCAGCAGCAGTGGCAGCGTTCCATCGAGTGGTATGAGAAGGCGCTGGAACTAGAGCCCAAGAACGTCAACGCGCGGACGGACCTGGGCACCGCGTATTTCAATCTCGGGCGCGCCCAAGACGCCTTGCGGGAATATCGCAAATCGCTCGAAGTCGATCCCACGCATCAGCCCACGATGTTCAATTCGATTGTCGTCTATCTGGACGGCCTGCATGACGCCAAGGCCGCGCAGGAGGCGTGGGAGCGGCTCCACAAACTGAACGCGAACTACCCCGGACTCGACCGCCTGAAAGGCCGCATGGACGCCGAAGCCGGCTCCGCGTCCAGCGCTCCGGCCCGCCGATAATTCCGGACATCTCCCCGGCCCCACGGGGCGTCAGACCGAATATGGCGCGCTTGCTGCTTTACCTTTTCGATCTCATCGTCGTGACGATCATCGGGTGGATTTTTGCCCGGATCGTGCAGCGCCTTTTCGGGAATCCGACGATGCATTCCGCAGGCCCGCGGGCCACGGCACCCGGCGCCTCGCGCCCGACCATTGCCGGTGAGACGGCGCGCGACCCGGTTTGCGGGATGTTTGTCTCCACGGAGCTGTCGCACCGGCTGACGCGCGGCAAGGAAACCCTGCATTTCTGTTCGCGCGGATGTCTGGAACGCTATCAATCGGATGCTGCAAAATCGTGAAGCAATAAGCGTGGCGCCGGGCTTCAGCCCGACACGGCTTGATCCCCGGCCCCTTTCCGGGCTCCCGATTTCATCGGGACAAGTTCCGCCCGGCGATACCTGCCCCGGGCGCGCTTTCGTCACCATTCTTCTACTCCTGGTAACCGCTGGCCCCGCGCATGCCTGGGGCGGAAAAACCAGCCTGATACGAAAATACCGGCCGGGCCAGAAGATGGTGTACCAAACCAGTATCAAGACGCGGGCTGCTGTTCACTCCACGCCCGAGGGTCTCAAAGCCCTCCTGCCGCCCCTGCCCACCGAGCTCGGTACGCGGCAACAGAACACCGTTACGGTGCACGCGGTCCAGGCGGACGGCGCGGCCGAGGTTGAAAACCGCTTCGACCGTTTCGAGTTTCAATCTAACCTTCCCGACGTGTTGCCAGAGGAACTGAAAAGCTCAGCACGCACGGCGCAGGAAGAATTCGGCGAGCGGGTGAGCGGCCAGACGCTTACCGCTCGTTACGACCGTCAGGGGCGGCTGCTCGGGTTCGAAGGCGCCGACGCGATGCTCGAGGAATTGGACGCCCCGCTGCGCGAAACGGCCCGGCAGGTTCTCCGCATGTTCCTCGAGCAGATAGGCGGCAGCGCCCTCTACCCCGATCACCCTGTAAAGCGGGGCGAAGAGTGGAAGCTGAAACTCAACGCCACGCCGACCGCGGACTATCCGTTCTCGGTCGAGGGCGAGAGTAGCCTGCGTTTCGCCGGTAAGACCCGGTATCAAGGGATCAGGGCAGCCATCATCGACTTCCGTTTTAGCAACCTCCTTCGGCCCACGGAGGAGCGCCTCCGCCAGGCCGGCCCGATGGCCTTGCTGGAAGCGCAGGGCATGGCGCTCGATATCCGCATCGAAGGGCAAGGTCAGGGGAGGGCCCTCGTGGCGCTCGACGACGGCCGCATCCTGCAAAACCACACCACGCTTCAACAGGCGCTGAAGGCGCGGGTGGTGGGCACAGCCGGAACCCGTCTGCCCGTGAACGGCCCGCTGACCCTCGACGTTGATTCCGAGACCAGGCTGGAGGTTGACGCTGCGGGTGCGGTCCGCCGCTGAGGGCCAGTTTTATTCAGCCGGCTCCAAATCTTTGTTGACATGGGGGCGCGCGATTTTATAATCGCTTCAACGCTACTTGCGGATGAATGAGACAGCGGAATAGATGAACCACCACGCGAATCCGTCCCCACCGGTGGTCTTGACCATTGCGGGGTTTGATCCTTCCAGCGGAGCGGGAATAACCGCGGACTTAAAGACGTTTGCAGCCCATAGCTGTTACGGCGTCGCGGCGATTACCGCCTTGACCGTTCAGAACACTCAGGGCACAGCCGCTCTTTACGCGATCGACGCCGCCGTGCTGAAACAGAGCATCGAGAGCGTGCTCGCGGATGAGCACGTCCGGTCCATCAAGATCGGGATGTTGGCGAACCGCGCGTGCGCCGAAGTTGTGCGCGAGGTGCTGGAAGCCAACCCCGCGCTCCCTTCGGTGCTCGACCCCGTGCTGCGCGCGGCGAGCGGTCTGGAACTGCTGGATGCAGCGGGACTCGAATTCCTGCGCGACCGCCTCCTGAGCTACGTTCGGCTGGTCACTCCCAACCTGGACGAAGCGGCGACCCTTACCGGCCTGAAAGTCGAGAATATCGAGGGCATGAAAGCCGCGGCGCGCAAGCTGGTTGAGATGGGTGCGCGCGCGGCCGTGGTGACCGGGGGCCACCTCGACAAGGCCGTGGACGTTTACTTTGATGGGGTGGAACTCGAGAGCTTCGTGGGCGACCACGTGAAGCCCGACAATACCCACGGGACCGGGTGCACGTTCTCGTCCGCCATCGCAGCCAATCTAGCCCTGGGCCGCCAGCTCCGCGACGCGGTGGTGCTCGCGAAAGCCTACGTAACCGAGGCCATCCGCAAAGCCTACCCCGTGGGCCCCGGCCGCCTCCCCCTCAACCACTTCCACCGGATGCAACAGAATCCGCGCGTCGCCGACCACACCCCCACGGTTCCCGAACCGGTGCATTGAAAGGCAGAATTCGGGAGTCAGAAGAGGGGTGTTAGTTGTCGGTGGGGGTATGGATGTCCGTGGCTGGTTGTCCGTTGGATGGCGCGGATACGAGGCCGCTCTTTCGACTTTCAACTTTTGACTTTCGACTTCCTTCTGGCTCCTGACTTCTGTTCTTCTCACGCCGCCTTAAGGATCTGCTCGACTTCTTCGCGGTCGACGTCGTTCACCAGCGGGATGCCGCTGATTTCTGCGGCGCGAGGCGTCAGCGCGGCGATGTCGTCGCGGGAAATGTGCTCGAGCGAGAACTTCCGCGCACCGCACATCAACTGGCGCAGACCCTGGGCGACTCGCTGATAGTAGGTGTAGATCCCAATCGCGCCGGTGGGAATCTTGGCGAAGCGGTCCTTGTACTTCTCCTGCAGCTCGGGCGCGGTCACGAAAACTTCGCTGACGGTGGTGCCAAAGCGCTCGACGTAAAGCGGCAGATTGTTCTCCTCGATACGGCGTCCGATGTTCTTGCCTACCATGGCCGCGGCGAGCGGGCTGCGCGCCCAGGCAATCAGCTTGGCGTAGGGCGCGACCAGGGAGAGCCCCTTGAAAATCTGGTCCTCGAACGTGAACCCGCCGGCGACCGCGATCGGGGGCACGTACTCGCCGGCCTTTGCCAATCGGTCGCAATACTCGCGCAGCAGGGAGTGGAGCTCGATGCCGGGGATTCCCCACTCGTTCATCATCCGCCAGGGGCTCATGCCAGTGCCGCCCCCTGCGGCATCCACCGTGAGCAGGTCAATGCCCGCCTCCGACGACCATTTGACGGCGCGCGCCAGGTCGGCGGGCCGATAGGCGCCGGTCTTCAGGAAGACCCACTTCGCACCCAACTTGCGCAAGTCATCGACGCGGCGGAGGAAAGCATCGCGATTGGCCATGCCGACGCGCGAGTGGCGCTCGAACTCGCGGAAACTACCGCGGTGGTAGGCGTCCACGACCACGGGATCCTCAGGGTCGGGCAGGACGATGTAACCGCGTTTCTTCAGCAGGCGCGCTTTCTCGAGATCGCGAATCTTCACCTCGCCGCCGATGTCCTTGGCTCCCTGGCCCCACTTCATTTCTACGGCCTTCACGCCCAGCTTGGTGATGCCGTATTCCTGCACGCCGAGCCTGGTGTCCTCGACGTTAGCCCCGAGAATGATTTCGCCGTAACCTTCCTCCTGCCACTCGCGGAAGGTGCGGATGCGCCAATCGAGTTCGCGGCTGGAGAGCAGGTGGCCGTCGGAAAACTGTGACTCGGGATCCATGCCGCAGACGTTTTCGCCGATGGTCAGGCAAGTGCCGGTGATGGCCGCGCCTACCGCTAACCCTTCCCAATTGACCTTGGCGATGTTGGTGGAGCCGAGGGCGGCCAGGATGAAGGGAAGCTTGGACCGGATGCCGGGTTCGCGCCCCCAGCAAACCTCCAGGTTGACGTTGGAGAAGAGCGCCTTGTCGCTGTCGGCCTCGATGCCCCAGGCGCCGGTGGCCCGGCCAAGGATCGTAAAATGTGAGAGGTCCACCGGATAGTTCTTCGCCGACGCCGTGGTGATGATCCCGAACGGCTGGGGATAAATGATCTCCGGCCCGCGGTAAGCCGACTTCCCGATCTCGCACATGCCGATGCAGCCATCCACGCAGGTTACGCACATTCCGCTGACGGCGCTGATCGAATCCTCGGTGCGGTTCTTCGTCAATGTCGCCGCTGAGGCGTTCAAGCGCGAGTAAGTCATGGAGGTTCTCCTTTACTTCCCCTCACCGTGGCTGGAGTCCAATCGCGCCGCGCTGAGGTCTGGCGCTTTAGGTCTTTCCGTGCGAAAAACCGGAGCAGGGTGGAGCGGCCCAGCCAGCTCGCAGGCGACACAGGGGTCCAGGAAGCACATGGCGTGGTCGTGATAGCCCAGGCAGGCGGGAGCGAAATTGATGCACCCGCTGCACAAGGCCGTCTCCGGATGCGCCCCGTGGCAACGCAGCTCCACGACCGGGCAGATGTAGAGGCACGCGCCGCACTGGCGGCAGACATCCGACTGCGGACGGAAGGGGCTCATCACTTTGCGGCGCGAACCCCGGAAGGCGAAACCAATTGCCCCGGCCATCATCTGCTCGGCGCACATCCGCACGCATTTGCCGCACTGGATGCAGTCCTCAAACTTCGGCTCCAGGCGCTCGCGCCGGAGACCGTAACGGCTGGCCAGGTCCTGAATGGTCTTCGACTGCGGGCAGGTGGCGACGTAGAGTTCCAGGAGCAACTGGCGGGCACGCTCCACTCGCGCCGAATGCGCCTGGACCACCAAACCTTCGTCGGCAACCAACGTACAGGCGCTTTGCAGTTTGCTCCGCGGCGGCTTGCCGACTTCCACGACGCAGAGCCGGCAGGCGCCGTAGGGAGTCAAGCCGTCATCGTGGCAGAGAGTTGGAATGGGAATGCCGAGAAAGCGCGCCGCTTCGAGCACGGTGGTGCCGCGTTCGACTTCCGCCACGATTCCATTGATCGTCAGTTTGGGCAATGCTCACTCCACGCTTTCTTCTTCTGACTTCTGACTCCTTATTCAACCAGAACCGCTTTCGGCTGACATACTTCCAAACACGCTCCACACTTGCTGCAGCGCGCGTTATCGATGGTGTGGACTTGTTTCTTTTCGCCCAGGATGGCCTCGCTGGTGCACACTCGGACGCAAGCGCCGCAACCGTCACAAACCGTGGGATCGATTCGGTAGGCGATCAACTGTCGGCAGACCTTCGCCGGGCAACGCTTCTCGCGCACGTGCGCCAGGTATTCATCACGAAAGTACCGCAGCGTGGAGAGCACGGGATTGGGCGCCGTCTGCCCCAGGCCGCAGAGCGAGGTCTCGCGGACCATCCAGCCGAGCTCCTCAAGCAGCGCCAGATCCTCCTCGCGACCGTGGCCGTCGGAGATGTGGGTGACGATTTGCTGCATGCGCTGCAGCCCCTCGCGGCAGGAGAAGCACTTCCCGCAGGACTCGTCGGCGAGGAAGGTAAGGAAATACTTGGCGATGTCCACCATGCAGGTGGAATCGTCCATCACGATCATGCCACCCGAGCCCATGATGGCGCCGGCCTCGGTCAGGCTTTCGTAGTCAACTTTGAGGTCAAGGAGAGATTCGGGGATGCATCCGCCCGACGGTCCGCCGGTCTGGATGGCTTTGAACCGGCGGCCCTCCGGGACACCACCGCCCACTTCTTCGACGACACGCCGCAGGGTGATTCCAAAAGGGACTTCCACCAGTGCCGTGTTTTTGACCGCGCCCACCAGGCAGAACGTCTTGGTGCCCTTGCTCGTTGCGGTGCCGATTTGCGCGTACCAGTCTCCGCCGCGCATGACGATGAGGGGAATGTCGGCCCAAGTCTCAACGTTGTTGATGCAGGTGGGCTTGCCCCACAGGCCGCGCTCGACGGGGAAGGGCGGGCGCTGGCGGGGTTCGCCCACGCGGCCCTCCACGGAGGCGATCAGTGCCGTCTCCTCTCCGCACACAAACGCTCCGGCACCCTTCACGATGCGAAGGCGATAGCTGAAACCACTGTTGAAGATATTGTCGCCCAGCAGTCCAGCGGCTTCGGCCTGGGCGATGGCTTCCTGCATGCGCTTTACTGCCAGCGGGTATTCCTCGCGGACGTAGATGATGCCTTCCGTCGCTCCCGTGGCGTAGGCCCCGATGATCATGCCCTCCAGGACCGAGTGCGGGTCGCTTTCGAGCAGCGTACGGTTCATGTAAGCGCCCGGATCGCCTTCGTCGGCGTTGCAGATGAGATACTTGGGCTTGGCTTCCTGCCGTCGCAGCATCTCCCACTTCTTGCCCGTTGCGAAGCCAGCGCCGCCACGGCCGCGCAGCTGCGAGTGGTTAACCTCCGCGATGATCTCCGTGGGGTGCATGACCTGAAGTGCGCGATGAAGGGCGAGGTAGCCGCCACGCGCAATGTACTCGTCCAGACTCGTGGGGTCGATGACGCCGCAGTTGCGCGACGCCCAGCGAACTTGGTAACGGAAAAGGGGAAGGTCTTCGTATCGCCGCACGCCATCTACGCGCGCCGTCTGCTTCGCATAGCGGGTGCGAGAATCGGTAAGAGGATTGTCGTACCCGGTCAGCATGCCGATGGCCCACTTTGGTTTCAGGTCGCCATCGGGAAGGCCTTGCACCAATTCGCGGGCCTTGCGCGCGTCCATGCGCCCGTAAGTAACGCGCGGCTTCCCCGGAAGGCACACGTCAACCAGGGGCTCTTCGCAGCACCAGCCGATGCAGCCCGTGCCGGTCACCAGGTAGGAGAGCTTGAGGCGATTGACCTCGTCGTGAATGGCTTCGTAAACCTCGTCCGCCCCAGTGGCCAGACCACACGTTCCCATACCGACCAGAATCTTGGGTTGTTTCGGGAGAAGGGTCTGGCGACCGCGATAAGCAGCCTGTCGCAGGTCAGTGAGGGTTGTGATCCTTGTTCGAAGAGGGTTCATAGATCTAGGCGGCAGCCAAAACGGGAGAGCGATAGGCCTTCAAGATCTTCGGAACCCTGCTTTGTACGAGGTGGCCATAAGTTCGCTGGTCGACGCGCACAACAGGTGCTAGTGCGCAACATCCAAGGCAACGGACCGGCTCGACACTGAATTCGAAGTCGGAAGTCGTACCGCCCGCAGGCAGATCCAATTCGCGCAGAACCTTGTCCATAACCCGCTGGGCGCCGCGGACGTGACAGGCCGTGCCCAGGCACACCCGCACCTGGTGACGGCCCCGAGGCTCGAGGCTGAAGGAGTTGTAAAACGTGGCGACGTGAAATACTCGCGTGAGGGGGACGCGGAAGCGCCGCGACACCGTGCGCAACGCTTCTTCCGGGAGGTAGTGGAATCGGTTCTGAATCTCTTCCAGGACGGGAATCAAGTTGTCGGAACGCTCCCACCACCCCGAGAGGATCTCATCTACGGCCAGCGCAGTCTCCGCCATCCATGTTCTCCCTTCCCTAGAAGCACACGCAGTAACTCTCCGCCCCAGCCATCGCCGGCCGTCTATTCGTACCCGTAGACAGGCGGGTGCTGAACGTCGGAGAGCTCAAGCAAATGGTCCGTTCCACAACTGCTGCAGTTCCTGACGACCACCGGCCAGTGGACAAACGCCAGTGGGTGCGATGCCATCAGTTGTACCGGGGTTTTGCTTTTCGGACAAATGTACTTCGCGATCTCAAACTCCACCACCGGGGTGTCATGCATCGACATACACCCGCCCTCTGAAATGGCTATTTGCAAATCTCAAGCCAAACGCCCACTGCCACGGCAGGTTGTAACATACTGATGGGCAATAAGTTGGATTGGAGGCCTGCCCGCCTTGATTGTCCAGCCGCACAGCACTCGACCGTTCAGCTGCGCCACATTGCACAGTTTTTCTTATGGAACGCATAAAGGAAATTTATCCAGCGCAATCACACGCAGCAAACATGCTCAAGCGTGTCGATCTCAGTCGGTCGAGAAATTGACAAAACGCTGAAACTGATGTGGCGCATGTCATCATTCGGACAGATTGGCATTGGCTTGACACTAGTTATTCCAGGGACAGATAATCTCCCCGCTGGGCGAAATCCATTTCGACTTTCTGATGCCTGCTGGAAACCACGGGCTTCCGGAAAGGACGGACGAGGGTGGAGACTCCCACGTCGCAAGCAAGCGATGATCCCCGGGAGATTGTCGTACACAATGTTCTAAAGGCCGCCGATCGCCTGGGGCTGGACAGCGAAATGCGCACCTTGCTGAACATGCCCTTCCGGGAAGTCCGCGTGGAGATTCCCTTGCGCATGGACAATGGCTCGCTCCGTGTTTTCGTAGGCTATCGGGTGCAGCACAGCGGGGTTCGGGGGCCGGCCAAGGGGGGCATTCGCTATCATCCCTCCACCGGACTGAACGAAGTCCGCGCCCTCGCCGCCGCCATGACCTGGAAAACCTCCCTGGTCAATCTTCCCTTTGGCGGCGCCAAGGGCGGCATCAATGTGGACCCCAAGGAGCTCTCGATCACGGAACTCCAGCGCCTGACGCGCGGATACATCCGGCGCATTCACCTCCTGCTCGGTCCCTACCGCGACGTCCCGGCGCCGGACATGAATACCAACGCGCAGGTGATGACCTGGATCTTCGACGAATACAGCGCCCACCATGGCTACACGCCGGCCTGCGTGACGGGCAAGCCGGTGGAGTTGGGTGGGTCGCTGGGACGCGAAGCGGCCACCGGGCGTGGTGTCTTCTGCGTGACCGAGGCGTTGCTGCAAGACCTCCGCCTGCCGATGGCCGGCGCGCGTGTGGCCATCCAGGGATTCGGCAACGTGGGTTCTTTCGCGGCGCGCTTTTTTGCCGAGGCGGGGGCGATCGTGATCGCCGTGTCGGATGTCATTGGCGGCGTCTTCAACCCGCTGGGATTGGACGTGAGGGCCCTGCTCGAACACGTCCGCGCCACCCATAGCGTCTCGAGATTTGCAGCCGGCAAGGCGATTTCGAACGAGGACCTGCTCGCGGTTGATTGTGATATTCTCATTCCGGCTGCGCTGCAGTGTGTCATTACCAAGGAGAACGCGCCGAAGGTGCGGGCCCGCGTGATTGCCGAAGCGGCTAATCTGCCGACGACTCCCGAAGCCGATGAAATCCTGACCCGGCGCGGAGTGCATATTCTTCCCGACGTCTTGACCAATGCGGGTGGGGTCACGGTCTCCTATTTCGAATGGGCCCAAAACCTGCAACAGGTCTTCTGGGAAGAGGAGCGCGTGAACACCGATATGCACAAGATCCTCACGCGTGCCTACCGGCAGGTTGCAGAGATGGCCTCGATGGGGAAGATTTCGTTGCGGGAGGCGGCTTACACAATTGCCGTGGACCGCGTCGCGCGCGCCGAGCGCCTGCGCGGGACGTAGCGATGGAAGGTATGCCGCCACAAGCCCGAGAAGAGGTCCTTGGCAAAACCACAGCGATCCGCGTCTTTGCTTTCCGTTGGACTCAAGCCGGAATCCCTCGCCGGAGTTCTCTTTGACCTTGCCCATTCTCACACGACTTGAGGGCGGCATTCCGCTGATTCGCCACGAGCACGTCGCGGTGCTCTATCGCGGCCGGGGCGGGGCTTATCGCTTTGCTTCCTTTCTTGCCGAAGGACTCCCCCACGGTGACTTGTGCTACTACCTGGCGCCGCACGACTATCACGAGGAGATGCTGGGCTGTCTCCATGGACAGGTTGCTGACCTCGAGCGCTTTCTAAGCGTCGGCACTTTACGCGTCTGCGAAGGGCCGCGCGACTTTGCCACTCTGCGCGAGAGCGTCCAGCAGCTCTTCATCGAGGGAGAGCGTGCTCACGCGCCGGCGGTGCGCTGGTTCGAAGAGGGCATCTGGCCGGAACCCGTAGGTTTTCCGATGCCGCACTTTTTCGAATTCCATGCCCTCCTCAACTATCAGGTCAAGCATTATCCGAGCGCGGCCCTCTGCCAATATGATCTCGACCAGTTCGACCCGCGATACCTTTTCTCCGCCATCGCCGTGCACCGTCACCTCATCGTCCAGGATACGCTGGTGCGCGACAACCCGTTCTATATCCCCGCCGAGAAGTTCATCCCCCTCTCCCCACAGGACCGCGAGCGCGACTTGATCGCGCTCTATCGCGAGGTAGGCTTCAGCGTCGACAGGCTTATGGAGGCCCTCGCCTCCTATGGCCGGCTGCGACCGGGATCCTGAATTCCGTGATGGGTCGTTTGCCTGGAGACGGGCACCAGGCGCCCGCTCCCGGGCCCTCCATGCTTCGCCTTTTGTTCGTCCCTCAGTGCTTCAAACGTGTCGAGACCGTCGGAGCGCCGCCGCCTCTGCTTAGTGCCGCGCGGAGGGGACGCGCGCTGCCTCAGCGGCGCGCCAGCTCGGTCTTGTCGCTGAGCCGAGCGCTGAGCCTGCCGAGCTGAGATTTCAACTCCTGAATCTTGGCCTTTTGCTCCTTCACAGCCTCAATGCGCAGCGCGGTCAGTCGCGAGTCGTCAACCGTCGTCGCGCCCACTTCCTTCCTTTCCCGGTTGTTGACGGAAGAATGGCAAGGAGCGTTCCCGTCCGGCGCCACGTAGTAGCCCGGCTGCACCAGCACCAGAATCGTGCTGTCCTTTTCCGCTGGTTCGAGGGCATAGCCGACGATCTTGCCGGTCTTGTTCGCCTTCATTCCAAAGCCTGGGGTCGAAGAGCTTGTGATGGGATCACCGCCGGCCACGCGTCCGTTCTCCATCGAGACCTTGGTGAGCACCCGCCCGGCCAGTGCCACCACCGTCCGATCCTTGCTGATGAGTTGTGAATTGTCGCCGGAAAGGCGGGTGGCGCAGACCCGTCAGCTGACGGGTTCTGTGATGTCTGCGATCCGCACAGGGCTTAATCTCGCAAGGAGGAGTTTTTCCGCTTGACTCCCCACCTGGGGGCGGTTAACCAGGGGCGCTGGCTTTTGCCCAACGGAAGTTTCACAATTCGTGAGGGCCTCAACACAGTTGCCATTACGGCCGCTGGCCGCGGGAAAGGAGACGGAGTTATGTGTCCAGGCGTCAGGGTCTTGTTGGCAGCTCTATGGCTCTTCGGGGCGAGCGCGCTCGCGTTGCGGCTTGGCGTACAGGTAACCGGCGAACTCGATCTGCGCGTCGTTCTCCTGGGCGCAAGCCTGGAGCGATACGTCCAGGAGTAACAATATCGCGGTCAATCGGCACAGGAAGTCAATCACGATGCGACAGAATCAGTGGTCAACCTCCACCGAGACCATTTGCACCGGCCCTTGGAGTTCAATTTCGGCGTAATAGGCGTAGTTCGCGTTGTCCACCAGCGGGTTGGTAATCGAGGAAGTTTGCAGGCAAGTTAGCGCGTCCGCGGAGAAGACAGCTCCGCTGGAGCTGGTAGATTCTCTCTTGTTTTTCAAGTGGCGATGACCTCCTGAAGAGATGGGAGGGCGAAG
>Ga0315281_10009180_pt1 | contig 13731 bp, 13 predicted proteins | sample YL17G07_0_MG_FD_204540 | JGI IMG/M metagenome (GOLD analysis project Ga0315281, IMG submission 204540) | Sediment microbial communities from Yellowstone Lake, YNP, Wyoming, USA - YL17G07_0 | ecosystem: Environmental > Aquatic > Freshwater > Lake > Sediment | place: USA: Wyoming | collected...
GACTTGCAGTACGCAACTGCCGGGAAAAAGACAATCACCGTGACGATAACTGCCTGCGATCTATTCACCGGCACGCCATCGGGCGAAATCTCGGCGCAAACGACGCTGAGTTTTGACGCAGCAAGCTCCCCCCAATTCGTCCTCGTCCCGACGTTGTCCGGCTCCTCGGGGCCTCTGCCGCCGATCCAGGTACCGAACGGCGGTGGGAGTATCACCGCGTCACTGCCCTATAAACTCGGCGAGCGCCTCACGCTGGAGTATGATTCGATTGATCCGCGGACGGGCCAGTGGAACCGGGTGCCAAGCACGATGACATTTCAGAAGCAGTGGCCGGCAACAAATATGGGGAATATTTCCAATATCTTCAGAGACCCGACGCGCCTTTTCCCGGACAACGTATTGCTCCATTTCACCGACCCCAGCCCGGACGAGTTCTTCGCCGTCCATTCCGGAAAAGCGGTGCTGGATATCAAGCCCAAAGACCCCAGTTCCGGCGCTCCCGAAGTCCTTCTTACCGTCGAGGTGCCCACCTGTCTGCTGGGAGAATCCTGCGGCGTTTCTCTGGGCACCACACACAATCAGCTTAGCGATGGCGCCGACATCGACAGCGACATCGTGCGCCTCGCCGACTTCCGCGGGATCCCTCCGCAGTTGATCAAGTCGCAGGTTAGGGCGGAATCCAATTTCAATCGGTTTGCGTACCGCTACGAGCCCCTCACGGTCGACTTCAAGTCGATTGGGTTGAATGCAACCCTACTAGGTGACAAGGATATAGTACTGGCGCCGTGGAGGATCGCGACATCGAGCGACTGTTCAAAGACGGCTCTTGCTCAAGGAACCCGCTTGGATCTCTTCAGTCTTGACGCAAACGAGAGAAATCTCTACAAGATCGCCTTCAATCCACAGAACCATATTCCGTTATGCAGAGTCACTGACGTCCATCAGTTACTCTCCACCCGCGTGATTCAATCATCGGATGCCCTTTTGAGCATGGAGAATATTTTCTATACCAGTGACAATGACGGCGACCTGCTGATGAATTGGGCAGACGCGGACATTTTCCAGAGGTTCGCGGACTTCCAGGTGGACAATCCTCCCTTCACGGGACAGACCGTAATTGCCGCCAGCTACGGGCTTCATCAAGTGCTGTACACCACGGCTACCCAGTTGGAAGGATTTGTGGATGCGAACGGCGCAGGCTTGCCGCCATCCTCGTTATTTGAAAAATTTACGTCACTCGATTTGGGAGCGGAGTACTTAGCACAGAATGCAAAGGGAGTGGACTCTACCAGTGACTTCCAGAACCAAAAGGACTTCTTCTTCCAGTATGGTCCCGCACTGCGCGGCTATAATGCTCCTCAAATCGATTTCAGTGTTGCGGACATTGAATCTCAATGCCTTAGCGCGGATTTGCCGCCACCACCACTGCGTCCCGCAACAGACCCGTTCGCGAAGTACAGGTATGCGTGCAAAGTATTGCGAGGGATACCGGCTTTCGACGTGCGATGACGATTCAGAGGAGACTAATAATGAGAAACAGCATTCTTACGGTAATCCTGATTTTGGCCTCGGGTAGGATAGGAGTTGCACAGCAGAATCCTGATGCTGCATTGAAGGAGCAACTTCTCACGATGCAGCCTCCGGCAATGATAGCCTTGGCCCAAAGTGTTATGAAGCATAGGCTCAACCACACTCCAGTGCCGATTGATGTGAAGTTTGTTCGCGCCGATCTCAGCGGCAGTGGGCAATTTAACTACATCGTGGCGTTTTTCTTTACGGCTCAGGGCGGCCAGCATGGATACCTCCGCGTCTTTCAGGAGAATAATGGTGTTTTAACTGTCGCAGGCGAGCAGGAAGACCGCGGATTCCCAATCGGCGGTGCGCAAGCCGGCATCGAACTCGTCGACGTAAATGGCGATGGAATCCCGGAAGTCAAAGTAGAAGGCATCGGGTTTAGTGGCGCCCATACCGGCTTTAGCCTGTTTTTGTGGACTGGTTCATCCCTGCATCTGCTAACGCCCAATAGCGTGGACACCGAGGACGCCTCCCTGGTGGACATCGACGGGGACGGGCAGCTTGAGATTGTACGAGGCCCCTATGTTGATTTCAACGACCCGGATTCCAGAGCCGCGGCTCCGCTGGGGCCGTGGGACATTTATAAACTCTCGGGTGACAAATACGTTCTCTCCACTACTTCGGGCGCGGATCCCCGGGGATTGCGTGACACGAACGGAGCCCTTAGCCTGGTGAGAGTGTTCTCCAAACGGATGGAGCCGGGAAAGTTCCCTCTCGCGGAAATACATGAGGCGCAGACCGGCCAGGGGGATGACGATGGCCGCGTGGTTCTAATTCTGGGGAATCTCCGCGCCATGTCAGGTTCTTCCGTTTCGGTTGAAGAGATCAATTTAGACAGCTTGAGGCTCGGGCAGGGGCTCCGGCCGGTCACAACCAAAATCACCGGTCACGATGGGGATGCGGACAAAGATACGGACAAAAGGGATTCCGAGCAGGCCGATACCGGGCCGATCCTGAAAGCATTCTTCGCCCGGCGTGCCGTCTTGGCCTATCTTCCGCACGCGCAATTGGATAAGCCTCTGGCGCCGGGAGACACATTGACTTTGCCGGTCCGCGGTAAAATGAAAAATGGGGCCGGCCTTTCCGGCACCGTAACGGTAAAAATCGCCGGCGAGGATGACGGCAAGCATGACGGCAAGCATCACGACAAGAACTAGCGCAGATTATTACGGCATCGTATCCGTTGGCGGGGGGATCCGTGAGATGTCTCACGGGCCGGTTTAACTTCCAAACGTTGACCAGCTACTATAACCAATATCCTCCTGCAAACTTCACCGGTGTTTGGCTTTGGTATGACATGGTTTCGGTCTATCCCGTCTCCGGCGTAACGCCATCCTACCAGAACCCGCCACCGGTCCCGACGAACACTCGAATCAGTTGGAGGATTGGTTTTGGTCCGCAATATCTGTTGGCCATTCAGGCCGGCCAGAATTTTTACCCCGCATCCGGCTATGCGCCCGCGCTCTATCACTGGCACGTGGATGCGCCGGAGGCGCAAATGCTTTCCACTGCCGGGATGGACCAATGCCCCGCTTTCCCACCCGGCTCTTTTGATCTGCAATACGCCGCTGCCGGGAAGAAGACGATCACCGCAACGCTCTATTTCTGCGACGTCATCACCGGCCAGCCCACGAGCGAAATCGCCGGGCAAACCACGCTGAGTTTTGACGCAGGGAGCAGCGCACAGTTGAAGGTCGGAGCAATTTTCTACGGTGATCAGAACCCCATTTCGCCTTCGACCACGCTCAGCACGGACCCGAATAACCCGACGATGGCGCAGGCTCCCCTCGGCAGAGCTTTAACCATCCAGGCATTTAACCAGCAGGGTCAGCCTGTGGCCGCGAACTTTTCCTTGAGCAAGCAGGACGTTGTTCAGGAGGGGCTCGATTCGAATGCGCTCTTCCACGACTTTACCGCCTTCCAATATGCTAGCCCTAGCCCGTCCGAGGTATCTCTCCAGCCGGTTCATTTGGGCAGCGTTCTTTTGACGGTCACGCCCTCGGATTCGAGTCTTCCAGCGGGTTATGTCAAACTGGTTGTCGAGAATCCGGCAAGCCTGGGGTCCGAGCACACTGATGTCGATAAGCTGATTTATCCTCTCGCGCACAAAACCGGTATATTGCCACAGTACATCAAGGCGCAAATACGGCAAGAAACGAAGGAGTTCGATCCGCAGGCCTACCGCTACGAGCCGCTTTCGCCGTGGGTGGGCGACTATGGCGTCATCTCGCGGTTTGGGACGCCGCAGAAACCCAAGGACGGCAATCTCAGGACGGTGGATCCCTACAAAAACTACATTCTGAAGACATCTGCAGACTATCTCGCTCTGCGGGGCCTGCCGAGAGGGCCCTTACTAAAAGCCGCAGATGTCGCTCCGAGAACTAAATATAAGATCTGCTGCGATGCCACCACCGGTCAGCTGCGGACTATCAATCCATCGGATATCCCCCCCGGGGGTGACCAATTCGTGGACTTTCTGAACATTTTGTTTTCGAATGATGATAAGGCGAACTGGTCCAGCAATAATTCCGCTAACTACAAAGTGGTTATGGACGCGGTCTTTCGCCAAGATTGGGGCCCCATTGAGTTTACGGCACAAACTACCGTCGCGGGCAGCTACGGCCTGCTCCAAATGACATATGTTAATGCTGTCTCGAAACTCAATTGGCAAGGCAACAGTGATGGCGCGAAGAACCCGAGCTTTTTGTTCGACACGCCATCTAACTTGAAAAATGGCGGTGGCTCTATAGGTATTGCGACGGAGGATCTTCGTGGGATTTATCGCAAGGCTTACAAAGCGGGCGCGACTATACCACTGTTCGCCGCTCCTTCGAAATTGGATCAAACTTTTGTACGTGTATGGGATAGGTATAACGGCAAGCCGACATACGGGCCTGCGGTTCTTGGCTTTGTCGGTCTGTACCTGCCGACACCAGCGTCGGCGATTTTCTAACAATGAAAGGGATACGAAAATGAAATCAAGTCTACAACGGAACTTCAAATTCTTTGCCGCTGCCGCCCAGGCAACTTTCGCGCTGTTTCTGTGCATAGGTCAGGTCAAGTCTCAGGAGTTCGACGTACGAAGCATCGTCGCGAAGCATTTCCCGCAGGCTCTTCTCGATGAAGATACGGACACAGGATTGCCTCTTAACCGAAACTTCGAATTCGTCATTTACGATACCCTTGCGAATGGTGCGCCAAGAACAATCATCGCTTGCTATTCAGATAACGTGGGTGTCGCAATTCGGGTAATGCAAGCGGTTTCGGATGGGAGCTATTCCATCATCTTCGAACCGTCAAACCTGCCCCTCATCGGAACGGACTGCGGTGTCGCCCTTGTAGATGTGGATGGGGACGGAGTCAAGGAAGTTAAACTTTCAGTTGCTTCCATGCAGGGTAACAGTTCCGATTGGGTTTTCAAATGGGATGGAAGGCATCTCGAAAACCTTACTCCAGCGACTGCTGATGAGCAGGGCCAACTCGAAACCGAGCTTTTCAATAGCGCCTTTTTCGATTTCGACCACGACGGCACATTGCAAGTTTTGAGCGTCCGCGAGCCCACTCCCCGGACGGATGGCTCGCTACCAACCGAACCTTACGCCATCTACCACCTGCAAAACGGGAAATACGTCAAGGAAAGAGACATTCTGTTCTTCCAGACATTTTACCGCTGGAAGGGGGAGCCGCAGAAGACGCCGTTTCCGGGTCTCGACAAAGGCGCCTTCTCCTTGCTTCAAAAGTCCACGGGGCCCTATTTTCTACGCGTGGTAAACGGAGACAAGGACGGCAGCCATCGCGCCAGCAGCGGGCACATTGTGGTGAACGGCGTGGAAGTGGCCGGACCCAACCGCTTCAGCCAGCAAGTCGAATTTTTCTCCGTGCCGGTCAATCTTCAAACGCAGAACACCATCCAAGTAACCCTGGAGGGCAAGCCGGAAAGCAAAATCATTGTCACCGTGGAAGACCAGGGCGCTCAGCAGTAGTGAGTTGCGGCCAAACCCGAGGAGGACTGCCCTTTGCGATTGGGGGGCGGACGGAGGCTCTGACGAAGGCCGCAACGAATAAACAGCGAACTGGCCCTGGAGTGAGCGTAGGGCGGGAAGAAGGAAAAGGCCGCCCTCCGTTCCTGCTTTACCCTTTCCGCACCGGGCGGACTGTGCCCCTCCCTTCCCGTCCCGGCGGGTGTTAGCATGAGGGCATGAAAGCCGCCTGCCTGCATTGCGGAATGGAGCACATGCTCAACGACGCCGATCTCGGCGCGCACGCCAAGGTGCAGTTCAACTGCTCGAAGTGCGGCAAGACCACGGTGATTGAAATCCGGCGCAAGGTGGACAGCACCGTGGTGATGACGCCGCTGCCCTCGTTTGCGCGGGCCGAAGGCACGCATTCGAACCTGATGCAGAAGGACGATTACGAAGGCCTGAGCATGCCCGCGGGGAAAAAAGTGCTGCTGACGGTGACCACCGGCCCCTCCAAGGGCGCCGTCTATCAGTTCACCAAGCCGCGCATGATCATCGGGCGCAAGGGCGCCGACCTGGCGCTGGAAGACCCGGAAATCTCGCGGCACCACTGCATGCTGGAGGTCAAGGACAACGCCATCAGCCTGCGCGACCTGGACTCGACCAACGGAACGTTTTACGACGAGGAGCGCACCCGGGCGGCGTTCCTGTTTGACGGGACGGAGTTCCGCATCGGCTCGAGCAATATCCGGGTGAGTTTCGAGGCGCTGTAAGGCGCTCTTCATCGGCACTCCCGCTCCAATGTTCCGCTGTTTTTGTGAGATACTCTCCGCGTTCCCCGTATGATTCCCATTTCCGCCTGCCTGATCACGCTCAATGAAGAACACAATCTTCCGCGCGCTCTTGCGTCTCTGCGGGGCATTGTGGACGAAATCATCGTGGTGGATTCGGGAAGCACCGACCGCACCGTGGAGATCGCGCGCGCGGCCGGGGCCCAAGTGCTTTCGCGGGCGTGGAGCGGCTACGCGGACCAGAAGAATTATGCGGCGGAGCAGGCCGCGCACGACTGGATTCTCTCGCTGGATGCGGACGAGGAGCTGAGCACGGCGCTGCAAGGGGCGCTGCTGAAATGGAAGGCGGGCGAGCCGGGGGCGGCGGTCTACGAAGTTTCGCGGCGCACGTGGTATCTGGGGGCCTGGATTAAACATTCGGGGTGGTATCCGGATCATCAGCGGCGGCTGTTCCGGCGGGACGCGGCGCGCTTTGCGGGGCTGGTGCATGAATCGCTCAAGTCCACGCAGGGGGACGGGCGCGTGTGGCGGCTCGCGGGAGACCTGCTGCACTATACGGTGCGGTCGTTTGCCGAGCACGAGGCCAACGTCGAGCACTATACGACGCTGGCGGCGGAGCAGCTCTACCGGGCGGGGCGGCGGAACTGGCGCGGGGCGATGTGGGTGGCCGCGCCGTGGAGCTGGTTGCGCAGTTTTGTTCTGCAGGGCGGGTTTCTGGACGGCTATCGCGGAGCGATGATTGCGCGCATGGCGGCGCGGGCGGTGCGGCTGAAGTTCGCCAAGCTGGGGCGGCTGATTGCGCAGGGCGGGCGGGGAGAATCGGCATGAAGCCGCTGCTGGTGGACCTCGAGCGGGAATGGCGCGGGGGGCAGAACCAGGCACTGCTGCTGCTGCGCGGTCTCCACGCGCAGGGGCACGCCGCGGAGCTGCTGGCGGCGGAAGGGTCGGAGCTGGGGCAGAGGGCGGCGGCGTGCGGCGTGCCGGTGCATACCGTCCCCGCGCGCTTTTCCACGTTTCATGCGTATCGTAAGTTGCGCAGCCTGCTGGCCGAGCGCGTGCCGGAGGTGGTGCATGTGAACGAGCCGCATGCGCTGACGGCGGCGTGGCTGGCGGGAGCCAGCCGGAAAACGGCGCTGGTGATTTCGCGGCGGGTGGGTTATCCGCTGACGAAGAGCAGGCTGGCCAAGTCGCGCTACCTCGCGGCGCGGCGCATCATCGCCAATTCGCAATGGGTCGCCGGGCAGGTGGCGGGCTGCGGGATTCCGCGGGAGAAGATCAGCGTCATTTATGAGGGCACGCAGATTCCCGCGCTGCCCACGGCGGAGCAGCGCAGAAAGGCGCGGGAGCGCTGGGGAATCACCGGCGACGCGCCGCTGCTGGGCTGCGCGGGTGTGTTTCTTGCGGACAAGGGGCAGGAATGGTTGATTCGGGCGCTGGCGGCGCTGCGCCCGGAGTTTCCGGGCTGCCGGCTGCTGCTGGCGGGCGACGGGCCTCTGCGCGGACCACTGGAAGGGCTGGCGCGGGAGCTGGGCGTGGGCGAAGCGGTGCTCTTCCCCGGCTTCGTGAAGGACGTGGAGAATGTGTATGCGGCGCTGGATATTTTCCTGCTGCCTTCGTTTTTCGAGGCGCTCAATAATTCGCTGATCGCGGCCATGTCCATGGAGATTCCCTCGATCGCCTTTGCCAAGGGAGCGCTGCCGGAAATCATCGAGCACGAACGGAGCGGCCTGCTGGTCTCCGGCCCGGACGTGGGCGAGATTCGCGGCGCGGTGGCGCGCCTGCTGAAGGACCGGGAATTTGCGGGGAGCTTGGGACGGGCGGGGCGGGCGCGGGTGCGGGAACTGTTTTCCGCGGAGCGCATGGTGAACGAAACGCTGCGGCTGTATGAGGAATTGCAAGCGGGCGGGAAGCGGGCGAAGTGAGGGGCGAAAAAGTCAAAAGCGCCGGCGGTTTTTTCTCCGCGCGGCGCTTCTAACCACAACTTGCGCTAGTTTCAGATTCCTTTTCCAGGCGTTCCCTCCTATCCGTCGGACGCGAAGTCCAGCTTTCTTATGATTGAACAACCCATCGCCCGGCCGGATCGAGAAACTCCACGCCAATCGCGTAGCCTTCGCCACGCAGGGATTGACAGTAGGCGACTCGAGCCTTGGAGCGAAACTTTCCCGCCGGAGCAAGAACCGTCAGGCGGTCATTCGGCGCCCAATGGCGAACCGAAAAAATTCGTGCGCCGCGCGCGCTTACGTTTTCCGTAAAGGTGCGTTCCTCGCCGGGCAACTCCGCATGGCCTTCCAGCACCACGGCCACTTCCATGGGGATGCGGGCGGGCCTGCGGGAGCCGGGAGTGGAGTTCGAGGCGCTCATTCCCATCCTCACAAGCACGCGGCGATGCGCGCGATGGACTGGAAATGTCCCGCGGCGGAGCGGCGATTTTTCATTCCATACAGAGAGCGGTCGGCGGCGGCCAGAAGTTCATCGGAGGTCTCGCCATCCTGGGGAAACACGGCGATACCGGCGCTGACCGAGAGGCGCGGCATTTCGCCGTCGCGCTGCAGCCGTTCGCGGATGCGCTCGACGACGCGCGTGGCAATTTCGATGCCGGCTTCGGGCAGGACCAGGGCAAACTCGTCGCCGCCATAGCGGGCCGCGGTATCAATCGCGCGGGAGTTCAAGCGCAGCACGCTGCCCAGGCGGACCAGGGCGCGGCTTCCGGTGAGATGTCCAAATTCGTCGTTGATGGCTTTCAGGCCGTCCATATCCAGAAGGACCAGGCTGAAGGGCTTTTCCGAGCGGCGGGCGCGGTCCAGCTCCGCCGGAAGAACGGAAAGGAGGCGGCGGTAATTGGCCAGGCCGGTGAGCGAATCGCAGATGGCCTGGGCCTGCACCTGCTCGAAGAGGCGTTCCTGCTCGAGCATCGCGCCGATCAGCATGACGCCGTAGCTGAGGGTCTTGCAGGTTTCGGCCACGAAGAACGGTCCATCGAAGAAGCCGAGAGCGAAACCGGCGGAGAAATGACTGCCGGTATTGAGCAGGGCCGCGGCCAACAGCGCGTAGTCATAGGCCCGGGCGGATCGCCGCAGGCGGCGCACGCAAAGCAAAGACGCGCCGAGGAAAAGCAGAGAGGGAAGCAGCTCGACGGGATGAAAGAGAAGGCTGGCGGACTGCACGGGAGCCTCAGAGGCCGCCGGGGAAATGGCACTCGCCAGATAGCCGCCCACCCCGGCCAGCAGGAGCACCGCGATAATTTCGCGGCCGGGCTGACGGGAAGCCGGCATCCAGCGTTCGGTGGCGATGGCCACCAGGAAAAAGAGGCCGAGGATCGTTCCGCCGGCCAGCCAGCTTGCCGGAACTGGAGAGGAGACCGGGGAACCGGCGGTCATGCCTTCGGCAACGCCGAACGAGCCGGCCATTTCCAGAACCCCCGCCAGGGCAAAGCCCGCGGCGATCAGCAGGGTGGTGCGGTCACGGGTGCTGCGAAAGCGCATCAGGGCGTTGGCGGTGTAGAAGAAGCTGAGCAGCGTGCCGCAAATATTGAGATAGAGGCTGGTCTGAGGCTGGCTGGAGATTCCCAGGGAGCGCGACCAGAGCGAGCCGCCCACGAGCAGGCCCAACAGGACGACAGAGGCCAAAAGTAGCAGGCACGACTGCCTTTCCCGGCAAAACCCTACGAAAGTGGGCCAACGTCGCAAGAAATCCCCCCAAACCCGAACAAAGCCAAGCAAGTCAGGGAATATGCACGTCAGTGACCTTTTTCGTCGTAAAAATAATATTTTTTAAGTCTATAGGAAACATGCAGTTACAGAGAGGAGCGCAAATGGTGGCAGGGGAAGGAGTTGTACTGAGACACCCACGCGGTTAGTCTTGAGACACAAAAACGGGGTTCATCGCTTTTGTTATGTACCGGTTACTAGGGAATGCGCCAAAAGTGGACTGCGGCGGCTCACCTGTATCACATTGAGACAGTCTCACGATGAGATGAGCCGATGGCCAGTCCAAGATTGTAGATATTCCCTTACGCCTTCGGTGGGGGCAGTTCGCGGGCGCAGGCCTGGTCCTTGAAGAGGGCCTTGTTGTGGGCGCCATCGCAGAAGGGCTTATTGGCGGAATGGCCGCAGCGGCAGAGACCGATGGCGGTGCGGCCGCCGAGGCCGTAGGGCTTTCCGTCGCCGTCGAGAAGCTCGAAATCGCCCTCGATGCGGATGGGGCCGTTGTGTTTCACGATCACTTTTGTCGCGGACATTGCGCAGTGCCTCCGAAAGAATGAAATCAGCGGTTCCCGGCATGCGCCGGGAACCGCTGTTCCACCATAGCCTGAGTGGGGCCGGAACTCAACCCTGCGCGGCGGCCTTGACGGCCTCCAGGCCGATTTCCTGGAGCTTGCCGGTGCGCACATCGTAGAGGAAGCCGTGGACGTCGATGTCCTTGGGCAGAAAGGGGATCTCGCGGATGCGCTGGATCTGCCGGGCCACGCTGGCTTCCGTATCCGTAAAGGACTGGAAGTGGATGTGGGAAGCGTCCTTCCCGGTTTCCTTGGCCAGGCGCTCGCGCAACTCCTCGTCGCGGAAGGTGAGCATGCCGCAATCGGTGTGCTGAATAACGTAGATGGTGCGCGTGCCCAGCAGTTGCGTGGAGATGACCAGCGAGCGCACCGCGTCGTCGGTGATGAGCCCGCCGGCGTTGCGGATGATGTGGGCGCCGCCGGTGGAGAGGCCGAGGAACTGCTCGACGGTCAGGCGGGCGTCCATGCAGGCCACGATGGCCAGCTTGCGCCCCGGGGGCATCGGCAAGTGGCCGAGCTTGAACTCCTTGGCGTAGTTTTCATTCGATTGCAGCGTTTCCTGGTAGATTCCCATGTGATTCTCCTTTTGATTTTCGCCTCCCCGGACGGGCGGAGTGCGCATGTGAAAAAAGCCGGCGCCAAAAACAAAAGCCGCCGAACTCGAAGAGTTCGGCGGCGCCCAAAAACGGAAATCACAAAGCAACTATCCCGTTGGACACACCGCCGCGAGCGGACAACAAACGTTCCGCATGGCGGTCCTGTTCATTCGGGAAGAAGCTGCGTGTTTCATAGTTCGCTACTGAGTCTAGTACTTCGGGACGGAAGCGTCAACTTCGTCCGACCAGGCCAGAATGCCGCCCTTGAGGTTCCAAATCTTGCGGAAGCCGGCTTTGCTCAAGAATTCGGCGGCTTCGGCGGAGCGTTTGCCGCCCTTGCAATGGACCACGATCTCCTTGGAGGAGTCCAGTTCCTGAACGCGGCGGGGAATTTCGCCAAGAGGGATGAGGTGGCCGTTGATGTGGCAGATTTGATATTCGTGCACCTCGCGCACGTCGAGAACAAAGAGGTCGTCGCCGCGATCGAGGCGGGCCTTCAGCTCGCGAGCAGTCATCTCCGGGACCTGGGTAAGGGGAGCGGGAGCTTCTTCGCCGCGAATGCCGCAGAATTCGTAGTAGTCGATGAGTTTGGTGATGGTGCGATTTTCGCCGCACATGGGGCAGGCGGGATTCTTGCGCAATTTCAGCTCGCGGAACTTCATGCCCAGGGCGTCGAAGAGCAACAAGCGGCCGGCGAGGGAATCGCCGCTGCCCAGAATCAGCTTGATGGTCTCCATGGCCTGGATCGAGCCGACGATGCCGGGAAGCACGCCCAGCACGCCGCCTTCGGCGCAGGAGGGCACCAGACCGGGCGGAGGCGGTTCGGGATAGAGGCAGCGGTAGCAGGGGCCGCCGGGAGCGCCGAAGATGGTGGCCTGGCCCTCGAAGCGGAAGATGGAACCGTAAACGTTGGGCTTGCCGAGAAGCACGCAGGCGTCGTTGACCAGATAGCGGGTGGGAAAATTGTCGGTGCCGTCGACGATGATGTCGAAATCCTTGAAAAGTTCCAGCGCGTTTTCGCTGGTCAGCATCATTTCGAACGTTTTGATTTCGATGGTGGGGTTCATGTTGCGCAGGCGCTCGGCGGCGGCGGCGATTTTGGGCCGGCCCACGTCGCTGGTGCCGAAGGTGACTTGGCGCTGCAGGTTGGTGAAATCCACGACGTCGAAATCGACCAGGCCGAGCGTGCCGATTCCGGCGGCGGCCAGATAGAGGCCCAGGGGCGCTCCCAGACCGCCCGTGCCGATGCACAGCACGCGGGCCTGCTTGAGCTTGAGCTGCCCCTCCATGCCCACTTCCGGCATGATCAGGTGGCGGCTATAGCGCAGGATTTCTTCCTTGGAAAGTTTCGCCGGGCCGACGCTGCCTGCCGGAGATTGAAATGTGGTGGCCATGAGTGGTTCGCTTGCTCCCCCTATAATTCTATCTGGAATCAGCGTGGAACCGAAGCGGGAAGATGCGGGTGCGTTTGATTCTATTCGATGATTTCAGGGAGAAACGCCGAGCGGTCGTCGGCGAGGCGCCAGGAAGTCATTTCGCCAGGAGCGCCTTTGGCGACGCCGACGATCACGTAGCTGTACCAGGGCCAGGCGTGCTCGCGGTCGAATTCACTGGGGCGCGCGGGGGAATCGGGATGGGAGTGATACCAGCCGAGGAGTTCGCACTGCGCCTCGCGCGCCAGTCTCTCCACTTCGCGCACGTCCTCGGCAGCCAGCAGAAAGCGGTGACGCGGAGAATCTTCGCTGCGATTGGCCAGGGGAAGCACGCGCAGTACTTCGCGGGACGCTGCGGCGCCCGATTCGTCCGCGGCTTCCCTGCCGAGGAGCGCGCCGCAGCATTCGCGCGGATAGTCTTCCGCGGCGTGGCGGGAGATTTGCCCGGCCAGTTCCCTGCTGATGCGCAGCCTGCTTGGGGCGCTCATGCCTTCGCTCGGCCTCGATTCCTACGGCACCAGTATAGTGCCCGGGGAGGGACTTTACAGGGGCGCGCGGCCACCGTATCCTGAAAGCATCATGTGGAACATCAACGAACGATTTCAGAAGGCAACAATCGACAGCCTGGCCGCTCTGGGATTCGCGGTGGGCAGCACGCGCGGAGTGGTGCGCGCGGAAAAATACGGCTGCGGCGTGGAATTCCGCATCGCCTCGGACAGCCAGTACCAGATTACGATCATTCCCACGGTGATGCTGCGCGGGCAGTTCACGCGGCTATGGGACGCGGGCTATCAGAAGTTTCTGCTGACCGATGACGGGCACAAGGTTCCCGCAATGGCCCACCATCTGGCCAGCCTGCGCAAGTTCAACGAAGAACTGCGCACCGCCCTGGGCATTCCCACCTATTACAACGAAAGCCTCGGCTCGGTGAGCCAGATCTCCGTCTATGACCGCGTGAAGGGCCGCCCGGGCGCCATCCCCGACGAAACCGTGGGCGTGCAGGGCACCGGCGGCGGCCACTGAGTTTCCGCCACCCTGGCAAAATTTATCCCCTGTAGCGCCACCCTTTTGCGTTCTTTGCATCCCGGTGCTGTATACCGG
>Ga0315281_10009181_pt1 | contig 13731 bp, 9 predicted proteins | sample YL17G07_0_MG_FD_204540 | JGI IMG/M metagenome (GOLD analysis project Ga0315281, IMG submission 204540) | Sediment microbial communities from Yellowstone Lake, YNP, Wyoming, USA - YL17G07_0 | ecosystem: Environmental > Aquatic > Freshwater > Lake > Sediment | place: USA: Wyoming | collected...
GCTAGCTGAATTGTCACATCTCGCTGTCATACCTAGCCGAGAACATACGTCTCGGCACTCATTGCCGGCCATTACTCGGACAGGCTCCTAGATGGTCTCCCACTGCGCGCAACTTTCTCACCCGCCCACCCACTGGCAGATATTTTTCACCCACCCTACCCTCCGATTGCTTCGCAATCGATTTCCCGGGATGTGCCAGTAGCCCGGCTCCTCGATCGAAGAATAATCCGAGACCTGAGCCGATCTGTCCTTATTTATGTGGCGCAGTTTTCTGCCAATTTTTCTTATTCAGGGCGGGATGAGCCATGTCGAGTCTTGACCAGCGTGGAAATGACCTGTGTGATTCGCTCGGCCACTTTCGGTTTGGGATTGTCAAAGTCCACTCCGAATTCAGCTTTCTTGACCCATTTCACGGTGGCGCGATCGATCAGCAACAGCTCCTGGTCTCCCGGCACAAAAATTTGTAGGGCGAGCACCATCCCGACGGAGACCGGTGTATTCCCGGTCATGTAGCCCCCGCTTAGCGAAAGATCTTTGATGATTCCTTCACCGGCAATCCCGTCCCCACGGTATCGCACCGGCGCGAATGTCTTGAGCCGTTGGCCCTTCCGCATGCCAAACCCGGTCATGCTGCCTCCTTTCTCAATCGATCACGCTTGCAGACCAAGCACTCCTCGGATAGTCGAGATCAATTCGTCCGTCTTCACGGGCAGTCCGAAGGATTACGATCCCACCATACTATCGGGTCTTTTACACCGCTACCGTAGCGCCCGTCACCACAATCACTGGAATGGCCGACAGCAGCCGATGACGCTTCAGGCGTTCGAGTACGACAACGCCATCTCCCCTCGGTAGGCCAAGATCTCAGAATGGCATGGAAAAATCAAAGAGATCGGGAATCTTTTCTCGCCGGACTGTTTGCCGTTCTTCTATTTTTTACTTTCTACAAGGGAGCAGGCAAACTGTCCTTCACTGCGCGCATCGAGCGGCCACCGTTTCATCGTGGGGGCTCTGCGAGCACAGAGGACCGTCCAAGCTTGCTTGTTATCTCATCAGGGATGGGGGCTGATTGATCTTCCACTGCGCGCGTCCAACGAGGGCCTTCGGAGGCCGCGCGTTGCGCGAGCACAGAAGATCATCAGGCTCCATCCCTCCTCCCTTTTTTCATCCCTTTTTTCATCTTGATCCCTTCCTCCCACCCGTATAGAATAGCCCAACTTTTCGGGCAGTTAGCCTCGACTAGACCTGCACCACCACGCGGTTTCCCCCCCACACATACTTTTGATGGGTTGAAGCCATGGGGAACCGTGTGACATATAGAGCCCCTGAATTCATTAGGAGGAGAGCACTGTGAGCGACTCAGTCATCATTACGTTTGCGTTGGTAGCGGCGGTGACCGGCATTGCATACGGCCTGTACTTGGCCATGTGGGTGTTCAAACTTGATGCCGGCAACCCGAAGATGCAGGAAATTGCGAAGGCCATTCAGGAAGGGGCGAGCGCCTATCTGAACCGCCAGTACAAAACCGTTGCCGTCGTTGCAGCCGTGTTATTCGCCTTGTTGTGGGGAGCGGGGGCGTTCTCCGATAAATTTGGCTTACTGACCGCGGTCGGATTTTTGATCGGCGCCGGCGCGTCGTCGCTGGCCGGGTATGTGGGGATGGTGATCGCGGTGCGGGCGAATGTGCGGACGGCCCAGGCTGCCCATAAGGGGATGAATGCCGCGCTGACCGTGGCATTCCGTGGCGGCGCGGTGACGGGACTCTTATTGATCGGCCTGGGCTTACTGGCCATCACTATCTTCTACACGTTGGCCTCGCAGTTCGCGGGACAGGAGAAAGCCATCCATGCCTTGCTGAGCCTTGGGTTCGGCGGGAGTTTGATTTCAGTGTTTGCCCGTGTGGGCGGTGGAATCTATACGAAAGCGGCGGATGTCGGCGCCGATCTCGTGGGGAAAGTCGAAGCGGGGATTCCGGAGGACGATCCTCGTAACCCGGCGGTCATCGCGGATAACGTGGGTGACAATGTCGGCGACTGCGCCGGTATGGCCGCGGACCTCTTCGAGACCTATGCGGTGACGACAGTGGCAGCGATGGTGTTGGCCTTCACGCTGTTCAAGGGAGTCAGCGGCCCGATTCTGTATCCTCTCGCCCTCGGGGGCGTCACGATCTTCGCGACAATCATCGGAGTTCTCTTCGTGAAGGTGGGCCAGGGCGGCGGGATCATGACAGCGCTCTACAAGGGATTGTTTGTGGCGGGTGGCATTGCCGCGATTGCCTTCTATCCCGTGACGACCACGATCATGGATGGTGTGGGCGGCGTGAGCGGGGTGAGCTACTATCTCGCGGCGTTGATCGGTTTGGCCGTGACCCTCGCGCTCGTCTTTATCACCGATTACTACACCTCCAAGAGTTATAAGCCTGTGCAGGCCATTGCCAAGGCGAGTGAAACGGGCCATGCGACCAACATCATCGCCGGACTGGCGGTTGGGATGGAGGCGACAGCTTGGCCGGTGGTGGTGATCGGGGCGGCGATTCTTGGGAGCTATTGGATCTGCGGCGGCGCGGCATCGGGCGGTTTGTATGGCGTGGCGGTGGCGGCGGTGTCGATGTTGTCGATGGCCGGTATCGTAGTGGCGATCGATGCGTTCGGCCCGATCACAGACAACGCAGGCGGTATTGCGGAGATGGCCCACCTCGGCAAAGAGGTGCGGGACATCACCGATCCATTGGATGCGGTCGGTAACACGACGAAGGCGGTGACCAAGGGCTATGCCATCGGGTCGGCTGGTCTTGCGGCGGTGGTATTGTTCGCCGAATATGCGCGTGAGGTGGCCAAAGGGGCTGGGGCGAGCACGTTCGATCTCTCCAATCCTTCCGTTTTGGTCGGACTTTTCTTGGGCGGAATGCTGCCCTTTATCTTCGGGGCTCTCTGTATGAAGGCGGTAGGGGAGGCAGCCGGTCTCGTGGTGGAGGAAGTGCGCAGGCAGTTCCGGACGATCAAAGGGATCATGGAAGGAACGGGCAAGCCGGAATACGGGACTTGCGTGGATATTGTGACGCAGGCGGCGATCAAGAAGATGATGGTGCCGGGATTGATTCCGGTCATCTCGCCGATTCTGGTCGGCGTGATCCTGGGACCGCAGGCTTTGGGCGGCATGCTCGTCGGCAGTATCGTCACCGGTCTGTTCGTCGCCATCTCGATGACGAGCGGTGGCGGCGCCTGGGATAACGCCAAGAAGTATATTGAAGAGCAGGGCAAGAAGGGGACGGATACCCACAAGGCGGCGGTGACGGGCGACACGGTCGGCGATCCCTATAAGGATACGGCTGGCCCGGCGATCAATCCGATGATTAAGGTCATCAACATTGTGGCGTTACTCATTGTGTCACTGCTCGTGTGATAGGACGAGCCGTGAAGTGGTCAGCACTCAGCTCTCAGCTGCGTGCTGATGGCTGATAGCTAAAGACTGTTGCCGTTTCACGTTTCTCCGCTCGGCTTGACGGCTGAAAGAATCGTGGAGTAAGGTGATCGTGCGGGGTCAGGCTGGTGGCTGATCCACGAGAGTTTCTCGGAATCACGGGAGGTGCTCGGATGGAGAAACAGGAGCGCAAGCAGGAGCCCAGGCGAGAGCCTCAGGGGAAGGAAGAGGTCAAGGCCAATCCGAAAGTCATCGAAGCCGGCAAGAAGATGAAAGAAGACATCGATAAGCTGGTCGATGAAATCGACGACGTGCTCGAAACGAACGCAGAAGAATTCGTCAAGAACTACGTGCAAAAGGGGGGGGAGTAACACCGGTAGTCAGCCGGACCTCTTCCCTCATCTTCCTTCCTCCTCATCACACTTCGGTTTTCGTTGCTCAATCTCCGTCCGTCAGGCGCGACTCCACATCCTTTGGTTTGACAACGGAGGCCTGAGCGGCTAGTATCCCTTTAATTCTCAGATAGTTAGCTTCAGCCGAGAGTCAGAACCATTCGAAAGGTCCTCATGAAATCCAAGCTCTGGGTTTTCCGTGATATCAACCTGACTCAGCGGGCTTCGTTAGCCCAGGCCCTCTCGATTTCTCCTGTTACCGCTTCGCTGTTCCTGGCTCGTGGCGTGACTACGCCGGATGAGGCGACGACATGGATGTCGCTGCAGGCGCCGCACGATCCGTTTTTGATTCCCGACATGGAGCAGGCGGTCGAACGGTTACATCGCGCCGTGAAGACTCGCGAGCCGATCTGTTTTTACGGCGACTACGATGTCGACGGGATTACGGCGACCAGCCTGTATCTAGCCTTCTTTAGTGGGTTGGGCGCACAAGTTCGCGCCTATGTCCCGCATCGTCTGCGCGAAGGCTACGGACTCAATCTCGGTGCCGTGCGGCGCTTGCATGAGGAAGGGATCTCGCTGTTGGTGACCTCCGATTGCGGCACGACCTCGCATAAAGAAATCGCATTGGCGGCCCAGCTCGGTATGGATGTGGTGGTGACGGACCATCACCAGACCGACGAGGACATGCCGCCGGCTGTGGCGGTGCTCAATCCTCATCGAGCCGGCGCCCTCTATCCCTTTCGTGGACTCTGTTCCGCAGCGCTGGCCTACAAGGTGGCGCAGGCCTACCAGCTACGCTACGGGACCGCCGGGGTGCCGTTGGAGTCGTTGCTCGATCTCGTGGCATTGGCGACGGTCGCCGACGTCGTTCCGTTGCACGATGAGAATCGAAACTTTGTGCGCGAAGGACTGGTCCAATTGTCGCGTGGCGCGCGCTGCGGCATTCGGGCGTTGAAGCAAGTGGCAGGGGTGACGCGGGATTGCACGGCAGAAACGATCGCCTTCAAGTTGGCGCCGCGCATCAATGCCGCCGGGCGATTGGACGATGCCATGTTGGGTGTGCGGTTGTTGACAACCGACAATCCTGCCGAGGCGCAGCAGCTGGCAGACCGGCTTGAGCAGCTGAATCGGGAGCGGCAGCGCATCGAAGTGGATATCATGGCGGAGGCGTTGGCCTCGTTGAAGGATCGAGAATTGCCGCCCGCACTCGTATTGGCCTCTCGGCAGTGGCATCTGGGGGTTGTCGGCATTGTCGCGGCGCGCTTGGTCGATCGGTTTCAACGCCCGGCGATTGTCATGGCCATCGATGAGCAGGGTATGGCCAAGGGCTCGGCTCGGACGACCGGCGGTTTCGACCTCTATCAAGGATTGGCTTCCTGCCGGGAGCTGCTGGAGGCTTTCGGCGGGCATCCCAGTGCCGCAGGTGTGACAATTCGCGAGTCTCGGATCGACGAGTTTCGTGCCAGATTCTCGGAAGTGGTGGCCGGGTGGACCCACGACGGCGCCAAGGTCCCGACGCTGAATGTCGATGCCGAAGTGCGTCTGGACGAAGTGAATCTGCAGTTGATCCAAGAAATCGGATCGCTGCATCCGTTCGGCGCGGGCAATCCTGAGCCCACGTTTGCGGTGACCCGTCTCGAAGTCATGGATTCACGCACCGTCGGTGAAAAACATCTGAAAATGACCGTGCGGCAAGGGGCATCGCTGCCGTTCGATAGTATCGGATTCGGCATGAAGTCGCTGCTGGAGCGTGGCATTCCGTCACGCGCCCCGGTCGATCTGGCCTTCACGCCTGAACTGAACCACTGGAACGGCCGTGACCGGATTCAGCTTCGTATTCGCGATGTCCGCCCAAGTGAGAGTGAGTAAGTGAGCGCACTATGGTCTACCAAACTGTCACGGATCTTGACCAGTTGCTGGATCGGATCAGAAGCTATGCCGCCGATGCCGACCTCGGCCTAGTCCGCAAGGCCTACGAGTTTTCCGCGAAAGCGCATCAAGGGCAACTTCGTCGATCCGGAGAACCCTACCTTCAACATCCCATCGCCGTTGCCGGAGTCCTGACCTCGCTCAAAGCGGATGTGGTCGCCATCGTCGCCGCGCTGTTGCACGATACCCTGGAAGATACGGTCGCGCTGCCTGACGAACTCGAACGTGAGTTCGGGAAAGACGTCGTGCATCTGGTCGATGGGGTGACCAAGATCGGCAAGATCACGTTTCGAAGCTATGAAGAAAAACAGGCGGAAAATTTCCGCAAGATGGTGCTGTCGATGGCGGATGATATCCGGGTCGTCCTCATCAAGCTCGCCGACCGGCTGCACAACATGCGCACCTTGCAACATCTCGGCGCGGCCAAGCGGCAGGAGATCGCCCAGGAAACGCTGGAGATCTATGCGCCATTGGCAAACCGACTTGGAATCGGGTGGATCAAGAATGAGCTGGAGGACCTCTGTCTCAAGCACCTCAAGCCTGAGATCTACGAGACGCTCCTTGTCCGTGTGGCGAAGCGGGACGAGGATCGGCAGCAGTACATCGATGAAGTCAGCCAGCTCGTGAAGAAGGCCATGCAGGAGAACGGATTGACAGGACAAGTCTACGGCCGGCCTAAACATCTCTACGGCATTTACCAAAAGATGGATAAGCAATCGATTACGTTCGAAGAGGTCTACGATCTGACCGCGCTACGGATCGTGACCGATAGCAAGATGAACTGCTATGCCGTGCTCGGGGTGATTCACTCAGTCTGGCGACCGGTACCGGGGCGCTTCAAGGATTACATCGCGATTCCAAAGTCCAATCTCTATCAGTCTCTGCATACGACGGTGGTGGGCCCGAAGGGGGAGCATGTCGAGTTCCAAATCCGCACGGAAGAGATGCACCGTATTGCCGAGCACGGCATCGCGGCGCATTGGAAGTATAAAGAACAGGGACAGGTTGCAGATCGTGACAGCAAGGCCTTCGGCTGGCTCCACCAGTTCGTCGAATGGCATGAAGATTTGACGGACAATCGGCAGTTCATGGACTCGGTGAAGCTCGACCTCTTCCACGATGTGGTCTATGTGTTCACGCCAAAAGGAATTGTAAAAGAGCTGCCGAGAGGATCGACACCGGTCGACTTTGCCTTCGCGATTCACACCCAGGTCGGGGACCATTGTGTCGGGGCCAAGGTGGATGGGAAGATCGTGCCGCTCAAGTATCAACTGGCCAGCGGAGATACGGTCGAAATTCTGACGTCTCCCACGCAGTCGCCACACAAGGACTGGTTGAAGTTTGTCCGCACCTCGCGCGCGAAGACCAAGATCAAACACTGGATCAAGCTCGAAGAGCAAAAGCGGAGTATCGAGATCGGCCGTCGTTTACTGGAGTCGGAGTTCCGCCGTCAGGGGATGGCGCCGGCCCGGATGTTCAAATCGGCGGAGCTCTTGGATGCCGCTCGTCAGTTGGGATTCGACAACACCGACGAATTGGCTGCGGCAGTGGGGTTCGGCCACATGGCCACGTCGCAGGTCATCGGCAAACTCACGGCTCTGCCACCTGGAGCGCCGCCGGCGCCGGCTCAGGAACGCCCCGTTGCGCATAAAGCGGTAAGTGGGAAGAGCGACGACACCGGCGTGCAGGTCAAAGGATCTCGGGATCTGCTGATGCAGCTGTCGCGTTGTTGTCACCCCGTGCCAGGCGACCGCATCCTCGGCTACATTACTCGTGGCCGCGGGTTGACGATCCATGCCATCGATTGTCCGAATCTTGAGGCGCTGGACTACGACAAGGAACGGCTCGTGGAAGTGGAGTGGGACGCGGCCACACCCAGCACGCACTCGGTCAAAATGTCGATTGTCGCCGTCGATAAGACCGGGGTCTTGGCGAACGTATCTTCCGCGATAGCGGAATGCCATGCCAACATCAGCCGTGCCGAGATCACGACGCGGGAGGATCAGAAAGCTGTGCTGGATTTTGTCGTGGAAGTTTCAGACACCCACCATCTGGACCAGGTGCTCAAAGCCGTTGAGCGGGTAGATGGAGTGATTACGGCTAGACGGATGCGGGCCTGGCAGGAACGGTCCTAAGCGTCTGTCTTGTTCAGATGGTCTATTCGGTCTATCTGGTTTGTTTGTATGAGATCAACCAGATAGGCCCGTTTCGCCTGCTATGGAACTTTGAACTGAAGCTTCGATCCCCGCTGCAATTTCAAACTCTCAGCTCGGCCCGCTGCAAGTTCCAAGACATAGAGCGCGCCCTCGTTGGGCCGATATTGGGGGCAGCTGTCGTCCGTTCTTGTGCAGATTGGCACGCGCGGTTCGATATGGACGATTTCTTTTTTCTCATTCATCCAAATGAGGTCGAGTGGGATTTTGGTGTTCTTCATCCAGAACACCCAGGCTTGCGCCTGCGAGAATGTAAAGAGCATGCCGCGGTCGGCGGCTAAGTGCTCACGGTACATTAATCCCTCTGCACGTTTTTGGGGCGTGTCGGCCAACTCTGCATATATGATGGTGCCCCCCGGGATAGTAATCGGGGTCAGCCAGGACTGGGCTGGATCGGTCCCCGCCAGGGTATAGCAAGGGGACGAGAAGAGGAGAATGAAGAACAGCACAAGTGATCGGTGTCGTTTCACGGCGGCATCCTATCGGCCAGCCTGGTGTGAGTCAAGCCAAAGGCCGCGTGCGACGGTATGGATAGTCGGTGATTTTGGCTGAGAGTATCTTGCAATCGCGCGGTCGCCTATGCCATCCTCGGCACACATTTGCAAGAGAGGGACGCATGAAAGAAACACGGAAAGTGCATTACGTCAAAGGCGTGTTTGTGTGCCCGAAGTGTCGGCAGTCGTATGTGCAAGAAAAGTGGATCGAAGAATGGCGGGTTCGCTGTCACAAATGCGACTATCGCGGAACGTTGACGGAAGTTTCCGTTGAAGAGCGGATGGAAGAAGAAATTGTCCGTCGTTGAACCGGCGCCAATCCTGCGCGCTGTTTGCTCCCCTCTGTGAGTCGATGGTTTTTCCTTTCACCTCTATTTCACGACTCCGCCCCATCGGTTCCCTCGTTGTGTGTGCCCTTCTATTAGTGGCGGCTACCGGCTTTGGCGAGGCATTCGCCGATGAGCCGGCTCCGCTGGTGAAGGTGCTCGTCACCTACCACTCGCTCTCCGGCAATACGGAACGCATGGCTGAGGCGGTGGTCGATGGTGTGAAGAGCGTGCCAGGCGCGGAGGCGCTGCTAAAACGAGTGGGTAAGGTGACGGCGGAGGATTTGTTCTCCGCCGATGCGGTCGTCGTCGGCTCGCCGGTCTATTGGTCGAATATGTCTGGTGAGGTAAAAACTTTCTTCGACAACTGGCAGTTTAAATTCGGGGTGTTTCCCGAGTTCAAGATGAAGGACAAGATCGGTGCAGCCTTCGCCACGGGTGGTCAGGTGTCGAGTGGGAAAGAAGTGACGATGCTGACGATTCTTGCCGCGATGCTGGGGAATCAGATGATCGTTGTCAGTGGAGGCGGGGCCTTCGGCGCTTCTGCGACCACGGAAGGCGACAGTCTCGGTATCGACAACAAGGAATTGGCCGACGCCAAGGCATTGGGCCGGCGTGTGGCCGAAGTCGCGGTGAGACTCAAAGCCGGTTCAGTCAAGTAGCGTTTTCCGCTCCCTCTCCACGTCGTGTCTCGAACGGCGAGTGTTCACCCTCACCGCACATTGATGAAGCGTCCCGTTCCCGCCTATAGTGGTGCGTCATGAAGAAGAAGACTTTGCCCCATCGCGGGCGAGAGGATAATTTCATTTCCGGGAAGGGAACGGACGTTTCGAGTCCTACGCCCGAGTCATTTGCGCTCCTCGCCGCATTTCGCGCCATTTCGGCCAACTCGGTCTACACGATGGCCCCCAAGGCATCAGTCGTCCGCGGATACGACTATTACCAACAGCAACGGCTTCATCACTACGTCTGGAGCCAGAATTACGCGACGCTGACGGCGCAGGTTCAAGGGACCAATCTCTACGAAGTTGTTTTTTCTCTCGACGACGGGTTTTTGACTGCCTCTTGCGATTGTCCGGCCTGGGATCCCGGCTGGCTGTGCAAACATGTCCTGTGCGCCTACTTTACGACTAAGCATGTGCTCTCGCCTGAACTGTTCAGATTGCCGGGTGGGCAACAGCGCGAGTTGCCTGGGCTTCGAGCTGAGTTGCTCGGCAGCGTCCCGGAGCCGGCCAGGGTATCAGGACCGTCTCCCACCGGAACGACTCGCAAGGGCTCAACCCGCAAAGGGTCGGCCTATGAGATTGTCATCGATGCCAGTCACCTGCATCCCCAGCTCCTGATCCATAGGAATGGCGTGCCGCTGTCAGGGGGATGGGGTGCCGGGATTCCACCAGAGCTGGTTCCTCTTCTCAATTCGTCCTGGTTCATGTCCGGGTTCGGGGAAGACCCGTTGCTCCACTATCTTAGAGTTCACAACAGGCCCTACCCGATCGTCTTGGCGTCCGGACGTAAATCGATTCCGCTTCAATGGCACCAGGCGGTTAAATGCAGGAGTAAGACGGAGATCGACCTTGTCGGCGGCCAGGTCAGGGTCCGCGCGGTCTGCCTCGCCGACGAGGTCCCGCTAGAACGAATCGTCTGCTTCAGGACGTTTGTGGCGGATTTGAACGGCAGGCGGCTTCTCCATTTGAAGGACGAATATGGATGGGCGTTGTTCCGTTCCCTGTTGCAACGATTCAAGGGAGGCGCGCCGTTCTTCGATTCCTCTAACGATTTCGATGAAGGATTCCACGCGGTGCTGTTACAGGACGAGTCAGGGTATCGAGGGTGGCAAGGCGTCAACCAGGATATGGAGTTTACGATCTCGTTGGCCGAGTTCCAGTCCGCACAAATCGAGGTGCTTCAAAGGCAGACCAACCGGATTGTGCGCGAGCTCTTGCTGAAGGTTGAAGGGCAGAACGTTTCAGTGGAACGCCCTGCGCCGCTTTCGGCGAGCGAGGCTTCTTCGTACGCACTGATCTTGAAGCCTCCGTCCGGTTCCGGTGACCATCCGTCCGCTTCATGGACGTTGCAGGCGCAATGCTGTCGTGGCGATGTCCGGTTTGCTCCGAGCGTCTCGACCTTTGGATTCATCTCGGCATTGGAACAAGGGCGTTCGGTTTCCGGCGCGTTGCGCGCGCAAAAACGAAAAACCGTGCTCTACGACACGTTCTTCAGCCTTCTTTCTGTGCGCGAGGCCAAGGAGCGGGACCAACGCATCAAAACAGCCCTTGGCCTGGAGAGCTGGCCCCGCGCCGTTATCGACGAGGCTGCGCAATGGCTCAAACAGCACCTGTCTGGCTATGCCAGGGCGGATGTGCGGCTACAGACTCACGCCGGACGATGGGAACTGCAACCCGTGGACAAGGCCCGCGAGGCGTTGCTGTACAGGATTCCCTTCGAGGTATTCGGCCAGGAAATCTTTCGCGGCATGCGACGCTGCGATGAGATGATGATCGACGCGCCGAGGTTATTCCAAGGATTGCCGGTTCTCTTGGACAGGCTCACGTCTGTCGGGGTTGCATTGCTGTATGAGGGCAAGCCCATCGTGCCTTCTCGATGGGCTTGCTCCGCTCAGGTGGAGCATGTCGAGCAGAAAGGAACCGGGATTGATTGGTTTGAAGTCCGCCCAGAGATCCGATGCGACGGTGTAGCGCTGGATGAAGCGGAGTGGCGGGCCGCCCTTCGGCAGGGAGGGCTGATCGATGCCAATGGCGGGTTGCGGGTGTTGGATCGCCAGACGATGGAACGGCTGCGCGCGATTCTCGCCCTTACCGGCGAGGCGCAGACAGAAGGGAACGCCACCAAAATTGTGCGTGTGCCGCGCTTGCAGATCCTCGACTGGCTGGCGTTGCGCGAGCAGGGCATTACGGTCTCATTGCCTGCTGATGACGAGGCGGTGCTCGCTCGCCTCCTGGGATTTACGCGGATCGCCGAGCGGCCTCTGCCCAATGGCTTGTGTGCAACCCTCCGCCCCTATCAGCGTGAGGGGTATGCCTGGTTGGCATTTCTCTACGAGCACCATTTCGGCGCCTGTTTGGCGGATGACATGGGACTGGGTAAGACTATTCAAGCCATCTGTCTATTGGCCGCTATCCAGGACGGGCGCATTGAAACGGCGGTGGGTGTGAAGGGGCCTCATCTGGTCGTCGTGCCGACGAGTCTCCTCTTCAACTGGGAGCAGGAGTTGGCGCGCTTCGCGCCAGGCTTGAAGGTCCACGCCTACAGCGGCAGCGAGCGGACGTTCGATGCCAAAGATGGTGAGGTTGTCATCACGACGTATGGATTGGTTCGTCGGGATATCGAACGATTGGAACGTCTGGCGTTCCATGTCATCGTGTTTGACGAGGCGCAGGCGCTGAAGAACATTCAGGCCGATACAACTGGCGCGGCCCGCCGTCTCACCGGACGGTTTAAAATCTCGCTCACCGGCACCCCGCTCGAAAACCATCTCGGCGAGTATTTTTCCGTGATCGATCTCTGCCTGCCGGGACTCCTCGGTGAGTACGACCGGTTCAAAACGCAGTTGAAACGGGTCGAGGGCCGCACGCTGGAGCGGTTGCTTCGGAGGACCAGGCCCTTCATCTTGCGGCGAACCAAGGCCGAGATTCTCCAGGACTTGCCTCCGAAAATAGAGAGCGAAGTGTTCCTCGATTTGACCGACCGGCAAAAGGCGCTGTATCAGCAGACGGTCGCCCAAGTCCGCTCCACGATCGACGAGGCCTACCGTACCAAGACCTCAGGCCAGGCGCAGTTCATCGCATTGACGGCTATCCTCAAGCTCCGGCAGGTCTGTCTGTCGCCTCGCCTTCTGACGAACCGAGCGGATGAGCCCTCGCCCAAGCTCAGTTTCCTGGTGGAGCGGCTGCAGGTTTTACTCGACGAGGGGCACAGCGCCCTGGTTTTTTCGCAGTTCACCAGTTTTCTGGACCTCGTGGAAGAGGCTTGTGTCCGACATTCGCTGCCGTATCACCGATTGGACGGCTCCACTGCGGCGACCGCGCGCAAGGGCCGTGTGGCGGCGTTTCAGACCGGCAAACAGCCGGGCGTGTTTTTGCTGAGCCTCAAGGCGGGGGGCCAGGGGCTGAATCTCACCAAGGCGAGCTATGTGTTTCACCTGGACCCCTGGTGGAATCCGGCGGTAGAGAACCAGGCGTCGGATCGGGCACACCGCATCGGGCAACAGCGAACGGTTTCGATCGTGCGGATTCTCATGCGCCATAGCATTGAGGAAAAGATGGTGGCGCTCAAACAGCGGAAACTCGATCTGTACGACGCGGTCATGGCCGGAGCGGTACGCGGTTCCGGGCAGGGTGTATTAACGAAAGCCGATTTTGAGTTTCTGCTCGCACCGAGCGCGCAGTGAGAACGAGACCACTCGATCTCTACACGTCCAGAACTCTTGGTCCGCCGGAGCAACAGGGCAACGAAGTTGGGGAAACATCTTCCAGGTACACGAACAGGATCAGATCGGGTCATTCTTGATCAAGACATTCTGGCGCGGCTGATGTAGCGGAACAGGATATGCGCTTTCACGGATCGGTATTACTGCAATTTTGTAGTGGCGGGAGGGGAGAAGGCGTTGGCTCGGATTAGCTTCGCACGCCGTTGGGGAAGGAGGCGTGGTGTGCGCTCGTCGCGAGCTGCACAAACTCATGAATATTCCTTGAACAGCGACCGCAGCATCCTGAGTCTTTTAATCCGAACTTCGCTTTGAGTTGGCAAGGCATGACGATACCGGCTTGTCCTGCGTCACGGACATCCGAATCGGTAATTCCCTTACAGAGGCAGAGATACATGGGCTGTATTCCTTTGCCGTCGAGCAGGGTTCTTACCCAACGGCAACGATTATGATAACCGTTATCAACTGTTATCAGGATACTACCGTCCTTTCCATGTGTCAAGAGGGAGG
>Ga0315281_10009183_pt1 | contig 13730 bp, 15 predicted proteins | sample YL17G07_0_MG_FD_204540 | JGI IMG/M metagenome (GOLD analysis project Ga0315281, IMG submission 204540) | Sediment microbial communities from Yellowstone Lake, YNP, Wyoming, USA - YL17G07_0 | ecosystem: Environmental > Aquatic > Freshwater > Lake > Sediment | place: USA: Wyoming | collected...
AACTCCCGTCCTGCACGCGGCTTTCTGGAACCATGGCCTGACACCTCCTCATGTTTTTATAAACATGTAGCTTAGTCAGACCTATTTGTCAACCATTTATTTCATTATGTATCGTTGTAGGGATAGGCTCCTTTTCGAGGGAAGCTGCCTTGGCGATTCCGAATACAGGAATATGATTGCCAGAGAAAAATATTTTTATCTCCTCAATGACCTCTTTCATACAGATCCTCCCGATCAGAATTTATTAAAAGCCCCTATCAACACTTTCTTGAAATTCTCGATTTCTTCCTTTGAATACCCCCTTTTTATTTCTTCGTTTAACTTTTTGATGATTGGTAATGCCCTTTTAGCCGCCATGTTTCCTTTTTCAGTAAGATAAATTAAATAGACACGTCGGTCATCGGGGTGATTGGAGCGTTTCACATAACCTGATTTTTCCAATCGGTCGATCAAGCCTGTGACAGTCGGATTCTCTAACATCAAACCAGAGCTAATCTCCGTAAGACTCGAACCGTCTTTCTTTTGAAGGTAGAAAAGGAGCATAGCCTGAACCGGCGTCACCTCTACTCCGGCCTCTGAAAAGGCCTTTTGAAGATTTATCATAAGTTTGTGAAATACTTTTGAAATTAAATAGATAAGCCGGTCTTCAACAGCCATCATCAATCCTCTGGATTAAATTTTGTATGCTAAACTTTAGCATACTAAATATTTTTGTCAAGAAAAACCTTAGCTGCCGAGTGATATCACTTTGGGAGGGACAACCACGGTTTTGAGTTAGAGATTTATTGTCCAGAGTGGCCCCGACAACACTTCGATTCGTTCCTTCTTCGTGTCCCCGGCATAAAGATCGAAGCCCTTGGCGCCGCCGAACGGGTCAATTGGAGAGTTTTCACGGGCAGAACTTCCTTCGACAATCCGCATCATCCCCTAAAATCTTTCGGGATCGGGGCAAATTCGTAATCATCAGGCCAGAACCTGTTTTTCGGACCGCATGGGATGATTCCTTTTCTGCACAGTTCTGATCGCCACTCGTATTTCAGGACAATTTTCTCGGCTATTGCATGCTCCGGATCAAAGTGGACCACATAGGTAGGGGAGTAGGTTGTCTCCCCAAATCCGGTGCCTGCCTGCTCATTCTTCTTCTGTTCAGACCTGTCAGCAGAGCCACTCTCACCGGGAGCACAAGGTGCAGCTCCAGCAGGTGCGTCCTTCATTCGGGATGACTTCCCGGAGTACGAAACTATTTCAGGAAGCTTTTCCCTGTATACAGCGAGAGCAATGGTCCCCATTGCCGAGGCATCGGCAAACACCTTCTCTGCATAGGAATCGGACTGTTCGGTGAAGTAGAACCTGTTCGTCCTGTCCATGCCTGTTCGCCAGCCTTCGAAGGTATTTGCCTCATAGGGCCCAATGATGTACATCCGTTCATTCCGCTTGAGGTCTGATTTCTTGCCGTCGATGATGTTTCTTCCATCCACCGCGATCACGAGGCCAATGCGCCTATCCGATTTGTTTGTGACCTGAATGGAGTATCTCTGTCCCTTCACTGCCTCCATATAGAAAAACTTTCCCTCCTGGGGGCGACGCAAATAGGTCCTGTACTTTGGAAACTCTCCTCCAGAATCTGAAAGAATCCGTACATCCACCACATCTCCCTTTCCTGCATGGGCCCATGCCAATGCCGGAATAACCAAACTGATAAACAATACCGTCAAGAAAGCATTCCGTGCCATAACTTTACCTCCTTTTTTTCAGTTTCTTTTTGTTTAATAGACAACCGGAACAGAAAAAAGTTCCCGGTCCTAGGAAGAAATTCTGGAGTTAGAGGTAAGAATTGGCCCGTTCGGCGGCGCCAAGCTCCGCCCTTTAGGGCGGTGTGCAAAGCACCGCTCAGGGTCAACCCTGAGTAAGCCCCAGCATTTATGCTGGGGAATCGAAGGGTTGACCCTGGCAGGAAAGGGATTTGTTAGTAAAGAGAAGATGGGGAACATTGGTTCAAATGCAACCTAAGCATACCTTTCTTTAGTTTCATCAGAAACAACCCCTTATTATTTAGCCGATTGTCAGCGAAATAGCCCGCTTTTCCTTTTGATTGACAGCTTTTGCCCCTTTTGTTATCATTTAATCAAAAATGACATCATAGGAGGCACTATGGTCAGGACACAGATACAACTGACTGAAGATCAGGCGAAGGCGCTTAAGAAGATAGCCCAGTCTCGGCACCTATCCGTTGCGGAGCTTATCAGGAAAGCCGTTGATGCGATCATTAAGTCAAGCACCGTCGTTGACGCCGAAGAAAGACATAAAAGGGCGATGGAGATCGTTGGAAAGTTCAGTTCTGGAAAACGCGATATTTCTAAAAAACATGACCTCTACCTTACGGACGCGTATAACAAATGAGAATCTTCATTGATACTTCGGCCTTCTATGCTTTGCTCGATAGGGATGATGAGAATCATCGAAAGGCAAAGAATGCGTGGGTCGATCTGCTAAAGAATGAAAATACCCTCATTACGAGCAATTATGTTCTCGTGGAGACCTTTGCTCTTCTACAGCATCGGCTCGGCATAGAGGCTGTAAGAGGATTCCAAAATGACATTTTACCTTTAGTAAATATTGAATTTGTTATCTCAGAGTTACATCGATCTGGCGTCAGTGCCCTTCTTTCTGCGTCGAGGCGTAACCTCAGCCTTGTTGATTGTGTTAGTTTCGAGATGATGCGTACTTTAGAAATTAAGACGGCCTTTGCCTTTGACCCCCATTTTAAAGAGCAAGGATTTAATATGCTACCTTAAGTTCCGACAGGATCAATCGAAAAACAAATCTGTCCCCTTTTACCTTTTATGTCCTATTTTTTTAAAGTAAATCTCCACTTGCAAAACATATCTTTGGGATGGGGGTCGGGTGGAGCAAAAAGACACTCTATTTGGATACGCTCATCGATATCTCGAGCAAAGCCTGTAAACTCGCCCCGGTGCATCTCTTTACACACAAACTCTCCCAATCCCCTTTTGAGACGGGCCTCCTGGGTGGGGCAGTTAGGCACTGTGATGATGACTTCGTTCTCCTTCTCCTCAATCTGGTAGCCCACCAAGATAGTCCAAGGGAAATATCTCAGGGCTTTTACAAAACCTTTAAGGCCTTTCTCCTTTATATCAAATCGCTGGATCAAATCTTTGGCAGCCATTCCAGCCACCCTGCCCCATACCTGTTCGTTGAGCCTTTCTGCTGTGGGTTGATCGAACATCTCCGCCACATAGAGAAACCAGAACGCGTCTATGACCCGGTAATGCCAGAGTAAAAACTGGATATACTTCTTAAGTTCCTGGGGTTCCATCTTTTCAAAAATTTGGCTATCCATCTTTTTCTCCTATTTATTAGATGTCCTTTTTGTCATTCCTGCCCTGCCTGCGGTAGGCAGGGCAGGAATCTATTCTTTCTGTGAAAACAGGGATCCAACTCTTAATGGTTCCCTGCTTCCGCAGGGACGGAGTCTATAGGGGTATGGATAGCGCATTGGATTGCGCCACCCCTCCCTCCGAACCGGACGTGCGGATCTCCCGCATCCGGCTCTCCGGTCGGTGGTTTTACCTCACGAGGATTGGAGTAAAGCACGATGGGCATCTTCAAGGCTAAAGATCCCAGCGGCCCGAAAGTATCGGTTCGGCCAGCGATATACCTTATCAATCAGTCTGAACCAAACGCCTCCTTTCACCCCTTTTTCAAGGGCCTCCAACATGTGCTCCGTCCATACCGTACGTTCCACCCAGGCCCACTTCCGGGTCCTCGCGTCTCCTGCTTGCTTAGCCTCTTGCAGCACTTCCGCAGGTCTCTCTTCATTACGGCTGGCCTTCACCCATCCACCTTCCTACACCCCTTCGCTCCACGGGCGCTACCCCGCTTCCCCGCTACTATGGGTGTTCTGACCCCTGCCCGACGGGTTCTTCGTGCCGTACCTTCCGACAATGAACTCCCACCTTTCTCCGGGCAAGTCTCCCTGCTTCACGCTTCACGACCTTCCATGCATTCCGTCACCAAACACCTGACGCACCCTGTCATCGCTTCTCCGCTGCCCGCCCAGCGTGACAGGCTCCCTGGTCTCTTTTCCAGGTCTGGACTTCACCCTGAATCCGCAGGCTCGTCGCTACGTACGGCCGAATCATGTTCGTCCTCCTACGGACTGCATGTTCGCCTCCAGTTGCTTCCCACCCCGCCTCACGGCGACGCAGTTACCTTCGGCTATCAGGAGCGAGCATCTCCTGAGAGAGGACTTTCACCTCTCCAATCGCACCTGCTTGCAGGCGCACGGATTCCCGTCTGCGCGGGAATGACACCCTATTCCGTTTGATCCTTTTCTGTTAATTTTTCAGTCTTTCAATCCTTTCGACCAAAGGAGGATGAGAATAGTAGAACCATGCATAAAGAGGATGAGGGCTCAGATTGGCCAAGTTATCAGCGGCCAGCCGCTTCAATGCACAGCACATGGGTTCTGCCGTCTTTATAAGCCCCAATGCAAAATCATCAGCTTCACGTTCAAATTTCCTTGAGACTGCTGATTCTAACGGTTGAGCAAAATAGCCGAGAAGGCTCGCAAAGGTTCCGACGAGAAATAATCCGACGTAAACAATGGCTTCTTGGAAGCCAAACGCTTGGTAAAGCAACGGCCAATTCAAGAATTTAGCCACAGCATAAAAAGAGACAAAAGATAAAATTTCTAAAAGGATGAGCATCCGTAGGACATGCTTCTTCTTCCAATGCCCTGCCTCATGGGCCAGAACAGCCAGGATCTCATCTTCGGTATGAGACGCTAAGAGGGTATCGAAAAGGACAATCCGTTTAGTCCGACCAATGCCTACGAAAAAAGCATTTGTGTGCTTGCTTCGCTTACTCGCATCCATCTTGAAGATCCCTTTGGCGCGGAGTCCGACTTTTTCCATCAACGTCCTGATATGTTCTTCCAGCCCCTTATTTTCAATCGGATCAAATTTATTGAATAGAGGAAAAATCACCACTGGAAATAACCATAGTAAAAGTAATTCAAAACCACCAATCAACATCCATGCCCATACCCACCAGGTCTCTCCTCCATGAATCACCAAGGCCAGAAGGAGGCCGAGAAGCAGACCTCCCAAAATAGCTACAAGGATGATGCTTTTCAATAGGTCCGAAATCCACATCTTGAAGCTCATCGCATTAAATCCATAACGCTCTTCGATCACAAATGTTTCATAGAGGCCGAAGGGGATACGAAGCAGATTGGCGATGATTGAAAGAACAGCAAAGAAAATCAAGCCGTTTACAATTGACCCATATTGGCATAGGCCGATGGTTCTCGCTAGCCATGGCAAAAATCCAGAGAGTAGGATGGCCAGAAAAAGCCCCTGGTTCGCCAGAGTGGCAACCATTTGAAAATTTTCAGAATCCACAGTATAAGCAGAAATTTTTTTGAGCTTCTCTGGGTCAATGATATCCTGAAAAGCTTCTGGAACGGTTTTGCCATGCTGGCGGAGGAAGGAAATATTCAGCCAGTTGAGATAGACCTGAGTCCCGGACCGTAATAAAAAAACGGCGAGAAATATGAGGAGTAAGGAATTTAATTGAATCATGAGAGGATGGGAGGCTATTTCCTGCGCGCCCTTTTTGTATGTTTTTTCCTCCGCGAAGGAACCCTCTTCTCGGCCATCTGAGTCTTTTTATCTTCAAGGAGCTTTCTCACCTCACGACGGCCAAGCTTTCGAAGCGCCACCATCACCGCCTTCTTCTTCATACTCGGCTTAAACTGACCACTCTCCCATTGATGTACTGCCCCAACGGTGACATCTGTAAGAATGGCTAGTTCCTTCTGGGTGATGCTTAAATGTCCACGAAGGCTTCGGACCAAACGGGGGGAGAAACGCGACATCTTCACCTCTTCGGGGGCTGCCTCCAATGGCATTTTTCCTCTTTCCAACTCTTTTTGCTGGGTAGCTGTGATTCGTTGGACTGTCAAAACCGCTTTGCGAAGTTGTGAGACCGCACTTTTCAAGGACCGGACATCCCGACCTAAGGGAACAGAGATCTTCCGTATTTCCCTTTTCGCCAAACGTACTATTTCAGATTTGATAATAGTTTCCAGCTTGCTCATAAGTCCCTCCTTCTTGTTTTAGAAAATTCATGCATGGCGCATAGAGCATAGCGAAATTTCAATTGAAATGCAAAGAAAAAACGCTATGCACTATGTATTATGCTATTCAAATATTTTGCCTGGGTTCATGATTCCGTTGGGATCTAAAAGTTTTTTTATCCGCTTCATCAATGTAAGGCTTTCCCCATGCTCTTTCTTCATAAACTTCTTCTTTCCAATCCCAATACCATGCTCTCCGGTCGCCGTTCCACCGCATTCCAGTGCGAAATGGACAATTTCCTCTTCTGCCTCTCGAACCTTCTGCCATTGGGCCTTTTCTTCAAGAATCCCCAAAATCTCCATATGGAGATTGCCGCTTCCCGCATGGCCAAAGGCATATCCCTTTAATCCTTTCTTTTCAACAATCCTCTGACCCCATTCCACCATATCCGAATATTTTGAGATGGGAACAGCCGTATCGATCACGAGAGGATAAAAACCAGGATTGTTTACCTTGATGGATTCACGGACTCCATACCGCGCCTCCCAGAGGCGGTTTCGTTCTTCCCTCCCAATTCCTGCATCGAACCGAAAAGATCGATTCTCACCACAAATCTCCTTAACCATCTCCAACTCTTCTCTTAAACCCGCAGCGCTTGCACCGTGAAACTCAATGAAAAGAGTTGGTCTTTCTTCCAGGGAGAGCTTCTTAAACTGGTTAACGACCTGAACAGTCGGAGCATCCAGGAATTCCAGAGCAGCCGGAGACAGTCCTGACCGCATGATCTGGATGACGGTATCTGTGGCTTCACGAATGGGATTGAATTGAGCAATGGCCGCCATGAACTCTGCGGGAAGGCCGATCAGGCGAAGGGTGACCTCGGTGACCACACCCAGTGTTCCTTCTGAACCCACAAAGAGGCGGCAAAGATCATAGCCAGATGAAGTCTTAATCGCATTCGTTCCAACATGGATGATTTCCCCAGAAGGGAGGACAACCACCATGCTGAGGATAAAATCCTTGGTTGCCCCGTACTTAATCGTCCTGATCCCGCTGGCATTATTACCCACCATTCCTCCAATGGTTGCCGAGGCTCCAGGGTCGGGCGGAAAGAAAAGGCCATGACGTGAGAGAGTTTGATTTAGCTCCTTATAGATTACTCCTGCTTCAACACGAACCTGAAGATCCTCAGTCCTTAACTCCAAGATACGGTTCATTTGTTGAAGATCTAAAACAATCCCGCCCTCCACTGGGATGGGATTCCCTTCCAGACTCGTCCCAGCACCCCATGGAGTAACAGGAATCCGATCCTCATTGGCCATTTTGAGAATCTGGCTGATCTCCGCTGAACTGAGTGGCCACACCACTACCTCAGGTTTTCGCCTTTGATGAAAAGACTCGTCTTTACTGTGGAGGTCGAGGATGGATTCACCAATGGACATCCTTTCAGGACCAACGATGGACCTGATGAACTCTAATTCCTTATCCGTCACCTTTCCATATTCCATTGAAGGATACTCAACGCCCCAACTGTTTCTCCATTCTGAAAATCAACGCCTTTGCTTTTTCGATCCCTTTTCGCTTACAGATGAGCCATTCCCTGCTGGTTTGAACTTTCTTTTGAAGCGATGCGATATTTTCTTTTACCCTTTTCTCTGATGGTGTCCCGATGGATAGAGCCTGAACTAATAATCTCTCCGGTCTCTGCATTTTCTCCACATCATTTTCTTTGATCGAAATATTAACCTTCATCTCAGCGAGGGCCTTTTTTAAACTCTGATATGAAACCTTTCCCTTCCCTTCTTTCTCTGAATATTTAACCGCTCTCTCCACCACCATCTTTGCTTTTCGTAAGGGAAGCGGACATTGGCGGACCATCCACTCCATCAAGGGAGTGGCACCGACAAACTCCTCCTGAGCCTGCTTAAGCATTTGAGCTTTATTGACTTTGAGGAGTTGGATGACCTCAGTCATCACAGAGAGGGCAGGTTTCGACTCGTCCACCAAGTCCATAATCCAATACTTTGTCCACTGGGTATCCCGATTATATCCCATGAAGAGGGATTTCCCGACGGAGAGGAGGCTGACCACTATTCCATGGGTAAAAGAGGTTTTTGCTTTGATCACCTCTAAAGAACAGGGGTTTCTCTTCTGTGGCATGATCGAACTACCGGTGCAATGACGATCATTCAGTCGGACCATATTAAATTCACGAGTCGATAAAAGGATAAAGGTTTGGGCCATCGTAGAAAGATGATCCATCATCACGGCCGCCCCATAGGCCAGTTCTACCTCGGGCTCCCATCGCTGAGTAATGGGATCGGTGACATTCTCTGTTGGCCCATCAAATCCGAGGAGTTTTGAGGTCAAGTTCCGATCCAGGCTAAAAGTCGTGCCATAGCCAGCCGCTGCGCCCAAAGGATTTTTGTTGAAGAGATCAAACCAGTGCGAAAATCTCTGAGCATCCCGGTTGAGGGCTTCAGCGAAAGAAAGGAGAAGGTGACCAAAGGTGGTGGCCACGGCATGCTGGTGATGGGTATAGCCGGGCATAATTGTCAAACGGTGTTCTTCAGCCCTTTCGAGAAGTGCCTCCATCAGAAAGATCAATCCTTCTAAGAATTCCAAAACCTTGTCCCGGAGATAAAGACGCATGTCGAGGACAATCTGATCATTCCGACTTCTCCCGGTATGGACCTTTCCTCCCGACTCAATACCCACCCGTTCAATGAGAAAACTCTCGATGTTGGAGTGGACATCCTCCTTTGACGCATCCAATCCAAATTTTCTTTTTTGATGAAGTGTTTCTATTTCTTTTAATCCTTTGAGAATCTTCTTGCCATCCTGCTTGGAGAGGATGCGTTGGTGACAGAGCATGAGGACGTGGGCTCGATTTCCCCAAATGTCATAAGGGATCAGTCGCTCATCGTACGGAGGAATCCCTCTGACATCTCTCCCCGAAAGAAAATCGACCATCTCCTTGGAGGGTAGTTCTTCAAACCGCCCACCCCATAGCTTTTCAATCTTCATTCCAGATCTCCTATTTTGAAAGCCCTGAAAAAAACCATAGCTCTCAGATTGCACATTTTTGATTAGGTAGAAAATAGTTTTCTAAAATCCCTCCCAACCTCCCCTGCCTAACGGCAGGTAGGCTTTTCCAAAGGGAGGAGTAATATCCCCCTTAGAAAAAGGGGGATCAAGGGGGATTTTCATGGTTCAAGGGTGACGAAGCTGTCATGGCGAATTATATGGACTCTGCTATTTAACTTTACCTGCGTAATCGATATTTAATCTGTGCAATCTGAGATTTCTGGACTCTCTCAGAAATCTCATTTCTTTTTCCTTTTGGCTAAGATTTCAAAGGGAAGTCCGCGAACGAAAGCCGCATCGGCACAGCGTCTCTGATCAAAACCAGTGGCTTTAATGGAACGGATCTCCGGTGAGAAGAGGCTTGTCTTCGATTCTCGATAGACGATCTCAATGTTTCCCTTAAAGAGTTTGATCTTATATTTCCCGTTGACCACTTTTTGAGTTTGCTCGATGAATGCATCCAGACCATATCGTAACGGATGGTAAGCCATGCCATGGTAGATCAGGTAGGCCCACTTCTGGTCTATTCCTTTCTTAAACTGAATCTCATCCTTGGTGAGGCAGAACTGTTCCAAGTCTCGATGCAGCTTGAGGATGATCGTCGCCCCGGGTGCCTCATAGATCTCCCGGCTCTTCAGATCCATAATTCCATCTTCAAAGATATCGATCTTCCCTATGGAATGGACACCGCCAATGGTATTGAGTGCCGGGATGATCTCCCCAATGGGTCTCCGTTTTTCATTCAATTTGGTTGGGATCCCCTTTTCGAACTCCAGGGTGATAAAAGAAGGTTGATCAGGTGACTTCTCGATAGGCCAGTACCACATCCAGATATCATCCGGAAGCGGCTGGTTCAGGTCGATCGCACCACTGGCGATGGATCGGCACCACATGGTCTTATCATCCCCTCCGGTGATTATCTCGGTCACGGGAACACCCCATGTCCGGCACAATGTCTCTTCTTCCAATCGGGTTAAATCGAAATCCCGCACCGGGACGAGTATCTTCAAATTTGGTGCAATCATCTTGAAGACATTGTGCATGCGATATTGATCATTCCCCTTCCCGCTTGATCCCTCGAGGATGGCATCGCACCCTTCTGCCCGGGCGACCTCTGCCACCTTCCGGGCTACAATCTGTCTCGTCATAGAGGTGGAGACAGGGTAACCCAAGTAATCCGAGTTGGCCTGAATGGCCCGTGCGATCCATACCTCGGTGAACTCTTTTCGAAGATCGAAAAAGAGAGGCTTTATTTTAAGAATCTTTGCTTTCCTCTGACTCTCTAATACTTCCCCCTCTCCTTGTCCAACATCAATCGTGATGGGAAGGATCTTTTTTGCTTTATATTTTCTTCTGAGCAATTCGATGGCAAGAGAAGAATCCAATCCTCCGGAGTAGGCCACCGCCACTTTGTTCACTTTGGGGGTTTCGGTTTTTTTAATCTTTTCTAAAATCTTCCGAATATCCATAAAAGGCTAACCTCCTTTGGAATTTAGTTTGAGATGTTACCATAAATCATATACTTACACAATGTTTTAAAATTACCTTGTGTTACCAAAGAAACCGAGGTGGATGAATTTGAACTAATGGAGGGAGCTAAAAGGAAAGGCAGGCAAAGCAATGGATATTTATAGGATTGTTATCGATCTGCTGACATTTAAGGTGGATAAAGAAGAGACGAAGAAAATATGAAGGGTACTATAGCCCTTAGGGAACAGTTATATACTCTGCAAAAGAATGAGTAAGAAAATGATACATCTTTATTTCTATTCCTTTAATCCAGCTTGAAATTATTAGTAGGTATACCAACAATAGGGATCTTCTGCGAGGTAGTCACCGGTTAAAGCAAGGGCTAAACTTCGGCAACCTCGGCAGTCTTTCATCTTACATCTTCCACATTTCCCTTTTAGATTCTCTTTTTTCTTCACCTTCTCCAGTACCTCTGATTCCTCCCATATCTGCTTCAAGGGAGTTTCCAAAAGGTTCCCTATTGAAATGGGAAACCTTCGGCAGGGGAAAACACTTCCATCCGGCATGATGCAAAGACCATCCACTCCAACGACACAGGGCGCACCCAGTAACTCCGGTTCCTCCCTATCGAAACTTACCTGAAATGCCTGATAAGGAAGAAAGGAATGGTCCTCTCCTTTGATTGAGATAAAATCTGAAAGCATTCCTATCATTTCCTTCCATTCTTCCTTGCTTAGCACCTCATCCAAGCTCTCTCTTCCTCTCCCTAAAGGGATAAACCGTTCGATGATCAATCCGTCAATCCCTTCGTCCTGACAGAGTTGGAAGAGGGATGGGAGGCTCTTAAAATTCTTTTTCATCACAGTGAACATCAAAATGATTTCAAATCTCTTTTCCTTTTTGATCAATGAAAGATTTTGCATCACCTTCTCAAAAACCCCTTTTTGACGAATTGAGTCATTTGTTTTTGCATCCCCCCCGTCCAGAGAAATCTTTATCTTCTTTAACTTTGAAAAGCCAGATAACCTCTTCATCATCTCTCGATCAATGAGAAGGCCATTGGTGATGATTCCCAACTCTTCAACCATTGATGGTCGGTCCAAATCATTGAGGAGAGGAAATAGCTCGGGTTTTAATAGGGGCTCGCCACCCGTGAGATGGATACAGGCTGTTTGGTCCCATTCCCTCATTGTATTGAGGAGATTATTAGATACCTTCTTGAGTTCAGACCAATCCAGATCGTTTTTCTTTGAAAAATCATCTTGATAGCAATGTTTGCAACGAAGATTGCAAAGGTTGGTGATGTGCCATTGAATATGAAATGAATCCATCAAAGTTTCAATCTCTCCATTCCCATTTAACCCAAAACCATTTTATTCTATTATTTCTTTCTCGGTCTCTCAGTGAGGGTCACTTTCATGTCTATAAAACTGTCTTTCCGAAACACTTTGAGGAGAACCGTGTCCCCTGGTTTTTTCTCGCGGATATAATGGATCAACTCATCATTCGTTTTCACTTCACGTTGATCCGCTTTCACCACAATATCTCCACCCACAAGCACAATCATGTTTCCAACCTGAACTCTCTGATTTCCCCCTTTCAGACCAGCCTTATCAGCAGGACCACCTTTTACCACTTCCGAAATCATCGCTCCTCGTTCTATTTTAAGTTTGAGAAACTTTGCCATCTCAGGAATGAGAGACTGGATGGTGGCACCTATATAGGGATAGGTTACATAACCTTTTGAAATAAGTTCTGGAACTACTCGTTTTGCTGTATTAACTGGAATGGCAAAACCAATGCCCACACTTCCACCCGTTGGGCTGATGATGGCACTATTAATCCCGACGATTTCTCCCTCTGAGTTGAGCAAGGGACCCCCAGAGTTTCCCGGGTTGATGGCGGCATCAGTCTGAATAACATCTTCTATTAAGGTCCCCACTTCGGAGCGAATCGTCCGACCCAGAGAGCTAACAATCCCTGTAGTCAATGTCCTCTGCAAACCAAAGGGATTTCCAATGGCAAGGACCTTTTGCCCGATTCTCAAACTTTTTGAATCTCCCATAGGGACGACCTTTAATTTTTCCCGGGGAGCTTCAATCTTGATCACAGCCAGGTCGTTGTCCGGATCCGACCCTATCAATTTGGCAGGCCACTTCGACCCATCTGCCAAGGTCACCTCTAACTTTTGAGCATTGGCGACCACATGATGGTTGGTCAAGATATGACCTTTCATATCAATGATGGAGCCGGACCCTGATCCCTGGGTTGGAAAAGCGTTGAAGAAAAAATCCATCTGCATAGCCGTGCTGGTCAAGTTGACAACCCCATCTGCCACCTTTTCATAGACAGCGATATTATTTTTTTCGTCCTCCATAATTGAGAAGGCATGCTCTACACTGAAAAGACCGAGGAGAAGAACCAGTATACCGATAAAGAGCTTCTTCGATATTTCTCTAAGAATCATTTTTCGCCCCCTTGGACTTCAACCCTAAAGGGTTGAGTTACGGAATTATTGAATTGTATCTCAGGGCTTCAGCCCTGATTTATGTCAGCCCTAAAGGGCTGAGTTACATACTTTCTCTCAGAGAGTAACTCAGGGCTTTAGCCCTGAACCAGTAAAAACCTTGCTGAAGGGATACTCTCTATAATCAGAAACCAAACCTTTTCTCACAGGATTCTCTAAAATATAGAATACAACATCCTCTATACTCTCTTCTTTTCTCAAGATATTATCCTAATAGCTGACATGCCATAAATTCTCGTTGTAATTTTTCTTAAGCCAATACCCACCTTTTTGTTTAAAAAGGCTTACAAATTTTTGGGCATTGGATCGATCATCTTGTCCCATTACCAACAGATGAAGATGGTCAGGCATGAAACAATAAGCCAGTAAGTCAAACTTCTCTGCTTTTGCTGCTTCGAGTAGAAGATTTATTAGACCATTGCCGGGTAGACCGGAGGAATCTCACCACCAGTCCCCCACAGATCCGTACGTGAGCCTCTCGACTCATACGGCTCGTGTCAGCCATTCTCTTGAAGCTTCTCAGTTTCAAGCCTACACAGAGA
>Ga0315281_10009184_pt1 | contig 13730 bp, 10 predicted proteins | sample YL17G07_0_MG_FD_204540 | JGI IMG/M metagenome (GOLD analysis project Ga0315281, IMG submission 204540) | Sediment microbial communities from Yellowstone Lake, YNP, Wyoming, USA - YL17G07_0 | ecosystem: Environmental > Aquatic > Freshwater > Lake > Sediment | place: USA: Wyoming | collected...
GTAATCGGCTTCCTCGTCGGGCTCCCGTCGCGACGGCTCCTCGGCGACTACCTGGCGATCGTGACGCTCTTCTTCCTCCAGATCTTCCTCACCGTCACGACCAACGGCGACGACCTGTTCGGGCACAACGTCACGAACGGCCCGAACGGCATCCTCAACGTCGATCCCTTCGGCTTCGCCGGCCGTGACCTCCCGGTCTCGCACAGCGGCGTGTTCAACGTCGCCTACGTCTACGTCGCCCTCGTGGCCTTCGTCCTCGTGTACGTCGCGCTGCGGCTAGTCAACCAGTCGCGCACCGGCCGGGCGTGGCGCTCCCTGCGTGAGGATCCGCTGGCCGCCGAGGTGATGGGCATGCCGGTCAACTGGCTGAAGCTGATGAGCTTCGCCTTCGGCGCCGCCGTCGCGGCCCTCACCGGCACGCTCTTCGCGGCCGTCAACGCCGACGTCTTCAACCTCTCCTTCTCCTTCCCGCTCCTGATCACCGTGTACACCGCGGTCATCCTCGGCGGCTCCGGGAGCCAGGCGGGCGTCGTGCTGGGAGCGATGCTGATCTGGCCGCTGCAGGAGCGGCTGCGCGAGCCCGCCGACTCGCGCGTGCTCTTCTACGCGTTCGTGCTGCTCGGGCTGCTGGCCGCTTTCCGGCTGTCGCTCCGGCTTGCCTTCGTGGTCGGGGGACTGCTTGCGTTCGGGTTCGCCGCGCACGGCGTTGCCCAGGCGATCGACCCGGCCTGGGTGGGCGGCGTCGGCCAGGGCCCCGGGCGCGTCGGCGACTGGGCGTCGCACTGGGTCGTCGTGCCGACGCATCTCGCAACGTGGATCCCGCCGGTCTCGTACATCCTCCTGATCGCGGTCGTGCTGGTGCTGACCTTGCTGCGCGGCTGGCTGAGGCTCGTCCTGCTCGTCCCGGCGCTCTACCTGGCGGCGTTCGTTTGGGAGAGCGTGATGCTGGCGCAGCCGGAGCCGACCCGCTACATCGTGCTCGGCGCGCTGCTCGTGGCGCTGATGGTCATCCGCCCGAACGGCTTGCTCGGCGAGAAGCGCGTGGAGATCGTATGAGCGCGCTGCTCGAGCTGCGGGGAGTGTCGATGGCGTTCGGCGGCCTGGTGTGCGTCGACGAGCTCGACCTGCGCGTCGACGAGGGCGAGATCGTGAGCGTGATCGGCCCGAACGGCGCCGGCAAGACGACGCTCTTCAACCTGATCACCGGCGTGTACGAGCCGATCGCGGGCGACATCGTCTTCGCGGGCGAGAGCATCAGGGGGCTCGAGCCGCACAAGATCACGCGCCGCGGGATCGCGCGCACCTTCCAGACGCTGCGCCTCTTCCTGAACATGAGCGTGCGCGAGAACGTGATGGCCGCCGCCTACGGCCACACGAAAGCGGGCGTCTTCCGCTCGATGCTGCGCACCCCGGGGATGCGGCGCGAGGAGCGCGAGATCCGGGAGCTCGCCGAGCGCCGCCTCGCGTTCTTCGGCGAGCGGCTGATGGGGTACCGGTGGGACCAGCCCGCGTACTCGCTCTCGTACGCGAACCGCCGCCGGCTCGAGATCGCGCGCGCGACGGCGACCAACCCGCGGCTGCTCCTGCTCGACGAGCCCGCCGCGGGCATGAACCCGGCCGAGACTCACGAGATCACGGAGCTGATCGGCCAGCTGCGCGTCGAGGGCGGCTACACGATCCTCGTGATCGAGCACGACATGCACGTCGTCGAGGGCATCTCGGACCGCGTCGTCGCACTCGATCACGGCGTCAAGATCGCGGAGGGCACCTTCCACGAGGTGGCGACGAGCCCGCGCGTCGTCGAGGCATACCTCGGCACGAAGGCGACGGAGAAGGCATGAGCCAGAACGGGACGCCGGCGCCGCTGCTGAGCCTGTCGGGGATCAACACCTACTACGGGCAGATCCACATCCTCCAGGACGTCAACATCGACGTGGGCGAGGGCGAGCTCGTCTCGCTGCTCGGCGGAAACGCCTCGGGCAAGTCGACGACGCTGAAGACGGCGCTCGGCATCGTGCGCCCGCGCACCGGCACCGTCACGTTCGCCGGCGAGGACGTCACCGGCGCGCGCACGAGCTACCGGATCGGCAAGGGCATGGCGATCGTGCCCGAGAACCGCCGCCTGTTCGGGCCGATGACGGTGCTCGAGAACCTCGAGCTGGGCGCGTATCTGAACCGTGACGGCAAGGGCCGCAAGGAGGACTTCGAGCGCGTGTTCACGCTCTTCCCACTCCTCTACGAGCGCCGCTCCCAGCTCGCAGGCACGCTCTCCGGCGGCGAGCAGCAGATGGTGGCGATGGGGCGCGCGTTGATGTCGAGGCCCAGGCTCCTGCTGATGGACGAGCCCTCGATGGGGCTGGCGCCGATCCTCGTCGAGCGCAGCTTCGAGATCATCCAGGAGGTGCACGAGGCGGGCGTCGCGATGCTCGTCGTCGAGCAGAACGCGAACATGGCGCTCTCGATCGCGGACCGTGGCTACGTCCTCTCCACGGGACGCATCGTGCTCGAGGGGAAGGCGGCCGACCTGCTCGAGGACGAGGGACTGCGAAAGGCGTACCTCGGGAGATGAGAGTGACGGCGGGTATCACGGCGCCCCGTGAGGGGTCGGAGCTCGGGCTCGAGACGATCCGCCTCGACGCGGGCTCGTCGGCGGCGGTCGCCGGCGGTGACCGCGACACGCTGCTCTTCGTCTTCGCCGGCGGCGGGGTGCTCGCGCTCGGCGGCGACGAGCACGTGCTGGCGACCGGCTCGGCGGCGTTCGTGCTCGCGGGCGAGGAGGCGCGCGCCGCCGCCGGGCCGGAGGGGCTCGCGGCCGTCTGCGCGACCGTCGGCCCGGCGGTCGACCGGCACGCGCCGCTCGGCCCGCGCGAGATCGTGGTCCCGATCGAGCGAGTGGCGACGGGCAGCGCGACGGGCAGCCGCTCCTACCAGGTGCTGCTCGGGCCGCACAACGGCTCGACGCGGGCGACGCTCTTCGTCGGCTACGTCCCGCCGGGCCGTGCGCCGTGGCACTACCACCTCTACGACGAGATCGTCTGGATCTGGAAGGGTGCGGGCCGGTTCCACCTCGCGAGTGGCGTCGAGGAGCTCGCGCCCGAATCGGCGTTCCGGCTCGCGCCACGCGAGGTGCACATCGTCGAGAACGTCAGCGCCGCTGAGGAGCTCGCCATCCTCGGCCTCTTCACCCCGGCCGGCAGCCCGTCCGCCGCGTACCTGCCGTGAGCGGCGTCGGCCACGCGATCCGCGGCGAGTTCCCGATCTTCGCCCACACGACGTACGTCAACTCGTGCTCGCAGGGCGCGCTCTCGCACCGCGTGCGCGCCGCGTACGAGGAGTATCTCGAGGGCTGGGACGAGAACGGCGCCGAGTGGGAGCACTGGGTCGAGCGGGCCGAGGCGGCGCGCGCGGCCTTCGCCCGGCTGCTGCACGCAACTCCCGACGAGGTCGCCGTCACGACGTCGGTCACGCAGGGCGTGAGCGCGATCGTCAGCGCGCTGCCCTTCGAGCGCGGCGGCCGGACGAAGATCGTGATCAGTGAGCACGAGTTCCCGACCGTCGGCCAGATCGCCCACGCGCAGGAGCTGCGCGGGGCGGAGGTCGTCCACGTGACGCCCGAGGCCGACGGCTCGATCCCGGTCGAGCGCTTCGCGGCCGCCATCGACGAGCGCACGGCGCTCGTCTGCTGCACGACGCTCTCGTACCGCACGGGCCATCGCCACGACGTCGCCGGGATCGCGGCCGTCGCGCGGGAGCGCGGCGCGCTCGTGCTCGCGGACAGCTACCAGGCGGTGGGCGCGATCGACGTCGACGCGGTCGCGCTCGGCGTCGACTTCGTCACCGGCGGCACGGTCAAGTACCTGCTCGCCTCGGCGGGCCTCGGCTTCCTCTACGTGCGCGGCGGGCTGCTGCCGGAGCTCGTGCCGACGCAGACGGGCTGGTTCGCCGACGAGGACATCTTCCAGATGGACATCTCCGACTACTCGCCGCACGCGACCGCCCGGCGGTTCGACGCCGGCACGCCGCCGGTGCCGAACATCTACGGCGGCGTCGCGGGCATGTCGATCGTCGAGGAGGCCGGCCTGCAAGCGATCGAGGCGCACGTGAGCGGGCTTGCGACGCGGCTGATCGACGGGCTCGACGAGCTCGGTGCCTCGGTCGTCACGCCGCGCGACCCGGCGCGCCGCGGCCCGCTCGTCTGCGTCCGCTCGACGGATGTGGACGCCCTCGTCCGCGAGCTCGCCGCGGAGCGGATCGTCACCTCCTCGCGCGACGGCAACCTCCGGATCGCGCTGCACCTCTACAACGTCGAGGAGGACGTCGACACGATCCTCGCCGCGCTCGCGCGGCGCCCACACCTGCTCGCTTAGAGCTCGTTCGCGGGGTCGTTCGCGGCCAGCACGTCGCGGGCCCAGTCGCTTCGCTTCCACTCGGGGACCGGCGGCTCGGACTCGGCCTCGGGCACGAAACGGGAGCGCTCGACGAGCTCGAGCTTGTGGACGTAGCGACCGCAGTTCGGGAAGACCTGCGTCGCGCGGACGCGCACGACGAACTGCGCCCGCGGGTACTCGGCGAGCAGCGGGTCGTCCTCCGCGATCGACGCGATCCCGTTCAGCCGCAGCCGCTTCTGGCGCTGGAAGTCGACGAACAGCAGGCCGACCTGCGGGTTGCGCAGTGCGTTCCCCGTGGACAGGTACATGCCGTTGCCGTCGTAGCTCGGGAAGGCGATCGTGCGCTCGTCGAGCACGCGCACGAAGCCCGGCTCGCCGCCCTTGTAGGAGCAGCTCGGCAGGCCGTCCTCGTCGGCGGTGGCCAGGAAGAACATGTCCAGCCGCTCGATGAACGCGCGGTCGTCGTTGTCGATCGTGTCGGTGACGAGCCGCTCCTCGATCCGGTCGGCGAGGCGCCGCGTGTCGAAGCGGTCCTGGAAGGAGCGGTTCCCCTCGTGGTAGACGCCGTCCATGCGCCCATGATGGAGAGCGCGGGGGCGTCCGTCCACTGCGCTCCGGTAGGTTCCGGCTGTGCTCGTCGCCTGCCTCGGAGACTCGATCACCGCGGGATCGCCATGACGGGCTACGGCTGCCAGTCCATGACCGGGAGGCTCGAGCGAGTGCTCGTGCGCCCGCCGCTCCCGGAGGACGCGGCGGCCTGGCGGGAGTACGGCTGGCGGGCCGCGCCCGACCCCGCGCGCGCCGCCGCCGAGCACGAGGCCTTTCGCGCGATCCTCGAGGAGGCGGGCGCCGAGGTCGTCGTCTCCGACCACGACCGCGGCAACCCCGACGCGATCTACACCTACGACCCGACGCTCGTCGGGGACGCAGGCGCGGTGCTCCTCCGCCCCGGCAAGGAGGGACGGCTCGGCGAGCCCGCTGCGACCGTCCCCGCGCTGGAGCGCGCAGGCGTGCCGGTCGCGGCGCGGCTCGAGGCTCCGGCCCGCGCCGAGGGCGGCGACACGCTCTGGCTCGACGGGCGGACGCTCCTCGCCGGCCACGGCTACCGCACCGACGCCGCCGGCATCGCCGCGCTCGAGGCGGCCTTTCCCGGCGTCGAGGTGATCTGGTTCGACCTGCCGCACCACCACGGCGCCGCGGAGGTGATGCACCTGATGAGCCTGATCTCGCCGCTCGACGCCGACCTCGCGCTCGTCTATCCCGCGCTCGCGCCGGTGCGCCTGCTGGAGCTGCTTGCCGAGCGGGGGATCCGGACGGTCGAGGTGCCCGACGAGGAGTTCGAGAGCATGGGCTCGAACGTGCTCGCGCTCGCGCCCCGGGTCGCGCTCGCGCTCGAGGGGAACGACGAGACGCGCCGGCGCCTGGAGCGCGCCGGCGTCGAGGTGCTCGTCTACCGCGGCGACGAGATCTCGCGCAAGGGCGACGGCGGGCCGACGTGCCTGACGCGGCCGCTCAAGCGCGCGTAACGGGCTCGTAACAGAGCTTGTGGCATCATCTGAAACGGTCGTTTCGGCGCGGGCCCGGGAGGGGACTGTGAAGGGAAGCAATCTCGCCGGGCGGGCGGGCAACTGGAGCGCGACGCACTGGAAGACGGCCACGGCGGTGTGGCTCGCCTTCGTCGTCGGCGCCTTCGTCATCGGCGGCGCCGTCGGGAGCAACAAGCTCGCCGACTCGGACACCGGCTCGGGCGAGACCGCCCGCGCGCAGGCGATCCTGAAGGAGGCCGGCTTCGAGCGGCCCGCGAACGAGAGCGTCCTCGTCCAGGGCCGGACGGGCGCGGCGCACGAGGCCGACCCGGCCTTCCAGGCGGCGCTCGGCGCGGTCGTCGAGCGCCTGAGCCGGATGCCCGACGTCACGAACCTCCGCTCGCCCTTCACGCGCGGCGCCGAGGGCGTCGTCTCCGCCGACGGCCGCTCGGCGCTCGTTCAGTTCGACGTCAAAGGCAAGGCGCAGGACGCCGCGAAGCCGAAGGTGATCGAGCCGATCCTCGCCGCAGTCGCCACGGCCCAGGCTGCGCACCGGGGCTTCCGGATCGAGGAGTTCGGCAACGCGAGCGCCACGTACGAGCTGAACAAGACGATCGGCCAGGACTTCAAGCGAGCCGAGTACCTGACGCTCCCGATCACGCTCTTCATCCTCGTCTTCGCCTTCGGCGCGCTCGTCGCAGCCGGTATTCCGGTCGCGCTCGCGTTCACCGCGGTGATCGCGACACTCGGCCTGAACGCCATCTTCAGCCACGTCGTCCCGACCTCCGACTCGACGAGCTCGATCGTGCTCCTGATCGGGATGGCGGTCGGCGTCGACTACTCGCTCTTCTACCTCCGTCGCGAGCGGGAGGAGCGAGCCCGCGGGCGCGGCCACCGGGCGGCGCTCGCGATGGCCGCCGCCACGTCGGGCCAGGCGGTGCTCATCTCGGGGGTGACCGTGATCATCGCCATGGCCGGGATGCTGTTCGCCGGCAACGCCATCTTCACGACGATCGGCATCGCCACGATGCTCGTCGTCTTCGCCGCGATGATCGGCTCGATGACCGTCCTGCCGGCGCTGCTCTCGAAGCTCGGCGACCGGGTCGAGCGGGGCCGGCTGCCGCTCGTGGCCCGCGCGCGCCGTGGAACGACCGCCGAGACCCGGTTCTGGAACGCGGTCATCGGCGGCGTCCTGCGCCGCCCGAAGCTCGCGGCCGGGCTCGCAGCCGCCGCGCTGCTCGCGGCGGCGATCCCCGCGCTCGGCATGAAGACGAAGCTGCCCGGGTTCACCGACCTGCCGCGGAGCCTGGCGATCGTGAAGACCTACGAGCGGATGCAGAAGGCCTTCCCCGGCTCCCCGACGCCCGCGGTCGTCGTGGTCAGGGCCGGGAACGTCACCGCGCCGCCCGTCTCGACCGCGATCGGCGCGCTGCGGGCGCGGGCCGTCGCCACCCCCAGCATGGGCGCGCCGGTGACAGTCACCGTCAACGACGCGAAGACGGTCGCCCGCATCGGCGTTCCGCTCGCCGGCGGCGGCGCCGACCGGATCTCGTACGCCGCCCTGAAGGAGCTGCGGACGTCCCTCATTCCGGCCACGCTCGGGGGCGTGAACGGGGTCGAAGTCGCCGTGACGGGCCTCACCGCGGGCACGAAGGACTTCAACGACGAGATGAAGGCGCGGGCGCCGATCGTCTTCGCGTTCGTGCTCGGGCTCGCCTTCCTGCTCCTGCTCGGGACGTTCCGCTCGCTCGTGATCCCGCTGAAGGCGATCCTGCTCAACCTGCTCTCGGTCGGGGCGAGCTACGGCATTCTCGTGCTCGTCTTCCAGCACGGCCTCGGCGGGCCGCTGCTCGGGTTCAACGGCCACCCGCCGATCGTGTCGTGGCTGCCGCTCTTCCTCTTCGTCATCCTCTTCGGGCTCTCGATGGACTACCACGTCTTCATCCTCACGCGCGTGAAGGAGCTCGTGGACCGCGGTGCCTCCACCGAGGACGCGGTGCGCGAGGGGATCGCCGGCACCGCCGGCACGGTCAGCGCCGCCGCGATCGTGATGGTCGCCGTGTTCGCGGTCTTCGCCAGCCTGCGGACGATCGACATCAAGCAGATGGGCGTCGGGCTCGCCGTCGCGATCCTGCTCGACGCGACGGTCATCCGCGGCGTGCTCCTGCCGGCCTCGATGACGCTGCTCGGGGAGTGGAACTGGTACCTGCCGCGCTGGCTGCGGTGGATCCCGGAGCTCGACCACGCCCCCGATCTCGGGGAGATCGACGCGCTGGAACGGGCCCCCTAGAGCGGTTACTCGAGCGTCAGCTGCTTGAAGTCCGACAGGCCGGAGACGCCGACTCCCACCAAGCGTAGCGCGCCCGGGCGGTCGCGCAGGCCGCGGTCGAGCAGCGCGCAGGCCAACTCGCCGATCCGCTCCGCCTCGTCGGTCGCCGCCTGCAACGTCGTCGAGCGGCTGCGGATCGAGAAGTCCGCATAGCGCAGCTTCGCCGTCACCGTTCGTGCGCTGAGGCCGCCGCGCCGGAGGTGCGCGGCCACCTCCTCGGCCATCCGCCGCAGCTCGGCGTGCAGAGCCTCTCGGTCGGCGACGTCACGCTCGAACGTCTCCTCGGTCGAGATCGAGAGGCGTTCGCTGCTCTCCTCGAGGTCGCGCGGGTCCCTGCCGCGGGCGCGGTCGCGCAGCTCCGTGCCCCACTTGCCGGCGAGGAGCGCGCGGAGGTCGAGGTCGGAGAGCGACGCCAGGGCGCCGATCGTCGTCACGCCGGCGGCGGCCAGGCGCTCCTCGGCGCGCGGCCCGACCCCCGGGAGCACTCGGACGGGAAGCGGCGCGAGGAACCGCTCCTCCCTTCCCGGCGGGACGACGGTGATGCCACCGGGCTTGCGCCGGTCGGAGGCGATCTTGGCGACGACCTTCGAGGTCGCGACGCCGAGCGAGCACGAGAGCCGCGTCGCCGCCCGCACCGAGGTCTGGACCGCCTCGGCGGCCGCGCGCGCCCGCGTCCACTCGGAGACGACGGAGCCGAGGTCGAGGTACCCCTCGTCGAGCCCGGTGCGCTCGACACGGGGCACGACTTCGCCGATCGCCGTCCAGACCGCCTGCGAGTACTGGCGGTAGAGCGAGATCCGCGGTCGCACGAAGACGGCCTGCGGGCAGCGGCGCAGCGCCTCGGCCGCGCTCATCGCCGAGCGGATGCCGAAGCGGCGGGCGACGTAGTTCGCGGTCGAGACGACACCGCGCCCGTGCGGGTCGCCGCCGACGACGAGCGGCTTCGACCGCAGCTCGGGGTTCTCCAGCTCCTCGACGGCGGCGAAGAAGGCGTCGAGGTCGACGTGGGCGAGGATCGGCACAGAGCAAGGCTAGACATAGAGCTCATAGGCGAGAATGGAGCCGTGGCCGCCCCCGCGCTTCCGCCGCCCGCGATCGTCCAGCCCGGGCCGTACGAGGCCTCGTTCGGGCTCGTCACGGGCACCGTCGCTCCGGGAACGACGCGGATCGTGGTCGAAGCGGGCGGGCGGGCCCTCGCGGACCGGCCGCTCGCCGGCCGCAGCTTCTCGGTCCGGGTGACGCTGCCGCGGCGCGACGTGCGCCTCCGCGTGGTCGCCTACGACGCGCGCGGCCACTCGGCCGCGAGCGAGGTCGGGAACGTCTTCGGCCTACCCCGCAGCGCCGAGCCGGGCACGTCGGCCGGCTTCGAGGATCCTGCCCTCGCGCGTGCCGTCGGCGCGCTCGCCCGGGCTTTCCCCGGTACCGCGGCCGTCTACGTCCGGAGCCTGACGACAGGCGCCGGCGCCGCCTGGAACGCCCGCGCCCGCTTCCCGGCTGCCTCGACGCTGAAGCTGGCGATCGCCGTCGCGGTGCTGCGGGCGCACGAGGGCAAGCCGCCGCCGGGCTCGCGCGTGGACGAGCTCCTGCGCGCGATGGTGACGCACTCGGACAACGGCGCCGCCAACGAGCTCGAGCGGTGGGCGGGCGGCTCTCGCCGCGTCGACGCGCTCCTGGACGAGCTGGGCCTGGAGGACACGATCATGTACGGGGGCTACGAGCGCACGCCGCAGGGCCCGATCCCGGTCCGGATCGAGAGCCAGCCGGAGTTCGGGCTCGGCAAGTACACGACCGCCCGGGACCTCTCGTCCCTCACGACCGACGTCTGGCTGGCCGCCGCAGGCAAGGGGCCGCTTGCCGTCCGGGCCCGCGGCGCGTTCACCCCCGCCGATGCCCGGTATCTGCTCTACCTGCTCGCGAAGGTCGACGACCACGGCAAGCTCGATCGCTTCCTCGTCGGAGCGAGCGGCGGCGTCGCGGTGCTGCACAAGGCGGGCTGGCTGGCGACGGCGCGGCACGACAGCGGGCTCGTCTTCTGGCCCGGCGGCGTCTACGTCGTCAGCGTGCTCACGTGGAACGGCCGCGGCATCTCGTCCGCCGCCGACGTGCTCGCGGGGCGTGTCGCCGAGGCGGCCTACCGCCGCTTCGCGCGCTAGCCGCGCTTGTCTCCGGCTTCGGCTTCGACCGTCTCGACCGGAGAGAGCGCTCCCAGCGTCCAGAGCCGCTCGAGCGCGGCGACCGCGTCCGGGGCGAACTGCGTTCCCGAGCCGCGGCGGCACTCGGCGAGCGCCTCGGCGAGCGCGAGCGCCTGCCCGTAGCTGCGGTTCGACGTCATCGTGTCCCACGCCTCGGCCAGTCCGAGCAGCCGGGCGCCGGCGGGGACGAACTCGCCGACGAGCCCGTCGGGATAGCCGCCGCCGTCCCAGCGCTCGTGGTGGTGTCGCACCCAGTCCCGCTGCTCCTCGTCGAGCGCGCTCGCGGCCAGCTCGGCGCCTGCCGCCGGGTGCCGGCGCACCTGCTCGAGCTCCTCGGGGCTGAGCTCGCCCGGCTTGCCGAGCACGCCGTCGGGGACGCTGAGCTTGCCGACGTCGTGGACGAGTGCGGCCTGCCCGAGCCGGATGGCCGCCTCGGCCGGCCAGCCGGAGGCGAGCGCCAGCTTCTCGGCGAGCCGGGCGACCCGCTCGGAGTGGCCCTCGAGGCCCGGGTCCTCGGCATCGATCGCGCGCGCGAGCGCGCGCAGCGTGCCCAGGCGACCCTCGTCCGGCGCCGGCGCCGGCGCCTGCTCCCGTAGCTCGGGCGAGAAGCGGAACGTGACGTTGCGACCGTTTGCCTTCGCATGCAGGAGGGCGATGTCGGCGAACGCGTACAGCTCGTCGGCGCTCTCCGCGTCGTTCAGGTCGCACACGCCGACGGAGGCTGTCACGTCGCCGACGGCGAAGGTCGTCTCTGCGATCGTGCGGCGGGCCCGATCCGCGGCGATCCAGCCGTCGATCCCCTCGGTCTCCGGGAGGATCCACGCGAACTGGTCGCCGCCGAGGCGCGAGACGACCTCGCCCTGCCGGGTCTGCCCGGCGAGCCTGCGGGCCGCCTCGGCGAGCACGCGGTCGGCTGCGAGCCGCCCGTGCGCCTGGTTCAGGGCCCGGAAGCCGTCGAGATTGCAGACGACGAGCGCGAGCGAGCGGCCGTGCCGCTGGGCCCGGCGCACCTCGGCGCGGAGCTGCTCGTGGAAGGCGCGCGCGTCCGCGAGGTTCGTGAGCGGGTCGCGCGATGCGAGTGCGGCGAGCCGGATCTCCATGTCGGCGAAGACGACGATCGGCGCGGCCGAGCTGGAGAATCCCTCGAGCGCCTCGCCGGCCGGGTGGCCGCCGACGACGAGCGCGCCCCACAGCCGCCCCGCCGCCCGCACGGGCGCGGCGGCCTCGGTTGCGCTGCGGGAGCCCGCGCCCGTGAGGAAGACGAGTCCGGCCGCCGTGCCGCTCTCCAGCGGCAGCGGCGTCCCCGGCGGGGCCGGCGCGGTGTCGCCCCCCGCCCAGGCGGCGACCACGGTTCCGAAGCCGGTGGCCTCGAAGCGGACGAGCGTCGCCGAGCGGACGCCGAGCAGGGCCACGGCCTCCTCGGCGACGACCGCGAACAGCTCGACGGGGTCGCACTCGCGCGCGAGCGCCGCCTGGAGCCGGCGCTGGACCGCCGCCTCGCCTCCGCCGGCGGACACAGGGCGGGAGACCGTCGTCACGCACTCGACGCGCCCCAGCTCGTCGCGCTGCGTCCGGCGGCTCGTCTCGAGCCAGGCCCAGCCGCCGTCGCTGCGGGCGTACCGTCCGCGCACGGCCGTGCCCTCGCCCGCCCCCTCGGAGGAGAGCAGGTCGGCGGGGTGGACGAGCTCGAAGGCCGTCCTGCCGACGAGCTCGTGCGGCGCGAAGCCGAGCAGTCGGTCGCTCTCGGGCGAGCAGTAGCGGACGATGCCGTCCGCATCGAGCTGCAGGACGAGAGCGCCCGACGCCGAGACGAGCGTCTCGAAGGCGCTCTCCGCGGCCCGTGAGGCCTTCTGGAGCCTGCGCTCGCGGGCGACGAGGCGGTCGCGCTCGTCCCGGAGCTCGAGCTGGGCGCGCGCCTTCCGCGCGGAGAACTCGGCGGTCAGCTCGCGCAGCCGGTGGCCGCGGTGCCGGAAGAGCAGCAGCCCGCCGAGGAGAGCGAGCCCTGTTGCGAGGACGGTAAGCGGCAGGAGCGGGCTCGCCGGCTCCCGCCCGACGCCGACGAGGAAGGTGCGGCCGCCGGCCTCGACGGAGTGCCAGGAGTCGGCGTGGACGCCGCGCCGGGAGACGGCGAGCGCTGCGTCCGAGTAGCGGAGCGCGAGCGGGGAGCCGAAGCCGGCGGCGACCTCCCGTGCCAGCGCCCCGAGGTCCAGCGAGCCGGTGACGAAGCCGCTGGTCGCCGCGCGCCGCTGCCCCGGAGTGGCGAGCGGCAGCCCGGGCTTGAAGACCGGCACGAGGACGGCGGCGCCCAGGCGGCCGTCGGCCAGGCGCAGCGGAGCGGAGAGCTGCGGCTCGCCGAGCGTGCGCGCGAGCCGCAGCGCCGGGCCGACCGTGCGGTCGGCGCCGAGGTCGGGGTGCGCGCCGCCGGGCCGGACCGGCATGGCGAGCGTGAGCGGGTACGTGCTGGGGGCCGCGCTCGCGCCTGCGCCGCCGAAGACATGTGGCGCGAAGCCGACCGAGACGAGCTCGGGCCGTTGCAGCGCGACGGCGGCGTGACGCCGGAAGGCCGTTCCCGTGATCGCGGCTGAGCTGCCGAAGGCCGAGCGAACACCCTCGAGCGCCGTGACGTCGGCACTCAGGCGCCCGGCGGCGAGGGCTGCCGCCTGCGCCGCTCGGGCCGCCCCGGCGTGGCGGGCGCTCGCCCGGGCCTCGCCAAGGGCGAGCGCGGTCAGGAGCGCCGTCGCGAGCAGGAGCGCGGCGGGGAGCGCGAGCGTGTGGGCTCGGAATCTCATCGAGATGTCCCGGTAGTCGTCAAACGCGGCTCCGGATTGAGCCCGGGAACGCCGAGGGCGCCGGCAGTGCCGGCGCCCTCGGCGTTCCCGACTGCGGCTACGTCGTTACTTCTTGCAGACGGCCACGAGGTTCGTCACCGCGAGGACGGGCGAGAAGGAGTAGCAGCCGAGGCTCTGCGAGACGTAGAGCCTGGCGTTCGTGACGATGAACGGGGCCTGCGGGGCCGCGTCGCGCATGAGGTCGCGGTCCAGCTTGCCGTACGCCGACAGGCGTGCGTCACCCGAGAGCTTCGCGGCGTCCTGCATCCGCTTGTTCCAGGTGGGGTCGTTGAAGTACGACAGGTTGACGTTGTTCGTCGCCTGGATCCGGCTGCCGTCGAGCAGCACGTTGATGAAGTTCGACGCATCCGGATAGTCCGCACCCCAGCCCCCGTGCAGAAGATCGAACGGCTCGCCGCGCGTGCCGCCCTTCTCCGCCTGCACGACGCGGTCGAGCAGCTTGACCT
>Ga0315281_10009186_pt1 | contig 13727 bp, 10 predicted proteins | sample YL17G07_0_MG_FD_204540 | JGI IMG/M metagenome (GOLD analysis project Ga0315281, IMG submission 204540) | Sediment microbial communities from Yellowstone Lake, YNP, Wyoming, USA - YL17G07_0 | ecosystem: Environmental > Aquatic > Freshwater > Lake > Sediment | place: USA: Wyoming | collected...
AGAGTGTGCCGGCGTGAAAAATCGGACCGTCGGGCGTGATGCGATCCATGATATCGGCACGCCCGCCGAAGGCGCCGACCGGCATGCCGCCGCCGATCACCTTGCCAAGGGTGGTGAGATCCGGCTTCACCCCATAGAGTTCTTGCGCGCCGCCGAGCGCCACGCGAAAGCCGGTCATCACTTCGTCAAAAATCAGCAGCGCACCATGTTGCGTGCACAATTCGCGCAGGGCTTCAAGAAAGCCTGGCAGCGGCGCGATGCAGTTCATGTTGCCGGCCACCGGCTCGACAATGACGCAGGCGATTTCGCTGCCGATCTTGCCGAAGGTCGTGCGCAATTGTTCGATGTTGTTGTAGTCGAGGGTAAGCGTGAGTTGCGCGAGCGCCACCGGCACGCCCGGCGAACTTGGCACACCCAGCGTGAGCGCACTCGAACCGGCCTTCACCAGCAGCGAGTCACCCGAGCCGTGGTAGCAGCCTTCGAACTTGATGATCTTGTCGCGCCCGGTGAAACCGCGCGCCAGGCGAATCGCGCTCATGGTGGCCTCGGTGCCGGAACTGACCATGCGCACTTTTTCGATGGACGGCACGAGCTGCTTGAGCAGTTCCGCCATTTCGGTTTCGATGGTGGTCGGCGCGCCGTAGCTCATGCCGGTGGCGGCGGTGTCGCACACCGCCTTCACCACGGCCGGGTGCGCGTGGCCGAGAATCGCCGGCCCCCACGAGCCGACGTAATCAATGTAGCGATTACCATCGACATCGAACAAGTACGCGCCTTCGGCGCGCGCAAAAAACACCGGTTCGCCGCCGACCTGTTTGAAGGCGCGCACTGCCGAGTTCACGCCGCCGGCGATGGATTTTTTGGCGCGGGTGAATTGTTCGTGAGAGTTTTTGGTTTGATAAGTCATGGCGATAACTTTAAGTGTAGGGTGCGCTTCAGCGCACCGTTAATAGTTGCGGTGCGCTGAAGCGCACCCTACGAAATTACGTACCCTTGAACAGCCGCGCATAGCGTTCAGCAGCCGCGCGAATATCGGGTTGGCCGAACACGCCCTCGATCGCTGCCAGCGCATCGGCCCCGGCCTCGATCAATATGCCGCCATTTTCCGGTGTGATGCCGCCGATGGCAACAATCGGAATTTTCAAGGCGCCGCGCGCCGCGCGCAATAATTCGGGCGCGGCCGGCACGGCCCGCGGTTTGGTGCGCGACGCGAAGAACCGGCCAAAGGCGACGTAATCGGCGCCTGCGTCTTGCGCCGCCTGCGCGCGCGCCAACTCGTTGTAGCACGACACACCGATCAGTGCCGCAGGTCCGAGCATCGCCCGCGCCGCGCCAATATCCGGGTCGTCGCGCCCGAGGTGTACGCCGGCAGCGCCTACGGCCGCAGCGAGCGCGACGTCGTCATTTACAAGGAGCGGTACCGCATGCTGGCAACAGAGGACATTCAAGGCGTGGGCCAAGGCTTCGCGCTGTTGCGCTGTGCTCGTTTTGTCCCGGTACTGGATGACGCGCGCGCCACCGGCGAGCGCGGCGCGCACCGCGGGAACAAATCGCTCGGCGGCGAGGCAATGCTTGTCGGCGATCGCATACAGGCCACGGATAGCGGACTTCATGAATTTTTGTAGCAGTGGTGTAGCGCGGATGCAGGCAGTGGATGAAGCCCCATTCGCTGCCGGAATCCGGGGCCGGGCGGAAGTGTCCCCGCATTCTGCCGCGCTGCATGCGGGCTACGTGCGGCGCCGCTAAAGTCCATGGCGCGGTGAGTCGGACAGCATCAGTGCAGCGGCTCGTCGGGCGGGCCGTCTTCCTCGTCTTCCTCGCGCGCCCAGTACAGACGATCCGGCAGGTGCTGGCCCATGCCCAAGCGCACACCGTGCGCGAGCGCGTGCCAGGTGAAGTCTTGCGCCTCGGCCACGGCCTGGAGCACATCGAGGTCGTGCGCCAGGGTCGCGGCGCAGGCGGCGGCCAGGGTGCAGCCGGAGCCGTGGTAGCTGTGCGACAGGCGTTCCCAGTGAAACGTTTCCAGCAGGCGGCGGTCGCCGTACAGGCGGTTCACTACCTCCGGCGTGCTGTCGTGGGTGCCGGTTACGAGCACGAACTCGCAACCCGTGGCCAGGATCGCCTGCGCGGCGGCGTCGATGTTGTCCGCATCCGGTGCAAGACGCAAGACTTCCAGGGTGTTGGGTGTGAGCAGCGCGGTCTGCGGCAGCAGCAGCACCGACATGGCCTCGACCAGCGCATCGTCGGTCAGCGGGTCGCCACGGCCGGAGGTCAGTATTGGATCGAGAATCAACGGGATGTCCGGATAATCCTGGAGAATGCCGGCCAGCGCGGTGACGTTCTCGGCACTGCCGAACATGCCGGCCTTGATGACCGCCACCGGCATGTCTTCGAGCACGGCGCGCGCCTGCGCGATCACCATGCCGGTCTCGACCGGCGTGTAGTGTTTGACGCCGACCGTGTCCTGCACCGTGAGCGCCGTCACCACCGGCGCCGGATGGCAACCGAGGCTCACCAGCGTTTCGATGTCGGCCTGCAGGCCGGCGCCGCCGGTCGGGTCGTTGCCGGCAAACACCAGGACTACGGGACGGTTGCCGGATTTCATGGCGATTCACCCGAGTGCAGGACGAGGTCGGTGAGCGCGCGTATCAAAAGCGGGTGCGCATTGAGCGCGGGCACGACACGATAGTGCGCGATCCCGGTTTGCTTCGCCAGCGTCGCGTACTGGATGCCGAGTTCATAAAGCGTTTCGCTGTGGTCGGACACGAATGCGATTGGGTAGACGAGCACTTGTCGGCAGCCGGCCGACGCCTTCTGCCGGATCACGTCCTGGATATACGGCCGCAGCCATTCGAGCGGACCGACGCGGCTCTGGTAACAAAGCGTGGTGTGCGGCCAGCCGAGTTTTGCGCGCAGCGCCTCGAAGGTGGCGCGAATCTGCTGTTCGTAGGGGTCGCCGCGCTCGACCAGTTTCTTCGGCAGGCCGTGCGCCGAGAACAGCAGCTCGATGTGCGCCGGATCCGTGTCGGGAAATTTGCGTGCTTCAACCTGTATGCTCTCGACAATCGCCTGCTGGTAATCGGCATGCCCGTACCACTCGCGCACCAGCCGCGTGTGCGGATGGTAATCCTGGCGCGCGCCGGCGCGCTCGAATTCGTGCACCGAGCTGCCGGTGGTGGTGTGTGAATATTGTGGATAGAGCGGCAGAAAAATAACCTGCGCATAATTGCGCTGTTTGAGTTCGGTCACCACGGCATCGGTGAGCGGGTGCCAGTAACGCATGCAGACGAACACGTCGTAGTCACCGTGCGTGCGCAGCGACGTTTCAAGTGCCTGGGCCTGTTTCTGCGTGTTCTCCAGCAGCGGCGATTTGCCGCCGATGGCCGCGTACAGGTGGCGCGCCTCGGGCGCGCGCCGGCGCGCCAGGAAACGCGCGAACGGTTTCTGGGTGAGAAAACCAAGCGGCAGCTTGAAGATGTCTGGATCGGCGAACAGGTTAAACAGGAATGGCTCGACGGCGGCCAGCGAATCCGGTCCACCGAGGTTAAAGAGCACAACGGCCGTGCGGTTTTGCATGTCGGCGATGTCCAAAGGAATACAACGATTCTACCCGACCGTCAGGCATGGTGGGAGTGCAGAAATGCAGGGGAGGACCATCGGCCACGCCACGCGCGGCCGGAAAACTGCTCCTGCGTTTGTCCAGTGAATGAGGCCTCATTCACTGCAGGAGCCCGAAGCGGCCGCCATCCCTGGCGGCCGCATTTCATGCGCCGCTGAAACATGCGAAAATACGCGCGCTGTGTATACAGCTTGGGGAGGGGAATGAAAGCCTACATGTGTGTGATCTGCGGTTTCGTCTACGAAGAGACCAAGGGCGTGCCGGATCAAGGAATTGCACCGGGAACAAAATGGGAGGATGTGCCGGAGAACTGGACCTGCCCGGATTGCGGCGCGCCCAAGACCGATTTTGAGATGGTGGAGATTTAAGGAAGCTGGTTAAGCATGATTGTTTGCCGCAAAGACGCAAAGGACGCAAAGAAAAGCATGAGTTTTTATAGAGAAAACCTTTGCGGCTTTGCGGCGAAAAGTATTATGACTTGTTCATGCCTCCCCTAAGATGCGGCTTGTGGGCCTGTTTGCACGCCGTGCCGCGTTGCCGGAACGCGATGTCCTGGAGTTTCCGGATGCCAGTCTTGCCTATGCTATCCGTGCGAGCGCACGCCGCCGTACCTTAAGCCTCGAACTGCGCGCCGACGGTTCACTCCTCGTGGCCACACCGCGCGGTCTGTCTCTGGCCACCCTCCGCGCCTTCGTCGAAAGCCGCCGAGTTTGGATCGAAGCGAAACGCGCACTGCTTGCCTTGCCTGCGTTGCCCCGTGTTCTGCCCGAGAATGGCGCGCGTCTGCCGTACCTCGGCACCGAGCTCGCGTTAAACCTTTCCATTGCGCCGTCGCGGCGCGCCAGCTGCCGGTGTGAGTCGGGCAGTTTGATTGTCAAGGTTCCGCACAACGCCGCGATTCGCCCGGCCATCGAAGCCTGGTACCGGCGCGCCGCCGCGACACACGCCGCCGCGCGCCTCGCGCATTTTGCGCCGCAGGTGGGACGCGCCGCGCACAAGTTCACAATTCGCGCGCAACGCACCCGCTGGGGAAGTTGTTCGGCGCGCGGCGCCATAAGCCTCAACTGGCGCCTCATGCAGGCGCCGCCGGAAATTCTCGATTACGTGGTGGTCCACGAGCTCTGCCACCTGCTGGTGCCCAACCATTCGCCGCGCTTCTGGGCCGAGGTGGCGCGCGTGTTGCCGGATTGGCGCCGTCTGCGCGCGCAACTGCGGCAATTTGGCCGTTCCCTGACATGGTAGCCCCTGCACCCTGCCCGAGGTGTTGTTTCCGCCGCGCGCAGGTTTAATATCCATACATCTCAACTACTCAACCGGCAGGCGCCGGTGCGTGGCGATTGCTATGCTTAATGAATGGCACCCCATCCAATTGTTCTGGAGACTATTTTGATGCGCCGCATTCTGCTCTCCTCGCTTCTGTTCGCATTCGCGCATTCCGCCGACGCAGAGGCGCCGAAGTTTATCGATACCCAGGCGCAATTTGATCCTGCGCACAGAGATTACGCCGGCGCAATGAAAATCATATTGAAAGAAATGGATCGCGTTGGTATCAGCAAGACCTTGCTCGTTCCACCACCCATGCATAAAACCGGCGCGTATCGATCCCCGTATGACGCGGAAGAGCTCAGCAAGCTTGTCAAGCAGCACCCGACCCGCTTCGGGTTTCTCGCGGGTGGCGTTAGCTTGAACCCCATGATTCAGGAAAACGCGCCCGGCGATGTGACAGACAAGATGAAGGCAGTCTTTCGCCAGCGCAGCGAGGAAATTCTCGCGCTCGGGGCGCTTGGCTTGGGAGAGGTAACCGCTCGACACTTGAGTTTGTCAGCGATGGGGGACAAGCATGCATACGAATCAACCGCCCCCGATCATCCGCTGCTATTGCTGTTGGTCGACATCGCCGCCGAAAAAGACGTACCGATTGATTTTCATTTCGATGTTTTTCCCGAAACTAGGCCTACACCGCCTCATTTGCAACGTAACAACCCAGCCGAGATGACGGAGAATCTCCAGGCCTTCGAACGGCTGCTCGCTCATAATCGCAAGGCGCGCATTAGCTGGGCGCACCTGGGGTCAGATCCAGGCGGGCAACGCACGCCAGCGCTCATGCGCGAGCTATTGACCCGCCATCCCAATCTTTATTCTGCATTCCGCATCGTCCGCGGTGGCCCCTTGCCCGTGATTCCACTCGACGAAACCGGACAACTTAAGCCGGCTTGGGCGGCCTTGATCAAGGATTTCCCCGATCGCTTCACGATGCACACCGACATTTTCTACACATCGAGTTGGCCACCGGATCGCGGCCCAAAAGAGTCGCATGAACTGGCGAAGAAGCTGCTGGAGCAGTTGCCACCCGAAATTGCGCGTAAGCTGGCATTTGAAAACGCGCAACGGATATACAAGTTATAAGTTATGGATTAATCCGATTTGCCCCGGAAACCTTAAAAATACGGCGGCGGTAGACGAACTGCGGAAGGAACGACTCTTCATTTCGATAACAAATAAAGGGATACGCGCGATGAGTCTCACATGGACTTTGGTGACACTGGCGGTGATCGGGGCGCTTGCCTATCATCGCGCCGCGCTCTGGCTGTGGTCGGTGCTCGCCGCCGTGGCGCTTGCTCTGCTCCTGCGCCACGGCGCGCTCGCGGCGGGTGTCCAGATGGCTGTGTGGTCGGCCTTCGGCGCGTTCGCACTGTTACTCAATGTCCCGCTGCTGCGGCGTCAGCTCGTCACACGACCGGTGTTCGGACTGTTCCAGCGCATTTTGCCGGTCATGTCGGAAACCGAACGCGAGGCGCTCGAAGCCGGCACGCTGTGGTGGGAGGCGGAGCTGTTCAACGGCGCGCCGCGTTGGGAAAAACTGTTCGCCGTGTCCAAGGCACAGTTGTCGCCCGCGGAGCAGGCGTTTCTGGATGGCCCGGTCGAAGCGCTGTGTGCCAGGCTCGACGACTGGGACATCACGCATGTGCGACGCGATCTGCCGCCGCAGGTGTGGCAGTACCTCAAGGACAACGGCTTCTTTGGCATGATCATTCCAAAGAAGTACGGCGGTCTGGAATTCTCCGCGCTCGCGCACTCGGCGGTGGTGATGAAGGTCAGTTCGCGCAGCGTCACGGCCGGTGTCACCGTGATGGTGCCGAATTCGCTCGGGCCGGCGGAACTGTTGCTGCACTATGGCACCGACGCGCAGAAAGATTATTATCTGCCGCGTCTGGCACGCGGCATTGACGTGCCATGTTTCGCGCTCACCGGTCCCGAGGCCGGTTCGGACGCCGCCAGCATTCCCGATCGCGGTGTGGTGTGCCGCGGCGAATTCGAAGGCAAGAAAGATGTGCTCGGCATCCGCCTCAACTGGGAAAAGCGTTACATCACCCTCGGGCCGGTGGCAACCGTGCTCGGGCTCGCGTTCCAGTTGTATGACCCCGAGCATTTGCTGGGTAAAGAAGTGGATCTCGGCATCACTCTGGCGCTTATACCTACTAATACACCGGGCGTAAAAATCGGCAGCCGTCACAACCCTCTTAACATCGCGTTCCAGAACGGCCCGAACTGGGGCCAGGATGTGTTCATTCCCATGGACGGGATCATCGGCGGGCGCGAGTACATCGGCCAGGGTTGGCGCATGCTCATGGATTGTCTGGCCGCCGGCCGCTCGATTTCACTGCCGGCCCAGGCGACCTCGGCCGGCAAACACGCCGCGCGTTTCGTCGGCGCGTACGCGCGCATCCGCAAGCAGTTCAAGGTGCCGATCGGCCGCTTCGAGGCCATCGAGGAGGCGCTGTCGCGCATCGGCGGCTACACCTACCTCATGGATGCGGCGCGCGTGTTCACCGCGCGCGCCGTCGATCTCGGCGAAAAACCGGCGGTCGCCTCGGCCATCGTGAAGTATCAACTCACCGAACACATGCGCCGGGTGGTGATTGACGCCATGGATGTGCAGGGCGGGGCCGCCATCTGTCTTGGGCCGCGCAACTTCATGGGGCGCGTGTATCAGGCCGTGCCGATCAGCATCACTGTCGAAGGCGCCAACATTCTCACGCGCTCGCTGATTGTCTACGGGCAGGGTGCGATCCGCTGTCACCCGTACGTGTTGCGCGAGATGCGCGCCGTCGGCAACAAGGATCGCGCCGCCGGTCTCGCGGAATTCGACCGTGCGTTCTTCGGCCACATCGGTTTTGTCATCAGCAACGTGGCACGTTCCCTGTGGCTCGGGCTCGGCGGTGAGTGCTTGGTGCGCGTGCCGATCGACGGCCCCGGCCGGCGTTACGCGCGCCGGCTCACGCGTCTGTCCGCCACCTTCGCGCTGGTATCGGATTTCGCGATGCTGAGTCTGGGCGGCACGCTCAAGCGCAAGGAACGCATCTCCGGGCGCTTCGCCGATGTCTTGAGTTATATGTATATGGCCTCGGCCGCCATCAAACGTTTCGAAGACGATGGCCGGCCGGCCGAAGACATTCCGCTGCTGCGCTGGTCGTGCGACTACGCCATTCATCAGGCCGAGAAAACCCTGGTAGGAATCATCAAGAGCCTGCCGAACGCCTTTCTGCGTTGGCTGCTCGGCGGCTTTTCCTTTCCGGCCGGACGCCGTTATCTTGTGCCAAGTGACGCCTTGGGTCACGAGGTGGCGTCGCTGCTGCTCGAGCCTTCAGCGGCGCGCGACCGTCTGACCAAAGGTGTATACATCAGCAACGATCCGGCCGATGTCACCGGCCGACTTGAAGATGCTTTGCCCAAGGTGATCGCCGCCGAGCCGCTCGAACGCAAGCTCTACAAGCTGGTCGCCGAGCAGGCGATGCTGCACGGCGACCATGAGGGACAGGTGCGCGAAGCGCTGGCGCGCAAGCTGATTAACCCGCAGGAGGCCGAGGTGCTGCGCGCCGCGCAGATCGCGCGCCGCGCGGTGATTATGGTCGACGACTTTCCGGCCGGTTGAATATTTAACTAACATCTGCCGCAAAGACGCAAAGGACGCAAAGGTTTTCTTTTTAACATGCATGTTTTTCTTTGCGTCTTTGCGGCGAGAAATTCTTAAAAGGAAATGGCATGAACCAGCAGCGGGTATTTGTAGTGGATGGTGCGCGCACGCCGTTTCTCAAGGCGCGCGGGTCGCAGGGTGATTTCAGCGCCACGGACCTGGCGGTCGCGGCCGCGCGCCCGGTACTGGCGCGCATGCCGTTCGCGCCCACGGCCTTCGATGAAGTGATTGTCGGCTGCGTGATCGCCGCGCCGGACGAGGCTAACATCGCGCGCTTCATTGCCCTGCGCCTCGGCTGCGGCAAGAGCGTACCCGCCTACACCGTGCAGCGCAACTGCGCCTCCGGTCTGCAGGCGCTGTCGAACGCGCGCGAGCGCATCGCTCTTGGTCAGGCGCATCTGATTCTGGCCGGCGGCACCGAGGTCATGAGCCGCGCACCCATCCAGTGGAACGCGGCGATGGTGAACTGGCTGTCCAACATGATGCGCGCGCGCAATGTCGGCCAGCGCCTCCAGGCGATCGCCGGTTTCCGTCTCGCCAATCTCAAGCCGGTGTTCACCCTGCTGCTCGGTCTCACCGATACCCTGGTCAAGCTCAATATGGGTCAGACCGCCGAGATCGTCGCGCACCGCTTCGGCATTACGCGTGAGCAGATGGATGAGTACGCGGTGGCCAGCCACAAGCAGTTGAGTGCGGCGTTCGATGCCGGCCACATGCATGATGAGATCACGCATCTATACGACACGCGCGGCAAAGTGTTCTTCGAGGACACCGGCCTGCGGCGCGACACCGACATGGGCGCGCTCGCCAAGCTCAAGGCGGTGTTCGATCGCAAGTACGGCCTGGTCACTTCCGGCAACAGCTCGCAGGTCACGGATGGCGCGGCCATGCTGGTGGTGGCGAGCGAAGCGGCGGTGAAGCAATACAATCTGCCGGTGTTGGGCGAACTGCTCGGCGACGCTTGGGCCGGCGTGGAGCCGAGCCAGATGGGCCTTGGGCCGGTGCACGCCGTGGCCAAGCTGCTCAAGCAATTTAACCTGAAGATGGATGATCTCAAGCAGATGGAATTGAACGAAGCCTTCGCCGCACAGGTGCTCGGCTGCCAGGCGGCCTGGGAAAGCGCCGACTATGCGCGCGATGAACTCGGCCTGGACCAGCCGCTCGGCAAAATGGACCCGGCACGCCTCAACCCGGAGGGCGGCGCGATCGCCATCGGTCACCCGATCGGTGCGAGCGGCGCGCGCGTCACTCTGCATCTGCTACGTGCCTTGCAACGCAAGGGCGGTGGCCTCGGCATCGCGACCCTGTGCATCGGCGGTGGCCAGGGCGGGGCCATGCTGGTGAAGGTTGAAACACAGGGCAGCAAGAAAGGAGGTGCGGCATGAGCTTCCATCACTGGCGCACTGAAGAGAACCAGAACATCGCCACCCTTACGCTGGATGTCGAGGGCGCGAGCGCCAATGTCTTGTCGCACGCGGTGCTCGATGAACTCGACCAGTTGCTCACCACGCTCGCCGCCAAATCGCTGGATGGCGTTATCCTGCGTTCCGCCAAGAACAGCTTCATCGTCGGCGCGGATGTCACCGAGTTTCGCAACATCAGCGATACCGTGCGCGCCGCTGATGTGGCGCGTGGTGGACAACATATTTATGATCGCCTCGCCAAATTACCCTTTCCGTCGGTGGCAGTAATCCACGGCCATTGTCTCGGCGGCGGTCTGGAACTGGCGCTCGCCTGCACCTACCGCGTAGCGCGCGAAGACGAAGGCACGCGCCTCGGCCTGCCGGAAGTGAAGCTCGGCATTCATCCGGGCTTTGGCGGCACGGTGCGCCTGCCGGCGCTGGTGGGCGACCTGAACGCGCTCGACCTCATGCTTACCGGCCGCACGCTCGCGGCACGCGCCGCAAAACGCATTGGACTGGTGGATGAAGTTGTTCCCGAGCGTTACCTGCTGCGCGCCGCGCAGTCGCTGCTCGCCAAACGTCCGAAGCCGCGCGCCGCCAAGTGGTGGCAACGCATCCCGTCGTGGGCAGCGTTGCGCAAGCCGGTGGCGATGCTGGTCGAACGCGGCGTGCGCGCCAAGGCCAACCCCGACCATTATCCGTCACCCTATCGCATACTCGATCTGTGGCGGCGCGCCGCCACGCAGGAAGAAGAGGCGCGCTCGCTCGGCGAAATGCTGGTTGGCCGCACCAGCCGCAACCTGGTGAATATTTTCCTGCTCGCGGAGGAATTGAAACGCCGTGGCAAGAAACACGAGCATGCTATTGAACATGTGCATGTCGTGGGCGCGGGCGTGATGGGCGCGGACATTGCCATCTGGGCGGCGTCGCGCGGTTTTTATGTGAGCTTGCAGGATCGCAGCCCGGAGATTCTGGCGCGCGCGGTGAACAAGGCCTACGGCTTCTATAAAAAGAAGCTCAAGCAGCCGCGGCTCGTGCAGGAAGCCATGGACCGGCTCATGCCGGATCTCAACGGCGACGGCCTGGCGCGCGCCGATCTGGTGATTGAAGCGATTATCGAAAAGGTTGAGGCGAAGCGCGCGCTGTTCGCGCAGATCGAGGCCAGGGCACCGCGCACGGCGTTGTTGGCGAGCAACACCTCCAGCATTCCGCTCGAAGATATTGCCACGTCGTTGACAGACCCGACGCGCCTGGTGGGTCTGCACTTCTTTAACCCGGTGGCGCAGATGCAGCTGGTCGAGATTGTGCGCGGCGCGCAAAGCTCGGAAGCGGCGCTCAACCGTGCGCGCGGTTTCACCGTTGCGCTCGACCGCCTGCCGCTGGATGTGAAATCAAGCCCCGGCTTCCTGGTCAACCGCGTGCTCATGCCGTATCTCATCGAAGCGGTGTTGCTCGCCGAGGAGGGCCATGCGCTTGCCGATATCGACGGCGCTGCCACCGACTTCGGCATGCCCATGGGCCCGATCCTGCTGGCCGATACCGTTGGCCTCGACATCTGTCTGTCGGTGGCCGAGGAACTGTCCGGCCCGCTCGGTCTCAAGACACCGCAGCGCTTGCGCGAGCTGGTGGCGGAGGGCAACCTTGGAAAAAAATCCGGACGTGGCTTTTATCGTTACAGTAAAAAAGGCAAACCGCTGGATCGCGGCAAGCGCCGTGTCCGGCACGAACCGATCACCGAGCGTCTGATCTTGCGCATGGTGAACGAGGCCGTCGCCTGTCTGCGCGAGGGCGTGGTGACCGATCTCGACAGCATCGACGCCGGCATGGTGTACGGCACCGGCTTCGCGCCCTATCTCGGCGGGCCAATGCGCTACATGGAAACGCTCGGCGACGTCGGCATTTGCAGTACGCTGCGGCGCCTGGCGCAGGAGTACGGCAAACGCTTCGAACCGGACGCCGGCTGGACGCGGCGCGAGATTTTTACCCATCAACGACTGCCAAAGGAGTGACCATGCGCCTTGCCCCCAAGGAAGACTGGACGCTGACCGATGTTTTTCTCGAACGCGTGCGCGTGAGCCCGCAGGGCAAGGCGTATCGCTGGTACGACGGGAAGGATTGGGTGGACATGACGTGGGCCGAGGCCGCGACCGAAGTTGGTCGCTGGCAGGCGGCATTGGCGAAGGAAAATCTTAAAGTCGGCGAGCGCGTCGGTCTGTGCGCGCGCAACCGTGTCGAGTGGATGCTGTTCGATCAGGCCGCGCTGGGTCTTGGGCTGGTGGTCGTGCCGTTGTTCTACAATGACCGTCCCGACAACATGGCCTATTGCCTCAGCGACGCCGGCGCCAAGTTGCTGCTGCTCGAAGACGGCAAGCTGTGGGAGGCCATGCGCGCGCAGGCGCAAACCATCGAGCGCGCCGTGTGTCTCAACGATGCGCCGAAAACCGACGCCAAGGCCGTGAGTGTGCAGCGGTGGTTGCCAAAGAAGGGCGCAACGCCGCAACCGAGCCCGGCCAAGGCCGCCGATCTCGCCACACTTGTTTACACCTCCGGCACCACCGGACGGCCCAAGGGTGTGATGCTCTCGCACCGCAACATCCTGAGTAATGTCGTGGGGGGCGCCAAGTCCTGCGCGATCCTGCGCGAAGACGACCGCTTTCTTTCATTCCTGCCGCTTTCGCACATGCTCGAACGCATGGCGGGATATTACCTGCCGATGTTCGCCGGTTCCGAGGTGTGTTATGCACGCGGTATTCCGGAACTCGGCGAGGACATGGTCTCGCAGCGTCCGACCATTCTCATTTGTGTGCCGCGCATCTTCGAGCGCATCAACGCCAAGATGCAGGATGGTCTTCCGGCCGGTTCGCTCAAGCGCAAGCTGTTCGAGGCGGCGGTGAGCGGCGGCTGGCGGCGGTTCCGCGGCGAGGCGACGCTGCTCGACCGGTTGCGCTGGCCGCTGCTGTCGGCGCTGGTGGCGCGCAAGCTCCAGGGTCGCCTCGGCGGGCGCATCCGGCTGCTGGTGGTGGGTGCGGCGGCGCTGCCGCCGCAACTGGCGCGCATCTTCATCGGTCTTGGCTTGCCGATCATTCAGGGTTACGGCCTCACTGAGTCGTCGCCGGTGGTGAGCGTCAACCGTGTTGATGACAACGATCCGGCGTCGGTCGGCCCGTTGATCGAAGATGTCGAAGTCATGTTCGGTGCGGGTAACGAGCTGTTTGTGCGCGGGCCGAACATCATGCTGGGTTACTGGAACAACCCGGCGGCAACGCAGGCCGCGATTGACAGCAACGGCTGGCTGCACACCGGTGACGTGGCGCGGATGACCGGCGGCAAGCTGTACATCACCGGCCGCGCGAAAGAGATCATCGTGTTGTCGAACGGCGAGAAAATTCCACCCGGCGACGCCGAACAGGCAATTATGCAGGACACGGCCTTTGAGCAAGTGATGGTGGTGGGCGAGGGACGCACGCACCTCGGGCTCGTGTGCGTAAGCAAAATCGAGAACGAAAATGAATTGTGCCGCCGCGCCAACGCGCAACTCAAGGATTTTCCCGGCTACGCCAAAATCCTCCACCTCGCGCGCGTCAGCGAAGCGTGGACAGTGGAGAATGGTTTGATCACACCGACCCTCAAGCTCAAGCGCAACAAAATCGAGGAGCGCTACGCCAAGGAGATCGAGGCGATGTACAAGCGCACTGATGTGTGCGGCGGTTGATGAAAAAGGTTCCTACAT
>Ga0315281_10009187_pt1 | contig 13726 bp, 17 predicted proteins | sample YL17G07_0_MG_FD_204540 | JGI IMG/M metagenome (GOLD analysis project Ga0315281, IMG submission 204540) | Sediment microbial communities from Yellowstone Lake, YNP, Wyoming, USA - YL17G07_0 | ecosystem: Environmental > Aquatic > Freshwater > Lake > Sediment | place: USA: Wyoming | collected...
TCTCGGTCTTCTCATATCCCTGCTCCTTTCAAATCCGCCTCTTAGACGGATTTATCAGGCAGGGCTATCACTTATCCCACTGTCCAAACTGTTGGGGCCATCTCTGAGGCAATTTCACTCGAGGTGGTATCTATTGATAACGCATGCATTTTTTTGCGACACGTCTCTCACGGGGGTGGGTTGTTGGGGTGAAAAATACCTCAGGGAGTCATCGTCCGTCACTATCCTGAAAGGTATCAATCTTTTGTTGTTGGAGCGAGAAATCTGAGTGTATATCGTCCCATCCCCATGAACCCCTTCACCACTCCCAGCCGCATCATCGTGACCTGTGGCAAACGATTCCCGCCCTTCCTGCAACAGGAGCTGATGGAGCTGGGCTTCACTCCCAAGAAGATATTGGCAACGGGAATCGAGTTGAGAGGTACACTGACCGACTGCATTCGTCTCAACCTGAATTTGAGATGCGCGAGCCAGGTGCTTTATTCGTTGAAGGAATTTTCGGCGAACCATCCGAAGGACGTCTACGACACGGTGGTCTCCCTCCCTTGGGAGGAGATCGTTCCCGGAGAAGACGGCTATCTGTCCGTCACCAGCACCGTGAATCATATTACGGTGAACAACAGTTTGTTCATGAACGTGAAGGTCAAGGACGCGATTGCCGACCGGATCCGCGCCCAAACCGGCAAACGCCCCGACTCCGGGCCGGAGTTGGATGGCACGGTGATTCATTTGCATTGGCAGGAAGACCGGGCCGAGTTGTTCATTGATTCGACGGGCGAGACCTTGTCGAAGCACGGCTATCGTAAGCTGCCCGGTCAGGCGCCCATGCTGGAGTCCCTGACGGCGGCGACACTCCTAGCGACGAAGTGGGATCGGAAGTCTCCTTTCATCAACCCCATGTGCGGTTCCGGCACGATCGCGATCGAAGCCGCCCTGCTCGCGACGAATCGCCGGCCCGGTCTGCTGAGGAACACATACGCGTTCATGCACGTGAAGGGTTACGAGCGCGCACTGTACGACAAAGAACGCCAAAGACTCATGGACAATGTGAAAGAAGTTCCCGGTCTGGTGATTGTGGCGACCGACTTGAGCGAAGAGGCCGTTCGTCTCGCAAAGATCAACGCGACTGCCGCCGGTGTGGGGGACTTGATCCGCTTCGGCGTCGGCGATTTCGAAACGACGCCATTACCGGAACCGCCCGGTGTGATTTATTTCAATCCGGAATACGGAGAACGCTTGGGACAATTCACCGAGCTCGAAGCCACGTACGCGCGCATGGGCGATTTCTTGAAGAAACAATGCAAAGGTTACATGGGCTATATTTTTACGGGTAATCTGGACCTGGCGAAAAAAGTCGGATTGAAGGCCAGCCGACGGCTGGAGTTCTACACGGGCAAGATCGATTGCCGGTTGTTGGAGTACGAAATGTACGCCGGGACGCGCCGCGAGGTGCCGACGCCCCCAGGAGTTTCCGAATGACCGCCTTGCGAAGGATGTGCCAGGCACGCGTCTTAGGGAAAATAGGCCTTTCTTTTTGCTAGTTTTGGCGGCATGGGTACTCGAACTTATTCAAAGGAGCATCCATGCGTTTCAAACGCTATCTTAACGGCCACGCGAGTTCGCGCGTTCTTTTCGCGGCTCTGGCCCTTCTCTTCACGTTCGCGGCCGTACCAGCCTCGGCAGCGGGGACGCTCCTCATCAGCGAATTCCGTGTGCGCGGGCCCGGCGGCGCCAGCGACGAGTTCATCGAGATCTATAACAACAGCGGCGCGGACCATACGGTCGCGTCCATCAGCGGCACCGGCTACGCCATCGCTGCGTCCGACGGCGTCGTTCGATGCACCATTCCGGACGGCACCATCATCCCGCAGAACGGACATTATCTTTGCACCAACAGCACCAGTTATTCGTATTCGGCATATCCCGCCGGCAGCGGTACGACCGCGACCGGAGATGCGACCTACGCGACCGACATCCCCGACCAGTCGGGCGTCGCTCTGTTCAATAACAACACCGGTGGCGGGAGCTTCACCTTAGCGAACCGCTTCGATGCCGTCGGCCCGACTGGGGAGGCGCTTACCTTGTACAGAGAGGGAGCCGGACTGCCGGCCCTCACGCCCTTCTCGATCGAGTACGCCTGGGTGCGCGACGCCTGCGGCAAGGGCGGCGCGGTCAATTTATTGACACAGTGCACCATATCCACTCCGAAGGACACGGACGACAATGCGGCGGACTTCTATTTCGTCGACACCAACGGAACCAGCGCCGGCGGCGGCCAGCGGCTGGCAGCGCCCGGACCCGAAAACCTGTCGTCTCCAGTTTCGGGGACCTCATCGATTTCGAACACCCCCCTGGATACCTGCGCGGGCAGCTTGACCCCGGCTACGCCCAACTTCGTCCGGGACTTAACCAGCGTCCCCGCGAGCAACTCGACCTTCGGCACCATCGACATCCGGAGGACGTTCACCAACAACACCGGGGGCAACCTGACCCGCCTTCGCTTCCGGATCATTGATCTGGACACGTTCCCTGCGGCGAGCGGCTTCGCCGACCTGCGGCCGATCACTTCCTCCGACCTCACCGTCAACGTGGACCGGCCGCCGTGCGGCAGCGGCACGGGCGACATCACGGTTCATGGCACGACGCTCGAGCAGGACACCACCGCGCCGAGCACGGGACAGCCCAATGGAGGCGGTTTCAACAGCACGATGGGAGCAGGCACGGTGACCCTAGGGACACCGCTTGCCAACGGCGCTTCGGTAGACCTTCGTTTCCTGTTCGGCATTCAGCAGACGGGCAACTTCCGCGTGGGCTTTGTCATCGAGGGTTTGCCCAAGGGAGGCGGGGCGGCAGATTTCCTATTCTTGGAATGTAGCACCGACGGGCCCGCCTGTGTGGCCCCTGCGGTTTCCTCCATCGTGCGGGCCGGCCCGAACCCAACCGTCGCCGCGTCGGTAGACTACACCGTTACCTTCAGCCAGAGCGTGACCGGGGTGGACGTCGCCGATTTTGCTCTGACCACGACCGGCACCATCGCCGGCGCCTCCGTGACCGGCGTCTCGGGCAGCGGCACGACCTACACCGTGACTGTCAATACCGGTGCCGGCGCCGGCACGATTCGGCTTGATGTTGCGGATAACGACACCATCGTCAACGGGACTTTTTTGCCGCTGGGCGATACGGGACTGAGCAATGGCAACTTCACCACCGGCGAAGCCTATACGATCGATCATGCCTGCGGCGATGGCATTGTCGTGGCCGGCGTCGAGGAATGCGACGACGGGAACACGGTCGGTGGCGACGGATGCGATGCCGCATGCCAGATTGAAGTGACGCCCCCCGCGCCGACTTGCGGCGATGGGACGGTTGATCCCGGTGAGACATGCGACGACAGTAATACGGTGAGCGGCGACGGGTGCGATGCCGCATGCCAGGTGGAAGAGGCTGCAGCTCCCGTTTGCGGCGATGGAACGGTGGATACGGGTGAGGGTTGTGACGACGGCAACACGACGGATGGCGACGGCTGCAGCGCGGCCTGCGCTGTCGAGACGGCAAACGACCTCTCGTGCGCCAATCCGGGTGTCACTTTTTCAAGCCTGACGGAAGGCAAGGCCGTAGGATTGTCGGCGCCGGATTCAAGCTGTGGCGGCCCCACCGCCCTGATTGTGAAGATGCAGAATCTGCCTTCGACTTGCACGTGCGCCTGGAGCGTGAATCCCTCGGCGCGTGGCAGCTTCAGCAACGCCTCGGCCTGCGCCACGGTTTTCACCCCGGGACCGGCCGGGACCGGCCAGATGACGGTCGATGTGGACTGTGGAGCGGGCGCGACGGGGACTTTCCTTCAGACCCTCGTCGTCAACGCCCGCCCGGCGTCCGGCGGCGGTTGCAGCTTGATCAGATAACGTTGGCGATGGTGGAAGTTTCTCAATGACCGCCCTGCGCAGGACGCTTCGAACCATAGCCAACGCGAAACGCGTCGGATTTCAGTGGCCCGATTGGTCCGGCCCCTTGAAAAAGGTCAGAGAAGAGCTGCGCGAGTTGGAGCTGGAGATCCGCGGTCGCGCCAAAACGAAGGCGCGCATCTCGGATGAAATCGGCGATCTGCTGTTCTCCGTCTGCAACCTGGCCACATTGCTCGAGCTCAATCCTGAAAAATCTCTGAACGCCACCTTGGACAAATTCCAGTCGCGCTTCCGCTTCGTCGCGAGGGAGTTGAAGAAGAAGGGAAAGAGCCCCAAGCAGTCGACCCTGAAGGAAATGACAGCCCTCTGGCGGAAGGCCAAGAAATCGAACCCGAAGTCCCAACGTTGAGTTGATTGAATATGCCTTATCCGACGATCCATGATTTGCCCGATTCCATCCGGCACGTGCTGCCCGTGCACGCGCAGGAAATCTACCGAGCCGCCTTCAACAACGCGTGGAGAGAGTACGCCGACCGCTCGGACCACGAGGAGGTGTCCCATCGCGTGGCCTGGGCCGCCGTCAAGAAGCTCTGCCGGAAAGGTCCGGGAGGCATTTGGGAGAGAAAGTAGTCCGCCGCCATTAGAATGAGTTTCCCGAAGCAAAGTTCCTGAGCTAATCTCCCCTACATGAAATACCTCCATACCATGATCCGCGTCGGCGACCTGGAAAAATCCCTAAATTTCTACTGCGAGGGCCTCGGCTTTCGGCTGGTTTCGCGGGAGGACTACGCCAAAGACAAATTCACGCTCGCCTTCGTCGCGCCACCGGGTAGCCCCAGTAGCAAAGACGGCGGGCCGATGATTGAGCTGACTTACAACTGGGAAACGCACCACTATGAGCGCGGCGACGGATACGGGCACGTCGCGTTTCAGGTGGATTCCATCGCGGAGGTGCAAAAGCGGCTCAAGGCTCACGGTTATGATCTGAGCTGGGGCCCCGGCGAGACGCCCTCCGGGCGGCGTAAGATGGCGTTTGTCGACGATCCGGATGGCTATGAGATCGAGTTGTTGGAGGGGTAATGGCAGAAAACTTCAACTCTGTCGGCGGCCTCATCAAAAAGCTTCTCGCCATCAATCCGAAGCTGAGCTCCCGCGACCTGATAGAAATCATTCGTCAATCGACGAGCACTTCACCTCTTCGAGGTGAGTATGGGTCCAAGGAAGTCATTGATGAAGCCAAAGCTGTTTCGTTAGCGGAAAGTACGCTCCGAAATGCTTCCTGAAAAGTGAGAGCCTCTCTTCCCGACCTCACTCCACTTCGTTAAGCAAGCGTTACATCTTTTCAATTTATCACGCCCTAACTCACTGATTTTGCATAATTTTCATACTGGCTTGTTTCTTGCAAAACAGTGCATACGGGGGGATCACAATGGGAGCGGCCACAAAGACAATCCTGGGAGAAAAAGCCTCCGATGCCGATTGGGCCGTGATGGAAAAGGCCATCAGGAACCAATTCCCGAATAATGCCCAGAAGGTCAAAGAGATTCTAGGCGACGGCGTTCTGACTTATGGCGAGATTGTCGATACCTTCATTTTCGACTGTCAGAATGACGGCGTCAGTGATCAAAAGGATAATCTTGCGCAATGCACTCAGGCTTCCCCGATCTTAGGCCGAGCGATCGACGTCTTGAAAAAATATGGCATGCTTCTGGAGCAAGAAGACGCTGTCCTTCTTGATGACGGAGCAACACAGTCGACTGAAAACGGCGACTTGCATGAAGCCACTGTGTACCTGCGCCAAGCCTTCGCTCTCAGCGACGATATCGCTTTTAAACAGTCCGTCTTAAAGAGAGTAGGCGCCCTGTATGTGTTACAAACTCAAGATCCCGACATTTCGGATGACGAAACCTCACGGCTTCTCCTATCAGCGCAACGCGCAACTGAGGATGCAATCAATCTAGATCCTCAATCTAACGGAGATGTCGTATTCGCCGCCCACTTTAATTTAGGGCAAATTTATTTTTCCCAATACCAAATGCTCAGGGAAAAGGATCCCGACAAGGCCTCTCAAGTTCTTGCCAAGGCAGTTGAACAGTTTCAAAAGGTCGTGGATCACGATCCCAGTGATGCGGACGCGAAGGCGCGCTTGGAGGCTTGCGAAGCCTCGGTGCGCGGCCGAGGCCTGGTTGAAAAAGTTCATGCCCTCCTCGGGCTGACGGAAAAAGTTAAGGGCCTCATGGGAAAACAGGCCACAGAGGCCGACAAGTCGCGTGCGATTGTTCAATTCATCGCCAGCGAGAAGGGGGATGTTGCCCAGAACGTCAACGATTTCCTTCAAGCGGCGATCAACTATAAATTGGATGCCGGAGACGACGAGTTTAAAACTCCGGCGAAGCTTGTCGAGGATGGCCGGGGTGATTGTGATGATTGGGTTGTCTTCGCCCATGAGGTTTTTAAAGAGGCGGGTATCGATCATTATATGATACGGCTGCCGAATTTGGAGAACTTCGATAACAACGTTATTGAACATGTGGCGACTCTCTACCGTGATCGAAGTGGTTCCTTTTTCGTAATAGACCAAGAAGGGATCACAGCCCTTGATACAAAAGATCCAAAAGCCGCGCTTCAAAAGTATGCTTCCTATTGGCAGTTAGGCGGGGAACCTTATGATTGGACTCAGATCAAAGTTCTGAAATACGTTGAAGGAGAAAAGGACCCCCACGAAATCCCGGTTGATGACCTGAATAAAGGCATCTCAGGGAAATAGGGAAAAACGAACTGTCGGCGCCGCCCTAAAACTGCCGCTGTGCGACCCTCTTCAAATCCATCCACGACCTTTTCAGCTCGCTCTGGAAGCTGCGAAGGGCGTTTTTCCCAACGCCTTTGAGTCTCTTCAAGTCCCTTTCCGCCGCATTGGCGATGGCGTCGAACTTGCGGACGTTTTCCTGAATACCCTTGGCCGCCAGTTGATTGGCCTTCTTCATCCGAATCTGAAGTTGTTTCAACTGCGCGTCCAGCGATGGGGTCCGACCGTTTCCTTTTTTCATAACGATCTCCTTTGTTCGAGCGCATCATAGGGGAAAAGGGGTTGAAGCGATATGATAAAAATCAGGTGAATCGGACTGAAGGTCCAAATTTCAAAATGTTCAAGAAGCCCGACTTGAAGTCCAGTGGGTGAGGTACTAGGACACCGCTATGCGCTGGATCGCCACATGCCCGCACGAAACGGTCGAAGTGCTCGCCGCGGAACTCAGCGCGCTGGGCGTACACGATCAAAATAAGTTGCATCGCGGCGTTGCGTTTGACGCCGATCTCGAGACGGCGTACCGCGCCCATTTGTCATTGCGTACGGCAAGCCGCCTTCAGCGCGTGGTCGGGGAATTTTCGGCTCCCAACATGGACGCGTTACGCGCGGATTTGCGGAAGATCGCGTGGCCGGAGTGGCTGCGCTCGCACCGGCCCTTCACGGTGGCGCCGGCACTTACCGATTCTCAGGCGCAGACCTTGGGCGAACAGGACGTCATCAACGCCTTCGTTGAATCCATTCAAAAGGGAAACTTTGAAAAAAGTGCTCCCCGTTTCGATTCCGAGGCCGACAATCCCATTACGATTGTGCCGTTCCTCCGAAACGGAATCTGCATCCTCGGCATCGACACAGCGGGACGTGCACTCCACAAGCGCGGTTGGCGTCTGACGGGGCATCCGGCTGTTTTGAAAGAGACGCTGGCCGCTTCGATCTTGTTGCTGGCCGGCTACACCGGTCAAGAACCGCTTCTCGATCCCATGTGCGGCTCCGGAACGATTGTGATTGAGGCGGCTTATATCGCTCTCAACAAAGCGCCTCTCATTCATCGCGGTAAGGACGATTTCGCGTTGGAACACCTCGCCGGTTTCGATCGCGCTTTGTGGCGCCGGGTTTCCGACCAATTGAGGGCTATCAAAAGACACGCCTTGCCGGCGCCGATCTATGCCTCGGATATCCGTGAGGAGTATGTCGCCGTGGCGCGTGCCTCCGCCCTGCGCGCCCGCGTCGAGAAGTATATCGAGTTTTCGGTAAGACGTTTTCAAGAGTGGGTGCCGCCCGCGCCGAGCGGGCTTCTCATTGCCAATCTGCCTTACGGCGAACGCATCGGAGCCGGTGTCATCAACGCACTGTATCGAGATATGGGCAGTCTCATCAAACAGCGCTTTGCAAACTGGCGCATCGCCTTGCTCGTTCCAAACGATGCCCCGACTCACCTGTTGACGCTCAAGACGCGCAAAGAGAGCGCAGAAATTTCATTGATGAACGGCGCGCTCCCAGTGAAACTGCTGCTCGCGAATAGCGAATAAATAGTGCCCCGGTACACGCGAGGCCCTTTAAACTACGGCCCTGTTAGTAAGGCCTTCTTGAGCAAGGAAAAATAGGCGCGTATAATCAACTGCACTGAGGGGGATACCCAGGTGCGCATGCGGACGGCCGTTATTTTGCTGGTCCTTTGGGCTGTGACCTCGCCGGCATGGGCGAGGGTTCAGCCGCGCCTAGAATCGCGGACGGCGACGACTCAATGGTCTGCCGGTACGGTGCCGGCGGTGAATCAAGGATGCACGGTGCGCTACGTGGGCCCCGATGCGGCGTATGAGGCGCAATTCCCCGCAACGTATCTCTCCTCCGATTTCAACGAATGCTTAAGTTACGGACTGGCTCATCGTTATGGCGATCCGGCCGATGTCGTGAGGTTGATCAAGGCCGTCGCGAGCCCAAAGCTCTCTACACAGAGGCTCGAAATGTTCCAGACGCTCCCCGAAAGGTTTTTTCAGTATGAGTTCACCTATCCGGACAAGACGGTCACGGCGATCAATCCGAGGGTGGAAGATCTCAGCAAGGATGCGGGATGCAAACTCGTTCGTTTCTTCGGCGTCAACACGTATTGCTTTAACAAGGTGGTTTCTCAAGGGGCCGTCACCAAGCCCAATCAGCTTTCGGGGATCATTCGGTCGCTCTTGTTCCTGAAGGTTTCCACGTCCGGTGTGCAAAACTATCTCTTGAACGCCCCCGTCGATCCGTTCCAGTTCATCGCTTCACATGAAATCCTGTACGTGGATGCGACGGATTATTCCCAAGAGGATCAGATGGCGATTGCCCCGACGTACGGGTACCAGAATGTCCGCTGCGGCGACGGACGTGGCTCGATGAATTTCCAGTTCCGCTCTGCGACCGACTTGACCACCGGTCATTTGGAGATTGCGAACAGCCTTCCCGTCGACAAAGAGAACAACGGAATCTACACGGCGCCCGCCCCTCCGGTTCAAGAGGTTCGGCGAATCGTTTTCGTATGTGAACCCCCGCGAGTCCAATATGCCGCCGATCTCGCCAAAATCACGTATACGGGCATCCTTTATCACGAAGCGAATCATGTGTTGGCCCAACACGGATGGTTCACTTCATCATGCGAGTTTGATGAGAAAATAGAGGGCAAGCGTTACGACAATGGTTTCGCCAGCGTGTACGGTTCCCACATCCTCCTGCTCCTGGCCCAGTCGTCGAATCCCGGTCTGACTCAGGAGGAGCGTTGCATTGCTTACAATCAGGCGGTCATCGAGGCTTCCAACAAACTCTGTCAGGGCTATCAAATCGGGGAGTCGTCCGTCACTTGCCCTCAGGCGCCCGTACGGTGAATCTTTCTTATTGTCCGATCCGCTTCCTGGGCCCCTCAAAAACCGAAGACCCCTTCCAAGTTGCGCGTATATGGGCTCTTTCCAAAATGGCCGCGGCTGGACTATAAGCCTCCGCTCATGAACAAGCTTCCACAGATCACCGTGTCCTTTTGGATCATGAAAATATGCGCAACCACCCTGGGGGAAACGGCCGGGGATCTTTTATCGATGACAATGAATGTCGGTTACGCTGCCAGTTCCGTTATTTTTTTTGGACTGCTTGTGGCCGCTCTTGTGTTTCAACTGACGGCGAAAAGATATCACGCGCTCCTCTCAAATACTTTGGGGACTGCGCTGGGCGATTTCTTGGCTGATAATTCCGGTCTTGGATTTGCGGGAGGCGCGCTTCTCATCGGCGGGTTATTGGTACTGGTCACATTGGCCGCGTTTTATACGCGATTTTCCAAGGTCCTTTTGTTTTGGGTTGCGTTTGTCCTCACCCGTCCGTTCGGCGCCACCCTGGGGGACGTTCTGACAAAAACAAAAGACAAGGGAGGCCTCAACCTTGGGACCGTCAATGCCTCCATCATTCTCGCATCCATTCTTGGAATCGTGATTCTTCTCACAACTTTGAATGACAATAAGGTTAAAAAAGCAGCGAAAAGGTAGCAGGCACGATTCCTTCGGCTTCGGGCGTAAATCCGCCATAACGAAGATCATTACTCGAACTGAGGCAGATCATGGCGCTTAGCAACAGGGGAAAATAAGAGTGACAATGACGTAAGGTCTATCATGGATTCAACAATCGCCAGGCCTCTCAGCAAGGACGGAAGCATCCATGTCACGGATGAATTCTACAATACTCTTTTTGCAAGCGTGGGTGCCGTTCTCTCCACAGTCGGCGTTTTCATTCTCATTAGTCTTTCCCTGTCAGCTCATAAGATTTGGCACATCCTGAGTTTTTCAATCTATGGAGCCGCCTTATTGAATCTCTTCGTCTGCAGCTCCCTCCATCATGGGGTCAATGGATCGGAGAAGACCGAACACCGGCTTCGCCAGTTGGATTATTTCGCGATTTTCCTCATGATCGCCGGCACCTTTACCCCCTTCTGCATGATTGTTTTAAGGACTCCGCTGGGTCTCAGTGTCCTTGGTCTCGTTTGGCTCCTGGCGATCGTCGGCATACTCCTGAAGGCTCTCAACCCGACGATCTCGAAGTGGGTTCTGGCCTCTTTTTTTCTTGGCATGGGTTGGTTGGGCGCCGTCATCGCCTGGCCTCTCTATCAGCACATCTCCGGGGGGACAGGACTTCTTCTGATGATGGGAGGTGTCTTTTATACCCTTGGAGCCGTCATCTATTATCGAGAGAGTCCCAACCCAATCCCGGGAAAATTCGGCTTTCACGAGATTTGGCATCTGTTCGTCCTGGCAGGGGCGTCCTGCCATTTTCTTCTGATGTATTATTACCTTCTTCCATTTCAAGCCTGACCGCGCAGTGATGGGGAAAGGACTCGGCGCCGAATCCCGCGGTAGAAAATTTCAATGCCTCAGGATGGCCGAGGTGACGAACGCGCTGGTCTTCAATCGGTGACCGACGGAGATGTCCTGGAGAAGCTCCCCGTGACGGCTGCTCGTCTGGAGGGAGGCCGTGCGCGAAGGCATGCGCGAGTAGTGAAGCGTCCGCCGCCTCGGGTTTTCTTCCGGAGGGCTGGCGACAATCGATCCGTTTAATGTGAACACGAGAAATCCTCCGGCATCCAGCTGGGGAAAGACGTCTTTTGGCGGCAAGTCAAAGTAGTCGCGAATTCCCCCATGCTCTGCGCGTTCACCTGGCTTCGGTCGAGCTCAAGACTGAGAAGACGATCAAAGGCCGCCTCCAGGAGACCGGCCTGCTGCGTGCCGTACATGGCCTTGGAAAACAGACCGGGGAATTGGCTAATGGTCATAAGGATCCCGTTGTTGGCCCTTATCGGTCGAATGCCATGAGAGTTGCCTCCTCAATTGGGCGTGTCATCACTCGATTCGGTGCAGACGCGCGTCGAAGCGGGCGATGAGCTTTTGTTGGCACTCATCCGCCCAGTGGTATAAGCGAACCTTATGGGCAACGGAGCCTTACGAGGCAATAAGTCGGCATCGCTTCTCGATACCGCCTCCTCACATATCACCGCGATCCTCACTGAAGTTTTTGAGCTTTCTCTCGGCCCATCCGACAAGGGCCGCATCTTGCTCGTCTACGACGAGGCAACCCCCCTCGCCCATCTCCTTTCCGCCGCGTATCTTCATATCTTGGGTATCTTGAGTATCTTGGGCGTCTCGGGTGTCTCGCCCAACGCCACGGCCATTCATTTTGACCGCAGCGACAAGGGGCAGATCGGGCAAGCGATCGATTCCCTAAGTCCCGGCGATCTTGTGATACTCGTTCAATCGACCAGTTTCCGTCTCGACGCCTTTCGTATTCGGGTTCATCTGTTTGAACGCGGCCTCAAGGTGATCGAACACCCTCACCTGGGGCGCGTGCGCGAGGAAGAGTTCGAAACGTACATCGCGGCTCTCGCCTATGATTCGCCTTATTACCATCGCGTCGGGCAGGGCCTGAAAGACCGCCTGGATCGCGCGGGAGAGGTGCGGCTGACCAGCGGAGAACACGTTCTCGTTTATGGAGGCGGCTTTGAGACGTCGAAACTCAACATCGGCGACTATCGCGGGATGAAAAACGTCGGCGGCCAATTTCCGATCGGCGAGGTTTTTACGGAACTTCGCGATCTCACTCGATTGAACGGGAGCATCGGACTCTTCGCTTTCGGCGATCAGTCCTTCTCGGTGGCCGATTGTCCGACGCCCATCGTGATCGACATACATGAAGGCCGGTTGGTCGCGTCGCGCCACACGGTACCCGGCTTTGAGGCCGTGCTCCAAGACATCCGAAATCACGAAGGCGAAGTCTGGGTGCGCGAGCTGGGGTTCGGCCTCAATCGCGCCTTAACTCGTACCTCCCGAATTTTAAATGACGTCGGCATCTACGAGCGCATGTGCGGCGTTCATCTGTCGCTGGGAAGCAAGCATGCCCTTTATCCCAAGGCGGGATTTCACAAGAAGAAGGTCAAATTCCACGTCGACGTCTTTGCCGCCGTCGACTCCGCGGCCATCGACGGAGAAGTCGTCTATCAAGACGGCGTTTACAGGCTTTGACAGGCTAGCGTGCTAGGCACGCGTCATTTTACTTATGCCTACTCAGTAGGTTTTATACAGATGGATAGAAATTCACGCCTCGTCTACTCCAGCGATGCAACGCTGAATCGGAAATGTCCCAAGTGCAAAGAGGCGCTCTCGGAGTGCGCCTGCGCGTCGGAGGCCGCCGGCGGCTCGGACCTTGTGGCCGTCCTGCGCATCGAAAAGTCGGGACGCGGAGGAAAGACCGTCACGGTGATCGACCGTCTTCCGAAATCGGAGAACTTTCTCAAAGAACTTTGTACGGAGCTGAAGAAGAAGTGCGGCTCGGGCGGGACGTATCTTATGACTGGTGTTGATGGGGCGATTGAGATTCAGGGAGATAAACGTGAAATGATTCGGGAGGCCTTGACAAAGAAGGGGATGACGGTAAAGGGCTGATCACTTTATGGTGCCGAGGGATCTTTGGGAGAGGACGGAGAAGGCACTCAAAGAGAGGGTGCAGGAGTTTTGCGCCTTAAGAATTAGGGGTTTGGACGCGTACCGGGCATTTTCTTTGTTAAATGAATTTGAAATGTGGCCGTAACCCTGGCTTTGGTGTCTGGGGTGGAAGGGTTCAATATTTGTTTATTTTTTTCTGCTGAGCTCTTCCGTTGGCATAATGAGCTAAGGATAGATCTGAATTCGTACTATACGAATAACCTACATCGATGTTTTTTTTCCACTCGGGCCATTCCGCTACTTCTTTAGATACTTTTCTTGCAAGTTCCCAATAGTCTCGATCAGCGGTCTCTCTTTTTGCGTTCTTTTCTTTCATTGAGCCTCCTATTGGGAATTTTATTACTAATATTTGAAAAGGCCAATTTCTCAGATTCAATATAAGAAATTGCTTTTAAAGGCAATCGTGGAATCGATATCTTTTCAGTCCAAGGTAATTTTACGCCATTTTTATCATTCTTTCTGAACAATTCATTGCCTCGGCTTAGGTGTAGAGAAAACAGATCAATGAATTTGCGAGG
>Ga0315281_10009189_pt1 | contig 13723 bp, 11 predicted proteins | sample YL17G07_0_MG_FD_204540 | JGI IMG/M metagenome (GOLD analysis project Ga0315281, IMG submission 204540) | Sediment microbial communities from Yellowstone Lake, YNP, Wyoming, USA - YL17G07_0 | ecosystem: Environmental > Aquatic > Freshwater > Lake > Sediment | place: USA: Wyoming | collected...
GTCGCACGGTGGACCTGATGCGCGAGGACGGCTACGCGCTGGTGATGTCCACCACGCTCCGCGGGCGGCCGGCGCTGCGCCTCTGCCCCATCAACCCCGCAACGACGCCCGCCGAGATTCGCGAGACGATCGCGCGGCTGGGGCGGTTTTCGGTGGAAGCAGGGGCGGCGTAGGCCGCTACGTTTCGGGCATGGCGGCCGGCACGTTCGACGGAATTCCCGCGCGCGTCCGGGACGCGCTCCGACTGCGCTGCCCGGTGTGCCGAAAGGGGCGCATCTTCAGCGGCGCGGTGAAGATGAACCCGCGGTGCCCCACCTGCCGCTACGTCTTCGAGCGTGAGCCGGGGTATTTCCTCGGTGCGATCGCCATCGGCTACTTCCTGGGGGTGGCGATCGTGGCGGCGCTGGCCATGTCGGTACGCCGTATCGCACCGATGCTCGACTGGGAGTGGTGCTTTGCCGTCGCGGTCGTGGTCTACCTGTTCTTCACGCCGTTCGTGTTCCAGTACGCGCGGACGATCTGGATGTACTTCGACAACTGGCTCGATCCGCCGGCACCGTAGGCCTGGCCGCCACGCCTGGAAAGCGACTGGCCGATCCGTCCAGCACGTGTATCTTCGAACCCATGTCCAGCGTCACAGGGCGACTCGAGAACGCTCTCGCCGGCCGGTATCGCCTCGAAGGCCAGTTCGATTCGGGTGGGATGGCCGTGGTGTACGGCGCGCGCGACCTCAAGCACGACCGGAAGGTGGCGATCAAGGTGTTCCGCCCCGAGCTCTCCGCTGTGCTGGGCGTGGAGCGCTTCAATTCCGAAATCAAGATCAGCGCGAACCTGCAGCACCCGCACGTGCTGCCGCTGTTCGATTCGGGATCTGCCGACGGCCTCCTGTTCTACGTGATGCCGTTCGTCGAGGGCATCTCGCTGCGCACGCGGCTCGAACGCGAGCGGCAGCTCTCGGTGGAGGAGGCAGTCCGCATCACGGCACAGGTGGGGAGCGCGCTGGACTACGCGCACCGGCACGGCGTGATTCACCGCGACATCAAGCCCGAGAACATCCTCCTCCAGGACGGTGAGGTCCTCGTCGCCGACTTCGGGATCGCGCTCGCGGTGGAGCAGTCCGGCGGCAACAGGCTCACGGAAACGGGACTCTCGCTCGGCACGCCGCAGTACATGAGCCCCGAGCAGGCGACCGGCGAGCGGCACGTGGACTCGCGCACCGACATCTACTCGCTCGGTGTCGTGCTGTACGAGATGCTCGCGGGCGAGGCGCCGCACACCGGCCCCACGATGCAGGCCGTGATCGCAAAGATCCTCACCGAGAATCCCAAGCCGATCACGCAGATTCGACGGTCAACGCCACCGCACGTGGACGCCGTGATCGCGTGTGCGCTCGCCCGAATCCCCGCGGACCGGTATGCCACGGCACAGCAGATGGTGGATGCGCTCCTGCACCCCGATGCGACGGTGATCCGCCCCGCAGCGGCGTGGGCAGGCGACGGCGGATCGACGGCACTGGTTCCCCGGCTGCGGCGCATCACCAGGCTCGCAGCCGTGCCGGTTGTAGCGCTGCTCGCGGGTATCCTGATCGGCCGCGGTCGCACGCCTTCCACGCCAGGAGACGTGGCCAAGTTCACGATCCCGACGACGAGCCCGCAGCTGGACCAGAACCTGGGCCAGCTCCCGCTGCTCACAATCACACCGGATGGCCGGGCGTTGGTGTTCACACAGGATGGCAAGCTGCACATCCGGCGACTCGACCGATTCGAGTCCGTTCCGCTCGAGGGCACCGGTGGCGCGACGACACCGGCGTTCTCGTCGGATGGCCGTTGGCTCGTGTTTGGGCAGAATGGACGGTTGCGAAAAGTGTCCGCCGAAGGTGGGCCGGTAGTGGACATCGCCACGGCGAACTACCGGCTAGGCGCCTTCTGGGCGGACGACGGATACATCTACTACTCCGCCGGCCTTGGTGACCGCGGCATCTGGCGCGTGAGCGCGGACGGCGGTCAGCCAGAGCAGGTCACCCAACTCCGCGACGACGCGACGGAACACGCGCACGGCTGGCCGCAACTCCTGCCGGGCGGCAAGGAACTGCTTTTTACCGCTCTTGGCAACAGTGGCGGAGCCGAGGATTCGCGCATCATGGTGGAACGACTCTCCGACCACCGCCGCACCACGCTGATCGAGCACGCGGTGTACGGGCACTACGTGGCGAGCGGTCATGTCATGTATTCCACCGGCAACGGCGCGGTGTTCGCCGTGCCGTACAGCGTCTCCCGCGGCGCCATCACCGGTCGGGCGATTCCGGTGCTCGATGGCACAACGGTCGCCGTGTGGGGCGGCGCGACGCTCTTCAACGTGTCGAACGAGGGGACGCTGGTGTACGTGCCGGGCTCCGCGACGCAGCAGCATGTGATGCAGGTCGTGGACCGCGGAGGTCGCGAGCTGCGTCAACTGGGAGTTCCGCGAAACATCCGCGGCGCGGTGTACTCCCCCGACGGACGACGCGTCGCCACCACCGTGCGCGAGCCCGGCCGCACGGACGTCTGGCTGCTCAACAGCGCGAACGGCGGCGCAGAGTGGCGGTTCACGCTGGATCTCGCTGAAGAGGAGATGCCCGTCTGGTCGGCCGATGGAAAGACGATCGCGTACACGGCTGCCGCCGGTCCGCGCATCCGGGTCGTCCGCAAGGCTGTCGCCGAGGGGACGGAACCGCAGGACGTGCGATCGTGGGCCCGGCACATGCACCTGACATCCTGGTCGCGCGACGGCAAGTGGCTCGCCGCGTACGACTACCACCCCACCAACAACGAAGACGTATGGCTCATCGGGGCCGCGGGGAAGGACTCGCTCCCCGTGGCGACGACCGCCAGCCGCGAACTCAACGGCGTATTCTCGCCCGATGGACGCTGGCTCGCCTACCAGTCGGACGAGCCCGGACGGTTTGAGGTGTACGTCGTCAACATCCCGGCGATGACGGTGAAACGCCAGGTGTCGACCGGCGGCGGCATCGTGCCGCGCTGGGACCCGTCCGGCCGTTCTCTCTACTTCCTCTCCCCCGCCGACCACAAGCTCATGTCTGTGGCAGTCAATGCCGACAACGGTTTCGAACTTCGGGGCACGCCAACCGCGCTGTTCTCGACGCCGGCGTTCGACTTCGACATCGCACCCGACGGGTCGGGGTTCCTCCTCTCGATCCTCAACCCCAACGTCAGCACGCCCGCCATCCACGTCGTGATCAATTGGTTCGACGAACTCCGCAAGCTTACGGCGGCGTCGACGGCGCGATAGGCCCTGCCGTCTCGCAGGCCGGCGGCGCAATCGGGTATGTTGCGGGCGTCGCTTCCCTGGAGTCAGCTTGGCCGTCGTCAAGTGGATCGTCTCGCTCGCGCTCGCCGTCGTGTTCACCGACTTCCTCTCGGGCATCCTGCACTGGCTCGAGGACAGCTACGGGCATCCGGGCACGCCAGTCCTCGGCCGTTACGTGACGCAGGCCAACATCAAGCACCACTTCGAGCCGCGCCACTTCACGAAGAGTCCGGTCTGGAAGCGAAATCGAGTCACCTGGACGATGACGGCGCTCCTGATGCTCGGCGTCTGGTACTCGGGTCACTTTTCGCCATTCTGGGCGTGGGTCGGCGTCCTCGGCGTACTCAGCAACGAGATCCACTGTTGGGCCCACCGCACGCCGCGTGAGAACGGACCCGTGGTCACGGCGCTGCAGCGCTGGCACATCGTCCAGTCGCCACGGCACCACGCGGTTCATCACACCGATCCCAAGAAGGAGTGCTACTGCGTGCTCACCGACTTCCTCAATCCGGTGCTGGACCGGATCCGGTTCTTCCGGCGGACGGAAGCGCTGATCGCGCTACGGACTGGGGTGCACCCGCGGAAAGACGATTCGGTGCTCGCGACACGATGACGCGCAGCGTGAGAAGCCGATGATTCGTCCAGTGACGGTCGCGGCCATCGTTGCCTTGTCATCGGCGGCGCTGCCCGCCCAAAGCCAGGACGCCGCGCGCAGGGCGCGCGAGGCCCTCATCGCGCGGGGCAAGTCGCTCGACCTGGGTACGCCATACGTGCCCGTTCCCGGCGACGCCATCCAGCACCACGCCGCCGGCTACGCCACCGTGATGTGCTCGGCGATGTTCATCAGCGGGCTCGATTCCGCATTCGTCGCGGAAAACACCGGCTATTTCACGGCGCCGTATGAATCGCGCGTGCTGTTCAAGACCGTGAAGATCGACCGCACCAATCGCTCCGTGGCCGTGACCATGCCCGACGGCACCGTGCGACTCGCGAAGCAGATGGAAAGTCAGGGGTGCGTGGCGCTCCCGATCGGAAAGACCGAACCCGAGTTCAAGCCGGTCGTCGTGAAGAGCGCGCTCGCCGATGCGAAGACGCTGCCCTGGCCGATGGGCGACAAGCCCTCGAACGACGCGTGGCCGTCCGGCGTGGACAAGATGAAGGTGGATCGCGCCGTGGCGGCGGCGTTCGACTCCGGCATGACGGCCGCGTTCGTCGTCACCTACAAGGGCAGGATCATCGCCGAGCGGTACGGACCGAACGTCACGATGACGACGCCGCTCGAGAGTTGGTCGATGGGCAAGAGCCTCTCGGGCACCCTGCTCGGCATTCTCATCAGGCAGGGCGTGTACACGCTCGACCAGCCTGCGCCGATTCCGGAGTGGCAAGAGAAACCCGGCGACCCGCGCGCGAAGATCCGCATTCGCGACATCCTCAACATGTCGAGCGGTCTCAAGATCATCGCGCCGCAGGATCCGGATTACGACGCCAAGGGGCCGTATCCCGATCACCTCTATTACTACACCGGCACCTCGAACGCCTTTCATTACGCGGCCACGCGCCCGCAGCAGTGGCCGCCGGCAACCGTGGGCCGCTATCGCAACACCGATCCGGTGCTCACCAACTACCTGATCCGGCTCGCGGTGGAGAAGCGCGGCGAGTCGTACCATGCGTTTCCCACGCGTGCGCTCTTCGACAAGATCGGCGTGCGCAACATGGTGATGGAAACGGACCCGTACGGGAACTTTCTCACGCACGGCTACGAACTCGGCACGGGGCGCGACTGGGCACGCATCGCCAACCTCTACCTGCAGGACGGCGTCTGGAACGGCGAGCGAATCCTTCCGGAGGGGTACGCGAAGTTCGTGAGTACGCTTGCTCCGGCGTGGGAAGCCGACAAGCGCCCCATCTACGGCGGGCTCTTCTGGATCAACGGCGACTCGACGTTTCCCGCCCCGAAGACCGCGTACTACATGGCGGGCGTCGGCGGGCAGAACGTGCTCATCGTCCCCACGCACGACCTCGCCATCGTGCGGCTGGGGCATTACCGGGGCGCGGGGCCTGGTGGCCGGGCGCTCAGGAATGCGATTCGGCTGCTGCTCGAGGCGGTGCCGGCGAAGTGAGCGCGGCGGCGACGATGGTAGATTAACCGAATGTCCCGCCTGCTCGTCACCGGCTCGTCCGGGCTGATCGGCTCCGAAATGGTCACGCACTTCCATGCCAAGGGATGGGAGGTGCATGGCGTGGACAACAACCAGCGCGCCGTCTTCTTCGGCGAGGCGGGTGACACGCGCTGGAACCAGCAGCGGCTCGTTCAGCTCTGTCCCGGCTTCGTGCACCATGAGCTCGACGTGCGCGACCGCGAGGGCGTGCTGACGCTCGTGGCCAGGGTTCGGCCCGACGCGGTGGTGCATGCGGCGGCGCAGCCGAGCCACGACAAGGCGGCGGCGATTCCGTTCGACGACTTCGACACGAACGCCGTCGGCACCTTCAATATGCTCGAGGCGGTGCGGCGGAGCGTGCCTGATGCGCCATTCGTGCACCTCTCGACGAACAAGGTGTACGGCGACGCGCCCAACGAGTTGAAGCTCGTGGAGCTCGAGACGCGCTGGGAGTATGCCGACGCCGCATATGCGAACGGGATCGCCGAGGATTTCCGGATCGACCGTTCGACGCACTCGCTTTTCGGCGCGTCGAAGGTGGCGGCCGACATCATGGTGCAGGAGTACGGGCGCTACTTCGGGCTGAAGACGTGCGCGCTCCGCGGCGGTTGCCTCACCGGCCCGAGCCACAGCGGGGTGGAGCTGCACGGATTCCTGAGCTACCTCGTCAAGTGCAACGTCGAAGGACGCACGTATCGCATCTTCGGCTACAAGGGCAAGCAGGTGCGCGACAACATCCACTCAAAGGACGTCGCGCGCTTCGTGGACGCGTTCATCGCAGCCCCACGCCCGGGCGAGGTGTACAACCTCGGCGGCGGCAAGCAGAACGCCTGCTCGATCCTCGAGGCGTTCCGGATGGTGGAGGCACGCAGCGGCCGCGCGATGGTAAGCGAGTACGACCCGACGAATCGCGTCGGCGACCACATCTGCTACTACAGCGACCTCACGAAGATGCGGTCGCACTATCCCGGATGGGACATCACCATTCCGCTCGGCACGATCTTCGACGAGATCGTGGACGCGTGGAGGCAACGGGACCGTTGAGTGACGCGGCCCCGCGGCTACGGCTTCTGCCGTTTTCCGCTGAACGTCCCGGTGGCCATGCCGCCGAAGTCGATGCTGCCCTTCATCGCGTCCGGGCCGTCCATCGTGCCGGAGAACCACATCGAGAACTGCTGACCCTGCACTTCGGCGCTGAACCCGAACTCCACCTTCCCATCCTTGAACGTACCGGTGAAGTCGCGCTCGCCGAGTGACTGCGAGGAGTAGCGCCCGCTGATCGAATCACCCTTCTGCGCAAACGTAACCCCCGGTGTGCCCGTGCCGACGTCGCTCTGCACGCTGAACGACCACCGGCCCGTGAGGTCGACCGGCTTCTTGTCTCCCTGGGCGGTCGTGTTCGCAGGAAGCACCGCGGCGAAGAGCAGGGCTATCATCATGGGACGCATGGTACGCATAACCGGCCTCCGGAATCCGTTGACATGATCGATCTGAGTCCTGCCACTACGCAGCGCGTCATCGCCACGTTTCGTGACGAAGATAGGGCCGAAGCCGCGCGACCGCACCGGCGTCTGCCTGGCGTTCACGGATGGTCCGCTAGAGCCCGAACTGCCGCCAGTGGTGGTCGACGTGCTTGTGCATCAGCGCGCCCACGTCTTTCCCCCGCATCGAGCCGAACGCGGGGTGGTCGGGCCACGCGGCTGCGCCCTGTCGTGCCGCCGCCTTCGCCAGCAGCTGCGTGAACGTCGCCCGCTCGACCTCAAACTGCACGGCGTCATTCTTGCCGCGCGCCAGGAGTTCCGGCGCCGTAGGCACGCCCTTGGGCCACGGCGCGACGTAGATCATGAGCCAGCGCATGAACGCGTTGCGCAGGGGGCCGGGCTTCGGCGCGACCGCGAGGTCGCCGATGTTCATCCGGATGGCGTCGTTCGCGTGCACCAGCATCTTCGTGGCCGTGAACTTCCCCCACTTGGCCTTCGTGTCGGCTGTGAGGCGCTGGAGCCTGGCGACGAGCTCGTCGCGCGCGCGTGGGTCGAAGACGGTCTTCATCGGGGCTCGATCGGGGTTGAGGTCGGCTGGATGTCAGGCGCCCGGCTGGCTGCCGGCACCGTTCACGGACTCGTACGGCTCGTGCAGCTCGACGGGCGCGGACTTCGGCGCCGCCTTCTTCCGCACGCGAATATTGAGCATCTCGACGAGCACCGAGAAGGCCATCGCGAAGTAGATGTAGCCCTTGGGCACGTGATGATCGAAACCGTCGGCAATGAGCAGCACGCCAATCACGAACAGGAAGGAGAGGGCGAGCATCTTCACCGTTGGGTGCGACGACACGAACCGGCTGATCCCGCCGGCGAACGCCATCATCAGCGCCACTGACGTGATGACGGCCGCGACCATCACACCCACGTGCTTGGCCATGCCCACGGCCGTGATGATCGAGTCGAACGAAAAGACGATGTCGATCACGACGATCTGCGCCAGCACCGCGCTGTAGGTGGCCTTTACCGCCCTCGATTCGTGACCAGTCTCGCCCTCGAGAAGCTGGTCCACCTCCTTCGTGCTCTTCCAGAGCAGGAAGAGGCCGCCGCCGATGAGGATCAGGTCGCGGCCGGAAATCTCGTTGCCGAGCACCGTGAACAGCGGCGCCGTCGCCCCGACGATCCAGGCGATGCCAAAGAGCAAGACCACGCGCATCACCATCGCGATCAGCAGCCCGATTCGGCGCGCCGACTCGCGGCGCTCGGCCGGGAGCTTGTCCACGAGGATGGCGATGAAGATCACGTTGTCGATGCCCAGCACGAGCTCGAGCACCGTGAGCGTGAAGAAGGCGAGCCAGGTTTCGGGCTGCGTCAGGAGGTCCATGCGACAGAACTCAGGTGGGCGGTGTGTACGAACTCTCGAACCCGCGGCCGAACTCGCTGATCACGAGCCCGCTGCCGACGGCGGTCACGACGGCGACGACGTTGTACCAGAGGAAGCTCACGGTTGGGAAGGTCCAACTCACGTAGCCCACGGCCACGAGACTGATGATCATCCCGAAGAACGCGCCCGATGCGCGGGAGCGCGGAATCATCGCGAGGATGAACACGCCGAGGATGGAGCCGTAGAAGAACGACCCAAACTTGTTCACGACCTCGATGAGCGAACCGAGCGACGCGGCATAGATGGCCACGACGCAGGCCACGAGCCCCCACGCCGCCGTCGCCCCGCGGGATACCGCGAGATAGTGCGCGTCGGTGGCCTCGGGCTTCACCCACCTTCTATAGAAGTCGATCACCGTGGACGTCGACAGGGACGACAGCTCGCCGGCCACCGCACTCATGGCCGCGGCGATCACGGCGGCGATGAACAACCCGGCCAGGCCGATGGGCAGCTCGTTGAGCACGAACTGCGGAATGATGTAGTTCACGTCGCGCGTCGAACTGCCGATGGCTTTTTCCGCCCGCTTGAGCGCGTCGGTGCGCAGCGCTCCATACGCCGAATCGGCCGTCCGGAACTGCTTGCGCGCCTCACCCGCTGAGGCGCCAGGCGAATGCCGCGTGACCGCGATCTCGCCGGCGAGCTGGCTGCGCAGCACCCAGGCGGCGTTCGCCTCGCGTTCGAGCTGCACGTAGCCACTGGGGTCGGCAGCCTGCGCCGCGCGCGCGTGCGTCGGGTTCCACATCAACGGCGGCGCCGTGAACAGGTAGTACACGAACACCAGGATGCCCACGAGGAGGATCAGCGCCTGCAGCGGGATCTTCCAGAACGCGCTCATCAGGTGCGAGCTGCGCGCCTCGTCCACACTCCGGGCCGTGAGGTAGCGCTGCACCTGGCTCTGGTCCGTCCCGAAGTACGAGAGCATCAGGAAAGTGCCGCCGATGATCCCGCTCCAGAACGTGTAGGTCTTGGTCAGGTCGAACGAGAAGTCGAACACCTGCAGCCGGCCCGCCGCACCGGCGATGGTGAGCGCCGCGTCAGGGCTCACCGGAATCTTCACGAGGAGCACGATCACGACGGCGATGAGCGCCGTGACGATCACGAACATCTGCTTGACGTCGGCCCAGGTGACGGCCTGCACGCCACCGATCACCACGTAGAGCACGGTGGGGACGCCGATCAGCGCGACGGAGTAGATCATCGGCCAGCCGAAGATGGCCGAGAACACCACCGCGGGCGCCGCGATGATCGTGCCGCAGGAGAGGCCGCGCGAGCAGAGGAACAGCAGCGCCGTGAGCGAGCGCGTGCGCGCGCCAAACCGGCGCTCGAGGAACTCGTACGCCGTGTAGACCTTGGCGCCGTGCAGGAATGGCACGATCGTGACGCCAAGGATCACCATCGCCACGGGGAGGCCGAAGTAGAACTGCACGAACTTCATGCCGTCCACGGCGCCCTGCCCGGTGGTGCCGATCATCGTGATGGCGGAGAGCTGCGTGGCCATCACCGTGAGCCCCACGGCCCACCACGGGAGCGACCGGTTGGCGAGGAAATACCCCTCGATGGTCTTGAGCCCGCGCGCCCGGCGAATGCTGTCGCTCACGACGTACGTGAGGTAGACGACCACCACGGCCCAATTGATCCAATGCATCCGATTACCCGTTGTACCGGTACTGGAGCATTGCGAGCGCCGCCCAGACGAGGAGCTCGGCGGCGAGGACCTTGATCAGGATCTTGCGGAATCTGGTCATTGGCGTGCTCTCAAACTATTACAGCGTGGGCCGGGATTCAGGGGATAACCGAGGATCAACGGGGATTGCCTGCCGGGGGAACGACCGCATGCCATGCGGGCCATTGTTCCCATGAGGGAGATCCCCGTTATCCCAAATAATCCCAGCTGATCCCAATCCCCGCAGTGCTACCCGATGCCTGCGCGAATACGTGCCCCTACGGCAGCGTCCGGCGCGTCGTCTCCGGCACGCCCGCGCTGAGCAGGTTCACGAACAGCCGCGCCCCACCCGGCACCGCGCCCGGCAGCTGCCGAAAGAGCGAGAGCGACGTGAACACGTACATCCCCTTTCCCATCGGCGTCATCAGCACGGCGCCCCTGTTCGGCTTCTCGTCCGGATCGTGCATCTCGAGCGGCGCCTGGTAGCGCGGGTCGATCGTGCTGGGCATGTACAGCGCGCGCTCCTGCACCCACCCCTTCCAGTCGTCATCGCCGATCCTGTTCGGAAAGTTGAGCAGCTTCGACTTGGCGTCGAGCACCGTCACCGGCACATCCTCGACCGTCACGCGCTCGGCGGGCTGCGACCAGGTCAGCGGAAACGGAAATACCTGCGGCGTCGTGGCCGGGTTCTGGCCGTACTGCACCACGAGCGTGCCGCCGTTCTTCGCGAACTCCATCAGGCGCGGCACGGAGGCGAGCAGGCCGCGATTGGCCTCGAACGCCCGCGTGCCGATCACCACGGTCGTGAAGCGCGTGAGATCGAGCTGGGGTAGCTCCGCCGGCGAGACGACCGCGATCGGCACGCCGAGCTGGCGGAGGTAGACGGCGTTGTCATCACCCACGCCCTGCACGTACGCCACCGTGAGGCGCGCGGGCACCTCGATGTCGACGGCGTTGAGATAGAGTCCCGACGTCCGGTACCGGTAAATGGGCCGGATGTGCGGATAGATCGTGGAGCTGAACCCCTCGGCGAAGTTGCCCATCGCGGGGTCGTTGCCGACAATGCCGAACTCATAACGCCCCGGTTTCAGCGTGCCGCGCAACCGAATGAAGATCTCCTGCTGCTCGCGCGACGCGATGGTCACCGACGGTGGGACGGAATCCACCTTGATGCCATCGGGCGCCACGACACGCAACGCGAAGGTGCGCGGCCCATCGGCGAACGACTTCACCGTGACGCGCATCATCCGGTCGATCGGCTTCCCGGCGGGAACCCATTCGAGGTTGCGATCGAATTCCAGCGTCACCGACGGCACGCCGCCGAGCGGACGGTCCTGCACGCCAAGCAGCGGGTCGGCGTTGCGATAGACGAGCGGCCCGGCGCTCACGACGGCACTGACGCCGCCGAGTTCCAGCGTGAGCCGCACCTCGCTGAGGCGGCGCATCTCCTCGGACACGGCCACCGACGGCACGAGGTCCTCCGATGTCGAGGATACCCGCGCGATGCCATCGAGCGGCGACTGCTTGCCGGCGAACATCGCCTCGTCGCGTCCGCCGATCCACCAGGGGCGCGCGTCGGGAAAGCCGATGACGCTCTGCACCACCTGAATACCGCTGTCGGGCCGGATGGTGACCGGGTCGAAGCCCTTCCGCGCGCCACCCGTGACGCGCACGTCCGCGACGGTAATGGCGGCGCGACCGCGATTCACGATGGCGATGGTCACGGGCATCGAGTCACCGAACGCCAGCATTTCGCGCGAGGCGATGGCCTCGACGCCGAGTTCGGCGGCCGCGAGCAGCGCCTGCCCCGCACGCCGTTCGAGCGTCTCGAGCGAGGCGTCGAGGTCGAGTTCACCGGGCGTGCAGCGCGATGGTACGCCAACCTGGGCTCGCTGCACAAGTCCCCCCGTACGCGCACGCACCACGCAACGCATCATCTGGCCGCGCACCTGCTGGATGGCCGCCGTCATGCGCGCCAGGATCGGCGCTACGCGCCAGGGTTGCCTGAAGTCGAGTGCGTCGCGCGCCGAGTCGGCCTTGATCGACACGCTCTCGAGGTTGTCCTGCACGCGGTCGGGGGCCGAGACGATCAGCCGCTTGAACGTGGTGTCGATTCCGTCGAAGATGGACTTCTCGGCGGCCGGATCGATGCTTTCGTTGACGCGCGTGGCTGCTCGAATCAGCGAGCCGCCGCCGAAGGGACCGCCGCGTCCGCCGCGTCCACCTGCGCCGGGCACGACACTCCTGAGCGCAACGCCGGCGAATCCCTGCGACCGGTGCTGCGACCGGCTCTCCGCGGCGATGTCGGCGTAGGTGCGTCCGAGGATCGGGTTGTACTCGTTGATATCGAGTGTCACGCCGGGGCCGCGTCGATAGAACTTGAGCGGCGTCCACGGTTCGCCGAAGCGGCGCACCGGAAAGCGCACCGTGTCCATGGCGGCGTCGAATGCTTCGCGTGCCACGATGCCGGCCATTTCGTGATGGCCGTGGCCGTCGGCGCGCGTACCGCTCCAGATGGAATAGATCACGTGCGGGCGGAAGGCGCGGATCACCGTCACGACGTCGCCGAGGATCGAGTCACGCGGCCAGTGCTTGGCCGTTTCTTCGGCGCTCTTTGAAAAGCCAAAGTCGAATGCGCGGGTGAAATACTGGCGCCCGCCGTCGATCCGGCGCGCGGCGAGGAGTTCCTCGGTGCGAATGGCGCCCAGTCCCTCGCCGAGTTCGTTGCCGATGAGGTTCTGGCCGCCGTCGCCGCGGGTGAGCGAGAGGTACGCGGTTTCCACCCGTTTCGCGCGCGCGAGGTAGGCGATGGTCTGCGTGTCCTCGTCGTCGGGGTGCGCGGCAATGACGAGCACACGGGCCGTCGTGGCGAGGCCACGGACGAGCTGGTCGAGTTGCGGGGCGCCACGGTCCTGGGCGCGGGCGGGCGGCCACGCCAGCAGCCCTGCGACCAATGCCACGATCAGTTTGCTGCGGAAATCGACCATCGGTGCGCCCTTGCACGATTGTGCTGCGGAGAAACCGCGGAGATTCGCGGAAGAATGCGGAGATTCGCTGAGACTGCAACGACAAGAGCCGGGGGAACTGCAACGACGGTGATCTCAACCGGTCGTTGCTGTTCCCCCAAAAAGTAGTTGCAGGTGCAGTCTCCGTGAATCTCCGTGCGGTTCCTCCGCGAATCTCCGCGGTTCCGCGGTTCCGCGGTTCCGCCGTTCCGGGGTTCCGCGGTTCCGCAGGAGCAGCCCGCCTCGCGGAAATCCGGGTCGCTACACTACGTGCAGCACGCCGCTCGCCCGCCGCTGGCCCGGCGCGCGCGGAGCGGTGGAAAGCGCATCGGCGACGATCCGGCCCTGCTCGATGTTGTGCACCTGGGTATACCCCTCGGCGGTGCTCGCCCGTTCCGGGCGACCCGCGTACCGGATGGTCACGGCGTTCCCCACGGTGCCCCTCAGGCGCGGCGCCACCCACGTCCAGGCGCCCTGGTTCTTCGGCTCTTCCTGCGCCCACACGACTTCCTTGAGTGCCCGGTAGCCGTCGAGGAGCCAGGTGAGGTCGGCATGCGGCCACGGAAAGAGCTCCTCCACGCGGACCACGGCCACGTCGGCCGGAACCTCCTTCGCGGCAAGGTCGTAGTAGACCTTGCCGCTGCAGAGCACGAGGCGGGTGACCTTCT
>Ga0315281_10009190_pt1 | contig 13722 bp, 11 predicted proteins | sample YL17G07_0_MG_FD_204540 | JGI IMG/M metagenome (GOLD analysis project Ga0315281, IMG submission 204540) | Sediment microbial communities from Yellowstone Lake, YNP, Wyoming, USA - YL17G07_0 | ecosystem: Environmental > Aquatic > Freshwater > Lake > Sediment | place: USA: Wyoming | collected...
CTATTAAACAACGAGGCGATCGCCACCACGATCATCGGCCTGCTACGTGAGCGTCCTGATCGACCCGTCACCATCGGTGTGCATGGTGATTGGGGTGCGGGAAAATCCAGTGTTCTGGAGATGATCGAAGATGGACTTTCCGGGAAAGACGAAGTTCTCTGCCTCAAGTTCAATGGTTGGCGCTTTCAGGGCTTCGAGGATGCCAAGATCGCGCTGATCGAAGGCATAGTCACGGGCCTTGTCGAGAAGCGGCCAGCACTGACAAAAGCCGCAGGCGCGGTGAAGGATATCTTCAAGCGCATCGACTGGCTGAAGGTCGCGAAGAAGGGTGGTGGCCTGGCGGTGACCGCTTTCACGGGCATACCGACGCCGGACCAGATAGGCAGCATCGTGAGCACGCTGGAGGGGGTGCTCGCAAATCCCGGCCAACTCGCAACCAAGGAAAACCTGTCCTCTGCGATCGATGGTGTGAAGGCGATATTGAAGCCTTCCGAAACCAAGAACGTGCCCGAAGAAGTTGAGGCGTTTCGCAAGGCATTCGACAAGCTGCTGAAGGACGCTGGCGTCGAGCAACTCGTTGTGCTGATCGATGACCTTGATCGGTGTTTGCCGGACACGGCAATCGAAACACTTGAAGCCATACGGCTATTTGTCTTCACGGCGCGCACGGCGTTCGTCGTGGCCACGGATGAGGCCATGATCGAGTACGCGGTGCGGAAGCATTTCCCCGACCTGCCGGAAACCACGGGTCCACGCGACTACGCAAGGAATTATTTGGAGAAGCTGATCCAGATACCTTTTCGGATTCCAGCGCTGGGCGAGACCGAGACACGCATCTATGTGACTCTCTTGCTTGCCGGCGCGGAGGTGGGAGAGAACGACGCAGGGTATGGAGAACTCATCAAGGCCGCGCGGGAGCGGCTGAAACGACCATGGGAGAGCGCACCGTTGGACGCTGCCGCAGTCAATGCAGCGCTCGGCGCAAACGCCAGCAAGGCGAAGAACGCCTTGATGCTCAGTGATCAAATTGGTCCCATTCTGGCGAGCGGCGCGAAGGGCAATCCGCGGCAGATTAAGCGTTTCCTCAATGCGCTTCTGCTGCGACAGAAGACGGCAGATGCACGTGGTTTCGGCGATGAGATCAAATTGCCGGTGTTGGCGAAACTGATGCTTGCCGAGCGCTTCTTGCCCAGTCTGTTTGATCAGATCGCAACCGTTGCGGTGACGCATCCAATGGGGCGCTGCTCGGACTTGGCTGCTTTGGAGGATGTCGGTGCGGCGGACGACGTTAGCCCACCCAGCTCAAGTACCAAGCCGAAAACGGTAGACGGGAAAGAGCCCAAGGCCGCTGGGGCCGCCGCTGCGATCGCAGAGAGTGCAATTCTCACCGAATGGAAGTCGTCGCAGTCCATTCTGGCATGGGCGGGCGTGGAGCCACCGGTGGGGGAGATCGATCTTCGTCCCTATTTGTTTGTGACAAAGGATAAGAAGGACTACTTCGGTCCAGCGTCAGTGCTTGGACATCTCGCTGTGGTTGCCGAGAAGCTGCTCGGACCCAAACTCTCAGTCCAGGCGCTGGAGTCGGAACTGAAGCAACTGGCCCAGCCCGAGGCGGAGAAGCTATTTGAGGCGGTGCGAACCAAGATCATGAGCGGAGACACCTTCGATACCCAGCCGGCCGGTATCGAAGGGATGGTCGTGCTGGTCAAGGCGCAGTCCAGCTTGCAGGGCAGATTGCTCGATTTCCTCAATGCACTACCCAGCAGCCGGTGCGGCCCTTGGGTCTTGGGTGGTTGGCAAAGCGTGATCAAGGATGCTGACGCGCTCGCTCGCCTGGGTCGGCTGCTCGATGCCTGGTCCAAGGTTACGAACAACCAGATGCTGAAGCTCGCCGCAGAGGCTGCGATCAAGACGCCGAAGGGGGGCCGATAATGGGTACATCGTCGGCATACGGAGGACCGGGCGGAGGCACACCACTGGTTCCATCTTGGCTCGGATCAGATGGCACGGGCGATGCGCCCGCCGCACCGGCGGCACCCACTGCGCCTGATGGCGTGCCAAGCGGCGATCCAGCGGCACCGGCACCCATTCCGCCAGCACCATCCAATCGACCAGCGATACCCACACCAGCGGACGCCAACCGGTTCACCGGTGCACGCGGCAACTTCACTCGCTTTGCACACTCCGGTGGTAGCGATCGCGCCAGCTTGGGTCGAGCGGTCTCGGGTTACGTGTCCACCTCCTCAGGAGGCGCGCGACAAGCCGCCCAACGCATGGGCGCCTCACGGGGTGCCGGAGCGCGGCTGCTGGGTTTCCTCACGGACGCACAAGCCCGAGGCGCCAGAGAAGCTTTACGCGAATTGAATCTGGAGGGATTAGCGGGGCGTCCGATCGCCGAAGTCTTCATCGGTTTGGCTGACTACATCTGCCCGAGTGCTGGAACCGTCGATGAAGGCATCGCCCGGGAGGCATTCATCGAGACGATCATCGATCTGACCACGCTCGGTGTGACAGACCTCGACGCGCTCACGCCTGACCAGATGCAGACGGTATTCGAGCTGTACGCAACCCATGCCATAGAAGCTCGCCTGTGTAACGACATTGGGACCAAGCTCATCACCGCACCCACTGACGCGCAGTCGGCGCTTCGCGTTCAAGGACAGTTGCGCGATTTCATTCGCAACGGCGTGAGTGATGCGCTGACCGCGGCCCGTGATGAGACTCCGACACTGACGCAGGATCGCGTTCATTCGTTTGTCGATTCGGTTTATGAGCGCGCCTTCGGTATTCTCCAGGCACTTGGCGAGGCGGAGGCAGGCCAATGAATCGACAGCTCCTCGCGGGGCGGTTTGGCCCGGACGATCAGATTGAGATTCCGAACGCCGCCGACGAACAGGTGACGCATCTACAGCTTGTCGCCGGTAAGAAGTCCCTTGACCACGGCATCGGCGGCGCTCTGACGAGCCTGAAAGCGTTGGGAGTTTTCCCGTCCGAGATCGGCCTTGACCTGCTCGTTCTCGCGGCGCATGTTCACGCCGCCGATACGCGCATCTCACGAACCGAACAATCGCAGGACTCATGGACGCGTGAGATCAGGCTGGTGGTGCCAGTCAGTGATCCCGATCGTTGGCAGGCTGCCTCTCACACGCTGACGCGGACCTTGGGGTTCTTGACCGGCGACCGTTGGACGGTGGGGTTTCGGCACAGACCCGAACGGTTTGTCAGCATCGTCACGTCGCCGACCACGCTGCTACCGCCGGCCTTCGATACGGTGAGCTTGTTCTCCGGAGGCCTGGACAGCTTGATTGGCGCTGTCGATCTCTTGGAGAGCGGCCACACGCCGCTGCTCATCAGTCACGCCGGCGAGCCAGCAACTAGCGATGCGCAGAACATTCTGTTTGGAAAGTTGAAGCAGCACTTCAGCGGGTCTTCGTTCAACCGGCTGCGCGTGTGGATGGTGTTTCCTACTGGTTTGGTGAAAAACGTCAGTTCTGAAAGCTCAACCCGTGGTCGCTCGTTTCTGTTCTTTGCGCTCGGTGTCTTTGCCAGTAGCGGACTCCATTCGAACTTCGTGCTCCGGGTTTCAGAGAATGGACTGATCGCGCTCAATGTGCCATTGGACCCGCTGCGTCTGGGATCAAACAGCACCAGGACGACTCATCCCTACTACATCACGCGATGGAACAACTTACTGGTCGAGCTTAGTATCAATGGCCGCATTGAGAACCCGTACTGGAACAAGACAAAGGGCGAGATGACTGCTGAGTGCGCCAGCACCGATCTTTTGAAGCAGCTTGCTCCCCTTGCGTTGTCTTGTGCCCATTCGGCTAACGCACGGCACCTGGGGGTCAAAGGACGAGGGATTGAGCAATGCGGGTATTGCCTGCCGTGCCTGATTCGTCGCGCCGCGCTCGATGCGGCATGGGGACGCGGCCACGATTCGACTCCTTACACGGTTCCTGATCTTCGTGCTCAACCTCTGGTTTCACGCGAATCGAACGGCCAACAGGTGCGCTCTTTTCAGGTCGCGATCGAGCGTCTGCGCGTAAGACCAGAATTGGCAACGCTGCTAATACACAAGCCTGGACCGCTTACTGACGAGAGCGCGCGGCTCGGTCAATTGGCCGCCGTCTATCGACGAGGCATCGATGAAGTGGCGCAGTTTATCAACGGTGTGGAAACGAGGCCGGGCTGATGTCGGAGCATCCATGATCGCGACCAATGGTCTCGTGGACTTCCATTGCCATCTCGATCTCTACCCTGATCATCAGGCGGCTGTTCGAGAGTCGGAGGAGGCAGGTGTCTTTACGCTTGCGGTGACGACAACGCCCCAAGCTTGGGCACGTAACCAGGAGCTCACTCAGGCGACGCGCCATGTTCGCGCCGCACTCGGATTGCACCCCCAGCTTGTCGCCGAACGGGCGAGCGAACTTCCCCTATGGGAAGCGCATCTTGGCGAGACACGCTACATCGGTGAGGTCGGGCTGGACGCCGGGCCACGATTTTACAAGTCGTTTGATCTGCAGAAGCAAGTCTTTAAGCACGTCCTGCAGTGTTGTGCAAAAGCAGGGAACAAGATCATCACCGTGCATAGCATCCGCGCGGCAAAGGCAGTGCTGAACCATGTCGAGTCGTACCTACCGCCGAGCCAAGGCAAAGTCGTGCTGCACTGGTTCACCGGCAGCAATTCCGAAGCCAAGCGCGCTATCGAGTTGGGCTGCTACTTTTCTATCAACGCATCGATGTTGGACAATGAACGGCACGTGGCGATGGTTAGTAACATTCCGCTCGACAGGCTGCTGACCGAGACGGATGGTCCGTTCACCAAGACAGCCGAGCGACCTTCGAAGCCGGCCGATGTGGCTGTGGTTGTCGAAGCCTTGGGGCGCCTGCATCGCATGTCGGCGGTGACGCTCGCAGAGACGGTTCGAAGCAACTTGCGCAGCCTGCTAGAACTGGGCGAGGAGGGGCGCGTTGATGCATGACGCGATTTCTTCATGCACCTGCTTGTAGGCTAAGGTGCACGCGTGCTTCGCGCCATTGAAGCGCTTCAACTTTTAGTCGACAAGACCAATACCACGCAACGCAAACCCAACAATCGGGGTGTACCACGGTGTACCTGGTCGCGCTTCTGCTCTATGAAATCAGTCCAGTCCATCATCGGGGCGACGCACAACCGGTGAGCCTTGTATTTGCTGGAGTTTTTCTGAACTTCGGTCAATGGTGTCTGGGCAAGGATTGGTACGTTTCCCGCTATTTTCCTCGGTTTTCCTCCGTTTCTCACCGTTTCTGGGTGCGTAAACACGGCGACTTACCGCTGTTTTACACGATAACATCACTTATGTTATTGTGCGAAGAATATGTTAAACACCTTTGCCCCAACGCGCACCTTGGATACCGCCGTGCAGGAGTATCTCCATGACACCTTGGGCATTGCCCCCAAGGTCCGGCCGTGGGCAGGTGCCGGCAAGCTGCCGTATTTCCTGCAGGATGCGTTCGAGATTCGCGAGCTGAAGCTGCGGGATCGCTCGATTCTGCTCGCGATCGACCGGCAGGCAAACAAGCCTGCCCTGGCCAATGTACGTGCCCAATTGGACAAACTGCTGGCGCTTGCCGGACACCCTGTCGTCTACGTCACCGGCGCGCTGGCTTCTTACGAGCGAAAGCGCCTGATCGAGCAGAAAGTGCCTTTCATTGTGCCGGGCAATCAGCTTTATCTGCCTGACCTAGGTATCGATCTGCGCGAATATTTTCGCCAACGCCCGCAACTGCCGGACACGGCGTTGAGCCCGGCGACGCAGGCCATGCTCATCACTACCTTGCTGCGGATACCATGGCAGGCCGATTGGCAGCCTGCCGAGGTCATCACCGAGTTGGGCTATACCCCGATGACGCTCTCCCGGGCGGTCAAGGAATTGACCGCGGCCGGCATCGCCACGCTTCACAACGAGGGCAGGGCACGGCGGCTACATATGGAACGTTCGGCGGCGGCGACTTGGGAGCATGCGAAGACTTTGCTGCGCAACCCCGTCAAGCGACGCGTCTGGGCGCATCCCATTCCCAAGTTGAAACCGCCGCATGTCCGTTTGGCGGGCCTGAGCGCCTTGGCGCGCTTTTCGATGCTTACGGAGCCGCAATGGCCCATGTATGCCCTGAGCCCGGTGCAATGGAAAACGGCGACGCAAGCAGGTCTTGAGACGCTGCCGGAGCAGACGCCCGGCTCTTGCGAGTGGCAGCTGTGGCATTACAACCCGGCGCTTGTTCCCGACAGCGCGACGGTAGACCCGCTGTCCCTGACGCTCAGCCTGCAGGACGAGGCCGACGAGCGCGTTCAACTCGCGCTCGGCGAACTGAAGGAGCGCTTTCCATGGTGAGGGGGCTCGATGTATTTCGGGAGTACTTTGCCGGCCACGCCGATCAATTCGTGTTGATCGGCGGCACGGCCGCCACCCTGGCCATGGAGGATGCCGGCCTCGAGTTCCGAGCCACGAAGGATCTGGACATCGTTCTCCATATCGAGGCGCTCAACGCAGCTATAAGGACTTCCCCGTTTCCGCAACGGTAACGGTGGTGACGATGGAAGAACGGACTGCGTCACTATAACCGGCCTGTTTGTGAGCATTGGATGCTCTGGCCCCGATGAAAGCCGCATGCCCGGACCTCTCTCGTTAGTCGGCATTGATGCTGCCGTCGTGTTTGATCAGGTTCTCCGGGCACCGGTTTGACCGTTTCGTCATCGTCGATTGCAGTCGTGGAAGCCGTTGGTGTTCAGACCGCGCGCAGCGTTTCGTTTTTGGCGAGCAGCGCCCAGGCAATGCGCGCGTTCTTGTTTGCGATGGCGACGAGCGTGCGGTAGTAGCCGCGGCGCGGCTGCAGCTCGAGAATCCAGCGCGACATGCGGTCCTGGTGCATGCCGGCGCTGTTGAGCACAGAGCGCGCGCCCTGCACGAGCAGGTTTCTGAGGTACGCATCGCCGCGCTTGCTGATGTGCCCCAGGCGCGGCTTGCCGCCGGTGGTGTACTGGCTGGGCGTCAGGCCGATCCAGGCGGCGAACTGCCTGCCGTTCTTGAATTCGCGCGCGTTGCCCACGGTGGCGACGATGGCCAATGCCGTGGTGGGGCCGATGCCGCGGATCTTCATCAGGCGCTGCGCGGGTTCGCAGAGTTTCGCCTGGGCTTCGATCTCCCGGTCGTAGCCGCCGATGCGCTCATCGAGCAGGCGCAGCTGCTCGAGCAGGTCACTGATCGCGCGGCGCGCGAGCTCGGGCAGGTTCTCGGCCGCGGCCGCCGCCTGGCGGCGCACGGTGACCGAGCGCAGCGGCAGCACCACGCCGAACTCGGTGAGCAATCCTCGCAGCCGGTTGATGGTCGCGGTCCGCTCGACGACGAACCCCTGCCTGACCCGGTGCATCGCCAGCAATGCCTGCTGCTCGATCGACTTCACCGGCACAAAGCGCATGTTCGGGCGTGTCACCGCCTCGCAGATCGCCTCGGCATCGTTGCCGTCGTTCTTGCCGCTCTTTCTATACGGGGCCACGAACTTGGGCGCCATCAGCCGTACCGTGTGGCCGTACTCCTGGAACCGCCGACCCCAGTCGTGCGCCCCCGAGCAGGCCTCCATGCCGATCAGACACGGCGATAAACCCGCCACCACCTCCACCAGTTGATCGCGGCGCACCGAGCGCTTGAACACCACGTGCCCCGCGCCATCCACCCCGTGCAGCGAGAAAACGCTCTTTGCCAGATCGATTCCCACAGTAGTAATCTTCTCCATGACTTCCCCTCCGGTTATCAGATTGAAACTCGACATCTCAATCTTGGCACTCCGATGCCGTCACCGGCACGGGGAAGTCCCTTTCATTCGTTTGGGGAAGTGTTCTGGAAATTCGTGGAGGAGGGGCACTACGAAATCCGACAGGCGAGCAACACCGGCAAACCGGTGTTCTATCGCTTTCGGAAGCCGGCCGATGAGCGCTTTCCCGTCATGCTGGAATTGTTCTGTCGGGCGCCGGATGGCATCAAGCTCGCAGAGGGCAGCCACCTCACGCCGATCCCGCTCGATAAAGCCGCGGCCAGTTTGTCCGCGATCCTGCTCGACGACGAGTACTACGCGTTCATCATGGCTGGTCGCAGGGAGTCAGACGGTCTGCCTTGGGTCGGCGAGGATCGGCTGATCCCGCTCAAGGCCAGTGCTTGGGTGGATCTCAATGCGCGTCAGGCGAAAGGCGAGGCCGTGGATGCGAAGAACATCCGCAAACACGCGAACGACGTGATGCGGCTGTCGCAGTTGCTTGCGCCGGATAGCGCGCATACCGCTCGCGGCGCGGATCGGCGACGATCTGAATCGTTTCCTCGATGGCCTCGCGGCGGATCGCTCGATCGATCCGAAGTCGCTCAAGCTCAACAACACCGTCGCCGAAATCGTCCAGCGCATTGCGCTGGCCTACGAATTGAAGCGAGCAGGCGCCCCATGACCGTGATGACATGCCTCCAAAATTCTCAGCGTGTGAAAATACGCTCGCGTGCCGCGAAAGCGGCGATCATTGCTCATGGTCATTGTGCGGGTGCTGGTTTAGGCGCCAGGGCTAGCCCGGATTTCTCACAACCAATCGCTTAATGGGTTGAGGCGAGGCCGAATCGGCGGCCCGGAGTAATTGCGAGGAAGGCGAGGCGCCGAGGAGTGCGAGAAGCGGAGTGTTTTGAGCATTTTCCGTCGCCGATTGGCGATTTGCGGAATTTGTTTTGCTCAGAACGTCGCACTGGACAATGGGGGTCTGGCCAGAACTTCGGCCAAGTCTCGAAGAGACTTACCAAGTTCACTCGACTCAGGCACTTGCGCCAAGGCGCGTGATCGCGCCGTAGGCGTGCGCGAAGACCGTCTGGTACGGACATCCCGAGGCCATCGCGATTCGCACACGCCGCACGCTGACCTTGACCAAGGCACCGATCTTCAAGAGTTTCAATCGAATCGTGCCCACCGTGGCGTTGGCGAGCTCGGTGCCCGCGAGCGCGATCTCGCGCAGTCGGCTCAACAGGACGTAGGCCATCGAGGCGAACCACAGCCGCAGCTGGTTCGCCTTCATGGTGGCGGTGGAAGTGCGATCGGCAAAGAGATCCAACTGCTGCTCCTTGATGCGGTTCTCCATCTCGCCGCGGGCGCAGTAGAGCTCTTCGTACAGTGCGCGCGCTTGCCACTGCGCGGCCGTGAGCGAGGTGACGATGAAGCGCGGGTTGGCGCCCGCGGGCAGATACTCGGCCTTGCCGATCACGCGCCGCGCCGTGCTCCAGCTATCGAGCGTCTGGTATACGAAGTCCTTGAACACCCGCGCGGGCTTGGCGCTCTCCGCGCAGAGCTGTTTTGCCTGCGCCAGCTCGTCCTTGATCTCGGTCTCCAGCCGAGAGTTCCTGGCCAGCCCGAACACGTAGTCCACGCCGCTCGCTTCACACCAGCTCATCAGCGCATCGCGCGCAAACCCCGAGTCCGCGCGCAGCACGATCTCCACGCGTGGCCAGCGCGCCCGAATCTGGCCAATCACCCGCGCAAGCTCCTCCTGACTCCCCGCCGCACCGTCAATGTTCGAGGGCCGCAGCTTCGACACCAACAGGTGCTTGCCGCAGAAGATGTACAGCGGCAGGTAGCAGTAGTGCCCATAGTAGCCGTGGAAGAATCGCCCCTCCTGCTCACCATGCACCGGATCGTCGGTGGCGTCCAGATCCAGCACGATGCGCTCGGGCGCGCTGGCATAGGCATCCAGAAACAACTCCACGAACAATGCCTCGATCGCCTCGGCTCGATGCCCGATCTTGTGATAGCGCGTACTGTGCGGACTGCGCTCCAGACGATTCAACGTACTCTTGCCCGCGAGCGCCACACACGCGCCGCGGCGCTCGGGCTCCAGCTTGCCCAATGCCGCCGCCCACAGCGGATCATGGCGCAACTGGCCGTGATCGATCAGCTCCTCGTACCCCAACGCAATCCCCAGCACCCGCTGCCCCACCAGCGTCTTCACTGAGTGCTCGATCAGATCCGGATCGCGCCGATCCTCGAAACAACCCGCAAAGCGCTTGATCAACCCAAGGCCGCGATCCAGCCCCGCGAGCAGCAACGCCCCCGCGTCCGAACTCACCGCGCCACCATCGAATGCCGCGACGACCGCACGTCCTTCAACCGCTTCAAATTCGAACTGCCGCGCGTTACACTGTGTTTGCATCGGGGCTGCTCCAAGAGTCGGTTAAGTATCTCTGCCAGAGACACTTTTTCGACTCTCGCCCCGATGTTTCGTTCCTACTGTGAGAAATCCGGGCTAGGGCGATCCCGCGCATGCATGATGGATTAGCCGAGCACGACGAGGCTGGCTAGGCCGCGCCCCCGGCCTTCCAGGCGTCGAGGAAACGGGGCGATGATCAAACGTGAAAGCAGGGCTGATAACCCGCCGGGTTTGACAGTGAGGACGCGATGAGCGATAGCGACATTTACAAGCAGCAGAACTTCGGCAACCGCATCGGCTTCGGGCGCAGATCGGCCCTGCTGATCGTCGATTTCACGGTGGGCTTCAACGATCCGGCGCTCTTCGGCGGCGGCAACATCGACGCCGCGGTGAAGCGCACGGTCGGGCTGCTGGAGTTCTTCCGGCGGGCCAAGCTCCCGATCGCCTACACCCGGGTCGTGTACGCCGGGGACGGCTCGGACGCCGGCGTGTTCTGCATGAAGGTGCCGAGCCTGCGCATGCTGACCGAGGCTCACCCTGCGGGGGCCATCGTTCCCGATCTCGCGCCGCGCGCCGGGGAGTTGATCGTCAGGAAGACCCAGGCCTCGGCGTTCTTCGGCACCGGGCTCGCGCCCTGGCTGCTGGGGCAGGGCGCCGACACCGTGGTCGTCACCGGTTGCACCACCTCAGGGTGCGTGCGCGCGAGCGTGATCGACTCGATCAGCCACAATTTCCGCACCGTCGTCGCGCGCGACTGCGTCGGCGACCGCGCCCTCGGCCCGCACGAGGCGAACCTGTTCGACATGGCGCAGAAGTACGCCGACGTGCTCGACCGCGACGAGATCATTCGCTCGCTCGCCGCGCCCCCCTGAGTCGGTGATCGCGGGCCTATCGGGGCAAAACGCCGACGCGGAGCCGGCGGTCGAGCCGAAGCAGGATGGGGTTTGCCGCTACCTGCGGCGTGCTGCGTTCAGGCAGCCCGCTGCGCGGGCCTCGGAAAGCCCCCGGCCTTGACCAGCATGCCGGGCACCGGATGGCCGAGCGCATCCTGCAGCCAATGTCCCGTGGCGATGAGCTTTTCGAGGTCGATCCCGGTCGCGACGCCCGAGCGCTGCAGCATGTAGACCAGGTCCTCGGTCGGAATGTTGCCGGTCGCGGCGGGCGCGAACGGGCAGCCGCCGATGCCGCCGGTGCTGGCGTCGAGCGCGGCGACGCCGGCCTCGATCGCGGCATAGGCATTCGCAATGCCGGTATTGCGCGTGTTGTGGAAATGGCAACGCAGCCGCACGCCGGGCAAGGCTTTGCCGGCCCGGTTCAGCAGTTCTGTCACCTGTGACGGCACGCCCACGCCGATCGTGTCCGCAAATGCAATCTCGCTCGGTCCGCCCTCCGCCACGCGCCTGGCAACGTCGATGACGCGCTGTACGGGCACTTCGCCCTCGAACGGGCAACCGAATGCCGCCGACACGGTCACTTGCGAGCGAACGCCGGCGGCGTGCGCTTCGCGCGCGATCTCGAGCCAGGCCGCTATCGACTCTTCGGTGCCCACGCCCTGATTGCGGCGGTTGAAGGTGTCGCTTGCGACGACCGCCATGCCGATTTCGTTGCAGCCCGCAGCGACGGCGCGGTCGAAGCCCTTGCGATTGAGAACCAGCCCCACGTACCAGGTGTCCGGCCGCTTGCCGAGCGCGGCGAGCACCTGCTCGGCATCCGCCATCTGCGGCACTTTCTTCGGATTGACGAAGCTCGTCACTTCCAGGCGCCGCAGGCCCGCATCAACCAACCGATTGATGAATTCAACCTTGGTCGCCGTCGCCACCACGCCGGGCTCGCCCTGCAGGCCGTCGCGCGGGCCGACCTCGATGATCTCGACGCTCTTGGCCATCCGGGAACCATCCATGGAGGTAGGAAAGCGTGTCAATCTTAGAGCAATTTGATGCGTGCCGCATGGGCGACGCCTGTTGCGTTGCTTGACCGTTCGTCAGGCGCCCGGTACAAATTGTCGCTTTCCACGAACAAGCCTGAATTGTGAGGAAGTCGCATGACTGCTGACCCGAATTTCAAAAGTGGACCGCTGGCCGACCTGCGGGTGATCGAGTTGGGCACGCTGCTGGCCGGGCCCTTCTGCGGTCAGCTGCTCGGCGATCTCGGTGCCGAGGTCATCAAGATCGAACCACCGGGCCAGGGTGACCCGCTGCGCGTCTGGGGGCGCCAAAAGCAGGGCGAACCCTCGCTCTGGTGGCCGGTCGTTGCCCGCAACAAGAAGGCCATCACCCTCGATATCCGTCAGGCCGAAGGCCAGAGCGTTCTCAAGGAATTAGTGAAGAAGGCTGATTTTCTGCTGGAGAATTTCAGACCGGGCACCATGGAAAAATGGGGCTGCAGCTACGAGGAACTCGCCGCGATCAACCCGCGGCTGATCATGATCCGCGTCTCCGGCTACGGCCAGACCGGCCCCTATTCGCACCGGGCCGGTTTCGGCGCCATCGGCGAGGCCATGGGCGGGCTTCGTTATGTCGTCGGCGATCCCTCGACCCCGCCTTCACGCATGGGCATCAGCATCGGCGATGAACTGGCCGCCACGTTTGCTTGCATCGGTGCGCTGGCCGCACTTCACTACCGCGAACGCACCGGTCGCGGCCAGGTTGTCGATTCCGCGATCTATGAAGCGGTCCTGAGCATGATGGAATCGCTGATCACGGACTACGACAAGACCGGCTACATCCGCGAGCGAACCGGTGCGATCCTGCCGAATGTGGCGCCGTCCAATGTTTACAGGACGAGCGACGGCTTTGTGCTGATCGCCGCCAATCAGGACACGGTGTTCGGCCGGCTTTGCGAAGCCATGGGCCAGAACGAGTGGCCGAAGGATGCCCGGTTCTCCAATCACCAGGCGCGCGGCACGAACCAGAAGCTGCTCGATGGCTTGGTCGAAGCGTGGACCCGCACGCTCACGACGAAGGAAGTGCTGGGCCTGATGGACAAGCATGGCGTGCCCGCCGGGCTTATCTACCGCGCCCCCGACATGCTCGATGACCCGCACTTCAAGGCACGCAACGCGATCGTCACGACCCAGCATCCGTACTTCGGCGAACTGAAGATGCAGAACGTTGCACCGAAGCTCTCCGAAACCCCCGGAGGCATCCGCAGCTCGGCTCCCACGCGGCTCGGCGAGCACAATGACGACGTGTACCCGCGACTGTTGGGTTACTCGGCCGAGCGCTTGGCCCAGCTCCGCGCAGTCAAGGTCATCTGAGTCGCCATGACCGAATCACTGTCGCAGAACTACGCCCGCGGCGGCTTCGGCAAGTCGCTGGCTTTTGGCTCACGCCCGGCGCTTCTGGTCATAGACTTCGTCAAGGCCTACTTGGTCAAGGACTCGCCACTCTACGCGGGCGTCGAGCAGGCCCATGCCGATTGCCGCGAACTGCTGTCGCTGTGCCGTGCATCCGGTCTTCCCATCGTGCATACCAATGTCGTCTACCAGCCCGGCGGACGGGACGGCGGCGTGTTCT
>Ga0315281_10009191_pt1 | contig 13721 bp, 19 predicted proteins | sample YL17G07_0_MG_FD_204540 | JGI IMG/M metagenome (GOLD analysis project Ga0315281, IMG submission 204540) | Sediment microbial communities from Yellowstone Lake, YNP, Wyoming, USA - YL17G07_0 | ecosystem: Environmental > Aquatic > Freshwater > Lake > Sediment | place: USA: Wyoming | collected...
CTAAATCCACCCACATTCCTTTGAGCGCTTGTTCCGCTCCTGTGTCTGGCTGTTTTCCTTCAATTTTTTTGCCTTCTTTGTCCAGTCCTAGTGCGCCTCTGTAGATTTCCAGTCTTTCGTCTATCCATCTTAATTCGCGCACGAGTTGGAATAGGTCTTTGAGCATTTTGCCGATGGTGGCGAGGAATTGTGATACTTTGTCTTGCGCGAGCCCTAGTCTTTGTCCTGCCGCGCCGTAAAAACTGCTGTGTTCCGCCGCCGTAAAAACATCTGTTATTTTGTCTATGACCGGAAATCCGATGTCGCCTAAGAAGTTCATGCACCAGTAATAGTATGGCTCTATGCTTTGGTGCCAGCTCTCTATGCCCATATAATATCTGCTGAGGCCGTTCGGATAGTCAGTCATTGACATCTGGTCTCTGGCTATTTCAACCCATTCGTGGGCGGCCATTTCTTGCAGCGCCGCGTCAAACCCTCCTCTGTCGCTTTCCGCGAGTTCTTTTCTTATGGTGCGGATTTCTTCAAGTTTTTTCTGCCCTGAGAATTCTTTTAGAATGTAGCTTTTTCCGCCTGCTTTTACAACGCTCGCGTCCACGCCTTTCTTCGTGAAGCCGAACGCTACGAAGTATTCACTCTCTTTTGTCATTGTGTGTGCTTATGAAAAAGTGTTTATTTAAGTCTTTCTATGTCGGAAATTTGCTAAATTAATATATCTGACTCCAAGTTTCTGACATTCCAAGAATCACGACACTTTTTATTCATTTTTCGTGATTCTTGATAAAACTGCGATAAAGCCAACCGCGTGGATGATTCTCGCGTGCGCCCTTTCCGCCAGTTCTTTAACAAGTGCTTTCTTATCAGTCTTAATCGCGCTTGCTAGAAACTTGACTTTGATAACTTTCCTCTTCTTTAACAGCACCATTACTTGTTTCACTACATTGTCTGTTATTCCCGCTTTCCCTATTCTGAGCGCTGGGTCCAGCGCGTGATGGTTTATTTTACTTGGCATGTTCCACCTGGTAGTGCTCTTAGCACGTCATCTATCTCTGCTTTTATCTTCTTTGCTATTTTTTTGGCGCAATCGCTTGGCTTGTCCTTGCCTTGCAATAATATGGAATATTCCTTGCAGTGTTGTTTTACTGCTGTTTCCGATCCCGACATTACCCTGCCATCTTCCATTTTTCCAACAGCAACCGCCGTTTTGCCTTGATAAAATGTTCTTTTTCCTCTTATCATAAATGCCCCTTTCGGCATGTATTCGCCTGACTCTGCCTGCTTGCTGACTTGGTCTGGTCTTACCGCGAATACTTCTGCCACGCTTACGCCTAATTTCCAGGCTTTTGAGAAGCTTGCTGTCGCGTCTGCTGTTTCCTGCAGTGTTATCTCGCTCGGCTTTTTGCCATCAGTCTTAATCACGAAAAATGGGCTTCCTGGCGATTCTGTGTGAAACACAACATCATCTTTATCCACATGTTTCTTTATCACAACTTCATTTGAAGTCGCGTCTCTTCCTCCAATGCACAAAAATCCTTCAGAACTAATAAACCATCTGAACTTTTCATACCATTCCTGCGGTCTTTTCGCTTTTGCTTCCGCTTTTTTCTCCGCGACAAGCTGTTTTGTCTCTACGTCTTCCAATTGTTTTTTGAATTTTAATACTGTGTCTCTCGCTCCTTCCGCTTTTCTTCTCGCTTTCTTGGAAGCCTCAAAGTATTCATTTGCGGACTGTTCCAGCTTTTTCTTGAGATTTAACGTGATTTGCATACCCTAAAAGTACTGAAAAGCTATTTAAATAGCTATGCTCCTGAAGGCGTATGCTGCTTCGCAAAGACCAGTTTCCTGTTTTATTCGTTCTCCTATTCGCAATGCTTTTTTTCAGCTGGTTTTTCATTGTTAAAAGGAATTTGGAGTTCATAATTTACATCGGCGTTATCATTGCCGCTTTTGCGCTTATTTTATTTACCAATAAGAAAGTCAAGTATCCTACTTCTATTTTGTGGGGCTTGACTTTGTGGGCTATTCTTCATATGGCGGGCGGCTCTGTTTACATTCACGGCACACGTTTGTATGAGATTATTCTTATTCCGCTTTCCAGCGCTCTTCCAATCTTTAGATACGACCAGTTCGTCCACATTATTGGCTTTGGCGTGGCTACATTGTTGATGCATCATTTGCTGAAGCCCGCATTAAAGCATCCCGTAACCGCGCCGGTCGGCCACGCGATTGTAATTGTGATGGCAGGTCTTGGTGTTGGCGCGTTTAATGAAATTTTAGAGTTCATAATCACAGTCATTGTTCCTAGCACAGGAGTAGGTGGATTCGAGAACTCAATGCTTGATTTATGTTCTGATTTGGTCGGCGCTCTTTTGGCGTTGTTGTTTATTAGAAAAGAGAAATAATTATCTTACAGTCACGCTCTTCGCCAAATTTCTCGGCTTGTCCGGGTCGCAGCCTCTTTGTATTGCGAGATAGTATGAAAGTAATTGTATTGGTAAAATTGCCAGTATTGGCGCGGCGTCGTTCAAGTCAGGTATTTGTATGTGGAAATCGTATGCTGGGCTTGGCTTTGAATCAACTCCAATTACGAATGCTCCGCGCGCTTTGACTTCCATAGCGTTGGAAGTTGTGAACGCTCTTGTTTCATCGTCTGAAAATACGATAACTGGCATTCCTTCTTCAATTAACGCTATGCTGCCGTGTTTTAATTCTCCTGCCGGCATTCCTTCCGCGTGTATGTAGCTGACTTCTTTTATCTTCAAAGCCGCCTCGCGCGCTACAGGCGACATTATTCCGCGCCCAATTGTGAACATGCTTTGAGTGTTCGCCATTTTCTTCGCGAGTTCCGGCATTATTTGCTGGTGTTGTTTTAGGACGTGAAGTGCCGCATCTGCTGCTTCGGTCAAGACGGAGGTGTCCTTGCCGCGAAGCGCAAATGACAGCATGAATAGTATGGCTAGTTGTGCGGTGCACGTTTTCGTGCTTAGAACGCATAGTTCTGGTCCTGAGTTCATTGGTATGACAACGTCAACTATTCGCGCCAGTGTGGAGCTTGGCACGTTGCAGATTCCAATGACAACCGCTCCTTTTTCTTTGGAGGCTTTTACAGCGTCAATTATGTCCGCTGTTTCTCCGCTTTGCGAGACCGCGATGACCGCTGTTTTTTTGTCGATGAATGGCACTTGCTGCATGAATTCTGATCCTAATACCGCCATTGTTTGTTTTCCTGATTTTGAAAACTGGTAGGTAGCTGTGGCACAGACGTTGAAGCTTGTGCCACAGCCCACCAAAAACACAGTTGAGGCGTTTTGGAGCAGGTTTGCTGTTTGTTTGATGAGTTCTTTTGGCTGGTTGAGCGCTTTTCTTATTGTGAGCGGCTGTTCATTGACTTCCTTTATCATGAAGTGCGGGTAGTTTCCTTTCTTCGCGACTTCTACGTCCCAGTGCGCTGTGCTTGGCTGCCTGTTGATTTGTTTTCCTTTGTTGTAAATTGTGACCGTGTTTGTTATTATGCCGTAATCACCGTCTTCCAAATGCACAACTGTTTTTGTGTGCGGCAGAAAGCTCGGTATGTCTGAGCTTACAAAATATTCATTTTGTCCAAGGCCTAGCACCATCGGGCTGCCATTTTTCGCAAACAATATTCCTTGTTCTTTTGCGTGCGTGGCGAGTATCGCGTAGCTTCCTTCCAGTCTTGCCAGCATTGCTTTGAATGCTTCTTCAAAATTTTTGCCTTGTCTTATGTAAAAGTCAATTAAGTGTGGAATGACTTCAGTGTCTGTTTGGCTTGCGAAGACATACCCGTTTTTCTGAAGCTCCGCTTTCAGTTCAACATAATTTTCAATTATTCCGTTGTGGACTACCGCGATTGTCTTGTCCATGTTGGCGTGCGGGTGGGCGTTCGCTTCCGTAACCCCGCCGTGTGTTGCCCATCTTGTGTGCCCTATTACTCTGTTGCTGTGGAGCGCTAATGGCTCTGTTTTTGAGATGTCTCCTATGCCTTTTTGGATTGTTATGTGGCTGTCTTGGTGCACTGCAATGCCCCAGCTGTCATAGCCTCTGTACGCCAAAGCCTTGAGGCCTTCGTGCACTATTGGGGTGCCGTTCCGTAGTCCAAGATATCCTAGAATGCCGCACATGGTTATCCTGCTATGTTCTCCTGGTACATGTCTTCGTCGTAAGCGTCTTCCATTCGCTTGTCAAAGGCAAAGCTTATATATAAAGGGTTATTAAAATATTGTTAGTACTACTAAAAAACAATTCATAATACCATGTTAGTTGTTGAAGAGCAGAAAAACGCCATTGTAAGCCTGCCGGCAAAGCCTCTTTCTGAGAGGCAGATTCGCGCAGCGAGCTCTCATTTAGCCCAGCGCATATTGAAGGAGCTTGCTGAAAAGCCTGATTATCCAATGTCGCTTGCCAGGCGTTTGAAAGTGCACGAGCAGAAGATTTACTATCATATTCGGAAGCTCGAGCGCGTTAATCTGATAGAAATTGTCAAAAAGCAGGATGTTCAGGGTAAAATCGCGAGTATTTACGCTCCAACAGCTCCCGCGTACGTGTTTACGCTGAAAGAATTTACTGAAGCGCATAAAGTTCCTGGCGTTAAGACGCGTCCGGATGAATTCTTGTCGCCTATTATCGAAAACAATGAATTGAACGGCGTAATTATTGTCGGCTCCCCTGACCCTCACGGTCCTGAGATGGCAAGGTCAAGGGACGGTTATTATGGTATTGACCTCGCGTTGTTTTTTGGCACATTCCTGACTCATTTGGATGAATTAAGCGTCCGTTTGGACACGGAAGTTCGTTCTGAAGACTTGCAGAAAAATTTAATCTTAATCGGCGGTCCTGTTGTTAACGTTATCACGCAGAAAGTCAATGACAATCTTCCGTTGAAGTTTGACAAGGAGCAGAACTGGGCCATTACAAGTTCTATTTCAAAGAAAGTTTATCACGCTGACGAGTGCGGAATTATTGTTAAAGTAAAGAATCCTTTTAATCCCAAGAAATGGATTTTAGTGGTTGCAGGCAAGAGATACGCCGGCACAAGAGCGGTTACCTTGGCGTTCATCAAATATTTCAGCGAGCTGGCAAAGGGTAATTCCATTGACTCAAAGATTCCCGCGAGAGTTGTTGAAGGTCTTGACAAGGACGCGGATGGGATTGTGGATGACGTACGTTTTGTAGAATAGAAAACGTTTTTAACCAGCAAATTTTCTTCTAAATTATGTCAAAAGAGGTGCGCTGGCAGTTAAAGGACTTTCTAAAGCCTTTGATAATTCTCCCGTATGGTTATTGGGCTATTTATTGGTTTGAGCACGGGTTTGACTGGGTTGTCGCGGTGCTTGGCGCAGTTCTTTTTTTCATTTTAATTCCGATAATTATCGTGATGTGGGATAAATGAAGTGGATTGTCATAGCGTTATTGTTATCAGGGCTTGCTGCCGCGGAGTGTGTTGAGCTGATTGATGGCACAACTATAACTCAAAACACTTTATTGTGCGGCGATACTTATGATGTTCCCAGCGGAATCAGGATAAACTCGAGCAATTTAGTTCTTGACTGCGGCACTGGCGTATTGCGTGGAACGCAGGGAGCAAGCGAGATCGGCATTAAAGTTGAAAATGCGGACAACATCACCATCAGGAATTGCAACATTCTTACTTTTGACCAGGGATTGTTCTTGATTAATGTCACAAATTCTTTGATTGAGACTAATGGCTTTTTGAAGAATCGCATCGGAGTGAGAATGCTGGATTCTTATGAAAACACCATTCGCGATAATAATGACAAAAGTTTCCAGTTGGCTGTTTCCGCCATCACGAGCAAATACAATATTGTTATGCTTGGCAACAAGAATGTTGAGCGCGCTTTTTGCGAGGTTAATTCGTGCAATGAAGTTCGTGAGATGAATGTCTGCGAGGCTGGCGACTTTTATTGCAGCAGGAAATGCACTCCTGCGACTGATGCTGATTGTGCCGCTCCTGTAGCGCCCGTAATCAGCGCAGAGCCGGTTAAAACCGCGGACCAGATTATTGAAGAGGCTAAAAAAGAGATTGAGCAGAACGTTGTAGAAGTTCCGGTAAAAGCCACGGTTGAGAAGTTTAAGCTAACTTTTGTCATTAAGGCGTTGATTTATATCGCGTTGTATTGTATCGCGTTTATCGTTATTCACAGAAAGAGATGAAGTGGGTTGTATTGTTGGTGTTGCTGGCGCCTATGGCGCTCGCGTGTATTGTACCGGAGGACGGGATGCGTATAGAGAAATCTGTGCAATTCTGCACGAATGTATATTATCTTGACAAGGGCGTTTCGATTTCAGGCAATAACATAACTCTTGACTGTGGTGACTCGGTATTAAAGAGTTGGAGCGGGGGCAAGGGCGTTTCTATCGAGCATTCTTCAAATATCACTGTAACCAATTGCCGTTTGGTCAGCTACAATATCGGAATTTACGCCAGAAATTCCACTAATGTGTATCTTGAGGATAATCATCTTGTGAGAAATAAGATCGGGACCAGGTTTGTGTTAGTCTCTGACAGCGCGACTTTGAATCAGGACGTGAGCCTCACAGCTCCATTTGAGATTATGGAAAGTGAGAACAATGTTCTTTCTTTGACAAACAAGGCGGTTTATGGTGATTTTTGTGATTCTAATTTTTGCAATGAAAAAAGAAACGCGGTAACGACTTTTGTTCAGCCTAAAATAACTTCTTTGGAGATGGGCTCGTGGCTTCTTGACCAGTTGACAGGCAGAAAATCATTGCAGAAGTTCTATGATTATGTTTTCGGCTTCAAGAATCAATTCATTGGTTCTTGAAGTGCTCGAAAATTTGCAGAATTCATCATGATTTTTGCAAATTTTCGACAGTTAGCACTGGGCTAGTCGTTCAAGAGTGATTGCGGTTTGTGAGCATATCGCCACGTTTTTGCCAGTCCAGATTTTTGGTGTTAGCTTTACTTGTAGAATCGGAGAAATTGCGTTGTTGAAAAGAACTGTCGCTTTCGCCGCGTTCGCTTTCAGGAGCGGTCCTGTGAGTATTTCTTCTTTGACGTCTACGCCGTTTTCTCCCGCTATTCGGGCGTGTATGTTGTACAAATCTGTGTTCGGTCCGTTGTCAATCCATAATTGCAGTCCGTTTGGCCCTATGCATGCCTGGTCCTGTCCTGCTATCTTGATTATGCTTATTTGCGCAGAGTCGCATCCCGACTTGACTTCGGCTGTTCCCTGCACGAATTCCGCTTTTGCCGAGATATAGTCTTCTCCCCAGCTCATTACTAATGCGCCTAAGCCGACTGAGAATGCTACGAGAAGTATGGTTGCTACGAGTGGAGTGATTCCTCTGCGACCGTTAAACAAGTTCGTTCACCATCTTTTTAGTATCTAAATGCTCTACTCCATTTAAATAGTTTTTGGTGGCTGGCTTGGGCAAAAATTGTACTTGTGCACTTGGTATATGAGCAACGCAGAGTAATCTTTCAGTATGTCGTTGAATTGTGTTTTAATGTCCATCATAATTTGCCTGAACTTTTCAGCGTTTTCCACTTCCATGTCAATTTCGAACTCCCAAGGCCCGAGAGCTTTAACCGTGAAGATGATATTCGGATTTATCCTGCAATATTCTAATAGGGATTTTTCCCTGCCTTCTGACAGGTTTCGCAGCCCTACAAGTACTTTGTAATGCAGATAAGGATATTTCGCCTCATTTGGCACAAAGTTGTAATGTCTTATCACTCCTGATTTTTCGAGTTTTCTTATTCTGCTGCTCACCGCGTCCGCGCTTATGCCTGTTTTTCTGGCGATTTCTACAGCCGGAACTCGCGAATTCTTTCCAAGCTCAACCAGTATTTTCCAGTCTGTTTCATCGATTTTTGCGATGGCTGGAATTGCTCCGAAAAACGATTGCCTGTATGCGTTTTGTCTGTACTCGCTTGGCTCTTTTTTGCTAATCAGGTAATCGCGCACGAAGTATTCGCCGCGGAGGATTGTCGCTATCTGCCTTTCAGATATGTATTGCCCGAATTTTGCATTCAGCTCTTTCAATTTTCTGTCCAGCTGTTCAACGTCTTTTGCCCTCATTCCGAATGCCAGGTCGTATCTTCCGTCGCAGACCGCGAGCCAGACGACATCCGGGCTGTTTTTCAGGTAATCAATAAGCTCTGCCTCTTTTTTCCTGTCAAGGTTCTGCAGCCTCAGAAAGGCCTTGTGCACCGTGTAGCCAAGTTTTGATATGCCTATTACCGTGTAAAAAAACGAGATTATTCCTTCTTTTTCCAGCCTTTTTATCCTGAAGCCAACTACTTGTTTTGAAAGCCCGACCTTTTTAGCAATCTCAGAGTTTGTCTGCCTTGAATTGACATCTAATTCATACAGTATTTTCCTGTCCTTGACATCTAACGCCATTCTTATTACCATTCCGCCATTTCTATATAAATTAAACGATTTTGTAAAAGAAACGGCTAAAAAGTTTAATATATCAGTAATTACTACATAGAAGTAACAAAAAGGTAAGTGAGGTACAAAAATGAAAAGAACTTTGATAATGATCGCATTGCTGTTTGTAATAGCCTGCACGCCGGCAGAAACAGCGCCGGTAAAAATCGGTTTTATCGGTGCTTTGACAGGCACCGCTTCGAGTTATGGCGTTCCTGAGCTGAATGCCGCGAAGCTCGCGATAGATGAAATTAACACTGCCGGCGGCATTAATGGTCGGCAGATTGAACTTATCGTAGAGGATGGCAAATGTGACGGCGCAGCTTCAACTACTGCCGCGACAAAGCTGATTGAGGTTGACCAGGTCAAGTTTATCCTTGGCGGGCACTGCAGCACTGAAACAATGTCCATCCTGCCTATTACTGAAGCTAACAAAGTATTCATCTTGGCAGGAGCTACAGGAACTTCAAAATTCACTGGAGCTGGAAACTTTTCGTTCAGGACTTTCCCGTCCGCGAAGTTTTTGTCAGGCAAGCTTGCTGAAACTGCTTTTGCGAAAGGAAACAGGACTATTGTGACTTTTGCAGCGCAGACAGAATGGTCTCAGAGCGTTGTTGGCGAGTTTGCCAAGAAATTCACAGAACTTGGTGGAAAGATCATTGGCGGCGAAACGTTTGCTCCCGGCTCGACTGATTTCAACACGCAATTGTTGAAAATCAAGGAGTTGAGCCCTGACGGCATAATGATTAGCGTGCAAGGTCCGGATAGCGCTGCTTTGATAATCAAGCAGATGGCTGAACTCGGAATGAAACAGCAGATATTTGGTGATGCTGTTGTTGTCAGCCCGTCAACTTTCAACAAGACTAATGGCTTGCTTCCAAGCACTGCTCTTGGCGCTTTGCCGATTGCAAACGTTGAGAAATCAAAGCAATTGCTGGAAAAGTATACTGCTAAGTTTGGAGAACTGGGCACAAACCCGTTCTACGTAACTGAAGGCTTTGACGACGCTAAAATCGTTGCCGAGCTTATCAGGGCTTGCGGCGATGACACAACTTGCGCCAGACAGTTAATCTTGTCTAAGAGCTGGGACGGCGCTACAGGCACGTTCACTTTCACGCCTGACGGAGAGCCTACTCCGTTTGTTGGAATAGTGCGCATCGAGCAGGGCAAGATGGTCGTGGAATAAGCACATTTTTATATTTTGATTTTTTTTGATTCTTTATGGGAGATGAAGAGCAGCAGTGTGTTTTTTGCCAGATCGCTTCTGGCAAGATTCCAGCGAAAAAGGTGTATGAAGATGACAAGGTAACTGCTGTTCTGGATATTAATCCTGGGACTTCCGGTCACGTTCTTGTTATTCCTAAGCAGCACGCGGCTATTATGCCTCAGATGGCTGATGATTTGATCGCTCATCTTGGTATGGTTGCCAAGCAGTTGAGCCAGGCTTTGATTCGCGCGTTGAAGGTCGAGGGCACTTCTATTTTTGTCGCTAATGGTGTTGCCGCAGGCCAGCGCGCTCCTCATTTTTTGCTTCACGTTATTCCAAGAACGCAGAATGATGAAGTTGCTTTGCAGCCGGCTATTGTGAAGGTTGACCAGAAGACCGCTGAAGCGGTGTTTGAGAAGCTTTCTGTTTCTGTCGCGAAGCAGTTTGGCAAGGAGCCGATGAAGCCAAAGCCAGGTAAAGAAGAAGGCAAGAAAGAAGAGCCGAAAACAGAGAAGAAAATCGAGCGACCGGCAGAAAAGCCTTCAAAATCCAAGCTTGACGAAATAACTAACTTTTTGACAGGTGGAAAATGAGCGATTGCTTGTTCTGCCAGCTGATTCAGAAAAAAGCCAATGGTGTTTTTGAGGACGAGAAAGTTTTCGCGATGGTTTCTCCCGAGCCTGTCGCTCCAGGGCATATTTTAGTCCTTTCAAAAGAGCACGCTCCGATTATCGAGTCTGTTCCTGATTTTGTTGTCGGAAATATGTTCACCGTCGCTAATAAAATCGGAGTGGCTGTTTTTGAGGCTCTTGGCGCGCAGGGCACGAACTTATTGATTCAAAACGGCCCTCCTGCGGGGCAGAGGCATAATCACGCTATGCTGCAGGTCATTCCTCGTTTTGAGAATGATAATTTGCAGATTGGCTGGAATCCTCGACCTGCGGATGAAAGCGAATTGTCCGGTCTTGAGTCTAAAATAAAAGACGAGACCAAGAATGTTGGCGTGTTTGAGAAGGAAAAACAAAAGCCGATTGAAGTTGAGAAGCCGAAAGAAATTACGAAAGAAGATTACAGAGTGAAATATTTACGCAGAATACCTTAGATATCAAATATTCTAGTTTTTAATGTTTTCAGAATTACCGCGACTACTGAGAACATTGTCAGAAGCCCTATCATGACTATGAATTCTGGTTCGAGGACCATAACAATGGATTACATTTATTGCTTATAAAGCTTTTTCTCAGAAAAGTAACGCCAGTATAATGTTTCCAAGGAATAGTGTTGCGATGAACGCGAACAGGAACGCTGGCGCGAATGGCACGCCGTACTTTACCAGTATTTTGTCTATTTTCTTTTGAGCGTATAATTTCTTCAGTATAGCCACGTGCTTTTTTTCAAGCCCCAGTCTTGGAGGAAGCAGCTGGACTTTTCCGATTTTTACCGCGTGCACCAGCCAGTCGCCTTCTGTTGCCTTGTCCGGCGTTATCCATTTGTGCATGCAGCTTAACTCGACGCTTTTGACGAAAATTATTGCGTGGCAGAGGAAATACAATACTGCCGCCATTACGATTAATTCTACTCTGAATTGTGTTAGGAAAAATGCCGCGATTATTAGAACTACGGCGCTGAGAAGTGACGTCATTCTTAATCTCGCATATGGCTTTTGGTGCATTAGCGCCCTGTATGTTTTCCAGAATGTTCTGCCGTGTCTCACCGCAAGCCCTAAGCTCCACACCATTCCCCATACTCCGCCGATAAATACGAGATTTATCAGGAAGCTTGTTCCAAATCCGAACTTGTCCGCTTGAAATCCGATTATCGCCCCCATCGCCATCAATAATTTTGCGTCTCCTCCTCCCCATTGTCCTGTGTAGAACATCAGGCAGGCGAGCCCAAACGCCATTCCAAAGCCGATTAAGCTTGAAAGAACCGGCCAATAATTCCATTGCTGTAAAGAATAAATCAAGTGTATTCCTATGCCTGCCGCGACTCCCGCGTAATTCAGCCAGTCCGGCACTTCTAATATGCGTATGTCAACGTAAGACGCGATTACGAGAACAAATAATGCGATTATTATTAGTGCGAGTTCAAGCATACACATTCTTTATTGAAGTATATTATAATAGTTTCGCGGATATTCAAAATTAAAGAAAATGAAATCCTGATGCGACCAAAGAATTAATGAACCCTTAGAAAATAACTATAATCATTATGAAAAAAAACCAACATCGTTACATTATCTTAATTGCCATAGTTTTACTTGTCATAGGCTCTATTTTTTACTTGGCAAATAGCGGTAAAAATAGCTTGGCTGAGTCTAAAGCGGTATCTATGCTGAAAACCGCTTATCCGGAATTTGGTAGTTACCCTAATGATAATCTTCCGCCGCAATCAATTAGGACAGAAAAAGGTATGAATGGCTGGTATGTCGCATTTGTGCAGGAGGGTTCTGGCAGGCCGATAATTGGAGCAAAATGTTTTTTTGTGAGCAATGATGAGAGTATTCGCGCTATTGGGGAATTTAATCCATCGATAGAAGATATTGATTTTTCCATTAAAACTTGCGCGGCAAAGCCCGTAAATAATCAGGAGCTAACGTCTGATGAATGTGTTGCTAAAGGCGGGGAAGTGATAAATACGCTGAATGGCGAAGGTCCCGGTAAAACGTGTACTTCTCAGGAAGCCTTTCTAGGAACTGTCACCGGCTTGAGATGCCCTTGTATTTGCTGCAGGAAATGATGCTCTCAACGCCTCAAATAGACAAGCTGAGACAAAACGTTCTTTCTATGTAACTCCATATTAAAATATTTGCTAAGTATCAGGAAGTCTAAACCTGAATTCTTGCGACATCGTTGAGGCGAGAGAAGAGTATTAAACATGCTTGCAACGCAAGCATTTATCAAAATGCTTCTTCGAGCCGAGACGAGGAGCAATTTGATCAAACTTTCTGAAAGTTTGAGCGTAACCTTTATAAATAACCTCTTTGCCCTCAATACTAACCTATGATTAATGACGCTCTGTTAAGGGCCGAATGAGGGGATTAATTTCTCCGGAGGATTCATATGGCAGACGATTTGGTACAAAAGGCATTGGAAGCTGTTGAAGTTGCTAAGAACACAGGCAAGGTCAAGAAAGGAACTAACGAGGCTACAAAGGCGTTAGAACGGGGAACTGCGAAGCTAGTTGTTTACGCGAAAGACGTTCAGCCTGCGGAAATAATTATGCACTTGCCGATATTAGCGAAAGAAAAGGGCATTCCGTGCATTCAAGTTAACAGCAAAGAAGAATTAGGAACTGCCGCTGGAATTGGTGTTCCTACTGGCGCTGTCGCGATTATTGTTGAAGGCGACGCTAAAAAAATAATCGAGCAGTTGAAGTCGCAGGTATAAAATGGGCGATCCGAAAAAACCAGTAGTCAAGGATGCTGTTCCTGAAGTGAAGCAGCCGCAAAGGCCTGCGAGGCAGGACTCGGCCGGAGTTAGCTTTTCATACGCTGTTCCTGCCAGGATTGAGGAAATTATCGGCAGAACGGGCACTAGAGGAGAAGCGATTCAGGTAAGATGCCGTGTTTTGGACGGCAGAGACAAGGACAAAATTTTAAGACGCAACGTGAAAGGTCCTGTTCAGAAGGATGACATTCTTATGTTGAGAGAAACCGAAATTGAAGCCCGTCCATTGAATAAGTCAGGAAGGGGCGGTGCGTAATGGCTAAGCATCAACAATCGAAGATTTTGATGCCTGGCCATTTTGGAGGTATACAAAATGGCTAAGTGTTCTTTCTGCAAAAACCACATTGAGCTTGGAACAGGCACAATGTACGTAAAAAAGGACGGAACTATCTTGAACTTTTGCACGATGAAGTGCGAGAAGAATACGCTGAAATTGAAAAGAACTCCGCGATTCACAAAGTGGTCAAAAGGGTATGAGAAAGGCGAGGTTAAGAAATGATTGAGCAGACCTTGGTTCTCTTGAAGCCTGACGCGGTGCAAAGAGCGCTGGTTGGCGAGATTCTTTCAAGATTTGAGCGCCCGGGTTTCAAGATTGTCGCTTTGAAAATGTGCTATGCCACAAAAGATTTGGCG
>Ga0315281_10009192_pt1 | contig 13720 bp, 16 predicted proteins | sample YL17G07_0_MG_FD_204540 | JGI IMG/M metagenome (GOLD analysis project Ga0315281, IMG submission 204540) | Sediment microbial communities from Yellowstone Lake, YNP, Wyoming, USA - YL17G07_0 | ecosystem: Environmental > Aquatic > Freshwater > Lake > Sediment | place: USA: Wyoming | collected...
CGCCGGCCGCGTCTTCACGCATTCCACCGTTTCGTCGAGAAACTGCAGCCCGTCGCGCTCGCACGCGGCTCCCGCAACCGCGAGGGCGCGTTCGCGCGCGCGCATCGAGTCGTACCACCACCACGCCAGAACGGCGATCGCGGCAAGAGCAAATATTTCCCACCCGTTCCACATAGGCGCCTAGCCCGGCATGGCCGACGCAACACAGCCTGGCGTTTTTGACTTTATATGATCTCCCGATTTTGGACGATTGCGCAGCAACCGTCCAAAATCGGGAGACTTATGAAAACCCAAATTCTTCACCGGCTGTGCTCGCGTCAAAGGAGGGAATCTCCACGCCGCGCAGTTCGTCCCCGGGCATCCGCTTTTCATCCCTCGCGCTCCTGCAGCAGCCGCCACTGCACCTTGCCGGTCGCTGACTTGGGCAGGCTGTCGGCGATCTCGACGCTGCGCGGCACCTTGAAGGCCGCCATGTGTGTGCGGCACCAGGCGATGATGTCCTCGGCGCTAACCTGTCCGCGCCGGCCGGCCTTGAGCACCACCACGGCCTTCACGCTCTCGCCGCGGTAGCCATCGCGCGCGGCGATGATGCAGGCCTCGAGGATATCCGGGTGCGCGTGCATCATCGCCTCCACTTCCGCAGGCCACACTTTCATGCCCGCAGCGTTGATCATGCGCTTCAGGCGATCGGTCATGAAGAAGTAGCCGTCCTCGTCGCAGCGCGCGAGGTCGCCGGTGCGAAAAAAGCGTTTCCCCTCGATTTCGACGAAGGCTTCCGCGGTGGCGCCTGCGTCGTTCCAGTAGCCGAGAAACACCTGCGGGGCGTGGATGAGGATTTCGCCCGACTCCCCGGGCGGCAACTCTCTCAGCGTTTGCGGATCGACGATGCGCGAATCGACGCCGAAAATCGGGATGCCCAAACACTGGCGTTTGGGCGCATCGGTCGGATTGATGTGCGAAGGGGCCATGGTCTCGGTGAGGCCATAGCCCTCGATGTACTCCAGGCCGGTCAGCTCGCGCAGGCGCGCGGCGACCGCCTCGGGCATCGCCGCCCCGCCGCCGCCGATGCGCCCGAGGCTCGACAGGTCGTGGCGCGCGAGATCCGGGTTGGCCAGAAAGTCGATCGCCATGGTCGAGATGCTCCCCCAGCTGCCCACCCGGTAGCGCTCCATAAGCCGCGCCGCGGTGTCGCGGTCCCAGCGCTGCATCAGCACCACCGTCTGGCACCAGAACATCGGCCCGTTCATTCCCGACTGCATTGCGGCGACATGGAACAGCGGCAGGCTGCACAGGATCGTGGACAGGGGCCTCACGCCGTACCAGATCCCGCTGCCGACTGCAGTGGCCATCACGGTGCGGTGGGTGTGCATGCAGCCCTTGGGACGGCCTGTGGTGCCCGAGGTGTAGGGCAGGAGGGCCAGGTCGTCCGGTCCGGCCATGTGCGGCGCGGGCGCCAGGCCCGAGGCCATCACCGCGCTCCAGGCGACTGCGCCCGGCAGCACCACGTCCGCGCGCGGCGCGGCGACCGCCTCCGGCAGCGCGAGGTCGGTAGGATGTGTCGCGTAATCCGAATATGCCGCCACTATCAGGTGGTCCAGTTCACGGCCAAGCAGCGGTGCAATGCGTTCGATCAGTTCCTGGCCGACGATCGCCACGCGCGCGCCGCTGTTCGCTGCGTAATGGCGCAGCTCATCGACGAGGTTCATCGGGCTCAGCGGCACCGCGACCGCATCGGCGCGCAGCGCTCCGTAGACGCCGAGCATGGTCTGCGGGCTGTTCTGCAGGTAGACGATCACGCGGTCGCCCTTGGCGACGCCGCAGCGCTGCTGCAGCCAGCCCGCAAGGTGCTCCGCGTCGCGCCGGAACTCGCGGAAAGTGATCGGCGTATCGTAGAAGACGATGCTGGGCCTCTCCGGATAGCGCGTCGCCGCGACCTCGAGGTTGTAGTACAGACTGGTTTCAGGATAGTCGAGCGTGCGCGGCAGGCCCCTGGGCCAGATGCGGAAATGACGCTCGGACACCGGCGGACCCGTGTTCCAGGACGTCTAGAAATAGCGCCGCGTCAGCCACTCGGCGACGAGCACCGGCCTGTCCCCGCCCTCGCGCTCCACCGACACGTTCCAGATGAGCTGCACGCCGCCCTTGATGTCCTCGAGCGCGGCGAGCACGAAGCGCGCGCGCACGCGCGCACCGGAGGGCACCGGCCCGGTGAAGCGCACGCGGTTCAGGCCGTAGTTGACGCCCATCTTCATGCCGCGCATCTCGATCGATTCGAGCAGCAGGCAGGGCAGCAGTGAAAGCGTGAGAAATCCGTGCGCGATGGTGGTCCCGTACACCGATTCCTTTTCCGCGCGCTCCACGTCGACGTGGATCCACTGGAAGTCGCCGGTCGCCTGCGCGAACTCGCTGATGCGCTCCTGCGTGACCTCGAACCAGTCGCTGACCGCGATCTCCTGCCCCACGTTCGCGCGAAGCGCGGGAATGCCGTCCAAGATGACCTTATCCATGCCGGTATTGTACCGAACGTGTTGCGCGGGTCCGCCGGAAGGGCCGACAATGCGGCGGACCATGCCAGCGCCCGCGAAACATTTCCTGGTGATCGGCGCCATCGCCATGCTCGCCGCGGTGGCCCTGGGCGCGTTCGGCGCCCATGCGCTGAAATCGCAGATCGTGCCCGACCTGCTCGCCGTGTACCACACCGGGGTCGAGTATCACTTCTACCATGCGCTCGGCCTGCTCGCCGTGGGGCTGGCCGCGCAGCGCCTGCCCGAATCGAAGTGGCTAAGTGCATCGGGCTGGCTGATGCTGGCCGGCATCGTGATATTTTCCGGCAGCCTCTACCTGCTCGCGGTGACGGGCGTACGCGCGCTGGGGGCGATCACTCCCGTTGGCGGAGTCGCGTTCATGCTTGCCTGGGTGCTGTTTGCGGTGGCGGTGATGAAAACCGCCTAGCGCTTGGAGCCTGGGGGTCCGCTATTCAGGCCGTTCCACGAAATAAAGTTGCACTTTGTTTATCGCCAAGCCAATATCCACGCGGCTCCACATCCTCATCGCGTTTTTTTACTGATACATCCTCTCCGGCCTGACCGGCCATCTAGGCAGCGCGGCAAGTGACCCGTCCGAGCCTCATCTTCTTTCCTATCAACGAATTCCTGCATGGCTCGCAACGTATCCGGGATGGTATATTTATGCAGTCCCCCCATTCCCGTGTTTTTGCAAGCGTTTTTCCGGCGGGCGTACACCGAGCAGCCGGGATACATTCGTTTTCGGCAAATGATTGAACGTTGGCGTGCTGAAGAAGCGAATAAGGGCTGCGCGCGTATAATTCAACAACACCCTGAAACCAGAGGTGCGATATGTCGAACACGCTCACTGAACTCAAGGAAAAGGCATCGCAGCTGTCTGAGGCCGAACGTGCCGAGCTCGCCCTCGCGCTGATCGAGTCGCTAGATGGCCCGGCCGACCCTGGTGTTGAAGAGGCATGGCGGCTTGAAATCGAGCGCCGTGTCGGCGAAGTCGAGCGCGGCGAAGTTCAATTGATTCCCGGTGACGAGGTGTTTGTGCGGTTACGCCGCCGTCTCGGGTGATTTCCTATTCCTTCCATCCTGAGGCGGATTCTGAGCTTGATGAAGCTTCGGTTTTCTACGAATCTCGGATGGTAGGCCTGGGCAAGTCCTTCGCGGCCGAGATCGAACGCACGATTTCACTCATTCGGCAGTTTCCCGACGCGGGTTCACCGGCTGGCCCTTCGCGCCGCCGCGTCCTGGTTTATCGCTTTCCATACTCGGTGGTCTATCGACGCGATCCAGATTCGATCGTCATTCTTGCGGTTGCCCATCAACGACGTCGCCCTGGTTATTGGCGGCGGCGCAGGTAGCACGCTGACCAAGTCTACAGCCGCAGCCATTTCAAGCGCGCGCCGAAATGACGCGCAATCACGAGGAGGATTCATCATGAACGCCGAAGAGTTGCGGTCTGTCCAGGGTCCGCTGAAAGAGCGCTACCGCGTGGCCCCTGAAGCGGCCCTCATCACTCTGCGCGCACAGGGGCGTCTCGGTGAAGGTGTCAGCTGCAAGATCGAGACAGGCCAGGCACTCGTCGTTGCCGGCTTGCATCCCGCCACCGGCGGAAGCGCGCAAAGCGCCTGCTCAGGCGACATGCTTCTGGAAGCTCTGGTGGCCTGTGCCGGGGTGACTATGAACGCCGTTGCCACGGCACTTGGCATTGAGCTGCGAGACGCCTCGCTCCAGGCGGAGGGTGATCTCGACTTCCGCGGAACTCTGGGACTGGCCAAGGAGGTTCCGGTCGGCTTTCAGAGTATCCGGCTGCAGTTCACGCTCGACACCGACGCTACCGAGGAACAGTTGGCCACCCTCCTGCGCCTGACCGAGAGGTACTGCGTCGTGTACCAGACGCTGGCACATCCACCCACGTTGGCTGTTACCCGCAAGTCCGAGTGCTAGCGATGACCCTGCAACAACTTCTGGGCATAGAGCTGCCGATCATTCAGGCACCCATGGCGGGTGTGCAAGGCAGCGCGCTGGCCGTCGCGGTGTCGAACGCCGGCGGGCTCGGGTCATTGCCCTGCGCCATGCTTGGTCTTGCCGCCATGCGCGATGAACTGGCGGCGATCAAGGCGCAAACCGACAGGCCTTTCAACGTGAATTTCTTTTGCCACGTGCCGCCCACGCCCGATGCCGAGCGGGAAGCGGCTTGGCGAGCCGCGCTGTCGCCGTATTACGAAGAGTTCGGAATCGATGCAGACGCCATTCCCGTCGGGTCGGGGCGCATGCCCTTCAGTTCCGAAGCCGCCGACGTGCTGGACGAATTCAGGCCCGCCGTGGTGAGCTTTCATTTCGGTTTGCCATCGGCCGAATTGCTGGCGCGCGTGAAAGCCTGGGGCTCGAAGATTCTCTCCTCCGCAACGACCCTCGCAGAGGCGCGTTGGCTCGAGGCGCATGGGGTTGATGCGATCATCGCGCAAGGCCTCGAGGCGGGTGGCCATCGCGGCATGTTCTTGTCGGAGAATCTGAATTCTCAAGTTGGCACGTTTGCTTTGCTGCCGCAAATGGTGCGGGCAGTGAGACTCCCGGTCATTGCCGCCGGCGGCATCGCCGATGCGCAAGGCATTGCGGCTGCCATGGCACTCGGCGCAGCCGGCGTACAGATCGGAACGGCTTATCTGCTCTGCCCCGAGGCCACCACGAGCCCTGTGCATCGCGCGGCGCTCAAGAGCGAGGCCGCCCGCCACACCGCGCTCACGAACCTTTTCACCGGCCGGCCCGCGCGCGGAATTGCGAACCGCATCATGAAAGAGCTTGGCCCGATCAGCACCGCTGCACCCGCTTTTCCCCTAGCCACCGCTGCCATCGCGCCCTTGCGCGCCAAAGCCGAAAGCCGAGGCTCCGGTGATTTCTCGCCTCTGTGGTCTGGCCAGAATGCGAGCGGTTGCAAGGAGGTGGCAGCCGCCGCGCTGACGCGACAATTGGCCGCCGATCTCTAGCGGCTGCCTAGCTCTTTTTCCTGGCCCGGATATGTGAGGGGTCGGTGGTAAAATTGACCCTGGGACTATGTGGATTCTCAAGCATCCCATTCCGTTCCTGGGTGTACAGGTACGGGGTCGCCATACGCCATAGCCAAGGAAAGGCAATCATGACCAACCGAGCAGAACTTGAAGCAGCCCTCGCCAAGGCAGAGGCTGACTGGCGCAAGGCAAACGACGACTTGGACAAGGCACAAACCGACCGGGCCAAGGCAAACGCCGACTGGGACAAGGCACAAGCTGAGCGGCGCACCGCGGGCGCCGAACGGCGCAAGGCAGGCGCAATCTGGGACAAGGTATTCGCCGAACGGCGCAAGGCAGCCACCGACCGGCGCAATGCAGACGCCGCCCGGGACAAGCTAAACGCCGACTGGGACAAGGCACACGCCGCCCGGGGCAAGGCACGCGCCGTCTGGGACAAGGCACGCGCCGCCCTCGACGAACTGAACCGCACAGAAAGGAAGCCGTAAGCAGGAAGCCATAAGCACACGCGTTCATTGGGTTCCACTTAAACTCAAACGTCGGGAATGGCGCGTATACACAGCTTCGAGCCGATTGAGGACAGGAACGCTGAAGTCCTTATCCTCGGCAGCATGCCCGGAACAAGGTCCTGACAGCGGGCCAGTATTACGCGCATCCTCACAACGTCTTCTGGCGGATACTCTCCGAACTCCTGCACTTCGATGCGGCGTCCTCCTACGAGGCGAGAGTTCGAGCCCTGAAGTCGGCCCGCATTGCCCTCTGGGACGTGCTGCATTCATGCGTGCGCGCAGGCAGCCTGGATGCGATGATCGAGAACGACACGCAGACCGCCAACGACTTCCGGCGCTTCTTCGGCGGCCACAGGAAGATCAGGAACGTGTTCTTCAATGGCGCGAAAGCGGAGGCTTGCTATCGGCGGCATGTGCTGCGGGAGATCGGCCCCGGTACCCCCGGTAACATCAGCTACTCGCGCCTCCCGTCCACGAGTCCGGCAAATGCTTCCATGTCGTTCGCGCACAAGCTGCGCGCCTGGCGGGCAATACTGGGGGCCCGCATGCAGCGGCCCCAGTAGCGCTTCCCGGCGCGATCGCGCTGGTGTGGCTGGCCCGATCGCTGACTTCGTCGCTGACTTCGAGCCGGCCGCATGGCCGGGCCTCACTGCGGCGGCTTGACGCCGTCCTTGCTCACCTGGACGCGCAACACACTCATCTTGCCGTCGGGTGCCACCTGCGCAATGGCGAACACATACTCGCCGGCGACGAGATCGGCACGCGTCCCCGGCACGGCTCTGACGATCGGCGCGGCTTCCGGGACCACGATTTTCTGCGTGCCGCTCTTGTACTGCAGGGTCAGCTCGCGTTTGCCGTCTGCCTGAACGATGGCAACAACGTTGGCGTTGGTCATGGTCGAGCCCGGCGCCAGATCCCAGGGGCCATGGCTGTCCGGCACAGTGGGGGCGAGATAATGCACTTCCATCGCCACGAGCGCGCCGTCGGCCCGCTGCATCGCAGCCGAGCCGACGTAATCGCCCTGCTTGATGTCTTCGAACTTGACCGCTTTGGCGACCGCGACGGTCACGTTGTCGGCCAGTTGCAACCGCAGATCCTGGCCCTCACGGGATTTCACCGCCAGCATGTTGCCTTCGATGGCAGTGATCGTCCCCCGCACCCGCAAGCTGGTCTGCGCCTGGGCAACCGTGCACGCAAGCGCACCGAGGGCCAGCAACAGCACGTACCGAATCGTGTTCATCTGCACATTCCTTCCTGAGTTGTACCCATTCCGGGCCACCGCGGTGTTCTCCCAGCAGGCGCGGCCGGCCCGTCAGTCCCCGCGCAGCCATGGCTAACACTTCGCAAACCCGGCCTATTCCGGTACCGGCCGCCGGCTACTTACCCGAGAGCAGCTTCACGACCTCGTTGTGACCGCGGGCGCGCGCCAGATCAACGGGCCTCTGCCCGGCCTTGTTGCGGACCGTGGCGCGGAGCTTTTTCGACAGCAGATACACAACCAGGTCGGCGTTGCCGCTCTCCGCGGCCCCGTGCAGCGGCGTGTTGCCGGCCGCATCGGCCGCCTGGATGGCGGCGCCGTGCTCGGCCAGCAGTTTCACTACCGGGAGCATGCCGGTCATCGCCGCCCAGTGGAGCGGGGTCTCGCCCTCCTTGTTCGCGACACCTGCCTCGGCGCCGCGCTCCAGCAACAGCGCCGCCATTGCGGGCTCGTCGTACAGGGACGCCGCGTGGAGTGCGGTTTCACCGTTGGGCGTGCGCGCCTTGATGTCCGCGCCGTTGTCGAGCAGCATCGAAGCGATCGCATGCTGCCCCTTTTCCGCGGCGACGTAGAGCGGCGTTTCGCCCTCGTCGTTCTTCGCCGCGTAGTGCACGCCGGCGCGCACCAGGCGCGCAACCTCCGGTGCATTGCCCGCATCGATCGCCTCGAAGAGCTGCTCGCGCAGGCTTTGCGCGCGGCTTTGCGTGGCCGCCAGCGCGCCCGCCAGAAGAACGAGAAACAGGAACCCCCGCCCTATCGCTTTCATGGCCGTGTCCACATCATGCGCAGGAACTGGAAGACTAGCAGAACCAGCGCGGCCGGCGAGACCCCGAGCAGCAGAAAGTAGATGAGCAGCATCGGTCTCCCGATTATGAATTCCAAACCGAGCCGACCTGCCGTGCCCGCCGCCGTGCCCACCGCCGTGCCCACCTGAAGTGCCCACCTGAAGAGCCCACCTGTAGTGCCGGCGATAACGCGTTATGATTGGCAGCTTCTGAAAGGGGAGCGAAAGTGGGCTGCTGTCATTACTACGCCCTTGCCGAGGGCCGGGAAAGCGCGTTCTCGATCGATATCTCGAGCATCGTGTTCGGGCCCGGGGTGCTCAAGGAACTCGGCGAGCACGCCAAGGCGCTGGGCATGGCACGCGTGGCCCTGTACACCGACAAACGCATCGGCGCATTGCCTTTCTTCGCCGAAGCGCGCGATTCGCTTCGCGATGCGGGCCTGACTGTCGCCGTCTACGACCAGGTGAAAGTCGAACCGACCGACAAGTCGTTTCTCGAGGCGGCGCGCTTCGCCACGGAGGGGAAGTTCGACGGGTACGTCTCGGTCGGCGGCGGCTCAGTCATGGATACCTGCAAGGCGGCCAACCTTTACGCCACCTATCCCGCCGATTTTCTCGCCTACGTGAACGCCCCGATCGGCGAGGGGCGCGCGGTCCCCGGACCCCTGAAACCCCACATCGCCTGCCCAACCACCTGCGGCACCGGCTCGGAATGCACCGGGATCACGATTTTCGATCTGCTTGCGATGCAGGTGAAAACGGGCATTGCCTCGCGGCGCCTGCGGCCGTCGCTCGCGCTGATCGATCCGGCCACCACCTACACGCTGCCGAAGGAGGTCGTCGCTGCCAGCGGGTTCGATGTGCTCTCGCATGCGCTCGAGTCCTATACCGCGAGGCCCTATACCAGCCGCGCCAGACCCGAACGCGTGTCGTTGCGGCCCATGAGCCAGGGTGCCAATCCCTGGAGCGACCTCGGCTGCGAGGGCGCGCTGAAGCTGCTGGGCCAGTACCTCGTGCGAGCCGTGAACGACGCTTCCGACACCGAGGCGCGCGACAACATGATGTACGCCGCGACGCTCGCCGGGATTGCCTTCGGCAATTCCGGCGTGCACGTGCCGCACGGCATGGCGTATTCGGTGGCGGGGCTGGTGCGCGAGTTCCGTCCGGCGGGCTACCCGCAGGAAGAAGCTATCGTGCCGCATGGGATGTCGGTGATCGTCAACGCGCCATCGGTGTTCCGCTTTACGTCCTCCGCCTGCCCCGAGCGTCACCTCCACGGCGCGTCGTGCCTGGGCGCGGAAACACACGGCGCCTCGGAGAACGACGCGGGTGAAGTGCTGGCCGGACATCTCATCGGTCTGATGAAGCAGACCGGCATTCCGAACGGCATTGGCGGCGTGGGCTACCATGACGGTGACATCGGTGCCTTGTGCGAAGGCGCGTTCGTGCAGCAACGGCTGCTGACGAATTCGCCGCGCCCGGTGGACAGGAACGACCTCGCGGCCCTGTACCGCGGCGCGATGCAATATTGGTAGATTGTGTACACGAAGGGAAACTCATGAGATTCACGCTTCGATTTTCGGCATTTCTGCTCGCCCTCGCTGTATTGGGCGCGAACTGCGCGTTCGCGCAAGGCGCCGCGAGCTATCCCGCCAAGCCCATCCGCATCGTGGTGCCCTTCCCCGCGGCGGGCACGACCGACATACTCGCCCGTGCCGTGGGGAACGAAATGCAGAAGGCCTGGGGCCAGCCGGTGATCGTGGAGAACCGGCCCGGCGCAGGGGGAAACCTGGGCTCGGACATCGTGGCCAAGGCGGCTCCCGATGGCTATACCCTGCTCGTGGGCGCGGTGAGCCCGCAGGCGATCAACGTCACGCTCTATCCCAAGATGCCCTACGACGTGATGCGCGATTTCGCGCACATCACGCTGATCGCGGCAGTGCCGAACCTGCTGGAGGTGCACCCCAGCGTTCCGGTGAAGACGGTCAAGGAGCTGATCGACCTCGCAAAGTCGAAACCCGGACAGCTTTCCTACGCCTCGAGCGGCAACGGCACTTCGATCCACCTTTCAGCGGAACTGTTCAAGACCATGGCGGGCGTGGACATGCTGCATATCCCGTACAAGGGCAGCGCGCCGGCGGTCACCGACCTCATCGCCGGCCAAGTCCAGCTCATGTTCGACAATCTGCCCTCGTCCATCGCGCAGGTGAAGGCGGGCAAACTCCGCCCCATCGCGGTGACCACGCTCAAGCGCTCGCCGGCGCTCCCGGAGGTGCCCACGATCGCCGAGTCCGGGCTCCCGGGCTACGATGCGAGTTCATGGTTCGGCATGCACGCCCCCGCCGGCACGCCGAAGGACATAATCAGCAAGATCCATGGTGTCGTTACCAAGTCACTGCAAACGCCGGACATGATCGAGCGACTCTCCACGCAGGGCGCGCAGCCGGTCGGCAACACGCCCGAGGAATTCACAGAATTCCTGCGCGCGGAAATCGCGAAGTGGGCGAAGGTGGTGAAAGCCTCCGGCGCGCGCGTTGACTGATCCGGTTCGGATAACATAACCTTCAGGACTGAACACTCTCCAGCCGGAAGGAACGAGAGAGCCCAGGACCGCCACACCGCCGGGAGGGAAGCATGCCGCTGATCGCCATGACACGCGAAATGGGTTCGCTCGGAAAAGACGTCGCGCAGGGCGTCGCCGAGGCGCTGGGCCTGGAGGTGGTCCACCACGAGATCATCGATCACGTGGCGGACAAGATGCGGCTGCGCAAGAGCCATGTGGTGCGCCTGCTCGACGGCAAGGCGACGATACTCGAACGGCTTACGGCGGACCGCACCAGCCTCGCGATCTTTACGGCGGACGAAACTTACGGCATCGCGCATCGCAACGGCGGCGCCGTGATCCGGGGCTGGGGCGCGACGCACCTGCTGCGGCAGGTCGGTCATGCCGTGTGCGTGCGGGTGTGCGCCCCCCGGGAATTGCGCGTGCGGCGAATGATGGAGCGCCTGCATACGGACGACGAGGACTTCGTGCGCAAGGAGGTCAATCTTTCGGACGAAGCGCATGCGGCAATCATGCGCAGGCATTTTGCCGTCAACTGGCAGGATGGCGATCAATACGACGTTTCCCTGAACACCGAGCGCGTCCCCATCGGCGAGTGCGTCGAGAAGGTGCTCAAGCTGGTGCGCGGTGCCGCATTCGCGGAAACCCGGGAGTCTCACGCGACGCTGGAAAACCTGTCGCTTTCGGCCACCGTGCGGGCTGCGCTGCGCAACGACCCACGCACCCGCAAGGCCAGTGTGACGATAGCATGCGACCGCGGCCGCGTGACGCTCTCGGGGATCGTCGAGGGCGACACGGACCCGACGGCGCTCGGCGAAGTGGCAGGCACCGTCCCCGGCATCAAAGACGTGGAGAACCGGGTCAAGTCGACCACGCCGCCGCGCTTCAGGGGAGAATACTGAGGAGATGGCGCAATCGCGCATCGCCGCCGTCGTTGGCGGCGGCACCATGGGCGCCGACATCGCCGCCATGTTCGCCCATGGCGGCTGGATCGCGCATGTGGTCGAGCCCTTCCGCGAGCGCTGGGGAGAAAGCGAGCGGCGCGCCCGCCACTCTGTCGGCCAGCTGGGCGGGTCCGCCGATGCGGCGCGCATCAACATGCATGCCGCGCTGTCCGAGCTGCCGTGGACGGACATCGGCATTGTCGTCGAATGCGCGCCGGAGAAGCTCGCGCTGAAGCAATCGATTTTCGCCGAGCTCGCGCGCCTGGCCCCAGCCGCGGTGCCGCTGGCGAGCAACTCATCGAGCTTTCCGATCAGCGACATCGGACGCGGCCTCGCGACGCGCGAACGCATGCTGGGGCTGCACTTCTTCATGCCGGCGCATCTGGTCCCCGCGGTCGAGGTGGTTCGCGGCGAGGCGACCGATGCGAAAGTGTGGGAGCACGCGGCCGCGCTCATGCGCGAGCTGGGAAAGGTACCGGTCAAGGTGAAGAAGGACGTCCCGGGCTTCCTCGCCAACCGCCTGCAGCACGCGATGATGCGCGAGGCGTTCGCGCTCATCGACGCCGGGCTCGCCTCACCCGAAGATGTCGATGCCGCGGTGCGCTACGGCTTCGGCCTGCGCTATCTTGCCGCCGGGCCGTTGCTGCAGAAGGACCTCGCAGGCCTGGACATCCATTGCGCCGCAGCGGCAACCATGTATCCCCACCTCGCGAACAACAGCACGCCGAGTCCGACGCTCACCGGCCTGGTCGCGCAGGGCAAGCTGGGCATGAAGTCGGGCGAAGGTTTTTACAAGTGGGACGCCGAATCGGCGGCGCGCGAGCGCGCCCGCTACGAGCGCGCGCTGCTCAAGGCGCTCGAAATCCTCAAATCCGAGCGTTAGTCGGCAAGGGTTCGCCGACCTGCGGAATGCTCAGTTTCGTTTAGAGGGCTACGTCTTCGCTACGTTCTGGGATCGGCGGATTGACCTGAGCAGTCAACGTCCGCCACGCATTCCGGACGGTCGCGTCAGTGTTTCTGCCAACTGACTCTTGCTGCACATTCTCAGTTCACGCAGAAGGCTTCCCGTTCAGTTCGCTGGCGCGGATTCCCCGTGATTGGCACTGCCAAGATACGCGAGGAGGACCCAAGCATGAATATAAGGCCGATTACGCGTCGTCCGGGACAAGTTCAAGCACCTGATTGCAGTGCGCCAGCGGGGCGTCCTCGCTTTGGGGTCGGATTGATTGTCTTATCCTTTCGCGCCGTCCGACTGTGCCACAACGATCTACTCTTCCTGCTTCGACCCGTCTGTTGCCTGGATTTTATTTCTGCGTCTTAGCACGCGCAACACCTCACGCTCGAGCCAGATTCCCAGTGCGCCCGCTTCGGGATGCGCACTGTACTTGATCAGGCGTCGCAGTCCGCTCTCCGAAAGATAACTCTCGAACTCTGATTCAGGGATCCCGTACTCGTGCGGCCCGTAGTGCCGGAATGTTTTTTCATCGGCATTGAAGGCGAGGATGTACGCAATCTCATTGAGCGCAAACCACGGTTGCTGCTTCTCGTCGAGGACGACGCGAACGCGCTGGCCCTTGAACGCGTACCACTCATGCCGATGGACTCCCTCCACGCCCTCAACGTAGCGCTTGGCCCATTCGAATGGCGTGAACAGGGATCCGGTCCAGCTCCACGACAACACGACCGCAAGCACCGGTGCCATAAAGAGCAGCAAAATGGCAGGGGCCGCTTCACCCTTACGGAAAAACAGGCCTATCGCGGCAATCACCGCGAAAACCGCGACCAGCGAAGCGATCCGGAAGAACCATACGCGGCCGGTTCGTTCGTCATTGAGTTTGAATGGCTTCAAGGTTATTGCCCGCGAGCCGCCTCGATTATGCCGAGGGGAGATGGTTTTTTCGAAACGCCGCGGTAGCGTCCCGATCTCCCCCCAGCACTTCCCTTTTCCTATCCCATCTTCTTGAGGATTGCGCCAAATTCAGCCGCGTTAAATGCCCGTAGAGTCTGTCCCCGAACATTGCCGGCACCAGCAACGCTCAATATAAGTGCGGACATCGTTTGTTCGTCGGGGGCTTCAACTACCGTAATCAGGTCGTACTGCCCTTGAGTCCAATACACCTCCTTGACCGTACATCCAG
>Ga0315281_10009194_pt1 | contig 13718 bp, 8 predicted proteins | sample YL17G07_0_MG_FD_204540 | JGI IMG/M metagenome (GOLD analysis project Ga0315281, IMG submission 204540) | Sediment microbial communities from Yellowstone Lake, YNP, Wyoming, USA - YL17G07_0 | ecosystem: Environmental > Aquatic > Freshwater > Lake > Sediment | place: USA: Wyoming | collected...
GTCGTCCCGCGCTGGGGCGGCGACACGAACTTCATGCCGGTGCTCGCCGACGTGAAGGTCCTGCCCGAGCACCTGCTCGAGACCCGCGAGCGGCTCGCAGCCGCCTGGGACGCCTGAGAAAAGGCCTGATTTACAGCTTGATTCCTCGTTCGAGGGATCCCCGGCACATGCACGCGGGCCGATCTCCGGTGCGTGGATCGCGCTCTTGCCGCCGCAAGAGGCCGTGTCCGCGCCGCTGCGGCACTGACCCTGGCGGCGCTGGCGACGAGCCTCGCCCTCCCCGCCTCCGACGGTCTCGCCGCGGGCGGCCGTTACGCGTTCAACGGCGGGACGAAGGCGCAGCGGGCTCAGGTGCGGCTCGCGCTCGAGGCGAGCGCGTTCGACTGGGACCTCATCCCCGCGGAGGTGCAGATCCGGATTGTCCCCGGGGTCGTCCCCCACTCCCGCCCCGGCGTGATCTGGCTCGACGGACGCCTCCTGTCGAGCGGCGAGTTCGCCTGGGCGATCGTCCAGCACGAGTACGCGCACCAGATCGACTACTTCCTGCTCGGCGAGAGCGAGCGCGCGACCCTCAAGGACGCGCTCGGCGGGCAGGCCTGGTGCCGGAACGACGAGCCCGGCCTGCCGCACAACGCATACGGCTGCGAGCGGTTCGCCTCGACCGTTGCGTGGGCCTACTGGCCCGACGCGGAGAACGCCTACCGCCCGATCCTCCCGGGGGACGAGTCGGCGGCCATGGACCCCGCCCGCTTCCGTGCGCTGCTCGAGAGCCTGCTCGCGCCCGCAGCCGCGAAACGGACGCTCCTGCTCCATCCCGACGGCGAGCGACGCTAGGCATCAACTCGGCGCCCGCGCGGCCGACTACCGAGGGGTGCGCCACAACCCCGCCACCGATCGCACCGTGGACGCCGAGCTGCGCTACCGCACGCTCGTCGAGCAACTGCCGCTGATCGTCTACATGGACGCGCTGACGGCGGCGGCGGAGACGATCTACATCAGCGACCAGACGGAGGCCATCCTGGGCTACACCGCTCAGGAGTGGCTGGAGACCCCGGATCTCTTTGCCCAGGCCCTCCACCCCGACGACCGCGAGTGGGTGCTCGCCGACACCGAGCGCGTCTACGTCCACCTGGGGCCGAGCGCGCCGCTCGAATACCGCCTGATCGCCAAGGACGGCCGCACGGTCTGGGTCCGCGACGACGCCGCCCCCGTTCGGGACGAGGATGGTCGAGTGCTCTACATGCAGGGCTTCCTGCTCGACATCTCCGAGCAGAAGCGCGCCGAGGCCGACCTCCGCCGCCGCGACGCCATCCTCCAGGCTGTCGGCAGCGGCGCCGAGCGCCTGCTGAGCGAGCCGCTCTGGACGACGGCAGTCCCCGAGCTTCTGCGCGAGCTCGGCGAGGCCGCGGCCGTGAGCCGCGTGTACCTCTACGAGAACCACACGGGCGACCGCGGCGAGCTGCGGGCGCGCCAGCTCTTCCGGTGGACCGCCGCGGAGCTGCCGAGCGACGAGGAGCTCCAGGACTTCGGCTACGAGGTCGCCGGCTTCGCCCGCTGGGTCGGCGAGCTCGGCGCCGGCGACGTCGTCGCGGGCCATCTGACAAGTCTTCCCGAGCCCGAACGGCGGAAGCTCCAGCTGATCGGCGTCGTCTCCCTCCTCGTCGTGCCGATCTTCTCCGACGGCCGGTGGTGGGGCTTCATCGGCTTCGACGAGTGCACGCGCGCGCGCGACTGGGCGGCCGCGGAGATCGACGCCCTGCGTGCCGCGGCAGGGATCCTCGGCGCGGCGATCACGCGCGACCGAGGCGACGAGCGGCTTCGCCGTCGCGAGCAGAGCCTCCGCGCCATCTTCGAGAACGCCCTCGACGCGATCGTGATCGTCGACGACGCCGGCCGCTTCGTCGACGCCAACCCAGCCTCCCTCGAGCTGTTCGGGATCGCGCGCCGCGACCTGCTCGCGCGCCGCGTCGGCGACTTCACGGTGCCCGAGGGACGGCGGGCGCTGCCGAGCGTCTGGAGGCGTTTCCTGGCCGAGGGGTCGCTCGAGAACGTCTTCGAGATCATGCGGGCCGACGGCGAGCGGCGCCACGTCGAGCTGACCGCGAAGGCGAGCTTCCTCCCCGACCGGCACATCGCCGTCATCCGGGACGTCACCGAGCGGAGGCGGCTCGAGGGAGAGCTTGGCCGGTCACAACGGCTCGAGAGCCTCGGGCGGCTGGCCGGCGGGATCGCGCACGACTTCAACAACCTCCTGACCGCGATCTCCGGGTACACCGGCATGTTGCTCGAGCAGCCCCACGCCGACCCCGCAGTGGTGCACGACCTGCGGGAGATCGAGCGCGCCTCCCAGCGCGCCGCCGAGCTGACGGGGCAGCTGCTCGCCTTCGGGCGCCGGCAGACGCTCCGGCCCGAGCCGCTCGACCTGAACGCGGCGGTGCGCGACGTCGAGCCGATGCTGCGGCGGCTGCTCGGCGAGGAGGTCGAGCTCGTCGCCAGTCTCGAGCCCGACCTCGGCGTCGTCCGCGCCGACCTCTCGCAGCTCGAGCAGGCGATCGTCAACCTCGCGGTCAACGCCCGGGACGCGATGAGCGGCGCGGGCGGGCGCCTGACGATCGCCACGGCGAACGCCGAGTGGGAGCAGCTTCCGGAGGTCGCCGACCTCCAGCCCGGCCGCTTCGTCGCGCTCACCGTCTCCGACACCGGCAGCGGCATGGACGCGGAGACCGCCGCACGCGTCTTCGAGCCCTTCTTCACGACGAAGGAGGACGGCACCGGGCTCGGCCTGTCCTCCGTCTACGGCACGGCCCAGCAGAGCGGCGGCACCGTCACGATCCGCACGGTCCTCGGCGAGGGCTCCTCCTTCACGATCCTCCTGCCACGCGTCGTGGAGCGCGTCGCGGCGCGAGACCGCCCGGCGCTGCGGCCCCGCCGGGCGGACGGCGCCGAGACGATCCTGCTCGTCGAGGACGAGGAGTCGGTGCGCACGCTCGCGCGCCGCGTGCTCGAGAGTGGCGGCTACACGGTGCTCGACGCGGGCGACGGCGAGACCGCGCTTGCGCTCGCCGCGGCGCACCCCGGCCCGATCGACCTGCTGCTCACCGACGTCGTCATGCCGGGGATGCGCGGCACTGAGCTTGCAACCCGTCTCGCAGAGACGCGGCCCATGAGCGCGGTCGTGTTCATGTCCGGCTACGCGCACGAGGCGGTCACGGACGAGGGCCTGCCTGCCGACAGCTTCTTCATCGGCAAGCCGTTCGGCCCCGACGCGCTCGCGCGGGCGGTGCGCGAGGCGCTCGACGCCGCGGCGGAGCTACGGCCCTAAGGCCGAGCGTCTCGTTCAGGCTCGCCGCGTCCGCTTCGGTGGACAGGTGTGTCGCTTCCTTGAGAAGGAGCGCACGCCGGGTCACAACGCTGCTGCGGGGTGTGCTGTCTCTGGTAGACAGGGCCAAATCGGCCTAGACTGGGACGGCTTTGAGCGGCCCCGACCTCACCAGCGAGTCGCTGACGGTTCCCGAACAGGACGCCCCTTCATGTCCTGAGTGCGGCGGAGGGATGCGGGTGCGGACTGCGCGCCGCGGCCGCAATGCCGGCGGGCTCTTCTGGGGCTGCAACGACTACCCGAAGTGCGGGGGCACTCGTGACTACGCCGACGGCTCAATCGTAGAACTACCGGCAGCGACCGAAACCAAAGTCGATCCGGAAGAGGCTCCGGGTTGCCCCGAGCCGGGTTGCGGCGCGACGATGGTCATCAAGACTGCGCACCGCGGCCGATACCGGGGCCGACAGTTCTGGGCGTGTCCACGCTATCCCGACTGCAGGGGGATGCGGAGCATCGGCGAGGATGCATCTGACGGACGGATCGGCGGACAGCGCGAGGGGACCGCCGGCAGCGCGAGGCCGCTCGCCAGCCGCCGCGTTCTCTGGGCCGACCTAACCACGGACCGCGCAGGCTGGACTTGCCGCTACACGACTGCCGGCGGCGCGCTCCGCGCGCTGGGCGGGGCCGGGCAGGCGCCCGCTGCCGCGATGTCCCAGTGTTGGCTCGCGCGCACCGAAACGCTAGGGGACGTCGGCACCGACACGGAGCGCCTCGTTGGGCTGCTCCGCAAGCTCCTTCAGCGCGGTTCGGCCCCACCCCTACACCCGGCGGCCGAGCGCCACTTGCTCGAGTCGCTAGGCCTCGGCTCTGAACTCGACGCTTCGACGATGCCAGGCGACCTCAGCGTCCGGCTGACGCGCCGCCTCTACGGAGATGACCTTCGCAACGCAGCCTGGTCGAGCGCCGAGGCTCCGCTCGACCCATTGCTGGAGTTGGGATCGGAGGACGAGCGCCACTTCCTCGAGCAGTGGGTGCCACGTACGCTCGGTCCGCAGGCATTGCGCTGGTTCGTGCCGCAGGCTCCGCTGGACGCGCTGGTTGCTGCAGCCGGAGTCCCGGCTGCAGGTCAGCGGCGCGTCGACTTCCTCGTGGCTCCTCCGTGGCAGCAGCCGTTCGTTGTCGAGATCGATGGCGGCCAGCACGACGAAACGGAGCTCGTCGACGATGGCCGCGATGAGCTGCTCGCTGCTGCCGGGTACGACGTGGTACGGGTCGGCGCGGACGAGGTTCGCGCCGGCTTCGGGTTCGGACTCGACGAGGTGGCGGCGCGCTGGCAAGCGCCTCCGGTCCAGGGCGGCGACGAGGCTCATCGCCGTCTGGCGGTCGGGCCCACGCAGATACACCGTTTCGTGCTGGCGATCCTCGAAGCGCTCTCGGCCGGCTTCCTTGGACGCGACCGCTGGGTGATCGAGGTTCGCGACCCGCTCGACGTCGCGCTCGACCTTCTCCCGCCCTACCTTGACCTGATGGCCGCGGCGGACGCTCTGTGGGGCGGGGGCGTTATGCCCGAAGAGCTCGTCGTCGGCAACGCAAGCGGGTGGCGTCACTTCTACCGAAGCGATAGCGGCTACACCCTCACATCCGCTGCGGCCGAAGCCGGCGAGCTCGACGTTCTCATTCGACTTGAGGTTGGGCGATCGCCGCTGGAGGAACTGCGTCCGGAGTCTTCGCGGCCGGAGATCGTCGTGCGCGATGCGCACCTGCCGGTCAGCGTCGCTGACCCCGTCTACGAAGGTACTGGCCGCATCGCCGCGCGCACTGAGGGCGAGGGGATCGAATGGGCGTTGCGCGTGATGCTGCAGACGATCTTCGCGAAGGAAGATTTCCGCGAGGGTCAGCTCGATGCGCTCTTCGAGGTAATCGAGGGGCGAGATTGCGCGGTCCTCCTTCCCACCGGCGCGGGGAAGAGCCTGATCTACCAACTCGCCGGGCTCGTCCTGCCAGGCCGGACGCTCGTCGTCGACCCGCTCGTCGCCCTGATGGAAGATCAGGTGGAAGGGCTGCGCGCACATGGGATCGACCGTGTCGCCGCGATTACTGCCTTCACGACGCTGCAGGGGCAGCGCGACGCGCTACTCGAGCAGGTCGCCTCCGGCCACGCCCTCTTCGTGTTCGTGGCACCCGAGCGTCTCCAGCAGAAGTCGTTCCGATCGGCTCTCCGCTCGCTCTCGCACACCAGCCTCATCAACTTGGCAGTCGTAGACGAGGCGCACTGCGTCTCGGAATGGGGTCACGACTTCCGCACCTCCTACCTCAACCTCGGGCGCACACTCCGTGACGTCTGCCGTGACGCTGTAGGAACACCGCCGGCGCTCCTCGCCCTCACGGGGACAGCATCCCGCGCGGTACTGCGGGACGTATTGATTGAGCTCGGCATCGAGCGCGACTCGGAACGCTCAGTCGTGCGGCCGCGCACGTTCGACCGTCCCGAGTTGCGCTTCAACATCATCCGGACTCAGCCGAGTGAGGCAGACGGAGCGCTGACGGGGTTTCTTCGATCGTTGCCAGGCAAGTTCAACGTCCCGGCCGGCGACTTCTTCCGGCCGCGCGAGGAGCGCACATTCTCGGGCGTCGTCTTCTGCCCGTGGGTCAACGGCCGATACGGCATCCTCGACGTCCGCCGTGACCTGGCACAAGTGGTCGGCATGCAGCCGGCGATGTACTCAGGGTCTGCACCAAAGGGCCTCGAGAACGACTGGGAGCGCGTCAAGCGCGGCCACGCGAGCGCCTTCAAGAGCAACGCCTCGCCTCTCCTGGTCGCAACAAAGGCGTTCGGGATGGGCATTGACAAAGCCAACATCCGCTACGTCGTCCACTACGGCATCCCCGGGTCGATTGAGGGCTACTACCAAGAGGTGGGTCGTGCCGGCCGTGACCGCAAGCGCGCCGAGTGCGGCCTCGTCCTCTCCGAATACGACGAGTCGCGGGCTCGACGTCTGCTCAGCGAGGACGCTGACCTCGAGGACGCGCGCCGGGCGTTTGAGGCCGTCAACCGCAACGACGGTGACGACATCACACGCCAGCTCTTCTTCCACTTCCGGTCGTTTCGAGGCGTCGAACGCGAGCTTGCCGCGCTTTCAGAGACGCTGGCTCTGCTTCCTTTGCTCGGTACCCGTTCGTCCTTCGACCTTCCCATGGGCAGCGGAGACGAGGAGCGGGAGGAGCGCGAGCGCGCCCTACACCGGCTCGTAGTCCTCGGCGTCGTCCGCGACTACCTGGTCGAGTGGGGCCAGCGCATCTTCCCCGTGGAACTTGCTAACACGAGCTCTGAAACGATCGTCGAGCATCTCATCGACTACGTTCGGCGGAACCAGCCCGGCCGCGTCGAAGCGATCCGGACCCGTGCCGCCGGAATCGCGACAAAGCCTCTCGCCGATGCTGCCCTCGATTCGGCACGCATCCTGATCGAGTTCGTCTACGACACCGTCGAGCGCTCCCGCCGCCGGTCGCTGCGGGAGATGTGGCTGGCGGCCCGCGAGGCGAACGGCGACGGCAACGGAGTGTTCCGGCAACGCATCCTCGACTACCTCTCACAGGGTGCGATTGCGCCCACGCTAGAGCGGCTCGTGGACCAGACGCGCTTCGTCTACGACGATTGGCTGAACGAGCTGACGCAGATCGAGGCGGTCGACGACGCACGCGAGATGCGCGGTGATAGCGCCCGTCTCCTCACCTCCTACCCCGACCATCCTGGGCTGCTGCTCGCCCGCGCACTCAGTGAGGTCCTCGATGACCGTGGCGACCTGCGCGAGTTCAGCTCCAACCTGGAGACGTCGCTGAGGTCGGCGGCTGACCGCTACGACGTGTCGATGACGGAGCAGGAGTCCTTCGCCTCATGGGTTTTCGCCTACTGCGCTACGCGTCGGGACGGTGCGCTCGCCGCGGCGATAGCAGTCGTCGAACGGCTCGGACTCGCCGCGGCCGACGTCCGGAAATGGCAGCGGAAGGCACTGACCGAGCCTGGTGGAGATGTTGGCGTGCGCGTTCTAGCTCTCGCAACAATGCTCGATGACGCGAGCCGTGTTCTCGATCAGGTCACCCGCAACTACGAAGGAGTCCACCAGTGAGCGAGCAGCCAAACGGAGCACTTTCCCTGGACGATGTGAGCCGGCGGTTTGCCGAATCCGAGCAGGCACTGGGCGCTGCCCGTGAGAGCCTCGAGCGGCTCGCCTCGGTCGAGGAAAGCGCGTCTGCGTCGGCGGCGTCGCTGCAGCAGTCGTCGGAGGCGGTGCGTGAGTTCGCTAAGGGCGCCTCGGTGCTGATCGGGGAGCTCGAGCAGACGCAGCGCCAGACCCGGGAGGTTCTGGAGACTGGTGCTCGCTTTCTCGATGGCACTGAACTGCGCGAACTCAGAGAGGCGCTCGGAAACCTCGCGTTGAACCTCGAGGAGCGACTCACTCAACTCGACCAGCGCGTGGGCGACGTTCAGGCTGCAGAGGGCCGTGCCAGCCAGTTGGAGGAAGAGCTCGACCGCCGGACGGCGAAACTGACCAGCCGACAACGCAAGCAGCTGGGTCTGACGTAACCGATCCCGTGGAGGAGTTACAGCCCAAGATGCGTTCGGCCGACGCCGACTTCCCTGTCGGCACCACCGGCTCCCGACGGCGGGAGCATCGACCGGCGACGACGCACCGCTGGGCGTGTCGGTTGACATCGAGCCATTCGCCGACGCAACCACCGAGCACTTTGGATCGCCAACAACGCTGATGCGCGGGGCTTTTTGTCTGAAGCGGGCGATGGGGCTCGAACCCACGACCCTCAGCTTGGGAAGCTGATGCTCTACCAACTGAGCTACGCCCGCGTGGGCCTCTGATCTTACCGCGGAGGGCGCGAGGGGCCGGCCTCGAGCGCGCTCGAAGCCGCGGGCGGCGCGCGCGGCGACAGTCAAAAACCTAAAGCGAGGATAAGCTCCCACTTTCTCGGTTTAATCAGGCTATAGTATCTCATATGACTCGCGGCGAGAACCCTAAAGCCCGGCAAACGTCTCGCGTGCTCCCGAACAAGGAGGTTTTCGGGAGGGGCGAGATGGCCGACGCTACCCTGGCCCGCTACGTGTCGGCCAAGCGTGTGCGGCGGCTCGCACGCGGAGTCTACACCCCGAACCTCACCGACCCACTCGAAGAGATCGTCAGACGAAACCTCTACCAGATCGTCGCCATCCTCTTCCCGGGCGCCGTCGTGAGCGACCGCTCCTTCATCGCCGGCGGGCCCACCGCCGACGGCGACTTCTTCCTGATCGCTGACCGGAAAGCAGACGTCAGCGTCGCCCCTTTCACCCTGCGCTCGGAGAAGGGGGCTGGGCCGCAGGAGAACGACATGCCGATGCCGGCCGGCGTGTTCTTCGCCTCGCCCGCTCGTGGTCTGCTCGAAAACGCGCGCGTCACCCGCGCTCGCGGGAGTAGGCCCGCCCGCACGCTCACTCAGGCCGAGCTCGAGCAATGGCTCGAGAAGGAGCTCGACGGGCGCGGCGAGCACGGACTTCGCCGGCTGCGCGAGCAGGCTCGAACGCTTGCCCCGAAGATCGGCGCTGAAAAGCAGTTGAAGCAGGTCGACGCGCTGATCGGCGCCGTGCTCGGCACGCGCACTCTCGCGGCGCGATCGGCACTGCTGCGTGCCCGCCAGGAAGGCTTGCCCTACGACGAGCGACGGATCACGCTCTTCCGTCTCCTGCGGGACGCGCTGCGGGCTCAGGCGCACATTTCGCTTCCGGCCGCCCCGGAGGACAACCGTGAGAAGACGCTGCCGTTCTTCGAGGCGTACTTCTCGAATTTCATCGAAGGCACCGAGTTCCCGCTCGAGGAAGCGATCGAGATCGTCTACGAGGGGAACATCCCGGCGAGCCGCCCACAGGACGCGCACGACATCATCGGCACCTACCAGATCGTCTCGGACGCACACGAGATGCGTCACGTGCCGGCGGACGCCGACGAGTTCATCGAGCTCCTGCGCTCACGCCATGCGCGCATGCTGGAGCGCCGCCCCGAAGTACAACCGGGAGTGTTCAAGCAGGAGCCAAACCGGGCCGGCGGCACGCTCTTCGTCCTGCCGGACCGCGTGCTCGGCACACTCGTCAAGGGCTTCGATGTCTACCGCGAGCTGCCTGACGCGCCATTCGCCCGGGCGGTCTTCATCATGTTCCTCGTCTCCGAGGTGCACCCGTTCAACGACGGCAACGGCCGGATCGCGCGCGTGATGATGAACGCCGAGCTCGCCTCTGCCAGCGAGGAGCGGATCATCGTCCCGCAGGCGTGCCGCAACGACTACCTGGGCGCGCTCCGAACGCTCAGCCACACGGACAGCCCGGAGTCGCTCTCGCGCGTACTGAGCGCCCAGCAGCGCTTTACGCACTCGATCGACTTCGGCTCGCTCGAGTCCGCCATAGCCGCGCTCGAGGCGAAAGGCGCGTTCCTTGACCCGATCGAGGCGGGCTTCGGTCGCGGCGGCTTCGACATCGTAGGCCACGCCCAGCGCGCCGCCGGCCGCAAGTCAGCGCGAGACGACTGAAACCGCAGCGGCGCCAGGTTTGGGAAGCCGACGCTCTACCAACTGAGCTACGCCCGCGTGGGCCCCGATTGTAGTCGCTACGTCGCGCGGGCCAGGTCCTCCAGCTCGACCGTGTAGCGCCCGCCGATCGCGGCGCTGTTGCAGCGCGCCCGGTGCGCGAGCAGCGCCTGCGCCCGCTCGACGTTGTCCTCCTTGCCGCCCCACGCCTTCAGCGCCGGCGCCTGGAGCGCGCGGCCGTACGAGAAGGAGAGCACCCACGGCTGCGGCCCGTGCGAGTTGATCGCGTTCAGGTTCTCGGTTGCCTGCTCGTCCGACTGGCCGCCGGAGAGGAAGACGATCCCCGGCACGGCGGCCGGCACGGTCTCCCGGAAGCACTCCAAGGTCAGCTCGGCGACCCGCTCGGCCGGGGCCTGCACGGGGCACTGCTTCCCGGAGATGACCATGTTCGGCTTCAGCAGCATCCCCTCGAGCGCGACGCCCTGCTCGTCGAGCTCGCGGAAGACGTGGTGCAGCGTCCGCGTCGTGACGTCGTGGCAGGCCTCGATCGTGTTGCCGGCGTCCATCAGGACCTCCGGCTCGACGATCGGCACGAGGCCGGCCTCCTGCGAGAGCGCCGCGTAGCGGGCGAGCGCGTGCGCGTTCACGCGGATGCAGCAGTCGGTCGGGATCCCGTCGCCGATCGTGATCACGGCGCGCCACTTCGTGAACCGGGCGCCCAGCGCGCCGTATTCGGCGAGCCGGTCGCGGAGCCCGTCGAGGCCCTCGGTCACCTTCTCTTCCGGCGAGCCGGCGAGCGCGTGCGCGCCCTTGTCGACCTTGATCCCGGGAATCATCCCGGCGGCGGCGAGGGCCGTGGGGAAAGGCACGCCGTCACGTGTGGACTGGCGGATCGTCTCGTCGTAGAGGATCACGCCGGAGACCCACTCGCCGAGGCCCGGCGTCGTGAACAGCAGGTCGCGGTAGGCGCGGCGGCTCTCCTCGGTGGACTCGACCCCGATCGAGTCGAAGCGCTTCTTGATCGTTCCCGAGCTCTCGTCCGCGGCGAGGATGCCCCGGTCGTTCGCGACGATCTCCCGCGCGGTCCGCTCCAGCTCAGCTGACAGCATCGCGCTCTCCTTTCATCAGTCCGGTCACTTTCGCAAGTGGGTGCACGGCCTGGATCCGGCGCACGGTGCCCGAGCGAGAGCGCATGACGAGCGAGTCGGTCTCGACGCCGGCGGCGGAGACGCGCACGCCGCGCAGGAGCGCGCCGTTCGTCACCCCGGTGGCGGCGACGAAGACGTTGTCGCTCGCGACGAGGTCGTGGGTCGTCAGCACCCGCTCGGGGTCGAGGCCCGCGGCGAGCAGCTTCTGCCGCTCGTCCTCGTCGCGCGGCCAGAGCTTGCCCTGCATCGCGCCGCCGAGGCACTTGATCGCGGCCGCGGAGATGACGCCTTCCGGGGTGCCGCCGATTCCCATCAGAATGTCCACGCCGGTACCCGGCCGCGCTGCCGCGATCGACGGCGCGACGTCGCCGTCGCGGATCAGGTTGACCCGCGCGCCCGCCTCCCGCAGCTCGGCGATGAGGGCGTCGTGGCGGTCGCGCTCGAGCACGACGACGGTCACCTCGGTCGGGTCGATCCCCTTCGCCTCGGCGACCCGGCGCACGTTCTCCGTCGGCGAGGCGTTGATGTCGATCGCAGCCGCGGCCTCCGCCCCGACGGCGATCTTGTTCATGTAGACCGCCGCGCCGGGAAAGAGCATCGAGCCGCGCTCTGCCACGGCGATCACGGCGATCGCGTTCGGCTGGCCGAGCGCGGTCAGGCGCGTGCCCTCGAGCGGGTCGACGGCGACGTCGACGTCCGGTCCGCTGCCGTTGCCGACCTGCTCGCCGTTGTAGAGCATCGGCGCCTCGTCCTTCTCGCCCTCGCCGATGACGACGACGCCGCGCATGGCGACGGTGTCGAGCAGCAGCCGCATCGCGTCCACCGCCGCCTGGTCGGCGTGCTCCTTCTGGCCACGGCCGATCCACGTGGACGCGGCGAGCGCCGCGGCTTCGGTCACCCGCACGAGCTCGAGGGCGAGGTTGCGGTCGGGCGCGGTCACTCCGCCGCTGATCCTAACGCCGCCGCCTCTACCGGTGACGCGTCCCCGGGCTCGTAGAGGACGACGACGAGCCCGGCCGCGACGACGAGCGCTCCGCCGACGGCCACCTGCCAGCCGAGCGCCTGCCCGAGGATCGCCCACGCGAGCAGCGCCCCGGTGACGGGCTCGAGGAAGGCGAGGATGCCGATCGCCTGCGCCGTCACGCGGCGCAGCAGCGAGATGTAGACGAAGCCGGAGAGGCCGGTGAACACGACGCCGAGACAGCCGAGGTACAGCGCCTCCAGCCCGAGGTGCGGCAGCACACGGCCCGCCGTCGCGAGGAACGGCGCGAGAACCAGCGCGGCGACCAGGTAGCTCCAGAAGGCGATCGTCGCCGGCGGTAGGCGCAGCGTCAGTCGCTTCGTCGCGATCACGAGCCCGGCGTAGCTGACTGCAGCACCGAGCCCGACGACGACCGCGAGCGGGCGCGCGTGCGTCCCCCCTTCCCCGGCGAGGCCGATCAGCGCCATGCCCGCGCCGGCCGGCACGAGCGCCAGGAGCGCGATCCGGCTGCGGTGCTCCGCCAGGAAGAGCGGTGCGAGCAGGGCGAGGAAGACCGGCGCCGTGTAGACGGTCAGGAGCGCAACGGCGACCGACGAGAGCTTGATCGTCTCGAAGAACAGGTACCAGTGGCCGGCGAGGACGGCGCCGACGACGAGCAGGCGCAGCGGCCGCTCCGGCAGCCGGAGGAGATCGCGCCGCCGCGCCGCCGCCGCGGCCACCCCGATCACGAGCGCCGCCAGCGAGAGCCGGAAGAAGACGAGCACGACGGCGTCGAGCTCGACCCCGGCGACGATCACCGAGATGAAGCCCCACGAGGCCGCGAGTCCCGCGACGGAGAGGTTCCACCGCATGGCGCCCGATGCTACGGGGAGGGGCTAGCCGCAGGCGGCGCTGCCGGCTGCTTCGGTGACCTTGATCGTCGCCGTCGCCGTCTCGGTCTTGCCGCCGGAGGTCACGTTGACGGTCACGGTGTACGTGTCGTACTGGTCGATCTCGAAGCGCACCCGCCGCTCACCGCCCTCGTCGAGCCCGCCGGTCGCCGTGCGCGAGCCGATCACCGAGCCGCCGGCGACGCTCACGCTGTAGTCGCCGCCCTTGCGCGGCGGCTTCGTCGAGACCTTGACGCAGATCGCCGACTTGCCGGTGAAGTGCTGGTACCAGCCCTCGAGACTGACGCTGAAGGCCGTCGCCGGCGGCGGCGCCTTGCCGAGGTTCCCCTGCGTGCGCGACTCGGTCAGCCCCGCCGTCTGCGCGAAGTCCTGCCCGCGCCCGAGCGTCACCGCCCGGTCGATCGCGCGCGCGAGCAGGTCGCCGCCGGCCGCCTGCGCCTGCGCCAGCTCCGCCGCCGAGCCGAAGAACGAGGAGAGCCCGGCGAGGAAGCCGTTCGTGAACTCGCCGCGCCCGTAGCCGTCCCGGCGCGAGTTGCCCGGGTTGTTCGTCCCGCTGCGCACGCCGTTGTTGGAGGCGATGTAGGAGTACGAGACCTCGTTCGCGCGCGACGAGACCGCCATCACGGCCAGGTTCGGGTGCTCGTCGGCCGGCACGTCGAGGATGAAGCGGGCCGAGAAGCACGAGTCGATCACGAGCTTGAACGTCGTTCCCCGGTTCTCGCGCAACAGCTCCTCGATGTCGGTCGCGCGCACGAGCGCCGTATCGCGGTAGTACAGCTTCTCGCCCTTGCGGTTCGTCTTTCCCGAGTCGCGCAGCC
>Ga0315281_10009195_pt1 | contig 13718 bp, 9 predicted proteins | sample YL17G07_0_MG_FD_204540 | JGI IMG/M metagenome (GOLD analysis project Ga0315281, IMG submission 204540) | Sediment microbial communities from Yellowstone Lake, YNP, Wyoming, USA - YL17G07_0 | ecosystem: Environmental > Aquatic > Freshwater > Lake > Sediment | place: USA: Wyoming | collected...
CGCCGGGCCGCCGCACCTCCTCCGCGTAGTTGGCGACCGTCTCGAGGCCGGTGTACGCGAGCATCGCGAGCGGCAGCGCGAAGGCGAGGTTGCGCCAGCTCGGCGTCGAGCCGAGCGAGATCCCGCCCGTCAGCCGGTGCCACGAGAAGACGAGTGAGAAACCGAGCACGACGAGCAGCAGCTGCGTGAGCAGGTCGAGCATCGGCAGCAGGATCCCGACCCGGAAGTACGAGGGCCGCCGGACGACGCGTACGAGGCTGACGACCACGATCACGACGGCGCCGACCGCGACGTCGGCCGGGTTGCGGTCGAGCGTCGGGCTGCCGAACGCGACCGCGACGTAGTGCGAGAAGAAGAGCGCCGACAGCGCGATCACGATCAGGTAGTCGAGGAACAACACCCAGCCGGTCACGAAGCCGACCAGGTCGTTGAACGCCCGCCGGGTGAACGTGGCTGCGCCGCCGGTCTCCGGGAGCGCGGCGGTGCCCTCCGCGTACGAGAGGGACACGAGCAGGAACAGCAGGCCGCTGAGGAGCAGCACCACGGGGGTGAGGCCGAGCGCCTGGGCGGCGACGATCCCGAGGGCGAAGTAGATCGACGAGCCGATCTCGTTGTAGGCGACCGCGAACAGTGCCGGCGCGTCGAGCACTCGCTCGAAGCCGCGGACCTTACGCGCCACGCTTGCGCTCCAGCTGGATGCGGGCGACGCCGAGGGCGACGAACAGGCCCCCGAGAGCGAAGCCGAGCACGCCCCCTCCGTGCGCTGCCGTGACAGCCAGCAGCGCGATGCCGAGCACGATGAAGACCGCGGAGAGCACGAAGACGGCGCGCCGGTACCAGATCACGTGCTCGCCTCCTCCAGCGTCGCCGTGACCATGACGCGGCAGGGGGCGTGGCGGAGCACGTAGTCGACGGTGCGCCCGAAGACGGCGCGCTGCGCGCTCGTGAGCGCCTTCCGCGGCGAGCCGATCACGATGATCTCGGTGCCGCGCTGCTCCGCCTCCGCGACGATCGCCGGTCCGGCGCTGCGGGCGCGCACGAGGCGGTCGAGCACGCGCACCCCGTAGGAGTCACCGATCGCGACGGCCTCGTCGAGCTCGCGGTTGGCGGCGTCCTCGAGGTCCGGCAGGTCTGCGTTGAGCGCCGTGTCGAGAGGGACCTCCAGGACGTTCAGCGCCACGAGTCGGGCTCCGCGCTCGGCCGCAAGGCTGCAGGCGACGTCCAGCGCCTCGTCGGAAGGCTGGCCCGGGATGACGGGAACGAGCAGCCGCCGGTACTCGAGTGCGAGCGCCGGCCCGAACGCGGGCGGCGCCTTCGCCGTCTCGCGCAGGGTGACGCGCACGTAGCGCCTCCGGTAGACGACGTATGCGATCAGCCCGACCACGATCCAGCCGAGGCCCACCCACCGCGTCGCCGGGCTCTGCGCGACGATGACCAGGAACGAGACGCCCGTCGCGATGCCCCCGACGAGGGCGAAGATCGGCCACTCGACTCCCAAGGCCCGGACGTTCGGGCGAGCGGTGTACGCGGGCGGCTCGGTCCTGTGCCGGTCGGCAACGCGGATCCGGACGAGCGACGCATGAGCGACCGTGAACGAGAGCGTCGCCCCGAGCGAGTAGAGCGTGCCGACGAACTTCACGTCGCCCGGGAGCAGGATCACGATCGGCGCGATGCCTGCGAACACGACGAGCGAGAGCCAGGGCGTTTTGAACTTCGGGTGCAGCCGCCGGAAGATCTCGGGCATCTGGCGGTAACTGGCCATCGAGTAGGTGATCCGCGACGCTCCGATCACGCCTGCGTTGGTCGCGACGAACAGGATCGTCGCCGCGAGCACACCGACGTAGACCTTGAGGCCGTCGAGCATCCACCCTCCCACGCCGATGTTCTCGACGAGGCCGAGGATCGGGTCGTTCGAGTACCCGCCTTCCTCCGGCGGGAGCGCGAGTAGCGTCGTCAGCTGGCCGTCGATCTCCTTCACGGGGAGCGCGGACAGCGCGATCATCGGCAACGTGAAGTAGATCGTGAACACCGCCACCGCAACCAGCTTGTAGGCGTTCGGCACGGTGCGAACCGGGTCGCGTGCCTCCTCGGCGAGGTTCGACACCGTCTCGACGCCCGTGTAGGCGAGCATCGCGATGGGGATGGAGATCGCGAGGTTCGACCACGTCGGCGCCACCCCCCAGATCACGTTGTTCGTCAGGATCTCGGGGCTGAACACGAGCACGAACCCGAGGATCACGAGCAGCACCTGGGTCGCGAAGTCGATCACCGCGAGCGAGATCGAGAGCTTGGCGGCCTCGGTCACGCCGACGACGTTGAGTGAGACCAGCACGACGATCACGATCGCGCCGCCGACGATGTCCCACGGGTTCGTCCGCAACGGCTCCCAGAAGACCGAGAGGTAGTGCGGCACGAAGAACGCGGACACAGCGACCGTGACGACGTAGACCAGCATCTGTGCCCAGCCCGCGGTGAAGCTGACGAGCTCGTCGAAGGCGTGCCTGGCGAAGCTGGCGGAGCCGCCCGCCTCGGGGTACCGCGCAGTGCCCTCAGCGTACGTTGCGGCGGTCATCGCGAACACGACGCCTGCGACGAGGAAGACGAGCGGCGTCAGCCCGAGCGCGAAGACAGCGGTGAGGCCGAGCGCGTAGTAGATCGAGGAGCCGACGTTGCCGTAGGCCGTCGCGAACAGCGCCGGCGTCCCGAGCACGCGCTCCAGCTCGACCTCGCGTCTGCGGCGACTCGGCACCGAATCAGTCTAGAGCGATCGCACGCCGCCAACACGTGCGGTGCAACGGGCGAAGCGCGTGACGAATCTCGCTTCGTGCCGGCGACCGGAACGGACCGGCGAGCCGAATGACGCAGGCCGCGGCCACGGCTGCAGAAGGGCCGGGCGCCATTGGCGCCCGGCCCTACTCTGCGGATGTCGTGAGGAGCGGGGCTCCCGACGTCAGCGCGGGCAGCTCAGCCGTGAATCGAGGCGATCAGCGGGATGATCAGGATGGCGACGATGTTCGCGATCTTGATCATCGGGTTGATTGCCGGGCCGGCCGTGTCCTTGTACGGGTCGCCGACGGTATCGCCGGTGATGCCCGCGGCGTGGGCCTCGGAGCCCTTGCCGCCGTAGGCGCCGTCCTCGATCAGCTTCTTCGCGTTGTCCCACGCGCCTCCGCCCGAGGTCATCGAGATGGCGAGAAAGAGGCCGGTCACGATCGTGCCGATCAGCAACCCACCGAGCATCTTCGGGCTGATGATGCCGACGGCGATGGGGAACACGATCGGGATCGCCGCAGGGAGCATCATCCCCTTGAGCGCCGACTGGGTGACGATGCCGACGGCCTGCGAGTAGTCCGGCCGCGACGTGCCCTCCATGATGCCCGGATCCTCGCGGAACTGGCGCCGCACCTCCTCGACGACCTCGCCGCCGACGCGACCGACGGCCGTCATCGCGAGCGCAGCAAAGAGGAACGGCATCATGCCGCCGATGAACAGGCCGGCGACCACGTAAGGGCTGTCGAGCTTGAACTCGATGTCAAGCCCGGCGTCGACGAGGCCGCGCGTGTACTCGTCGAACAGGATCAGCGCCGCGAGGCCCGCGGAGCCGATCGCATATCCCTTCGTCACGGCCTTGGTGGTGTTACCGACCGCGTCGAGCGGATCGGTCACGCCGCGCACCGACTCTGGCATGTCGGCCATCTCGGCGATGCCGCCCGCGTTGTCGGTGACGGGCCCGTAGGCGTCGAGGGCGACGATGAGGCCGCACATGGAGAGCTGGGCCATCACGGCGACGCCGATGCCGTAGATGTTGCCGCCGGCGATCTCGTAGGCGGCGACGACGCCGCCGGCGATCACGACCACGGGCAGGGCGGTGGCCTGCATGCCCGTGGCGAGACCCGCAATGATGTTCGTCGCGTGGCCGGTGGTCGAGGCCTCGGCGATCTTCTTGACCGGGTTCCAGCGGCTGCCGGTGTAGTACTCGGTGATCGCGACGAGCAGGAACGTGACGCCCAGGCCGATGAGCGCCGATCCGTACAGCTGCCAGAACGAGAACTTGCCGCCATCGAACGCCTGCGTGACGGGGACAAACCCGATCGCGGAGAGCGCGGTGGCGACGATCACGCTCATGTAGAGCGCGTTGATGATCGCGTTCTCGCCCTTGCCCACCCGGGCGAAGAACGTGCCGATGATCGAGGCGAGAATCGAGACGCCGCCGAGGGAGAGTGGGTAGAGCCAGAGGTCACCCGTCGGGAACGCGGTGCCGAGCAGCATCACCGCGACAGCGGTGACGGCGTACGTCTCGAACAGGTCGGCCGCCATGCCGGCGCAGTCGCCGACGTTGTCGCCGACGTTGTCGGCGATCACAGCCGGGTTGCGGGGGTCGTCCTCGGGAATGCCCGCCTCGATCTTGCCCACTAGGTCGGCGCCGACGTCGGCCGCCTTCGTAAAGATGCCGCCGCCGAGCCGCGCGAACACGGAGATGAGCGAGCCGCCGAACGCGAGGCCGAGCAGGTCGTCGACCGCCGACGCGGGGGTGTTTCCCAGCGCACCCGTGAGGAACCAGTAGTAGCCCGCGACGCCGAAGAGGCCGAGGCCGACGACCAGGAGGCCTGTGACCGAGCCTGCTCTGAACGCAACCTTGAATGCCGGGGGGATGCCCTCGCGGGCCGCCTCGGCGGTGCGCGAGTTCGACCGCACTGCGACGTTCATGCCGATGAAGCCGGCGGAAGCCGACAGGAGAGCCCCGATCAGGAACCCGAAGGCGGTGCCCCAGCCGAGCTCGTGGTAGAAGCCGAGCACCAGGAACGGCACGATGGCGACGACCGCGATCGTCGTGTACTGCTTGCGCAGGTATGCGGCCGCTCCTTCCTGGACGGCGCGCGAGATCTCCTGCATCCGTTCGTTGCCCGCCGGCTGGCTGAGCAGCCAGTAGGTCAGGTAGAGCCCGTACAGCACGGCGGCGCCTGCGCAGACGAGCGCGAACGCAACGGCGTGATCATTGAAGAAATCCATCAACCCTCCGGGAAGCTGCCCACACAAAGAAAGCGCCGAAACAGGATCGGCGCGGGGAATTATGTATCACAATCCGGACGCGTGCCCGGCCAAGCGACTGCTCGTAGGCCGTCGCCCGGGCGACGGCCGCTCGCCGACCGGGCAAAGCCGCACTGACCGGACCGAGCGCGCCGGACGGGCGAAGCCCCGAACGGCCTGAGCGCCGATGCCGGTTCTCAGCCTGGATCCAGACTCAGGTCTCCAGGCCGACCGTCTGCGCGGTGGCGCGAACCTGCTCGCCATAGATCTGCTCGAGCGACGCACCTTCCTCGAAGCGTGCGATCTGCCGCTCGGCGGCGTTGCGCTCGGGGATCGCGAGCCAGGAGGCCGCTCCTATCTCACCGGCCACGGGAAGCACCCATTCGAGCAGTCGCTCGATACGCGCCCGTGCGGGGACGACGTCGCCGCGCTCCAGGTCGATCAGGTCGCCGGCGAGGCCGTAGCGGATCGCCCTCCAGGTGTTCTCCTCGATCAGGCGGCGCGGTTGCAGCTCGATCGGCTCGCCCTCGTCGAGGGCCCTGGCAACGCGAGCGACCAGCGAGACACACAGCGCAGCGAGCGCCTGGGACTCCGCCAGCTCGGGCTGGCCGTCGCAGATCCTGATCTCGACGGTGGGGAATGCGAGGTGGGGCCGCACGCTCCACCAGAGCTGCGTGTGCTCCGTGATCGAGCCCGTGTCGTAGAGCAAACGGACGTAGCGGTCGTAGTCGTCCCACGAGGAGAACACGTCGGGCACGCCGCAGCGCGGGAAGAAGCGCGTGAAGATCTGGGTGCGGGCCGAGTGCAGCCCGGTATTGACGCCCTCGACGAACGGTGAGCTGGCCGACACCGCGAGCAGCTCCGGCAGCCAGTTGCGCAGCGCGTTCGTGACTGCGATCGCACGGTCGGCACCGCGGACGCCGACATGCGCGTGAAAGCCGAACGTGTTGTTCCTCCAGACCACGTACCGCAGGACCTCGTCGTTGCGGCGGTAGTGCGGAGTATCGATGATCCGCTGGTCCTTCCAGTCCGCCCACGGGTGGGTGCCGGTGGCGCCGAGCGTGAGGCCGAGCGGCTCGACCAGCGCCGCGAGTTGGATGCGACGCTCTGCGAGCCGGGCGGGGATGTCCGCGAAGGTGTCCACGCGGCCTGTCTTCACCTCGGCCTCGGAGGCGATCAGCTCGCCCGCGAGATGGCGCTCGAGGGCACCGCCCTTCGACGCCTCCTGAACCTCCTCGAAGCGGTTGACGAGGTCGAGCGTGCCCGGGTCGAGCAGTGCGAACTCCTCCTCGACGGCGACGGTGAAGTCCGTGCCCCCGTCGAAGCGCTCGCGCGCCTCGCGGAGCAGCTGGTCGTAGGGGATCTTCTGCTCGTCGCCCATCGAGGTCGTTAGGGTAGTCGATACTGCACTTTCGATAGTGGTTCTGTGCACGGGACACTGCCGGAGCTCCCCCGGTGTGCAGAGACGAGCCCGGCGATGATCCGCGCGCCGGCCTCTCACCGTCACGCGATCGCCGCAGTCCCGGGATCGGTCGTCTCCTCTCGGCCCCGGCACGTCGACCGCATCTGCGAGCCCGGCGCCGGCATCGGCTCTCCGCGAGTCGCTCAGCCGGTGCTGTCGGCGGCCGCCTGACCGAACGGCTCGAGCAACCGCCGCGCGACGCCGGCCCAGCTCCAGCGGGCAACGGCGGCGGCGCGCGCAGCCGACCTGACCAGCTCGCGGTCGGCCGGAGCGAGCGCGAGCAGCTCCGAGAGCCTGGTGTGCAGGTCGGAGGCGTCACCGGTGGTGAAGCCGGCGAGGTGCCGGAGGTGCGGCGGGTACTCCACCTCGAGCCCGGCCGCGATCTCTGCGAGGCCGGAGTGGCGTGCGACGAGGGGCGCGCAGCCGGTGGCTGCGGCCTCGGCCGCCACCATCCCGAACGCCTCCGGGAAGATCGACGGGACGACGCACACGTCCGCGAGCGCCAGCAGGTGGGTCAGGTGCCTGTGCTCGAGGGGACCGGTGAAGAGCACGTTCTCGCCCGCTGTCTGCTCGAGGCCCGCGCGGTAGTCACCGAAACCGACGATCACCGCGCGTGCATCGAGGCCGTGCAGAGCCTCGATCAGCAGCTGGACCCCCTTGTTGTGGATCAGCTTGCCGAAGTAGACGACGGTGGGGCCGTCTCCCGCGAGAAAGGCCTGCAGGCGGGCGGCGTTGCCCTCGTCGGGCAGGCGCTCTTCGGCGTTGCCGGGATTCGGAGGATCGCGGCGAGCCTCGGCGACGAGGGCGTCGAGCGCAGCGGAGCGCGGCTCAGGCACCCAGTCGTCGACATCGACTCCCGGCGGCACCTCGTGGACGTTGTCGGCGATGCCGACGACGTCCGCGAGGACGTCGCGGATGTGGGCCGACCCGACGAACGTCGCGGCCGCCTGCTCCAGGCAGTTCCGTCCCCATTCGGACAGTCGCGGGTTGCCGCGCATGGAGTACTCGAGCTCCGATCCGTGCGCCTTGACCGCGAAGCGCACGCCTGTCGCAGCACCGACCGGGCCGCCGAGCAGGACGTGGTTGCAGAAGACGAGGTCGGCAGGCAGATGCGCGCGGAGCGCAGCGGCATTCGCCTCGACCCACGCATCGAGCTCCGCCTGGGAGCAGTCCTGCACGAGCTTCACGTCGTAGCCTTCGTAGCGGTCGAGCACGAAGACGGGCAGCAGGCCGCCGACGTCCGGGCGCACGACCTTCGCGCCCCCGAGGTCGTAGGCGGAGGGGTCGGGGTCCTGGGAGAAGACGGTGACGTCGTGTCGGGCCCGCGTCCACTCGCGCGCGAGCATCCGCGTGTAGACGTTCGAGCCGGTGCCGCCGAGCAGGTAGCCGTGCCAGAGCAGGATGCGCATGCGTGCATCGTGCCCGAGGGACCGGCCGGCGACGTGGAGCTCGATTCAACGTGAGGGACCGAGTCGCGATCCCCGACGAGGCGCGGCCTGCCGCGAGGGTCAGTTGAGGTGGAAGTACAAGGCGTAGAGCAGCTCGACCGCGGGGTTCGACGTGTGTACCTGCACGTCGGCCGGGGTATCGAGCAGCGCCTGCGAGTAGTTGAAGATGATCTTGACGCCGGCCGCCACGAGGCGATCGGCGACCGGCTGGGCGCTCTCGGCCGGCAGGGCGAGAACACCGACGATGATGTTTCGCTCGCGGACCAGCTCTTCGAGGTCGTCGAGAGAGCTGATCACCGTGCTGCCGATCGACTTGCCGAGCTTGTTCGGATCGCTGTCGAACACGGCTGCGATCCTGATGCCGTGCTCGGCGAAGATCGGCGAGCTGGCGATCGCCTCACCGAGGCGTCCGGCGCCGACGAGGGCGATGTTGTGCTGCCCCTGGGCGCGAAGGATCTTCCGGATCTCCCCCAGTAGCGAGTCGATGTTGTAGCCCACCCCACGCTTGCCGAACTTCCCGAACCCGGACAGGTCACGCCGGATCTGGGTTGCGTTGATGTTGGTGTACTCCGCGATCTCCTTCGAGGCGATCTGCTCCTTGCCCATCTTCTTCGCCTGCGTGAGCACCTGCAAGTAGCGGCTCAGCCGAGCTGCCACTCCTATCGTCAACCGTTCTGCCAAGACGTCTCCTCGTTCTCCGGACCTTGTGACAACCCGTCCATTCTGCCTGCGGGGTCGCTCGGCTGCGCCGGGAACCGTCGCAGGGCTCGGGGCATCGGGTTGGCCGCTCACGTATCCGCGAGACGCACGAAGGGCGGGCGGGGGACGCAACGTGCCTGCCCCACGGGCGGCTAGGAAAGACGTGCGCGGAACGCGTCCGGAGGCACGAAGAAGGTGAATGCGCGCCGCCCGTCGATCTCCACGACCGGGAGCAGCTCCCGGTAGCGCAGCTCGAGGTCGGGGTCGCCGCCAATGTCGACGAGCTCGAGCTCGAATCCGAGCTCGGCGCGGGCAGCTTCGACAGCGGCGATCGCACGCGTACACAGGTGGCAGCCCTCGGCGTGATAGACGACGACGCGCGAGCTCGAAGCCTGCGGGTGAGACGGGTGAGGCATGAGCCTCGCCTACGGGTAGAGGCCGCGGATCGTCGTCGCTTCGACAACGCGCTGCACGGCGAGGCCGTACGCCGCGACGCGCATGCTCGTGTTGAACCGTTCGCGTGTCGCCCACGTCTCCTCGAATGCGCGCACGACGATGTCGTTGAGCTTCGCGTTGACCTCGGACTCCTTCCAGAAGTACTCCTGCAGCCCCTGCACCCACTCGAAGTACGAGACGACGACACCGCCTGCATTCGCGAGAACGTCGGGGAGCACGAGGATCCCTCGCTCCTCGAGGATCTCGTCGGCTGCCGGCGTCGTCGGGCCGTTTGCGCCCTCGCACACCATCCGCGCCTTCAGGCGTGGCGCGTTCTCGGCCGTGATCACCTGCTCGAGCGCACACGGGGCAAGCACGTCGCAGTCCAGCTCGATCAGCTCGTCGTTCGTGACGGGCTCGACACCCGGAAACGCCTCCAGCGTCCCGTGATCGCGCTTATAGGCGATCACACCGGTCACGTCGAGCCCGTACGGGTTGTGGACGCCGCCCTGCGAGTCGGAAACCGCGATCACGCGGACACCCTCCTCGGCGAGGAGGCGCGCCAGGTTCGAGCCGACGTTGCCGAACCCCTGGATGGCGACACGTGTGTCGTGCAGCCGGCTGCCTTGCTTCTGAAGTGCCGTCCGGATGCAATAGAGAGAGCCGCGCGCTGTGGCATCGTCGCGTCCGACCGAGCCGCCGAGAGAGAGCGGCTTTCCGGTGACGACACCGAGCACCGAGTGACCGACGTTCATCGAGTACGTGTCGAAGATCCACGCCATCACCTGGGCATTGGTGCCGACGTCGGGGGCCGGGATGTCCTTCTCGGGCCCGATGTCGTTGATGATCTCGGTCGTGTAGCGGCGCGTGAGCCGCTCGAGCTCTCCGGTCGAGAGCACCTTCGGGTTGCAGATGACGCCGCCCTTCGCGCCCCCGAAGGGAAGCCCCATCAGCGCGCATTTCCACGTCATCCACATCGACAGCGCCTTCACCTCGTCGAGCGTGACGGCAGGGTGGTAGCGGATGCCACCCTTGGCAGGGCCGCGCGTGATGTTGTGGACGACGCGGTAGCCGGTGAACGCCTGCACGGACCCGTCGTCCATCTGCACGGGCACGGAGACCTCGATGGACTTCTTGCACTGAGACAGCACCCGGACGAGATTCGGGTCGACGGCGAAGACCTCGCCGACATGCTGGAGTTGCGCGTGCGCCAGCGCGAAGGGGTTCTCGCGGAGGTGGGAGCGCGGGGCCTCCGTCGCAGTCATCGGTGGGATCCGACCTCGCGCACGACGTTGCGACTATAGCGCCGGGCGGAGGACGCGAGCCGGCCGGTCACTCGACCTCGAACCGGATCGTGCGCTCGTCCTGGTCGCCACCGCCGACCGGGGTTGCCACGACCCGCAACTCGTACTCCCCGGCCGGCAGGCGCCGGCCGTTCGGCCGGCGCCCCGTGATGCCGAACGCGTACCGGCCGGGAAGCGCATCACGCAGGCGGGTCAGCGTCCCGAGTGGCTTGCCCAGGTGCAGGAGCTGCACCTCGAGCAGTTCGAGCGGCAGGAGCTGTGGCCGCTCGGCAGTTCCATCGATGCGTCCCGCGACGATGGTGAGAACCGCAGGGCTCGCATCCGACGGCGGGAACAGGCGACTGGAGAGGCGGACGGCACCGAGCAGCGGCCGGCTCGTGACCGGAACCGCGATCGCCCACGGGACACGCTCGGTGCCTCCGCCTGCGATGCGGACGCGCAGCACACCCCGGAGCGCGGCGGGGGCCTTCGGGAGCAGGGGAACGTTGGCGGTGACCGCGATCTCAACGCTCGCTCCGGGCCGCAGCCTCAGCGTGCGCGGCACCACTGCAACGGTGACTTCGGATCCGCCGGCTCGTCCAGGGTCGACCTCGATCTCGAGCGTGCGCCGCGAGACGTTCCGAACATCGATCGTCCGGCCGATCTCGGCTCCCTCGATGCGTGCGGCGCCGAAGCCGAGCGCCGGTGGGTCGACGACGAGCTCCGTGGCGGCCGCTCCCGAAGGGGCGACGAGACCGGCGCCGCCCGCGCTCCGCTGACCGAGCGGAAGGGCCGTTGCCACCAGCGCGGCCTTGAGAGCAGCCGCGTCGAGATCCGGGCGCGCCTGCGCCAGGACGGCAGCCCCGCCGGCGACGAGAGCCGCGGCGGCGCTCGTACCGCTGATCGTTCCGTACCGGGCCGTACCGTCGTCGTTTCGCCCCGGGTCTGACGTCGCTAGACCGACGCCGACAGCGGCCAGCTCGGGCTTGATGCCACCGTCCGGTGCGAGGCCCTCGGAGGAGAACGAGGCGATCGTGTCCGCATCCGGATTCGCGTCGAAACCGGCGGCGCCGACAGCGAAGGACACAGGGATGCCCTTGTCGAGCGCCGCTCGCACAGCGGCAGCTACCCCGGGAGCGAGCCCGAGGATCGGGATCTCGATGGGCTCGTCGATACCGAGTGAGCCTGCGGGGAGCGCACCGTCCACGAGCACGGCCCGCGCGCCGGCCGTGACGGCCTCCCGCACCGCCTCCGGGGACGAGGTGCCGCGCGGAAGCAGCGTGGCCATGCCGGCGACACGGCTGAAGCCGTCGCGGGTGAACAGGCGTGTGAGACCGCCGGGCCCACCGGCCTCAACGCTGGGAACGCGCGTCAGCGCCGTGACCGGCAGCGCGACGGACCCCCGCGGAGCGACGGCACCGCCGAGCGGCTGCTCGCCGCCGACCAGCACCTCGAGCCCCGCGCGAAGCAACACGTGGACTGTCGGGCTACGCCGGCGGGCGTCCGAGGCCCCGACCGTGAGCGCGGCAGGTGAGCCCCCCGGCCCGCCGATGCTGCCGTAGCTGGGGCCCGCCGAGCCATCGTTGCCCGCAGGCACGACCGCGAGCGTGTCGAGTGCGAGTGCGCCGTCGACTGCACGCGCCAGTGGCCCGTCGGCGAACGACGCGAACGGCTCGACGACGCCGACGAGCGCGACACGGACGGCGTCGTGCGCGTCGCCGTCCTCGTCAGGGTCGACGGCGAGCTCGAGGCCGGCCAGCACCTGGTCGGTGCGCCCGTAGACGGCGACGCCGCTCGACGCATCGGGCTGCCACCCGGCAACGCGAATCGGCAGGAGCTGCGCACCCGGCGCCACGCCCCGCAGGCCGGCAGGGCCGCGGTTGCCGACGACGAGTCCCGCCAGCTCGGTGCCGTGCCGCTCGAGGCGCCCCGGCGTCGTAGGGTTCGGCTCGGGGCCGGCGTCGGAGCCAGGGTCGACCACGTCGAATCCCGGCAACACGTGGCCCTGCAGGAACGGGTGCGTCCGATCCACACCGGTATCGAGCAGCGCGACGGTCACCCCCGCGCCGTCGAAGCCCGGGATTCCGATCTCCGCCCGGCGACCGCTCGCCGGTCCGAACACCTCGTTCGCGAGCAGCGTGCGGGACGCCGCGGGCACCGCCGCACGAACGGGGAAGATGCCCGCGACGTGCGGGTCGCGCTCGATCACCGCCAGAGTTCGGGGGTCGAACGACCCCGCGAAGCCGTTGAAGACCCGGAGGAAGACGTGCTCGGGGTTGACGGGCGCACCGCGGGAGACGAGCCGTGCCACGACGCGCGACTGCCCCCTTCGCGCTGTCCTCGTCCACGAGCGCTCCTGCTCCTCCGTCGCCACACCGCCTGCCGCACGGACACGGTCGGCGAGAGAAGGCACGTCGAGCACGACGATCCACCGGCCACCTAGCTGCGCGGTGGGCCGCTCGCCGAGCAGCCCCTGCCAACCGGGCGCGCCGGTCGATCCTCCGGGTTCGTCGGCACCCGCCGCGCCCGCGAGCAGGAGGGCGACGAGGACGGCGAGGCCGCCCGCAAGGAGATCAGGACGCAGTCGCATATGCATCGAGGCCTGCGTAGTCGGGATAGGGAAGCGGTGGCGCGTACCGTGCGGCGGACGCGATCATCGCAGCGTTGTCGGTGCAGAGCTCGAGCGCGGCGAACCCGGCCCCCGGCAACGCGGCGCGCAGCTCGGAATTCGCGGCGACGCCGCCGACGACAGCGACGGACGTCAGCCCCTCCCGCCGGGCGGCCTCACGGGTGCGCTGCACGAGCGCGCGAACGACGGCGTGCTGATAGGAGGCGGCGAGATCGGCGCGGCGTGCCTCGAGCTCGGCGGTGCCGAGGTCGCGCACCAAATACAGCAACGCCGTCTTCACGCCCGAGAAGGAGAAGTCGAGCCCGGGCACACGGGCGACCGGGAACGCGAAGGCGCCCGGGTCACCGTCGCGCGCGAGCCTGTCGATCGCAGCGCCGCCCGGGTAGCCGAGGCCAAGCAGGCGGGCCCCCTTGTCGAACGCCTCACCGGCAGCGTCGTCGAGCGTGGTGCCGAGGCGCTCGAACGATCCGCGCTCACGCACGGCGAGGAGAAGTGTGTGACCACCGCTCGCGAGGAGACAGAGGAACGGGGGCTCGAGCGGCTCTTCTCCGAGGTAGAGCGATGCAACATGCCCCTGCAAGTGATCGACCGGAACGAGCGGCAGCCGCCGCGCCCAGGCGATCGCCTTCGCAGCCGAGAGGCCGACGAGCAGGGCGCCGATGAGCCCGGGGCCGCGTGTGACAGCGACTCGCTCGATCGCACCGAGCCCGACCCCTGCCGCGGCGAGCGCCTCA
>Ga0315281_10009197_pt1 | contig 13713 bp, 9 predicted proteins | sample YL17G07_0_MG_FD_204540 | JGI IMG/M metagenome (GOLD analysis project Ga0315281, IMG submission 204540) | Sediment microbial communities from Yellowstone Lake, YNP, Wyoming, USA - YL17G07_0 | ecosystem: Environmental > Aquatic > Freshwater > Lake > Sediment | place: USA: Wyoming | collected...
TGGGAGACACCGGCATCCGCGTGGTCGCCATCGGCGCAATTCTGCTGCTTTCCGGCGTCAACTACCTCGGCGTGCGGCTGGGCAGCAGCGTGCAAACCATTCTCACTTCCGCGAAGGTGCTGGCTATCGCGCTGATTCTGATTCTGGTATTTGCGCTGGCGGCGCCGGGGCAGGCTGCGGAGCAAATGCCCACGGCGATGGAGCTGCCGTCCCTGCGTGCGTTTCTGCTGGCGCTGATTGCGGGCCTGTTTTCGTTTGGCGGATGGCACATGGTCACCTACGCCGCCGGAGAAACGCGCGACGCGGAAAAAACGATTCCCCGCGCGCTGTTGATCGGCACGCTCGTGGTGACGGCTTGCTACCTCGGACTCAACGCGGCGTACCTGCGCGTGCTGCCGCTCTCAAAGTTAATCGCATCGGAGCGCGTGGCCGCGGACGCAGCGAGTGCGCTGGTGGGCGCGTGGGGCGCCGCGGCGGTTTCCGTGCTGGTGATTGTTTCCGCACTGGGTTCGCTGAACGGAATTATTCTGGCCGGGCCTCGCGTCTATTTTGCGATGGCGCAGGACAGGCTGGCGTTTCGCTGGCTGGGCGCGGTGCATCCGCGCCATCAGACGCCGCACACGGCGATTCTTCTGCAAGCGTTGTGGTCGAGCGCGCTGGTGGCCACAGGAACTTACCGCGTGCTGTTCACGCGCGTGATTTACACGGAATGGTTGTTTTTTGGTTTGATGGCGCTCGGACTGTTCCGGCTGCGGTCCCGAGGCTTCGGGACCGGCTACGCGCCCGCGGCGCGCGCGTGGGGCTATCCGGTGGTGCCGCTGCTATTCATCGTGGCTTGCGCGGCCATCGTCATCAACCAGATTGTTGCAGACCCGAAAGAGAGCGCGTTTGGACTTCTGCTCGTCGCCGCGGGCTGGCCGGTCTATTATTTCTGGTCGCGCAGAGGTGCCGCGCAAGGAGAATCCGCAAATGGCCATCATTGATGTTCACAATCACTATTACCCGCCCGCGTACATCGACGCGCTGCGCAGCGGCACGAGCAACGTGCGCATCACGGAAGATGCCGAGGGAAATCCGTGGCTGCACTATCCGGGCGATTACAACATCGCCGTCCGCGGCCACCGCGACATTGAGTACCGCGCCGGCGTGCTGGCCGAACTCGGCGTGGACACGCAGGTGATCTCGCTGACTACGCCGGGCACGCACGTGGAATCCGCCGCCACCGCCGCGCGTCAGGCCAGCCTGGTGAACGACGCGTTTGCATCGGCGGTGCGCAACCACAACGGCCGCTTCGCCGCGCTGGCTACGCTGCCGCTGAACGATCCGGCCGCGTCGGTGCGCGAACTGGAGCGCGCGTGCACGCAGCTCGGCATGCGCGGCGCCATGCTCTTCAGCAACGTGAACGGCGTGGCGCTCGCCGACGCGCGTTACACTCCGCTCTATGAGGCCGCGAACTCCCTCGATGCCGTGTTGCACATCCATCCCACCAGTCCCGTCGGCGTCGAGGCCATGACGGATTACTGGCTGATGCCGCTGGTGGGATTTCTGATGGATACCACGCTGGCCGCTGCGAAGCTTGTCTTCAGCGGGGTGCCGGAAAAATTCCCGCGCATTCGCTGGGTGCTCAGCCACCTGGGCGGCGCCATTCCCTATCTCGCCGAGCGCCTCGATCGCGGCTTCCACGCGTTCAAAGAGTGCCGCGTGAACATTCCGCGCCCGCCCAGCGAATTCTTGAAGAAATTTTATTTCGATACCGTGAACTTCGACCGCGATGCGCTGTTGCTGGCCATCAAATTTGCGGGTGCGGAGCACATCCTCGCCGGCAGCGACTACCCGCACCAGATCGGCAGCATTCCCGCGATGCTCGAATCCATCCGCAATTTGTCCATTTCCGAGGAAGACCGCGCCAAGATTCTCGGAGGCAACGCCGCACGGCTGCTGAAGCTTTCTTAGAGGCTTCAGCGCGGAGGGAGTGTCAGGCCGATGATTCCGATGTGCCGAGGTTTTGCCCGAGGAGCCGCCGCCGTAATCCTTCCATGAGCGGCTCGCTGTGTAATTTTCGATAGCTCGGCATTTTCTGAAGCACAAGCGAAAAGGTCCGTTCCTCGAAAGCCGCTTGCAACCGCTTTTGCACCCGCACACTATCGCCTAGTTCACTGTACCCCCAGGCCAGAAAGATCGGCGCAATATACTCATTCACTGAGCGCTTCTCGAGGTCGGCGAGCAACTGCCGGGCCTGGTCATGGCGGCCAGCAGCCGCCTGGCACCATGCCAAAAGTCCTTGATGAAATGGCGCCCCGGACAACTTCTCAACTGCCCGCCCAAAGCCTTCCAGCGCTTCCTCCCAATCCGACCGCGCGGCGAGAGCTAGGGCCAGCATCCAGATGGCTTGCAGCGATTCTGGCTCGAGTTCCAAGGCGCGACGCTCGTGTGCGATGGCCTCTTCCACGTGATCGGCAAACAAAACCATGAATCCGGTCATGGCTTGGGCGTAGGGAGATTGCGGGTCCAACTCGCTGATGCGACGCGCCTGGTTCACTGCCTCCTGAGTAGAGCCGAGGCTCTGCAAGGCCCACGAATACCAGCCCCGGCAGAATATGTTGGAAGGGTCGAGTTCGAGCGAGCGCTCGAAAGCTGCAATTGCTGCCGGCACATTCCAGTCGTAGACGAGCAGAAGGGCGGCCTCCACGGCCAATCCTGCGGCAGATTCTCCGTCGAGTTCGCGCGCCTTCTTGAGTTCCTCTCTGGCCCGCGCCTGGCATTCGGAAGGCGGGATCATCCCGTAAATCCCCATGATGACCAGGGTCTCCGCTAGCCCGACGCGTGCAAGAGCATAAGTCGGATCCTTTTGAATTGCCTGTTCGAACGTGCGCCGTGCGCCGCGGAGATCCAGCTTGCTGTAGCGGAAATGCCGGCCTTTTAAGAGCAGTTGATATGCTTCGAGATCGGCGCTGTGCCGGGCCGGAGTTGTCGCTGCGGCCGAACCCACCAGGCGAAGTTTCAGCGCCTCTACCACTTTCATCGCAATTTCGTCTTGAATTGCGAAAACGTCTTCTAACTTGCGGTCGAAACGCTCGGACCAAAGTTGATAGCCGTCCTTCGCGTTGACAAGCTGCGCAGTCACCCTGAGCTGTGAGCCCGCCGTCCGCACGCTGCCTTCAAGCAGGGTCGTGACGCCGAGCGTGGCCCCAATCTTCTCGATGTCTCGCGCCGAATCCTTGAAACGGAATGCAGAGGTTCTGGAGGCCACGCGCAGGCCTGGGAGCTTCGACAAGGAGTTGAGGATTTCTTCGGCGATGCCCTCGCAAAACCAATCCTGGTCCTTCGCGGGACTCAAATCCGCAAAGGGCAACACCGCGACGGACTTCTCCAATGTCGCGTCCGTGGAAGATTCACGAACCGCCGCAGCTTCGGATTCGGCAATCTGCAGCCCAGCCTTGCTGAGCCCTTTCAGGATGCTGGCCATCAATCCGCTCGCGTAGTGCCAGCACTCGATGAAGTGGCGCGCATGGATCTCGATATCTTTTTCCAGCTTGCGCAGTTCCTTCACTGCGGCGGCGGCTTCCGCCTTGCGGCCAAGAAGCCCGCACAAGCAGGCCACTACCAGCGGCTGCCAGAACATGCCCGGCATGTTCACCCGCGTGGCGTGCTCCATCGCCTTCTCGTAATCGCCTTTGTTGAAACTTTCCCAGATGAGACTGAAGTGGTACCAGCCGGCATGGTGTGGATTGATGTCCATCGCCCGCTGCGTAATTGTCGCGCCGCGCTCGAACTCTCCGATGTGTACGAGCATGAGTCCCATTTCAGCCAGCGTATCGGTGTTGCGCGGATTGAGCGCCATGGCTCGCTCGGCTGCGGTACGGAACGCCTGCGTGTCACGCCGGAAAAAATGGACTTGCGCGAGAGTCTGATGTCCCTGCTGGCAGGTTCGGTCGAGGTCCACGGAGCGCTGTGCCGCGGCGAGCGCGCGGTCCAGCGCATCCGGGCGCCGGTTAAACCCGAATCGGAATTCGTCGCTATACAATTGGGAGAGGCAGGCCCAGATGACCGCATGCCTGGGTTCGCGCTCCACAGCCCGCTCAAGGCCATCGCGGAGACTGGCGTGTTCTTCGGGCGTTAAGCGCATCCGGTAGCCGTAGTATCGCAACACCCAGTCCACGGCGGTCAGTTCGTCATCGGGTTTTGCTTCCACGCCGGCGGCCATCGAGCGCAAGAGCACTCCGTTGGTGTCTGCGACGGTCGCCACGATGCGGTCGGTGATGTCGTCTTGAATCTGAAAGGGACTGGCATCGCCGAGTTCGCGGTTGTAGGCCTCCGCCCAGAGCTGCGCGCCGGTGGAGGCATCTACCAAGTGCGCGCTGATGCGTACCGCGCTGCCACCTTTGCGAACGCTCCCTTCGATCGCGTAGCGCGCGCCAAGTTCGCGGCCGACGGAACGCATATCCACGGAGCGGCCTTTGTAAGCCGTTGCCGAGTGGTGCGAGATAACCTGAAGATAAGGGAAGCGCGACAGCCCGGCTGTCACGTCCTCGGTCAGGCCCTCCGCCAGCGCTTCCAGCTCCGCATCGCCGCTGGCGTTCTTGAAAGGAAGCACGGCAACCCAAAGTTCCTCGGCCTGTGCCGCGGGGCTGCGGCCTGAGCTGCGCGCATCGAACACGCCAGGCTCGGCCGCCTCCGCCACGGCGGAGCGCCCGGAGTCCGTGTCGCGTTTCAGGCGTTGCAAGTCGGCGCGGAGTTCCGAGGCGTGCTGGTAGCGCAGCTTGGGGTCCTTCTCCAGAGCCTTGCTGAGGATTTCTTCCAGTTTCTGCGGCAGGTCGGGATTCATTCGTGCCGGAGGGACGTGAGGCCTGCGCAGTATGGAATCAAAAATGGCTGCCGAAGTTTCTCCGCGAAAGGGCTGAATTCCCGTGGCCATTTCGTAGAGCACAACGCCAAATGAAAAAAGATCGGTGCGTGCATCGAGCGGTTTGCCCAGCGCCTGCTCCGGGGACATGTACGCCACCGTGCCAATGGCCGTGCCCGGACTGGTGAGGTGCTCCTCGCTCACGCCCATCGTCAGTTGCTCGGAAAAACCAGCCGTGGCGCCGGATGGGCCTTTCTGCGCGCTTTGCTTCGCCAACCCGAAGTCGAGGATTTTGGCCTGGCCGCGGTCCGTGAGAAATAAATTGGCGGGCTTGATGTCACGGTGGATGATGCCTTTGGAGTGCGCTGCGTCCAATGCGTCGGCGATGTGAATGGCGAAGTCGAGGATGTTCTCCAGCTCGATGCGGCCGGACTCGATGCGATGCTTGAGCGTGCTGCCCTCGAGAAACTCCATGGCGATGAAGGGCTGGCCGGCGTGCTCGCCGATTTCGTAGATGGTGCAGATGCCGGGATGATTCAGCGCCGACGCGGAACGCGCTTCCCGGCGAAAACGCTCCAGCGCCAGCGCATCCCGGGCCATTTCACTGGGCATGAATTTCAGCGCGACGTCGCGGCCCAGCGTGGTGTCTTCCGCTTTGTACACCACGCCCATCCCGCCACCGCCCAGCCTCGCGGTCACATGATAGTGCGAAATGGTCTGGCCAATCATGAAGTTGGGAACATGAGGCGCGATATGTTAGAGCCAGCGGGGGAGTGAGTCAACGTAGTGTTTCTGCAAGAAAAAACTCCCCGAGGGAGTTTTTGTTCTTCCCTTCCCTCGGGGAGTGGCCGCAGCCTGTTTCAGTACACTCGGCGTGGCTGCGGAAATGCGCGCGGCGCGCGCCTCGGCCAGCCCACGATCTGTTCGCCGCTCCAATCGGCTTCTTCGCGCGGCGGCTCGACGACGCGCGGGAAGATGGGGAGATACATCACCGCCAGGCGGAACGCGACGACGGCGGCGGTGAAGACGGCCACGCTCGCGGCCCATTCGGTGAACTTCGGCACGTAGTTCACGCCCGCTACGCCCAGCAGCCCCGTGATGGACACGTTGATGCGGTTAGCCATAAAGCCCATCACCACCAGTGCGCTGGTGAAGTAGAGTCCCTGCGCGCTGCCCTGTACGCGTTTCATGCTGTAGAGGATTACCGGCAGGAAGACCAGCAGGGCAATTTCCAGCCAGAAGTACCCAGTTTCCGCTTGCAGCTTCCACATCTGCGAGGGATCGCCGCGCGAGAACATATCCACGCCCCGGAACAGCGCGTAGAAGATCAGCATGAGCACCACCACGCGACTCACATCACGCAGGATGGAGAGATCGATGCGCACGCCCAGCCGCCGCACGCACAGGTGCATCACCATGATCACCAGCGCGAGTCCCGCGGCAATCGCGGAGATGAAGAACAGCGCGGGAAGCTGCGTGCTGTACCACAGCGGGTGCAGCTTGCCCTTGGTAATCAGGTAGAGGCCACCGAGGAACGACTGGTGTTCCGAGGACAGCAGCACGCCCGCCAGCACCAGCGAGATCAGGATGCGATGGTGCCACCCGTTGGCGCGATGCCAGTGCAGCCGCTCGAAAATCGCCGGCACGAATTCGAGCGTGAGCACAGTGGTGTACAGCATCACGCACCAGGCCACCTCAAACAGCACCGAGCGCGGGTTCCACATGAAGATGGGGTGCCAGATGCGCCACGGCAGCCCCAGCTCGAACATCATGCCGGCCACCACCGTGAGGTAGCCGAGGAACGAAATCAGAATCGACGCGCGCAGCACCGGCCGGAAACGCTCCACTCCGAGGACGTATACTGCGGCAGCGATGGCGAAGCCTCCAGCCGAAAGTCCCACGCCGCAGAGCGTGTTCAAGCCCACCCAGAGTCCCCACGGGACGGGGTTGGACAAGTTGGTGCTGGCCTGCAAGCCCTCGAAGAAGCGCACCCAGGTTGCGTACAGTCCGGCGGCGAAAATGCCCGCCACGATCACTCGCCAGAACAACGATTCAGAGATAGTTGGGGCTTTCATGGTCAGCTCCTTTCTTCTTCGGCTTCCGCAAGCAAGACCTCGCTGCGGCGCTGTGTGATCCAGTAAAGGGACATCAGCAGGGCGCCGCCAACCACCACCATGATGGGCAGTTCGCTCAGCGGCCCCGCGGTCAGCGTGGGCATGGGCTGCTGGATGGGCGGCGTGACGAAGCCCAGCTTCTCGAAGGGCACGTCGCTCACAAACAGCACCGACGTGCCGCCCACTTCTTCCGCGCCATAAATGCGCGGCACGTAGGCTTTGTTTTCGCGGATGCGCTTCTGCGCTTCCTCCAGCATTTCTTTGCGCGTGCCGAATTGCGCCGCGCCCACTGGGCAGATTCCCACGCAGGCCGGCTGCTCGCCTTTGGCCACGCGCGCCGCGCACATGTCGCACTTCATCACGAAGGGCGCCACCTTGCTCCACTGGTACGCGGGCACCTGGAACGGGCAGGCCAGCATGCAGTAGCGGCAGCCGATGCAGCGGCCTGCTTCGTACACCACGGGCCCGGCTGCGGACTTCTTCAGCGCGCCCACCGGGCACACCGAAACGCACGTGGGGTCCTGGCAGTGCATGCACATCCGCCGGACGAATTTGCCCTCGTGTTCCTGCACCACGGTGAAGGCCGTGGCGGAGAGTTTTGGCTCCGGGTCGGTGGGGAAGCCGTGGATCTCTTTGCACATGGCTTCGCAGGCGTGACATCCGATGCAGCGGGTGATGTCGATCAGGATCGATTTCGAGTTGGCGTTGGTTTCCATGGTCATGTCTCCTCGATGTCCGCCTGCGGCGCACTAGCTGAGGAAGAATTCGTTGATCATCTGACGCTGCAGCTTATCGTCCACGCGCGTCAGCAGCCCGTGAACGGGGAGCCCGCCGTCTTGCGCCAGTGCCGGCGCAAAGCCGGCGGCCATTGCGTTGACCCGCTCGATGCAGTCGCGGAACCACGTGCGCACCAGTCCGCCCTTGAGCAGGTTTTTCATGTTGAGCACCAGGTCCGGGGACTGCACTTTGTACAGCCATCCTTCGCCGTAGGGTTCGCGGGTGGCCAGGCCGGGCTCTTCGCGGAGCCGGGCATTGACCACGGTGATGATTCCTTCCACCGGCGCGACCAATTCAATGGTGGTGTCCCCAGCGGCGACTTTGCAGACGCGCTGTCCCTGCCGCACCCAGCGGTGCAGCCCGGGCAACTCCACGCTGTCAATCGAGCCGATCAAGTTGGTGGCGAAGCTATCCAGGCCCACGCGGGCGTGCTGAGCATTTTCGATCGCGGCCCACGTGTGGCCCGGGTGAAAACCGTAGTCCATTGGGATTTCCGGCCCTCCTAGACTCATCACTTGAAGTCTCGGCGCTTTGGCGGTCTGCGAAACTTCCCCGGCGACCGCGGGCAGCCGGCGCGTGCTGCGCAAATAGCTGACAAGGACAAACAGCAGAAACGTGACGAGAGCAAATAAGATGGACATAAGAATCCTCCCTCCTTCACCGGCGGCGGGCTTGCTGCTCGGCGAGGCCGGTGCAGTCCATGTCGCGGCAGTTGCTTCGCGACTCGCCCGTTAGAAGTGCACTTGGAGGGCAAAACGCGCGAGGAATGCCCGCATTGAGAGGAAAGGACTTTCGCCGTTCAGAAGGATGATGCGAGGGCGCATCACTGCGATTTGCTTATGGTACGAGCATTTTGCAGTACTGCGTTTTGCTACTCCCGAGGGGGTTCGTGGTTTTTCTTGAGGCGGCGCAGCAGCGATGTGGGATGGATGCCGAGGACACGCGCCGCGCGGGCTTTGTTGTTGCCCTCCGCCGCCAGCACCTCATCAATGTAGCGGTCTTCCAGTTCGCGCAATGTAAGAAATGCGCGCTCATCGGAGGCGTGTTCGGGCGTAGGACGGGGCATGGCCGGCAGGGACCCCGCGCCGAAATTGCGGATTTCCGCCGGGAGGTGCTCCAGTTCAATCTCGCCGTCCGGGGAAAGGATCATCGTCCTCTCGATGACATTCTTCAGTTCCCGGATGTTGCCCGGCCAGGGACATCGGGTCAGCAGGTCGGCCGCGGCGCGGGAGAAGCCGGTGAACGTGCGCTTGAGTTCCTCATTGAAGTGTTGCAGGAAATCGAGCGCCAGCGGCAGGATATCCTCGCGGCGTTCGCGCAGCGGCGGGATCACGATGGGCACAACGTTCAGCCGGTAGAAAAGGTCTTCGCGGAATTCCCCATTGGCCACGGCGCCCTTCAGGTCGCGGTTGGTCGCGGCAATCAGGCGCACATCCACGCGGATGGGGCGCGTGCCTCCCAGCCGGTAGAATGAGCCTTCCTCCAGCACGCGCAGGAGCTTGGCCTGCATGCTCAACGACATGTTGCCAATCTCGTCCAGAAACAGCGTGCCGCCGCTCGCGCGCTCCAGCAGGCCCTCCTTGCGGCGCCGCGCATCGGTGAACGCGCCGGGCTCGAATCCAAACAGTTCGCTCTCCAGCAGCGTGTCCGGCAGGGCGGCGCAATTCAGCTCCAGCAGCGGCATTTGCGCGCGCGGGCTGTGATAGTGAATCGTCTTGGCCAGCATTTCCTTGCCGGTGCCGCTCTCGCCCTGCACGAGGACGGTGGTGCGGTCCGCTTCGGCAGCCTTGCGCGCAACCTCCAGCACTTCGCGCATGGCGGGGCTTTCCGTGCGGATGCGGCCGAAATTGTAGAGTCCCTGCGCCGACGCAATGGTCTCTGTGACGCGCACGCGCAGCGCCAGGAGTTCCGCCGCGCGCTTCATGGTGCTGACCATGTCCGCCAGGTGAAAAGGTTTCACCAGGTAATCGTAGGCGCCGAGTTTCATGGATTCCACCGCGCGCTCCACCACATGGTAGGCGCTCATCATCAGCACGATGGTGGCCGGCGACTGCCGCTTGATTTCGCGCAGCACTTCGATCCCGTCCATGCCCGGCAGGACGATATCCACCAGCACGAGTTCCGGCTTTTCTTCGCGGAACACTTCCAGCGCTTTTTCGCCGTCAATGGCCACGAAGACGTCGAAGCCCTCCTCGCTGAGCGCGCGGTTGATGGTCCGCAGCGTCAGGGATTCGTCATCCACAACCAAAACCGAATACGCCATATCTCCCTACCCGATTACTTCCATCTGCCGCTGCTCCTCGCGGACTTCCTGGTACAGCGGCATAGTGACCCGCACGGTGGTACCTTGTCCCGGAATGCTCTCCACATCAATTTCGCCGCCGTGATTGCGGATGTAGGCCTGCGTGATGCTGAGGCCCAGGCCGGTGCCTTTGCCGCGCTTGGTGGTGAAGAACGGCTCGAAGATGTGCGGCAACACATCCGCCGGGATGCCCGTGCCGGTGTCCTCCACGCGAATCTCCACTTTTTCTGCCGGCAGTTGTTTTGCGGCAATGGTGATGCGCCCGCCTTGCGGCATGGCCTGCGCCGCGTTCAGCAGCAGATTCATGAGCACCTGGGAAAGCTGGTTGGGGTCCACGTGGATGCTGGGCAGGCCGGGCGGCAAATGGTTTTCGAGCGCGATGTTGCGGAACATGGGCTGGTGCGCCAGAAAGGCCAATGCGTCTTCCACCAGTTGCAGGAGACTCACCTGCGACAGCATCAACGGGCCGGGACGAGCGTAGTTGATCAAGCCGCGCAGCGTGGCGGCAATGCGCTTGGAACCTTCGATGCACTGTTCGATCTCTTCCCGGTGCTGCCCATCGCGGGGCGCCTTCAATTCCAGTTCCAGGTGAGAAAGGATGCCGAGCAGAGGATTGTTGATTTCGTGCGCTGCTCCTAGGGCCAGTTGGGCCAGCGCCGCGTATTTTTCGTACTCCGCGAGCACGGACTGTAGCTGGGTCTTCTGCTGTGCCAGCTCGCGTTCCTGCTCGAACCGCCGGGCGAGTTCCTGGTTGGCGAGGTCGCGCTCCTGTTCGCGCTGCCGGGCCAGTTGCAGCGCCTGGTAGAGTTCGGTCATCAGCCTCTGGATGTAGTCGAGCGCATAGCGCCAGGCAAACACCGCCAGCGCCACGCCCAGCAGCAGGAACGGCAACACGTAGAGCATCACCTCGAAGCGCAGCTTGCGCACGGGCGCCTGCATCTCGGCGCGGTCCACTTGCGTAACTAGGAAATAGTCTTTGCTGCGCAGGCGTTCATAGGCCGCCAGCACTTCCCTGCCCTCGAAGGAGCGGTACTCCGCTGTGCCCCGTTCACCCAGGAATGGATTCGCTTGACCGGCCTGAAATGCGGGCGCTTTCGCGGGGAGATGGCCGCCGCGCCGCGTGGGAGTCACGAACTCTCCTCCTGCGTTCAGCAGGAGCGTGTTTTCGGTCGCGCCAGTGCCGATGTCCAGGAAGCGGGTAGCCAACCGCTCCCGATTTAGCTGCACGAGCAGTACGTGGCCGCTGGGGTTGGCGAGCTTTGTAGCGACAAACATTTCGTCGTGGTTGGTCAGCGGAGAGAAAAAGACATCGGTGACCAGGGTTTCACCCGCCAGGACGCGCGGCAGGCACTGGCAGGGTCCCACGTTGCCGCGCAGCGGCTGCGATGCGCGCACCACTTCGCCGGAAGCATTCGCTACCACGATGATTCCGTACCACGGATGCCCTTCCGCAAAGCGCTCCAGCAGGTGCGCGGCCCTCGCCGAAGTGAGCGCATCCTTTTCCAGGCTCCGCGCCAGCCACTGCACCTCACCCATGCGCACGTGGAACACGTCGTCCAGCAGGCGCGCGTTCATGGCCGCACCGGCGCGCAAGCGCTCGTACAACTGCTGCCGTACATAGCGCTCGCTGGCGAATTGCAGGAGCAGTGTGAACAGCAGAAAGGGAATCAGAAAGATGACCACGCCGCCGACTGCGGTTCGCTGCCGGAGCCGCGCGTAGAAGCGTTCGTCACACTGCAAGGGCTGTTCGGTCATGTTCGTGCTGCATCAGCCGTCGAACCGCGCCGGAGCGCGACGGGCCTGCATCACTCCGCATGCTCATCACACTGCAATTCGTACCTCCGGAGAGGCAGGGAGCAGGATGCAGCGGTAGTCCTTGCAGGGGAGCAGGAAGAGCAGGTGGTCCGGTACATAGACGGCTTCTTTCGGCGGGCGCTATCGGGGCACGGCAGAAGGGCGGTTTCGCCACTTTAAGTATACCTCCGATGGAGGGCTGGGAGGAACCCCAATCCCCGCGAGGCGAGGCAGTTTTACCGAAGCCGCGCCCTCGTTGACTTGCGTTGGCGGGCAGCGTAGCATTCCATGCATCCTCGGGTGCAAATTAGGAATCGTAGACAAGCTCCCGGCCAAAGTTGAGGGGGATTGGATGGCGGACACCATCTACGAGACGATCGGCGGAAGGCTCCGCATCCAAGCCGCGGTGAAGCTTTTCTATGAAAAGGTCTTCGCCGACCCGAGCGTCGGCCATTTCTTCCAGGGCGTGGACCGGAATGGCCTGCACGCGCGCCAGAGCATGTTTGTCAGCATGTTGCTCGGCGGCAAGATCGTGTACACCGGCAAGGACATCCGCGAAGCCCACGCCAGCTCCCGCATGCAGGGGATGACCGACGTTCACTTTGACACTATGCTCAAACATTTTCGCGCCGCGCTGGAAGAAATCCAGGTCCAACCGGACCGCGTGGTGAAAATCATGGCCCTGCTCGAAGGCACTCGCGACGCAGTTCTGGGCCGCGCATCAAAAGCAGATGATTGAAGCGGTGGTGCATCCGGCTGGCTGACGCGCGTAGTGCGGCAACTAAGTGCCGGGCAGAAAAGCACCCCGCCGTTCTGCAATGGAGTGTTCGTTTTCTGGTATTCTCCTTTCCGTGCGGCTCGTGAGACCCATCCTTATCGTTAGATCGCTGTGCGCAGCGGCAATGGTGTTGCTGGCGCAGCAGACGACCCCGCCGACAACACCCGTTCCGCAAACTGCGGCGCCGCCTGCGGCGCAGGCTCCCGCGCCGCGGCAGGCGCTGAGCGTCGTCGTGCTTGACCCCGGCCACGGCGGGACCGACAGCGGGGCGCGTGGGGGAAGCGGCATCGTGGAAAAAGAGGTCACGATGTCGCTGGCGCGGGCGGTGCAGGCCCAGCTCGAGCAGCAAGGTTTCCGCGTCGTGCTCACGCGGCAGCCCGACGAAGGTCCGACGATGGACGAGCGCGCGGCGACGGCCAACGCGCAGCGTGGCGCGGTATTCATCAGCTTGCACGTTTCGTCTATCGGCGCCGTGGGGACGGCCATGGCGTTCTATATGCCCGCCGCGCCTGGCAGCGAAGCAAAGCCCGTCCCCGAAGCGTCGGGACGGCCGCTGGTGCACTGGCAGGAAGCACAGCAGGCGTACGCGGCGCAAAGCCGCAAGCTGGCGGAACTCATCCAGATCCAACTCGGCCAAAAGCTGCGCGGCTCGGCGGAAGTGCCGCAAGCCGTGGCCGTGCGCCAGTTGCGCTCGGTAACCTCGCCGGCGGTGGCCGTGGAACTCTCCAGCGTGGCCGTGGCAGAGCGCAAGCCGCTCGACCAGGCGGCGCCGGCGCTGGCGGAAGCTGTGGCACGCGCCGTGGCGGCATTTAAGGCGGCTTACGAAGCAGGAGCAATTTGATGTCGCGCGCCGTGAAGATTTTTGTGGCGGTGTTGCTGCTGGGTGTGGCCCTCGGCGGGATTTATTTTCGCGGGCTGCTTGATCGCGTGCTGCGTCTGGCGCAGCCAGCGCGGACCGAAGAGCAGTCGCGGCGCGAAGTGCTGCAGCCGCCCATTGCCACGCCCAGCGACAAAACCGTAAAGGCGAAAATTTTCTGGGCGTCGGTGGAGACGCCCGGTGCGCTCCAGCCCGTGGAAGTGGAGCTGGCGCTTTCCGCGGAAACGG
>Ga0315281_10009198_pt1 | contig 13712 bp, 12 predicted proteins | sample YL17G07_0_MG_FD_204540 | JGI IMG/M metagenome (GOLD analysis project Ga0315281, IMG submission 204540) | Sediment microbial communities from Yellowstone Lake, YNP, Wyoming, USA - YL17G07_0 | ecosystem: Environmental > Aquatic > Freshwater > Lake > Sediment | place: USA: Wyoming | collected...
TGACGCCCGAGCAGCAGGACCGAGCCTTGAGAGAGGAGCAGCTTGAGGCCGCCCGCCGCCTCGCCGCCGCGTTCCCCGGAGACTCCAACGCCTCGTTCCTCCTGGGAATGGCCTATCTCGAACAAGGTGATGCGGTCGAAGCCTCGACCTATCTATCGAAATCCCTGGAGCTGCAGCCGAACCGTGCGGATGCCTACGACCATCTCGGGCAAATTGCGACCCTCAAGGGCGAGAATGAACGGGCGATCGACATGTTCCGCAAGGCCCTGGAGATGAACCCCCAAATGCCTGCCGTCCACTTTCGCCTCGCCAAGGCACTGGTGTTCATGGGAAGACTCCCGGAGGCGATTGCCGAGCTCCAGAGAGACATGGAGATCCCGCCGCAGAACGGCGAGAGTCACGCGTTGCTGGGCGAGGTGTACGCTCAACTCCAGGACTATGCCGGCGCCAAGGCCAGCTATGAGAAGGCGATTCAGATTCAGCCCAAGCTTTCGAAGCCGTACTACGGCCTGAGCGTCGCCTGTGCCAAGCTCGGACTGCAGGAAGAGAGCAAGCAGTATCAGGAGAAGTTCAAAGAGATCGAGGCGCAGGACCGCCAGGCGGGCCGGCACTGGAGGCAGGTCTTCGACCCCCTCGCCGTGACCCGCCAGAGTGTCTCGCATACCCATACGGACATCGGCCGAGTGTACCAGTCGCACGGGCGCGTCGACGTTGCGGAGCCGCTCTGGCAGAAAGCGGCTATTCTCGATCCGAACAATGTGGAATGTCGTTTCCATCTGGCCGTGCTGTATGAACAGACGCAGAGACCCCTCGATGCTCTGAAGCTGTATGAGCAGATCACTCGCGCCGAGGCGAAGAACGGTGCGGCTTATTTTCTCATGGGCAGCCTCTACCTGCGGCTGAACCGGCCGGACGAAGCCGAGAAGACCTTCAGAAAAGTGGTCGAAGTGAGCCCGGATCGGCCGGAGGGGTACCGCGCCCTCGCCCAGCTCTATCTGCAGACCAATCGCAATTGGGCCGAGGCCGGGAAGCTGGCAGCCCAAGCCGTCGAGGTCGAGCCCAGTGCGGCCCATTACTTCCTGCTGGCGACCGCGTGCGAGAAGAACAAGGACCGTGCCGGAATGCTGTCGGCCCTGAAACGAGCGATTGAGCTCGACCCCGACAATGCGGAGTATCGTCGTACCTATGAAAAACTCGCAGGGACAAGATAACGCCGGAATTGTGCGATGGGCAGCGGCGGCGGCCCTCGTGTGCCTTTGTATGCCGCGTGCCACCCCTGCTGCGATTCTGCTGCGTGATGTAACGAAGCAGACGGGCATCACGTTTGTGCACACCGACGGCAGCTCCGGGCGGCGGTACATCGTCGAGACCGTCTCGGCGGGCCTGGCCCTGTTTGACTACGACAACGACGGAGACATCGACATCTACTTTCTCAACGGCGCGCCCCTTCCGGGGACCAAGGTGGACAAGCCGCCCAGGAACGCCCTGTACCGCAACGACGGCGGGTGGAAATTCACCGACGTGACGGAGCAAGCGGGGGTCGGCGATACCGGCTACGGTCTGGGCGTCGCGGCGGGTGATTACGACAACGATGGGTACCAGGACCTCTACCTGAACAACTTCGGCCCCAATGTCCTGTACCACAACAACGGCGACGGGACGTTTACGGACGTCACGAAGCAAGCGGGCGTGGCCATCGGAAACCACGTCGGGGCGGGCGCCTGCTTCCTCGACATCGACAAGGATGGCGATCTCGACCTCTTTGTCGCCCATTATGTCGACTTTACCTTCGAGACCCACCAGAACTGCCGGTTCAACGGCTACCCCGCCTATGTCGGCCCCCTGAACTATCCCACGACCTCGAACACGCTCCTTCGTAACAATGGCGACGGCACCTTCACGGACATCAGCGTCGAGTCCGGGATCGCGGCCTGTAAGGGAGCCGGGATGGGCATGGTCTGCGCCGATTATGACAACGACGCGGACACCGACATCATCGTCGGCAACGATGAGGCCGGGAACTTCGTATTTCGTAATGACGGCACCGGCAAATTCGAGGAGGTGGGACTGCTCAGCGGCCTGGCGTACGATGGCAGCGGCATGCCCCAGGGCACGATGGGCGTGGATTGCGGCGATTACAACAACGACGGGCGGCTCGATTTTCAGATGACCTCCTACGAGCGCGAGCTGGCCACCCTGTACCGCAACCTGGGCGGCGGCTCCTTTCAGGATGTGACCAAGACCACCGGCGCCGGCGAGGGCACCCTGCCGTACGTCACCTGGGGCAACGGCCTGATCGACCTCGATAACGACGGCGACCGCGACCTCTTCATCGCCTGCGGGCACCTGCATGATAACGTGGAGCTTTTCGATAACGTCACGTCCTACGAGTGCAAAAACATCGTGCTCGAGAACCTGGGCCAGGAGAAGTTCGCCAATGTCTCGGAAAAGTGCGGCGACGGCTTACAGGTCAAGCTGAGCAGCCGGGGTGCGGCTTTCGACGATCTGGACAACGACGGCGATATCGACGTGGTCATCCTCAACTCGCGCCGGGAGCCTACCACTCTCCGCAACGACCTGCCGCAACCCAACCACTGGATTCAAATCCGTCTGCGCGGGGTCAAGTGCAACCGGGATGGCGTGGGGTCACACGTGAAAGTGGTTGCTGGTGACCTCGCTCAGCTCGCGGAGGTCCACAGCGGACGCGGCTACCAGAGCCATTTCGGCACGCGCCTCCATTTCGGCCTCGGGACGCGCGACCACGTCGACCGGATCGAGGTCCGCTGGCTCGGGGGCAGCGTCGATGTCATCGAGAACATCCCCGCCGACCGCTTCGTGACCATAACCGAGGGGCAATCCCAGCCAGTCATCACGCCGGCCGCGAAGCCATGAAGTCAACGAGGTACGCCATCCCGCGCACGCCGGGACAGTCCGGCGGGATCGGCTTCGGTGCGTCCTCCATATCCTTAGCCATTTTACGTTTTTCTCTGGCTTTTCACGCCGCCGGTTTCTGAGACAACCACAGATTGTGGGCACAATAGCCCCGCCACGGATGTTCGAGCGATGAAGGTGTAGGGATGCGCCGACACGGGTCCCGGGGACGATGGTCCGCCAAGCTCCACCAACTCCTGTACAGCGAGCTGGCGCATAAGGTGTTCTGGATAGGCATCATCTTTAAGGCCGTGGATGGCATCCTGGAGACAGTGGGCGCCTTCGTTCTGGTCGCGGTCAGCAGACGCTCCATCATAGATTTTGTGTACAACTTCTTCCAGCACGAGCTGGCCCAGGACCCTACCGATTGGCTCGCCCGACATCTCCTGAGCCTGGTATACAACTTCTCCGCCAGCGAGAAAGCATTTGCCATCGCCTACCTTCTAACCCACGGGCTGGTCAAACTGGTCCTCGTAGCGTCGATCTGGTACAGTAAGCTTTGGGCCTATCCCTTGGCCGGCATCGCCTTTTCCGCGTTCGTGGTCTATCAAATGATCCGTTTTGCCTACACCCATTCGATTCTCATGCTGGTGCTGACGGCCATCGATCTCGTTATCATTGCCCTGTTGTGGCCCGAGCACAAACGGCTGAAGGTGGAAATCGAACAGCAGAACGAAGACACCGAGCGTTGAGCGGGTCATGGATTATGGGTGGGCAGCAGGATAGATGATGGGCTCGAGCTGCAGGGTAGCGTGCTCGATGTGGAAACGCTCGCGCAGCATGTTTTGCAGCTCTCGGAGGCACTGCTGCCAGCAAGGGAGGGTGTTGCACTCCGGCTTGAGCCAGATATTCGCGGTCAGGACGGGGAACCCGGACGTCATTAACCAGATGTGCAGGTCGTGCACGGCGGCGACATACTCGTGCGTTTCGAGAGCGGCCATGACCTCATGGTAATCCAGGCCGGGCGGCGTGGCATGGATCAGGATAGCGAGAGTCCGGCGCAGCAGGCCGATACCGCTCCAGAGAATCAGCAGGCCGATGGCAATACTTACGAGCGGATCAACCGGCATCCAGCCGGTCAGGAGGATTACGAGGCCGGCAACGACGGCCCCCACCGAGCCGAGGGCATCGGCCAGCATGTGCAGGAACGCCCCCTCGATGTTGAGATTCTCCCGGCGGTTGGCGTGCAACACCCAGGCACCCGCCAGGTTCGCCAACAGCCCCGCCAGAGCCACGCCGAGCATGCCCGCCCCGTGCACTTGGGCGGGGTGCACGAACCGTCCGGCCGCTCCCCAAAAGACCAGACCCACGACCAGAATCAGGGTGGCCCCATTGATAAACGCCCCGATAACCTCCGCGCGGAGAAAGCCGAAGGTCCGCTCCGGTGTCGCCGGCCGCGTGGTCAAGTGCCCGATAAAGATCGCCAACGCCAGCGCCAGCACGTCCGTCAACATGTGGCCCGCGTCCGCCAGAAGAGCCAGACTGTGGGTGACCAGGCCGCCAATAATTTCGATGACCAGAAAGATCAGGATGATCGCCATGGCCTGCCAGAGCCGTTTGCGGGAGACCTCCCGCAGGTCCGCGCCATGCTCGTGACGCCTATGCGTCTCTCGGTCCTTGTGTCGGCCGGCATTGTCAGGCATCAGCTATTCCCCCGTATCTGTCACCTTCCGACCCAGTATAGGGTCTTTCGGGCAGCCGGTCAACGGACCGCCGCCCGGCGGGACGCCGGCACGTGTTTACGGACTCTCAGGTACTGAATGTGCCTATCCGGGTGGCAGCGGCAAGCGCCAGCTTGCCGATGGTTTCTCTGCAGCGAAAGAGCCATCGCCAAGGCCTTGACGATGCCACCCGTTGTCTCTGTCCTGTGATGCGCCCTGGCGGCAAGGGAAACTCAAGCACTTGGGACGTTCTCAACCCGTTTGGCCGTGCTTGCCTCGATCTGCTTCCACGCTCAGGAAGACACGCTCACAGCAGGGCTTGAGCTGGCACTCGCAGGCCAATCATCCATCATCAATAATCCTTAATCAATAAGCCTGGTTTTTGCTTGTCGGGCAGGCCGGAATGCGGTCTAATTGTGGCCCTGGAGCTATGAGAAAGACAAAACGGGTACTGATTCGAGGTGAGTTGACATGGCAGATCTGAAGGCATTGGCTGAGGCGGTCATCCGGGGGGATCAGGCGACGGCGGTGAACGTCACGAAGGCGGCGTTACAGGAGAAGGTGGCCCCCAAGAAAATTCTCGACGAGGGCCTGATCGCCGGCATGGACGTGGTGGGCGCCCGCTTCAAGAACAACGAGATCTACATTCCGGAGGTCCTGATTGCAGCGCGGGCGATGAAGATGGCGATGGACGTGCTCGAGCCGGAGCTGGTCAAGGCCGGCGTCAAGCCCATCGGCAAGTTCCTGGTCGGCACGGTACAGGGCGACCTGCACGACATCGGCAAAAACCTGGTCGCCATGATGCTTAAGGGCGCCGGGTTCGAGGTGATCGATCTCGGCGTGGATGTCTCGCCGGACAAGTTCGCGACGGAAGCCAAGACCCGGGGCGTCAACCTGATCGGCATGAGTGCCCTGCTGACCACGACGATGCCCGGCATGGAAAAGACGATCAAGGCGTTGAAGCAAGCCGGCGTCACGGCCAAAGTCATGGTCGGCGGCGCCCCGGTCACGCAGACCTTCGCCGACAAAATCGGCGCCAACGGCTACGCCCCCGACGCCGCCTCCGCCGTCGATACCGCCAAGAAACTCGTCGCCTAAGACGGGCAAGTGGGAAGTGTCAAGTGTGAAGTTTGAAGTGTGAAGTAGAGCTTAAAACTTGAAACTTCAAACTTAAAACTCTTTCTTACTTATTCCGACATTCCCAGGACAGCGCCCCCCGCGCTGTCCTTTTCTTTTCCACGGTGAACCGCCGCTGCCTCCGAGTCTCGTCCGGCTCTTAGGTTTGGTGCAGGGCCACTTCACGCCGACAATTAGCCAAATGCTGGAAGTCTGTAGCTCGGCACAACCAACGCCCCTTCATGCCTGATGGGAGACTGCCTTTCAAGGTTTGGTCCCGTCCTTTCCATCCCGGGTCTTCGCCTGCGATCGCTCGTGCCACCCTTTGCCCCAGACGAAATCGAAGTATACCTTCTTCTCTCCCTCAATGGTGTACGCTCTCAAGTCCTCGGTTTCACATCGCCCCAGCCGCCTCCACTGGCCATCAGCATCCCGATGTGCCAACTCCACCCATTTTCCCTCTATGAAGATCGATTCGGAAACGACGTTCGATTCTCTATCGTACACACTCTTAGTATCAAACTGACCGTCAAAATCGATGTCGTAGTAGACCTCACCGACTACACGGTAGGAGACTAATTTATCCTTGTCGTATACGCCAACAACAGATGGAGTGTACATGACCTTGTGCCAGACACCGGGTTCATCAGAGGCATCCATGGTGAAAACAGGCATCCGAAGTCCATCATGTACTTCATTGCCGTGCAGCACGAACTCGGATATCCCGGAGGCTATCAGGCGAGCCAGGGCTACCGTGCCATGTGCACCATTCGTGAGGGCGAATCGGTCCACTTGGTTCGAGTCGTTTCTGTAGAAATGAATGATGGGGATGTCCCCCTTGAGTATGATCATTGACTCTTTAGCTTCGTTTCCGTCGAGCGCCGTAGTGACGATCCGCAAGTCGCCAAACCTACCTGTCTGCACGAGCTCTTTGTATGCTCTGCTGCGACTCTCGACAGAGCCCAGCGTCAGGCTCAATACGACCCCAGCGGCAAGACCAGTCACTGCAAAGCCTACGTTCTTACGAGACAGGCGTCTCAACATAGTAGTTCACTCTCAAGTCAAAATAACACATGCGTTCCCATTTGGTCCACGCCCGGGCGAGTCTTCTACCTGATCGAGCATTCGAGTTCTGTAGGGTGGGCTGTGCCCACCGACTTCGGTGGGTGTAGACAGTGCCCGGAAAGCAGTCCGCCGCGATGACACCGGACCATCACAGTCGCAGAGCCGCTCTTCCTGATCGTATCCCTCCGTCACTCATCGCGTCAAGCTCGAATGCGACCACCCGTACGGACAGCGGACAAGCTCACACCCAATGGAATCGAACCTCCCTCCCCTTGGAATGGACATCTGTAGTTCGGCACAGCCAACGCCCCTCCATGCCTGACAATAGTCAATGGTGGGCACAGCCCACCCTACAAGAATCCGTGTGAATCTCGTGTAAATCCGCATGTGACAATAGTTTATCGACGTTCAGCAATGCCACAATAAAAGTGTTTCCGGCACCGAATTTCACTTGACGGCCAACACGGGCACGCGTATGATAAGCACACAACTGAATAGCGAATCATCAATTGGAGATCATAAACCACAAATCCGGAGGGTCTGGTCATGCCCAGTGAAGCACAAATCCTCGCCCGGGCGGTAGTCGCTTTGATCCATTATTCCAACATTCCATCATTCCATTATTCCGCCGTCGGAGTACTCCACCATTCCATTCGCGACCCTCACACGGGTGGGGATGGACCGGGGCAAGCGGTCGATCATGCAAAACAAAGCCAATTCCCGGATCGCCAAAATGAAGGCTAACTGCTGGTCAGAAAAGAGGTTAGGAGAAAAACATGCGGATTGTGCCTCTGCGAAAACAAAGCCAATTATCCTCGCGGGCTTGTCGTGCGCCCGTAAGGGCATCGGAAGGGAGTGTCAAGTGTGAAATCTCAAGTGTCAAGTCGGAAAGATCAAGCGTCGAGTCTTCTGACTTCAAACTTCAAACTTCGCACTTCACACTTCCCCAGAAACGCCTCAGGGCGTCACTACGAGCGGGACCCGATTCTGCAGAACAAAGCCAATTTGCGGGGGCAGGAAATGGCAGTAAATGCCTTGCCGGAAAAAGGTTATGTTAGCTGTTCCCAAAACAGGCCACGGAAAAACAAAGCCAATTTCCAGGGCTCGGATGCCTTCCTTGCAGGTCGCGCGTCCTCGCACGACAATCTCCGGCGAGCGGGGACGGGGACCCCAAACGCGAAGAGTCGCGTTTGGGAACCCACGCTCGCCCTGCAAGGCACGAGAGGACATGGTGGCACAGGCAAGACCGAATGTGACTTCTCCTTGGGCGTCCCGGGCGATAAAATGGACACCTGGTGATATGAGAAAGATCAAGAGTCCCAATCTGGCGCAGTTGCTGATGCAACTTCGGTTCACGCCGGAGGCGAAACGCCGGGCGCAGCTCGAAGCGGCCGCCAGGCTCTATGCCCTCGTCGAGGAAGGAAAGCAGTACCCCTACGACTTCGTATTCTTCCACATCACCGGCTTTCAGCCGCGGAGGGGGCTCGAACAGGAATTGATTGATGGCCGCGACCTGCTCGACGATCTCCAGATCTTCATCTCGAAACTCAGCGGCAGGCTCGCCACCCCCGTCGTCCAGGAGAACGAAACCGTCTACACCGGGGAGGACCTGGCGGCAAGATTCAAGGTCTCTACGAAGACCATCGACCGATGGCGAAAGCGAGGCCTTCTGGCGCGGAAATTCGTCTTCCCCGATGGCGGACACCGGCTCGGCTTTCTGGAGTCCACCGTCGAGAAGTTCGCCCGCGAGAACCCGAAGCTCGTCAGCGCCGCCGGCACCTTTCGCAGACTGTCGGAGAGTCAACACCAGCAGGTGATCCGACAGGCCCGCGGCCTGGCATCGAAAACGTCGCTGTCCCGCCACCGCATTACGAGGCAGGTGGCCCAGAAGCTGGGCGTCGCCCCGGAAACGGTGCGGACTATCCTGCTGCAGCATGAGAAGAAATATCCGGACAAGCCGGTCTTTCGCCGGCCGTTGGGACGCATCCGGCCGGCGGAGGCGGCGGAGCTCTACCGGCTCTATAAGCAAGGGGTCGGCATCCACCAGATCATGAAGCGATTCGACCGCAGCCGGGCCACGGTCCACCGCGTCGTGAACCAGCGCCGGGCGATGGCGCTGCTGGCGAGGAAGATTGAGCATGTCCCGAGCGACGAGTTCCTGCAGGAAGGCAGCCGGGAGCAAATCCTCGGCGTGCCGCTGAGCCTGGACCGGCCGGAGCCGGAAAAGAGACTCGAACCGTTCGAGCTGGTCGGCCAGAATCTCCTGCCGGAATACCTGCAAGTCCTGAAGATCACGCCCGTGCTGAACCGGGAACAGGAGCTCGAGCTGTTCCGCCGTTACAACTACCTGAAGTATCTCGCTTCCCGGGAGCGTCACCGGCTCAAGTTGTCGAAGGTCGATGCCGCTCTGCTCGCGCAGCTCGAAGGCTATCTCGACGAGGCCGAGGAGATCCGCAAGATGCTGGTCGAAGCCAACCTGCGCCTGGTGGTCAGCATCGCCGGCAAGCACACCAGCGACGACGCGAGCTTCCTGGAGCTGGTCAGCAAGGGCAACTTCGCCCTCATCCAGGCGGTCGAGGAGTTCGACTACGCCAAGGGCTTTCGCTTCAGCCGGCGGGCGTCCCTGAACATCGCCAAGGAGTACGCCAAGGTCTCCGGCCGGAGCACAGAGCTGACGCCCCGCCGGGCCGCGTCACTGGCCAGTATCCAGCGGGACCTGCGCGACACCACCGCCGATGTCATGGCCATCGAGCGGACCCGCCAGAACCTCGCGGACGTCATCCGCGACGAGCTCGACGAGCGGGAGCAGTACGTCATTCTGCATCATTTCGGCCTGACCGGCTCCTCCATCCGCAAGAACACCAAGACGCTCAAGCAGATCGGCGAGGAACTCGGACTGACCAAGGAGCGCATCCGCCAGATCGAGCTGACGGCGCTGCAGAAGCTGCGCCAGTGCCTCAGCCGCGAACAGTTCGAGCTGCTGACGGGGTGAGTATGAAAAAATCTTATCATTCGCGACCCGGATTCTTCGCTTTTCCGAAGACGCACTATCGTGAGGTGGTAGCCATCCCCAAGACCTTCGGCCTTGAGGCTGGGGGCCCCGAACGCGATATACCGCGTTCGGGAACCCTTGCCACCCGGGTATTTTCATTCGCTCTTTCGAAAATGCGCTACCAAGAGTTGGGTGGCAGCGGCAAGCGCCAGCTTGCCGATGGTTCGCCCATCCGCCAGCGGCAAAGCCTTCGGCCTCGCCGCTGCCACCCGGACCTTTTCATCGTCTTGCGGTGGCTCGAAAGCTCGCGAAGGGCTTCACTTAGAACCTCTAACAAAATGGGAGTACGGCTCATTCGATGTCATTCCCGCGAAAGCGGGAATCCAATCTCTTCGGCGGTTTTCTGGACCCCTGCTTTCGCAGGGGTGACAGGTCGGTGGGGTACGAGGCTCATTCTATTAAAGGTTCTCAGGATGACAGGGCAGACGCGACAGGAATCAATCCGTGGGCGCACGGACCGAACTGAGTTTGTGGCCGGGGGCAACGGTGTACAGGCGCCGTTTGGGCTCGCTGTTCACGTGGGCCGCCACGACTCTGCCGATGTAGATGATGTGATCGCCGGCGGGCAGGCGTGCTTCCTCGGTACATTCGAAATTCGCCACGGCGTCACTGAGCAGAACCGAATCAATCTGCGTCGCGGGCTCGGTCCTGCATTTGGACTCCGCGAATTTGTCCGTATCGCGGCCGGACCGCGAGCCGAAGAACAAGGCATCCTGAGCCATCTCGGCCGAGGGGTAGGCGATCGTAAAGCACCTCGAATGCTCGATGGCCCCGACGGAGTAGTGCCCGCTCGCCACGGCAATCGCCATCATGAGCGGGTTGCCCGAGGCGAACATCGTCCAGCCCAGGGTGATGGGATTGGCCTTGCCGTGCTTGTCCCGAGCGATGGCGATGACGATCTGCTCGGGGTACTTGGTCTTAACCGCCTCGGCGAATTCCACCTGCTTTTGCATTGTTTTTCTCCCGGATGACTCTTAATGTTGGTTCGCGACAATGCCACCACCGCTTATTGTAGGGCATCAAACTGGGAATGCAACGGAACAACGCGAAGTGTGAGTGCCATGCTTACGCTCGCGCAGGCGTGGAAACAAGGAGAGTGACATGAGCACCATCGGCTTCATCGGCAGCGGCAACATGGCCGAGGCCCTCATCCGCGGCATCATCGCGGCCAAAGTTTACGCGCCGCCGAGCATCTTCATCAGCGATGTCCGCCAGGAACGGCTCGAAGAATTGGCCGAAAAATACGGCGTCATCCCATGTGACACGAATGTGCGGGTCGTCGAGCGGGTCGAGACCGTCGTCCTCAGTGTCAAACCGCAGGTCGTGAACGAGGCGCTGCAAAGCATTAAGAACGCTGGCAAGGGAGGGAAGCTGTTCATTTCCATCGCGGCGGGAATCAAGATCGCGAAGATTGCCGCTGTACTCGGCGAGATCCCCATCATCCGCGTCATGCCGAACACGCCGGCATTGATCGGCGAAGGCGCCAGCGCCCTGTTCGCCAACAAGCGAGCCAGGCCGCTGCTCGACCGGGCCCTGTCGATTTTTGCGGCGGTCGGCAAGGCGGTGGTTGTCGAGGAGGAAGGCTTGATTGACAGCGTGACGGCGGTCAGCGGCAGCGGACCGGCCTATTTCTTCCTATTGATGGAGGCCATGATAGATGCCGCGCTCGCGCTGGGACTGCCACCGGGTGTGGCAAAAGACCTGGTCCTGCAGACGGCCCGAGGAGCGGGCCTGCTTGCGACGGAGGCGGATAAAAACGGCGAAAGCCCGGCGGTGCTCCGGCGAAAAGTCACATCCCCCGGCGGGACCACCGAAGCGGCCCTCAAGGTATTCGCCGCGCATGACTTCCAGCGGCTCGTCAATGATGCCTTGAAGGCAGCCCGCGACCGGAGCCGGGAGCTATCCGGATGAGCTATCCGATAATGATCGCCCCAACGGGGCACTCATCGGCGGCCTGCTGCGCGGTCTCCTGGTACCGCTCGGGCACCTCGTCCACAACGACCGTGGCCATCTCGTCGCCCATCTCGAAGACTTCCGGGCAGGTGTCGCAGCAAAGTCCGCAGGCCGTGCACGTATCCTCGATTCTCACCTTCATACCAGACTCCTTTTCTAAGGACCGGCCCCTGACGCCCGACCATTCGGTGCATTCTCGAAGTCAATACGCCATCGGCCCGCCCTTGTCAACGGTGTTCCATGATTTTTCCAGGCCTGCTCCACTTGCGACTCGATCTCGGGAGGGAGCCCGCCTTTGAGTTCCGGATGCGTCTCAACCACCCGGAGGACGTCCGCAAGGTCCCTCTGCCACTTGCTCTTGCGGCGTTGCTTGTCGCGGAAAGTGACAAGACGCGGGCTTCTCTCGCCGACCATCTTGACTTGCCCGACCGGCCATGCTATGATCCCTGCTGTAAGCGAAGGAGAACCGGATGTCGGGAGTGCCAAAGACACATGCTCAAAAGATCGCAGCCGCGAGGCAGGCGGCCGCGGAAGATAAAGGGATTAGCGCGATTCTGGCAGTCGTTCCCACGGCGTGTTATACGGACAGGAAACCAGAACTCCGCATCCTATGCGGATCAGTCTAATTATTGGTAGGCGGCTCGGCGGCGGATACATGATCCTGGTTTCTTACACTTGTTGGAACCAGGACAACCCCTCTATAGCCCCCGAGACACACCTTTGCTGGGCCGAGATGCCTCGCCCGGAGGTGCTTAACTGGACGACGGATTTCTGCAACTCGGGTGAAGAATGGACGAAATAACGATTCCGAATTTGAACGAGCGAGCTCACTCCGCGCTCGCCGAGAGACTTGGCGACCCATCGGTTAAGCTGCATGGAGTCTTGGCGCCGTGCCCAAAGCCCGGCATGGTGCAAGTGTTGTGGCCATATGGGGAAGTCCTTGCGGCGCTTAAAGCCCACGACCGCTCGCGGTGTGACGACGTCTTTCATAAGGGCTATTTCTCCCTTCATGGATTCCTTTCGAGCTACCTGCGTTCCTGCCAACTCCTAGGCCTCTCCGTCAGCAGGCTGGAGCAGAGGCTAGAGGACGATCATCGGGAGTTGGAGGCTCGGGATCGCCGGGGTGAGAAGAGTTGGTCGGTGGAGATTGACCTAGAGGCACCTTTTGGTTATTTCCATGCCTCGGACGACGTTGCTATCCACCTCGACTCTTGCATATCGTATCTGAAAATCATTGCAGACGGGGTCGCGAAGACGCTCCCCTCGGTCTTCGGGGCTCCGCCCTTCACTGATTCAAGGGATAGCATAAACAAACTCTGGAATTATGCTCTCAAAGAGACCAGTAGCCCACTTGAAAGGGTGTTTAGCTCAAGGTCACGGGCTTGGCTCGACACTCTCTCGGCGGCGAGGGATAAGGTCGCGGGGGTCCGCGACGCTCGTGTCCACCATGGGGCTTGGTTTTCTCCCATAGGTCATTACGTAAGGCCCGGGCAAACCCGCATAACAATCCAGCAATCGTCCATAGGGAAGGAACGCCCCGGCTACCGCCCCGGGGAAATCATTAGAGGTTCGGTCGTCCACTCCCGTGACGTGATTTCCGACTTAGTCGCCTCGACGGATGGCTTTTTCTCGTTCCTGGACCACATCGTCCGCATGGCCACTGCACAAGACCTCGCCCTCAGCCCCGTTCGCGAGGCCTACTCGAAATCAGGTTACGTCTTGGCATTTGGCCCCTCAGATTTTCTGGGCTCGGTGCTTCCGGCGGTGTGAGCGGCTGTAAGAGGAGGGACGAGGGATCAGCCGTTGACCTAGGAGCCTGTCCGAGTAATCGTTGCCTGGGCAAGAGATCGTGTTATACTGCGGTGTGTTGCAGATGAGGGGTGCCACGTTTTCGGAGACTCACGGATGAGCAAGACCTATCGATCCTGGAATCC
>Ga0315281_10009201_pt1 | contig 13711 bp, 17 predicted proteins | sample YL17G07_0_MG_FD_204540 | JGI IMG/M metagenome (GOLD analysis project Ga0315281, IMG submission 204540) | Sediment microbial communities from Yellowstone Lake, YNP, Wyoming, USA - YL17G07_0 | ecosystem: Environmental > Aquatic > Freshwater > Lake > Sediment | place: USA: Wyoming | collected...
TCCATGGCCTGCGCCGCATTGCGCGCCACGTTGAGCACCGCCTGAATAAGCTGCTCCCGGTCACCATGCAGGTCGGGCAGGCTGGTGTCGTAATCGCGCACGATCTGTATGCCTTTGGGGAATTCGGCCAGGATGAGCGTGCGCACGCGCTCGCACACCTCGTGGATGTTGACCGCGCCCACGTGGGGCCGGCGGTGCGGCGTGAGCAGCCGGTCCATCAACACCTGCAGGCGATCGGCCTCCTTGATAATCACCTGGGTGTACTCGCGCAGGTCGGCCCGGTCGAGCTTCCGGTCGAGTTCCCGCTCGAGCAGCTGCGCCGAGCCCCGGATGCCGCCGAGCGGGTTCTTGATCTCGTGCGCAAGGTTACGGATGAGCTCGCGATTCGCCTCGTGCTGCGTCAGGCGCTGCGTCTCGCGCTCGATGCGAAGCTGCTGTTCTATATGCCGGAACTCGATCAGCAGGGCCGCGGTGCTCAGGTCCACCGGCGTAACCACGCAATTCAGGTGCAGCGGCTCGTATCCCGGACGCGTCAGCGTCAGCTCCTGGTCGACGAAGCCGCGCATATCGGCAAGCGCCTGGAACAGTTTCTGGCCGAATATCCGCCCGTTGATAAAGAGCTCGGCAAACAGGTGGCCTGTCACGTTGCGCTGGCTCAGTGCGAACACGGTCTCCGCTGCCGGATTGAGATAGATGACCTTCAGGTCGCGATCCAGAACCGCGACCGCCGTGGTAAGCAGATCCAGGCCCGAAAAGGAAACAGCGCTCATGATAGTCCGCAGCGTCACCGCGCGTAGACGGGTCGCACCACGATGAGGCGCGCCGGCTTCCTGGCGGACAGTGGTTGGGTTGGGGAGACGGGATCGGCGGCTAACGCAGGTTCGACAGCTCGCGCTTCAGCGAGGCGACGTTCTGCTCCTGGCGCTCGACCTCGTCCTGATGGGGCTTGAGACGATCCAGCGTCCTCTGCGGGTTTAGCTTCTCCTCCATGCTTCGGAGCGAGTCCTGTTCCGCGAGCTTCTGCCTCGATTCCGACAAGCGTTTCTCGGCCGAATCCAGCTCTTCCTGAAGGATCTTGCGGCGCGTATCGTCGCGGCCGCGCTGCGTATTCGTATCCACGCGCTCGCCGGCTGCCTTGGCGGCGCCGGACGCAGCCTTTGCAGGCTGCGCAATCTGCTGGGCAGGCACGACCGAAACCTCGCGGCTGACGACCGTGCACTTCTTCCCCGCCATCTCCTCCTTGACGTTCGTGTAGGTGGAGCGACCGCCCGGGTCGACGCAACGATAGGTCGCGTTCTGCGCGTGGACATTCGCCACGCCGAAAAGCGTCAGGAACGCGACAATGAAGTGAATGGCTCGAAGCATTTAAGCAATTTACGCCACAGAGAGGTTTACGTCTAGGCAAAAATCCCCTTGTTTTCAAATGCAAAAAGGACGAGGAACCCAGACCGCTCCCCGTCCTTTCCTTGGTCTCGCAGGTTCGGGCAGGGACTCGCGTCCCTGCCTCGGCCGAGCCTGCTCAGCTGCTGTAGTACATGTCGAACTCAACCGGATGTGTGGTCATGCGGAGCCGCGTGACCTCCTCCATTTTGAGCGCGATGTAGGCATCGATCATGTCGTCGGAGAACACGCCGCCCTTGGTGAGGAACGCGCGGTCCTTGTCCAGGTACTCGAGCGCCATGTCGAGCGAGCTGCAGACGTTCGGCACTTTCTTCGCCTGCGAAGGCGGCAGGTCGTACAGGTTCTTGTCGATCGGATCGCCCGGGTGGATCTTGTTCTGCACGCCGTCCAGCCCCGCCATCAGCATCGCCGCGAACGCCAGATAAGGATTCGCGGTCGGATCCGGGAAGCGTACCTCGACGCGGCGGGCCTTCGGATTCGAGACGTACGGGATGCGGCAGGCCGCCGAGCGGTTGCGGGCCGAGTAGGCGAGATTGATCGGTGCCTCGAAGCCCGGCACCAGGCGCTTGTAGGAATTGGTGCCCGGATTGGTGATGCCATTCAGCGCGCGGGCGTGCTTGATGATGCCGCCGATGTAATACAGTGCGAACTCCGACAGCCCCGAATAGCCGTTGCCGGCAAAAAGGTTCTTGCCGTCCTTCCACACCGACTGGTGCACGTGCATGCCCGAGCCGTTGTCGCCGACGATGGGTTTGGGCATGAAGGTCGCGGTCTTGCCGTAGGAATGCGCGACATTCCACACCGTGTACTTGAGGATCTGCATCCAGTCGGCACGCTTGACCAACGCCTCAAACTTGGTGCCGATCTCGTTCTGGCCGGCCGCCCCGACTTCGTGGTGATGCACCTCGACCTCGACGCCCTGCTGCTCCAGCGCAATGCACATCGCATCACGGATGTCCTGCAGCGAGTCAACCGGGGGCACGGGAAAGTAACCGCCTTTCACGGGAGCGCGGTGACCCATGTTTCCGCCCTCGAATTCCTCGCCCGAGGACCAGGGCGCCTCTTCCGACTTGATCTTCACGAAGCAGCCGGACATGCCCACGTTCCAGGTCACGCCGTCGAAAATAAAGAACTCGGGCTCGGGTCCGAAATAGGCGGTGTCGCCGAGGCCGGAGGACTTCAGATAGGCCTCGGCCCGCTTGGCGATGGTGCGGGGATCGCGATCGTAGCCCTTCATATCCGACGGCTCGAGCACGTCGCAGGAAATGTTGAGCACCGGTTCGTCGGTGAACGGGTCCATGCGCGCCGAACTGGGGTCAGGCATGAGCAGCATGTCGGAAGCCTCGATGGCCTTCCAGCCCGCGATCGACGAGCCGTCGAAGGCGTGGCCAGCCTCGAACTTGTCCATATTGAACACCTTGGACGGCACTGTGACGTGCTGCTCCTTGCCCTTCGTGTCGGTGAAGCGCAGGTCGACGAACTTGACCTCCTTCTCCTTGATCATTTTCAGTACGTCATTTGCAGACATGGTCATGCGAAAATCTCCTTCAGGGTTTGGCTAGAGAGTTCGGGAGCGGGCCCGAAGCCCGAAAAATGGGGTATTAAACAGCAGTATCCGTGCCATCCGACACACATTGAGCACGTCATTGTGCCATAAGGATCTGGCCGCTGTTTCCATGCGTTTCGATACAAAAACGTGCCCGACCGTAGTGCAGTATACGTCCTGTGTGCACAATGATGGTGCGGCCAGGCCGCTTCGGTACACTCTGGGTACACTCCGCCGAACCCAATATACTTTCAGCGCGAAGTTGCAGAAGGGGAGAACGATGGAAGACGTTGAAGCAATTCTGGCCCGCGCCAAGCAGCGCGCCCTGGAAAAGAAGCTCCCCTACACCGGCGCGCTGCTGCCGAAGGAGGTCTTTGCTCTGCTCAAGGAGGTCCCCGGCGCGACCTTGGTCGACGTACGCACCCAAGCCGAGTGGTACTGGGTAGGACGGGTTCCGGGCGCCGTGACGGTCGAGTGGTCCGCCTATCCGGGCGGCGCGCGCAACCCTGATTTTCTCGACCAGCTTCAGACAGCGGTACCGGTGACGGCCGCGCCGGTGATGTTTCTGTGCCGCTCCGGGCATCGCTCCCATCATGCCGCGGCACAGGCAACCGGCGCGGGCTACCCGAATTGCTTCAACGTGCTCGAGGGCTTCGAAGGCGACCGCGATGCACTGGGCCACCGCAACACTGTCGGCGGCTGGCGAGTGGCCGGCCTGCCTTGGGAACAACTCTGATAGCCCGCGTGGCATGACGGTGACGCCGCTTCCAGCATTGTTCGTCTCCCACGGCGCGCCGAACCTCATTCTCTACGACGGCCCGGCGCGCCAGTTCTTCGCCGGGCTGGGTGAACAGTTGGGCAGGCCCCGCGCCATCGTCGCGATATCGGCACACTGGGAGGCGCGCGTGCCAACGGTCAACGCGACGGAACGACCCAAGACCATCCACGACTTCTTCGGCTTCGAACCGCCGCTGTACGAGATGCAATACGCCGCGCCCGGCGCCCCGGACCTCGCACGTGAGGTCGCACGGTGCCTGGAAAGCGCAGGCATGCGCCCGGTCACGGACCACACACGCGGGCTCGATCACGGCGTCTGGGTGCCGCTCAAACTGATGTATCCGCAGGCCGATATTCCGGTGACCCAAGTTTCGGTGCAACCCTATGAGTCCACGCAGCACCACTACCTGATCGGGCAGAGCCTGCGCGAGTTGCGCGAAGACAACGTGCTCGTCCTCGCCTCCGGAAACGCCACGCACAACCTGCGCGAGATGATGCCCGACGGAACCGAGCCGCCGGACTGGGTCACCGCATTCGGTACCTGGCTGCGCCAGAAAATAGCCGACGGCGACACGGGCGAGTTGCTCGACTACCGCAACACCGCGCCCTTCGCGGCGAGGAACCATCCCACCGAAGAGCACTTCCTGCCGCTGTTCGCCGCCCTTGGTGCGGGTACGCCCGGCGTCGCAGGCAGGATGATCCATACGGGCACGACCTTCGGTGTGCTCGAAATGGACGCATACGCATTTGACTGACTGAATTCATCGCGCCATTCTGGTGCCACACTGCACCAGCACGATGCAACCGGCCCCGACCGGCCGGCCCGGTTCAGGAGGTCGTCCAGTCGACGAGACCCGTATAAGCGGTCGCGAGCACGATCACGCCGAACACGATCCGGTACCACGCGAACACGGTGAAGTCGTGGCTGGCGATGTAGCGCAGGAGCCACCTCACGCACAGGAAGGCGGAAGCGAACGCCGCGGCGAAGCCCACGCCGAACATGCCCAGGTCGGCGCTGCTGAACAGCTCGCGGTGCTTCAGGAACTCGTAGGCGCTCGCCGCGAACAGCACAGGCACCGCGAGGAAGAACGAGAACTCGGTCGCCGCGCGGCGCGACAGGCCGAAGAACAGGCCCCCGATGATGGTGGCGCCGGCGCGCGACGTGCCAGGGATCAGCGCGAAGCACTGCGCGATGCCCACCTTGAGCGCGTCCCGCCAGCCCATCTCATCCACCGTCTGCACCGTCACGCGGTGCTCGCGCCGCTCGGCCCAGAGAATGATGAAGCCACCGACGATGAAGGCGAGCGCCACCGGTATGGGCTTGAACAGCACCGCCTTGATGGTCTTGCCGAAGGCCAGTCCCAAAATTGCCAGCGGCACGAACGCGACGACAAGGTTGAGCGCAAAGCGCTGCGCGCCGCGATCAGTTGCAAGCCCGGCGAGCACGGCACCGAGCTTCGCGCGGTACTCCCAGCACACTGCGAGGATCGCGCCGCACTGGATCATGATCTCGAACATCTTGCCCTTCTCGTCGTTGAAACCTAGCAGGTCTCCGACCAGGATCAGGTGGCCGGTCGAGGATATGGGCAGGAATTCGGTCAGGCCCTCGACCACGCCGAGGATGAGCGCTTGCAGAAGAACGTCCACGGGACCCCGCGGAAAATGAGATCGATTATAGCGAGCAATCGCCTTGCTTGAGCACGCGTCAAACGGGGCGTAAGATTCTTACCGGGCAGCGGTATTACCGGAGCAAATACCATGCGAATCACTAGCAAAGGACAGGTCACCATTCCCCAGGACATTCGCGAGCGGGCTGGGCTGCTTCCCAATACCGAGGTCGAATTCGAATATCGCGATGGCGAAGTGGTGCTCAAGCCCACAAAGAAAGGAAAGTCCAAGGGCTGGCGCGCCGTCGAGAAATCGCGTGGCACCGCGAACGAGCCGATGTTCCGGGGTTGGACCACCGACCAGATCATGGCGTTTCTGCGCGGCGAGGATTGATGCCCCGCCGAATCGCCCGCGAGCCACATGCCGCGTACCTGGCTGCTCCCTCCGTACTCGTGGACAGCAATGTGCTAATCGATGTGCTCGAACAGGACCGGCACTGGTTCGAATGGTCTTCCACGCAGCTCGCCGCAACCGTAGACAACGCGCACGCCGTAATCAATCCGATCATCTATGCCGAGATCGCGACGGATTTCTCCACACTGGAGGACCTCGAAAGGGCGCTCGCCCCTTTCGATCTGCGCCGCGAAGCACTCCCCTGGGACGCCGCATTTCTCGCCGCCAAAGCCTACAAGCTCTACCGTGCGCGCGGTGGCGCGCGATCCCCGCCGCTCCCGGATTTCTATATCGGCGCGCACGCTTCCCTCGCCGGCCACCGACTGCTCACGCGCGACCCGGTGCGTTACCGGGAGTACTTTCCGAAACTCCGGCTGATCTCGCCCGCATAGGCGCATGAGCCAGGTCCTCAACCAGCTGCAGGACCTGCGCAAGGTGTCCGGCACTCACCGCGAATCGGTGGTGCGCGAGGCGTTCAAGGATCTGCTCAAGGGCTGGGCGCGCTCGCACGACCTTGTCTTCATCCCCGAATACGAGATCGAAACCAGGGCCAAGAACCGGCGCTACGTCGACGGCGCGCTGCTCTACGAGCCGCGGTGCATTCGTCGCGGCGGCCCTGGAAGCGCGGCAGGAAGTGGCCCAGCACGGCCACGTGATGGCGGCCGCCGACGTACACAAGTGGCTGCTCGCCCGGGCCGGGAGCGGCAAGGCTGCCCGCCCTCGAGCGAGGAAGCTGGTTACGAGGAGAGCAGTTCAGTGGCGATAGTCGGTGGTGGGCTGGCCCAACGTATCCGAAACTTGCCTGGAGAAGCCCGTCCCTATTGGCTTGTGGGCCGATTGCGTCCGGATACCGCGGTCTGTTTCCACCTGTTCCGCTGCTCCTAAACCCGTGCTACACTGAATTCGTGTAACACGAGTCCAGGAGTTTGAATCATGGCCAACCTGACGATAACGGTACCCGAGGAAATCCTGAAAAGCGCGCGCCGGCGGGCGCTGGAACAAGGCACCTCGGTCAACGCGGTTCTGCGCGACTATCTGAGCCAGTTCGCCGGCACGCAACCCGCCCAGGCGAACGCGGCAAAGCGAGTGCTGGAATTGTCGAGAACCGCCCGCTCAGGCCGCGGCAAGGCCAAGTGGACCCGTGACGATCTTCACGAACGATGAAATGTTTCTTCGACACCAACGTCCTCGTATACCTGTTCGACGCCGATTCTCCCGACAAGCGCAAGAAGGCGCGCGCGCTTTTCCAGAGGCACACCGAAGCGGGCGACATCCTGCTGAGCACGCAGGTACTGCAGGAGTTCTACGTAGCGGTCACCCGCAAGCTTGCGCGGCCGCTGGATCCTGCAGCGGCGGCGGAGGCGGTGTCGAGCTTCGCGGAACTGCCGTTGGTGCAAATTGACAGCGAGCTCATCGTCTCCGCCATTCACCGCAGCCGGAACAATCAGCTTTCGTTCTGGGATGCCCTGATAGTGCAAGCGGCAATCGAAGGCCATGCAAGCACGCTATATTCCGAAGACATGCAGCACGGGCAGATGCAGGACAGCCTGCGTGTAGTCAACCCGTTTTTCTAGCGCCGCCCCTGGTACCGCATCGCGGATAGGCGCCCGGCGCAGCCCCATTTTTGCGCCCGGTTTGGAGATCACAAGTTGTGATCTCAAATTCTCGAACTCCTCGGCTGAGAGCTGGAACATGAAGTCGGCCGGAAACCGCTCGAGATTGCGCTTGACCGCCTGGTTGAGCACCCGCGTTTAGACGCCGTAGAGCGCGGCGAGATCGGTATTGAGCGGAACCTTCTGCCCGCGCATGAGGAGGATCCGGTTCTCGATGCGCTCGATGGGAATCAGTGCCGCTCAGTCGCGATAACCGACTTCGCGCTGGTGCCGGATGCGCAGCAGCCGAATGACATCCCGAACAGGGTCGAAGCGGTACAGAGCGAGGTAGCCCGAGGCACCGCGCAGAATCACCAACTCGCGCAACTCGCCCTCCGCGCGGCGGCCGATGAGCGGATGGTCGGCCAGGATCTCGATCGCATCGGTCACGCGTGCAAGGACGGCGGGAGCCGACTCCGGGGCTTGCTCCAGCAGGAACTCGGGCAGCCGCTCCAGATCCGCGAGCGCTTCGGCTGCGTAGATTACTTGCGCCACTTAACGGGACTTGGCCGCTTCGCCCGCTTGCCGCGCACCTTGGCCGCGACGTATGCGTGCACACCCTGCATCGCATACCCGACGCCGCTCTCCTGCATGGCGACGTCGGCGCGCGCGGCGTCATCGAGAAAACTGCGATAGCGCTTGGCCGCTGCAACGTGCTCGGCCAGAGCGCGCACCATGATCGCGTGGGTGGTCTCGCCGGAGCGCCGGGCGAGCTTTTTCAGCTCGGCCTTGAGGGTGGACGGCAATTTTATGCTGGTGGCGGTAGTGGCCATGACTCGGCTCCGTAAGGCAGTCGGATCGTACTCCATCGGCCTGGCGCTGGTGCGATTCCGGCTGACGAGAGTGGCTGCGGGTTGGGTTGGGTTGAGTAGTCAGCCCGAAACCCGAAATTGATATTGCTTGCCGGCGCGTCGCGCCAGCGGAATCCGGGTTCAGCAATCAGCGCGGTGGATGCCCGAAGATCCGCATGGATCGGGCGTCCTCAGGCGAGTACCCGTGAATCAGTGAATTCCCAGCTGAATCTTGATGGCGCGCTCGATGCCAAGCATTTCCGACGGGGATACCTTGCCAATCCGCTTCTTGAGTCGCTGCTTGTCCGCCGTCATGATCTGGTCCGCCATCGCCTTGCCTTGGGCGCCTTTGACCTCGATCCGGGATTCGAAAACGTAGAGCTTGCTCGTATTGCTGGTCACGGGAATTACCTGTACGCGGCTCATGGCCCCGTTGGATGCATCGTTGCTGACAATGACCGCCGGCCGGGTCTTCCTGACCTCGGAGCCCGTCGCGGGCTCGAAATCCACCCACCAGACCTCACCGCGTTTCATCGATGCTCCCGATCATGCCCTCCGTCCAGGCACGCGCCTCGTGCTCGCGCGCTGCATCCCGTGCCGCCTCGCGATACTGGGCCGCAAGATCTTTCTGCGCGACATGCGGGCGGGCGAGATTTTCGATGAACTTGCTGATGCTGCCGCGTCCTACGACTCGGTGCAGGCCTTCGTATACCGAGTCTTCAATCAATATGGTAAGTTTTTTGCTCATGGCCGGCTCCTGCGTGACACGTATGATTATACGTATCCCGCCTGCCAGTGTCATCCCGTGCCGTATCGCGATACTGCGTCAAGACGGAATTGAATCGCTTGGGGGATAGGTTCCATCGGCGCTTATCGGCGTTTATCGGCGGTCGATCTATTGTTTTCATATACAAGGCACCGCGCTAAACGGCCTACAGCCCGAAGCGAATCAGGTCGTATTGTCGTTTTTGACAATCGGATTGGCCGCCAGACCACGACAGACGCCGATGTCATCCTGGCAATGTTCCGAAATGTACCCGGCGGCACCGGGCGCGATCACGCCTTCTGATAGATCTCCGCGCCCTTCTTCACGAACTCCACCGCCTTCTGCTCCAAGCCCATCGCGAGCGCTTCCTGCTCGGAAACACCCTGGGCCGCGGCGTAGTCGCGCACATCCTGCGTGATTTTCATCGAGCAAAAATGCGGGCCGCACATGGAGCAGAAGTGCGCCACCTTGGCGCCCTCCTGCGGCAGCGTGGCGTCATGGAACTCGCGCGCGGTGTCCGGGTCGAGGCCCAGGTTGAACTGGTCCTCCCAGCGGAACTCGAAGCGCGCCTTGGAGACGGCGTTGTCGCGCACCTGCGCCCCCGGATGCCCCTTGGCGAGGTCGGCGGCGTGCGCGGCGATCTTGTAGGCGATGATGCCGTCCTTGACGTCCTTCTTGTCCGGCAGCCCCAGGTGCTCCTTGGGCGTGACGTAGCACAGCATCGCAGTGCCGTACCAGCCGATCATCGCCGCGCCGATGGCGCTGGTGATGTGGTCATAGCCCGGCGCGATGTCGGTGGTGAGCGGTCCGAGGGTGTAGAACGGCGCCTCATGGCACAGCTTTAGCTGCAGGTCCATGTTCTCCTTGATCATGTGCATCGGCACATGTCCCGGCCCCTCGATCATCACCTGCACGTCGTGGCGCCAGGCAAGCTGCGTCAGTTCGCCCAGCGTGGCGAGCTCACCCATCTGCGCCTCGTCGTTGGCATCAAAGCCCGAACCCGGCCGCAGGCCGTCACCGAGCGAGTAGGCGACGTCGTACGCGGCCATGATTTCGCAGATGTCCTCGAAACGGGTGTAGAGGAAATTCTCCTTGTGGTGCGCGAGGCACCACTTGGCGAGGATCGAGCCGCCGCGCGAGACGATCCCGGTCATGCGTTTGGCCGTAAGCGGGATGTAGCGCAATAGAACGCCGGCATGGATGGTGAAGTAGTCCACGCCCTGCTCGCACTGCTCGATCAGCGTGTCGCGGTAGATCTCCCAGGTCAGCTCTTCGGCCTTGCCGTCCACCTTCTCCAGCGCCTGGTAGATCGGCACGGTGCCGATCGGCACCGGAGAGTTGCGCACGATCCATTCGCGCGTCTCGTGGATGTTCTTGCCGGTGGACAGGTCCATGACCGTGTCCCCGCCCCAGCGGATCGCCCAGGTCATCTTCTCCACTTCCTCGGCGATGCCCGAGGAGAGCGCCGAGTTGCCGATGTTGGCGTTTATTTTCACCAGAAAATTGCGCCCGATGATCATCGGCTCGGACTCTGGGTGGTTGATGTTGGAAGGAATGATCGCCCGGCCGCGCGCCACCTCGTCGCGGACGAACTCCGGGGTGATTACTTTCGGCGTCGCGGCGCCGAAAGACTGGCCGGGATGCTGGCGCGAAAGCGACTCCGGGTAGGCCTCCAGCCGCTGGTTCTCGCGGATGGCGATGTATTCCATCTCGGGCGTGACCATGCCGCGGCGGGCATAGTGCATCTGCGTGACGTTCGCCCCCGGCTTTGCGCGACGCGGCGCGCGCTTCAGATTGAAACGCATTTCCGTCAGTTTCGAATCGGTTAGCCGTTCGCGGCCATAGCCCGAAGTCGGGCCGGACAGCGACTCTGTGTCGCCACGCTCCTCGATCCAGCGCGCGCGCAACGGCGCCAGGCCGGACCGGATGTCGATGCGCACCTGCGGGTCGGTGTACGGGCCGGAGGTGTCATAGACGTAAATCGGCGGATTCTTTTCCGCAGCCGAATTACCGGACCCGTGGACCAGTGTGTCGGCCTGCGAAATCTCGCGCATCGGCACGCGGATATCGGGCCGCGAGCCCTGGATATAGACCTTTTTCGAATTGGGCAGCGGCTTCACCGCCGCATTGTCCACCTGCGCGGTGGCGGCAAGAAATTTCGGGTTCGCGACCATCAGTGACTCCTTTCGTGCCGGCAACGGGTGCTCAGCGCACCTGTCGGTGCGGCTCAGCGTCGGTGGGAGAGCATAGCGGCGGGAACCGGCACGCAACGCTTCCCTACGGCGGCATTATCCGCATCAGGTTCCGAGGGTCTCTCTCACCTGTCCGCATCGCGGGCAGGACCCCTACGTTGTAGCGAGCAAATTACCCCAAAGCAGGGTCAAGCGCAACGCGGCGCGAACCGTCCCGGCCGCGGGTATCATGCCGGAGGTATCATTACGCTGCAAAGGGGCTTTCGCCCGTTTGGGCAGCACGATTCACGTCCGAGCAAGACCCGAACGCCGGGCGCAGCGCCGGCCCTAGTTCTCAATCAATTCTAGCCAAGGAGCCTCCGATCATGGGCAAACAGAACAGCAACCGGCGCGAATTCCTGAAGCGTTCGGCCGCCGTCACCGCAGCCACCGCCGCCACTGCAACGGGCCTCGCCGGCTTTCCGGCCATCGTCCGCGGCCAGTCCGTGCCGATCAAGATCGGCGTGCTGCATCCGGTGACCGGTCCGCTCGCGTACTCCGGCGGGCTATCCCGGCTGGGAGCGCAGATCGCGATCGACGAAATCAACGCCGCCGGCGGCATCAAGTCTCTCGGCGGAACGAAGATCCAGACCGTGCTCGGCGACGCACAGTCCAAGCCCGAGGTCGGCGTCTCCGAAGTCGAGAAAATGAACGGCGAGGGCGTATCGGCGATTGTCGGCGCCTACGCGAGCGCGATCTGCCTGGCGACCACCCAGGCCGCAGCGAAGTACAACATTCCTCACGTCGTCGACGTCGGCGTCGCCGACCAGATCGTCGAGCGGGGCCTCAAGAACGTATTCCGCTTCGCCCCCGGTTACCGGATCGTGTCGCAGCAGGCGATGAACTATCTGCACATCATGAATACGCTGGCGCGAAAGCCGGCCAAGACCGTGATGATCATCCATGAGGAATCCCTGTTCGGCACCGGCACCGCGAACCTGCTCTCGCAACAACTGCCGGGGCTGGGCTACCAGGTCGTGGAAGTGGTCAAGCACGCCAATCCGACGCGCGACTTCAACAACATCGTGCTGCGGATGAAAGCGCTCAACCCCGACATCGTCATTCCGGCCAATTACTACAACGAGTATGCGCTGCTGGTACGGACCATGAAGCAGCAGAACGTGCAGCCGAAGGCGGTATTCTCGGTGCTCGGCGGGGCCGCCTCCTCGTTCAAGTTCGTCAAGGAGTTTCCCGACGTCGCCAGCGGCATCATCGACTGCAACCACTGGTACAACCCGAAGGACAAGCGCGCGCTCGCCCTGCGCAAGAAGGTCGAGGCGATGAAGGACCAGTTCTACACTTACGAGGTGTTCCTCAACTACCAGGCCGTGCACCTGCTCGCCGATGCCATCGAGCGCGCCAAGTCGCGCGACCGCGGCGCGATCATCGAGGCGCTCTCCAGCTCCACCTGGGACAAGCACTTCATGCCGTACGGCCCGACCCGGTTCGTCAATGGCCAGAACCAGGGCGCGCAGCCCCTCATGATGCAGGTGCTGAAAGGGGATATCAAAGTCGTCCTGCCCAACACGTTTGCGGAATCGGAGCCCGTATTTCCGTGGAAGGCGTAAACGCGGGCATGTCATCCTGAGCGCGGCGAAGGATATCTTCAACTGAAGTCGCGGTGCCGCCAGTCTCGGGCGGATGAGATTCTTCGTTTACTCCGCTCACTCTGGATGACAGCGAGATGCTCGAACTCTCGATCCTCTTTCCGTCGGTCCTGAACGGCCTCACGACCGGCGCCGTCTACGCGCTCATTGCGCTCGGGCTGACGCTGATCTACGGCGTGCTGCACATCATCAACTTTGCCCACGGTGCGCTGCTCATGATCGCGCTCTACGGCGTGTATTTTCTGAACCAGAAGCTGGGGCTCGACCCCTACGCATCACTGCCGCTGATGGTGCCGGCGATGTTCGTGCTCGGCTACGGCCTGCAGCGTTTCGTCATCGGGCGCGCCAGCCACGGCAAGGACGAGAACATCCTGCTGGTGACGCTGGGCCTGGCGATCGTCATCGAGAACTTCGCGCTCTACGTCTGGCGATCGGACACGCGCACGATCGAGACCGCGTACACGTTTTCCACCGTCGATATCCTCGGCGCCATGATCTCGGTTCCCAAGGTGGCGGCGTTCGCCGGCGCACTCGCGGTCGGCGCCGCGCTGCTGCTGCTCCTGGCCAGGACGGATCTGGGCCGGGCGATACGTGCGATCGCGAAGGAGCGTCACGGCGCGAAGCTCGTGGGCATCGATGTCGAGCACGTCTTTGCCATGAGCTTCGGCATCGGGCTTGCCTGCCTCGGCGCGGCGGCCTGCTTCCTCCTGCCCGCCTATTACGTCAGTCCGCAGGTCGGCAACGGTTTTGTGCTGATCGCATTCACCATCGTTGTCCTGGGCGGCATGGGCAGCTTTGCCGGGGCGCTGGCCGGCGGGTTCATCATCGGCGTGGTGGAATCGGTGGGCGGCCTCTGGCTCGGCGAGTCACTCGGCCAGA
>Ga0315281_10009202_pt1 | contig 13711 bp, 10 predicted proteins | sample YL17G07_0_MG_FD_204540 | JGI IMG/M metagenome (GOLD analysis project Ga0315281, IMG submission 204540) | Sediment microbial communities from Yellowstone Lake, YNP, Wyoming, USA - YL17G07_0 | ecosystem: Environmental > Aquatic > Freshwater > Lake > Sediment | place: USA: Wyoming | collected...
ATTTACCCTCCACTTGATCGTTCGGTTGGAATCATCGGAAAGGCTTCCGGAAAAGTTTACTGCTCCGGCTGCGTACGGATCAAAAACATCCATATCCGCCGCTAAGCTGACCGCTTTGAGATTGCAGGCCACCACCGTAAAGATGGCCTCATCACTGGCTGAGATCCCGCCCCCGAAAGCGGAAGCATACATTTGCGCCCGATAAGGTCCCCCAGGGGGCAAATTCATGAGTTTTCTGGATACCTCCTGGTAGCTGAATGAACACGCCTCTGTCGAGCAATTTTTCGAAGGGGAAATCCATTGACCATTGATCAAAAGATCAAACCTTCCCTTCGTAGAACTCAAAGTAGGCTTGAAGGTCGCCGTAGCCGTAATGTCAAAGGGAGAAGATATTGTCCCGTGGGGAAAGTTAATCTTCACCGTAGGGGTCTTATCCACGCTGACTTTCACCTGATCGCTAACCGAAACCCCACCCTCTGTGGCCACCAGCTGAATCTTATGCGGCCCCCCATGGGGCCAGTCCACAAGAGTCCCCTTCAACTCCCGGAAGCTGAACGAACAAACCTCTGTCGAGCAATTTTTCGAAGGGGAAATCCATTGACCGTCGATCAAAAGGTCAAACCTTCCGTTCGTAACACCCAAAGTTGGTTTGAAGGTAGCCGTAGCCGTAATGTCAAAAGACTCGGATAATACACTGCCATCAGCCGGACTGGTAATGGCCACGGTCGGCATCTTGTCCATGCTGAACTTCGACTGGGCTAAGGCCGAGGTCCCACCCCCATAGGCCAAGAGATAGATGGTATGCGGCCCCCCGTGGGGATAATCCAGCAGGGCTCCTTTGATTTCCTGGTAACTGAAAGAGCAGGATTCGCTCGTGCAGGATTTTGACGCCCGCAGATAGTACCAATTTTCGGTGCTGTCAATGTAAAGATCGATCCTCCCCTTCACAGGGTCCAGCGTGGGCTTGAAGGTGGCGGTGCCGGCGATGTCGAAGGGAGCGGACAGCACTTCGCCATTGCCCGGGCTGGTAATGGCCACGGTCGGCATCTTGTCCACAGTGAATTTTGTCTTGGTAATGGAACTTGCTCCGCCCCCGGAAGCAGTCATGATGATGGTATGGGGCCCTCCATGGGGGAAGTCCAGCAATACATTCTTGATTTCCTGGTGGCTAAGGGAACAGACTTCGCTTCTGCAGGACTTTGAGGCCCGCAGGTTCCACCAGTAGGCGTCATCAATATACAGGTTGATGGTCCCCTTTACCGGCTCCAGCGTGGACTTGAATGTGGCTGTGCCGATAATGTCGAAAGGGGCGGATAGAATTGCGCCATCGGCCGGACTGGTAATGGCCACAGTGGGGGTATTGTCCAGGGTCAAGACATAGATATCCTCATCAGTCCCTGTACAATCCGACGCGTATCCGTAAAAACCGTGTTTCTCATGCAGTTTTCCCCGGTCCCAGGTGCCCGAGCAAGATGCCGAACCGTTTCCCCTCGCCTCGCAAGCAGGGCGGGTCCCTGAAACCCAAGGTTGACCTAAATACAACGACACGTTCCCGGAATTCGTGGTGGTGCAATTTTCCCCGTTCGAGTCGCACCGGGTGCAACTTTCAAAGGAGCCGCTTACGGTAACGACCACCGCTCCGTCCCCCTGTACTGAAACATCCACCAATGCGGAAGCGCCCAAAGCCACAGAGCCCTGGAGGAATATGAAAAAGATCAATGAATGGAAAAAGGTCAGGAGGGCCAAATTTCTATGGCGTTTCCTCTCAGGAGCACTCATAAGGACTCCTTTCTTAATAAAGCGAAGGGAATAGACATCCCTCCAGGAAAAGGGATATTGCTTATCCGAGGACGCTCGCCGGTAAATAAAAAAGCCGGGCTGCCCTTTTGGCAACCCGGCTTTCCCGCTGAAGGCGGGACCCCGGGCTTTCCGCCCCACCCTTACGGGTGGTTTGGCTTTGTCAGTAAGGCTGTTTCAGAAAACTGAAAAACCCGCTGAAAAGTTATTGCGCCTCTGACCTCCTGGTTTTGGAAGAAGCCCACGAAGGTTTTGCTCGTGGCTGACTAGATAACAAATTAAATGCATGCAGCCTTGAATACTTTGCTATTTAACAAAAATACGAATTGCTGTCAAGAGAAAAGAAAGGAGAAAAAATCCACTAGAAAAACCGAAGGCCTCTCGGAAGGAATGGAAGAAGCCTTGTTTGGAGTCCGACCTTTGTGTTATAAAAGCTTACCAGTCCCATGAAAGGAGATATTGGAAAATGGCTGTAATCGTGCCCTTTCGGGGGATCAGCTACAATCCCCAAAAGATCAATGAATTGAATAAAGTGGTCGCTCCTCCCTACGATGTGATCTCTTCGCAGGAGCAGGATGCTCTTTACCAGCGGCATCCTCAGAATGTGGTCCGTTTGATCCTGAACAAGGAAACCCCGCAGGATCATCCGAAAGACAACCGTTATACCCGTTCGGCTGCTCTTTACCAGGCCTGGCAGAAGGAAGGAGCCCTGACCCGGGCACCGAAGCCTCAATTCTATTTTTTGCAGGAAGAGTTTAGCCCTTCCATTCTTCCTGCCGGTCAAACAAGTTCCACATCTGGAAAGATCCTGCGACAAGGTTTCATCGGCCTGATCCGGCTGGAAGAATACAGCGCCAAGGTGGTCCTGCCCCATGAAAAGACCCAGACGAAGCCTCGGGCCGACCGGCTGGCCCTGATGGATGCCTGCCAGGCCAATTTCAGCCAGATTTATTCCTTGTATGCTGATGAAAAAGGGGTTATGGGGGGGATCTATAAGCAGGTTTTCTCCTCTGGCCCCCCTGCCTTCGACGTGACCGATACCGAAGCGGTCCGCCGGAAACTCTGGATGATTAGCGACCCCGGAATCCTGAAGCAGGTCCGGGAGATCATGAAGCCCAAGGAGATTTACATTGCCGACGGGCACCATCGCTATGAAACGGCCCTGGCCTACCGCGAAGGGCAGCGCAAGAAATTCCCGAAGGGCACGGGCCGGGAGACCTACAACTTTACCATGATTTATTTTGCGGCCATGGAAGACCCCGGAGTCTTCATTCTACCCACGCACCGGGTGGTGACCAACCTGGATAACTTCGACGCCCGGTCTTTCCTGGATCAGCTCGGCTCCGACTTCTCGGTGGAAGCCTTTGATTACCAACCGGGGAAGGAAAAGGCCGTCCGAGACCGGCTCCTGCAGAAACTCGCCGCCCGTTCGGAAAAAGAGCGCGTCCTGGGAATGCAGATGAAGGGATGGAAGAAATACTTCCTCCTTGCCCTGAAAGACGACCGGGCGATAGACCGGGCCGAGCCTGGGATCGCCCCTTCGCTGAAAGCCCTGGACGTGAACCTTCTCCATCTTCCCATCCTGCAGAAGTGTCTGAACATTCGACCGCAGGACCTGGCGGCTAGCAAGAAAGTCATCTATTTCAAGGACCCGGGAGAGGCTGGCGCAGCGGTCCAATCGGGGGAGGGGCAGATCGCTTTCTTCCTCAACCCCACTCGAACCTATCAGGTTCGGGACGTGTCCCTGGCCGGAGAAACCATGCCTTCCAAGTCCACCTTTTTCTACCCGAAACTGCTGAGCGGGCTGGTCATCAATCCTTTGGACCCCCATGAAGAGATTGCCGTGGAATGAAGCGGAGGAAACCCTGGACACCCTGTTCGGGGGCCGGCTCAAGATTCTCCAGAACAAGCGGGGATATCGATTCTCTATCGACGCCCTGCTTCTGGCTTTTTTTGCCGAACCCGTCCCGGACGACCGGATCATTGATTTAGGGACCGGCTGCGGGGTCGTTCCTCTGCTCCTCTTTTTCCGCAAAAAGGCAAAAAGGATTACGGGGGTGGAGATCCAACCTTCCCTGGCTAAGTTGGCCAGGCGCAACGCTGCCTTGAACCGGTGCTCCTCTCGATTCCAGGTGTGGGAGGAAGACCTGCGGCGGCTGGATCAAAGAGTAAAGAGAGAAAGCTTCGACCTGGTTTTAACCAACCCTCCTTACCGCCGAGTCGGGTCCGGCCGGGTAAATCCCCAGACGGAAAAAGCCGTCGCTCGCCATGAGATACGGGCAACCCTGGAAGAGGTACTCCGGTCGGCACATTATCTGCTTAAGGACAAAGGACGGCTGGCCATGATCTATCCCGCTTCCCGGAGCGCCGACTTGATGAGAGGACTGAGCAAATATCACCTGGAACCCAAGCGGATCCAGTTCGTCCATTCCTATGAAAGAGACGAAGCGCGGCTGGTCCTGGTAGAGGCGCTCAAAGAGGGCCATACTCAGGTGCAGGTCCTTCCGCCCTTCTTTCTTTACGATTCAATCGGAAACTATACGCCTGCTGCCCGGGAACTCTTTGAATGAGTTCCGATAATCGGTGGTGGATAAAGGATCCTCGATATTGGATATTGGGGAACTGTCTAGCCTTCTGAAAAGATGTCCCAGAAATCCCCCCTGCCCCCCTTTGCAAAGGGGGGTTGGGGTGGATAGATATTTGATATTTCTCCCCAGATATTGGATAATTCAGATGGGCATTTGTTCAAATTGAAAAAAGGGGTTCCGGGCTTTGTTCATCCCGCTTAAAGACGACAATCCAACTCTGACTTTTCCCGTCGTCACCCTGGGGCTCATTCTGGCCAACGGCTGGGTCTTTTATCATCAGATATCGCTGGATGTCGTCGAAAGCCAAAAATTCGTCTTCCAGTGGGGGGCGATTCCGTACCAGATCATGACCGGGCAGGCACTTTACGGGCCCTCGCCGTTTCCCGTTTACTTCACCCTTGTCTCCTCCATGTTCCTCCACGGGGGCTTCCTCCACTTGATCGGTAACATGCTCTACCTCTGGATCTTCGGGAACAACATCGAAGACACCCTGGGCCATATCCGGTTCCTCTTTTTTTACCTGATCTGCGGCCTCTGTGCTGCCCTGGCTCAGGTCTTAGCCAGCCCGAACTCCACCGTTCCCATGATCGGCGCCAGCGGCGCGGTGGCCGGAATTCTGGGGGCCTACGTCCTCCTCTTCCCGGGAGCCCGGGTGCTCACCCTGCTCTTCATCATCATCTTCATTAAATTCATCCGCCTCCCCGCTTTAGTCGTCCTGGGTTTCTGGTTTTTCCTCCAGCTCTTGGGGGTCATGGGAGGGGCCATTTCCAACGTGGCCTTCTTCGCTCACATCGGCGGTTTCATCGTGGGGCTGGTCCTGATCAAAATCTTCCAGCCTCGCTGGGCAAAAAGGCGGAAAAGAATTTATTAATTCCTCACCGCAGAGCTCGCTGAGACCGCAGAAGTTATAGAGGTAAAGAATGGAAGAATGGAATAATGGAATGGCGGACAAAAAACTTGTTTTTCCGTATCAATTTAGCCTTTTGGAAAAATGATTAAATCCATATCGACTGAGATACCCATCGCTGAAATCCCCCTTTGCAAAGGGGGGCAGGGGGGATTTCTGGGAAATCTTTTCAGAAGGTAAGAGTTACCTTTTTCAAAGAGCTAAAGTGGTACGTTTTTCCAATATTCCAGTATTCCATCATTCCAATCTTTCAGTCTTTTCCTCTGCGGTGAAAAAGTCTTATGCCTGACGAAATCATTTACGGAATCAATCCGGTCCTAGAGGCGCTTCGGTCTGAGCGGCAGGGGCTGAACAAGATTATCCTGGCCGAAGGGAAGGAGGGCGGGCCCATCCGTACCCTCCGCCAATTGGCGCGGGAGAAAGGGATTCCCGTCCAGTTTTCACCCAAAGAGGCCCTGGACAGGCTGGCCGGGACCGGCCACCACCAGGGGGTCCTGGGCTTTACATCTGCGTCGTCTTATTCGACGTGGGAGGATTTGCTGGACCGGGTTCGGTCCGCTCCGGGGAAGGCCATTGTCCTGGTCCTGGACAGCATCGAAGACCCCCAGAATCTGGGATCCCTCATCCGCACCGCCGAAGCCTGCGGGGTCCGGGGAATCATCCTCCCCAAAGACCGGGCCGCGGGCATTACCCCGGTGGTGGTCAAAGCCTCTGCCGGGGCGGTGGTTCACCTGCCGGTCGTCCGGGTGACCAACCTGGCCAACACTCTTGAGGAATTAAAGAAAGAGGGATTCTGGATCGTCGGGGCTGATTCCCGGGCGGAGAAGAGCCTTTACGAGCTGAAATTCGACATGAACATAGGCCTGGTCATCGGGAGCGAAGGAAAGGGCGTCCGCCCCCTCCTCCTCAAGAAGTGCGATTATACGGTCTCCATTCCCATGAGGGGAAAAGTCTCTTCCCTGAACGCCGCCATCGCCGGCGCCGTCATCCTCTTCGAAATCCTGCGCCAGCAGCTAACCGAGAGAACTTCTAATTAAAACCCTGATGATTATTTACTTGACCTTGGCCCCGACCTTGGCCTCTTTGTCGAAGGTGGCCAGCACCACTCCGGTTCCATCGGCTCCGTCCGCGGCCAGGAGCATGCCCTGGGATTCTACGCCCATGAGCTTGGTGGGCTGGAGGTTGGCCACGATGATGATGGTTTTGCCCACCAATTCCTCGGGTTTGTAAACCTTGGCGATTCCGGCCACCAGGGTGCGTTCCTCCCCGATGTCGATGCGCAGCTTGAGGAGCTTGTCGGATTTCTTGATGTTCTCGGCAGCCAGGACTTTCGCCACGCGCAGATCTATCTTCTGAAAATCCTCATAGGAAATTACATCTGCGGTTTCCATCTTCTTTTTCTCCTCGGTTTTAATTTCTTCCTCCACCCGCGGGAACAGGGATTCTCCTTTGTGCACCCCTCCTCCGGGTTTCAACCCGCCCCATTCCTTCAGGCCGGCCAGGTTCTGGCTTCCCGCGTCGGCAATTCCCAGTTGACCCAGGATCTTTTCCGCGGTCTGGGGCATGAAGGGGGAGATGAGAACGGCGGTAAAGCGGAGACCCTCCAGAAGCTGGTAGAGGACGGTATCCAATTTTCCCGCTTTGGCGGGATCTTTGGCCAGGGCCCAGGGAGCCATTTCGTCGATGTATTTATTGGCCAGGTTGATAAGTTCCCAGATGGAAATCAGGAAGCGGTGGAAGGCAAGCTCTCCCACCAGCTTTTCTGCTTCCTGAGCAACCCTCAGGGACGCGGCCTGAATCTCCCGGTCTCTCTCTTCCTGTGCTCCCGGCTGAGGTACTTTACCCTGCCGGTACTTTTCCACCATGGCCAGGGTCCGGCTGACCAGGTTCCCCAGGTCATTGGCCAGGTCAGCGTTGATCCTGCCCACCAGGGCGGTTTCGCTGAAATTGGAATCCAGGCCGAAGGCCATCTCCCTCAGGAGGAAATAGCGGAAGGCGTCCAGGCCGTACTTGTCCTTGAGGTCCAGGGGTTTGACGATGTTCCCCCGGCTCTTGGACATTTTTGATTCGGAGACGATCCAGTAGCCGTGGACGTTCAGGTGATGATAGGGCGCAATGCCGGCGGCTTTGAGCATGGTGGGCCAGTAGATGGCGTGGGGCTTGAGAATGTCCTTGGCGATGAGATGCTGGCAGACCGGCCAGAAGTCGCCGTACCGCTCGCCCCCGGGGTAATCGACCCCCGTGAGATAGTTGATCAGGGCATCAAACCATACGTAAGTTACGTAGTTCGAATCGAAGGGCAGGGAAATTCCCCACTCCAGGCGGCTTTTGGGGCGGGAGATGCACAGGTCCTCGAGGGGTTCGCTGAGAAAAGCCAGGACCTCGTTGCGGTAGCGCTCCGGGCGGATGAAGTCCGGATGGGCCTGGATGTGGTCGATCAGCCACTGCCGGTACTTGCTCATCCGGAAGAAATAATTTTTCTCTTTGATGAACTGGGGCTCGGTCCCGTGGTCCGGGCATTTGCCCTCCACGAGCTCCTTCTCGGTGAGAAAGCGCTCGCATCCCCGGCAGTAATGCCCGCCGTATTCGCCGAAGTAAATATCCCCCGCATCGTAGACTTTCTGCAGGATATGCTGGACTACTTTTTTATGGGCCTCTTCGGTGGTGCGGATGAAGCGATTAGGGGTGATGTTGAGCTTGGGCCAGAGAGCCCGGAAGAGGCCGCTGATGCGGTCGGCATAAGCTTGAGGAGTTTCTCCCGCCGCCCGGGCGGCCTGGGCCACCTTGTCGCCGTGCTCGTCCGTTCCGGTCAAGAAAAAGGTTTCGTATCCCGCCAGCTTATAAAAACGATTCAATACATCCGCTACAATGGTGGTGTAGGCGTGGCCGATGTGTGGTTCCGCGTTTACATAATAGATGGGGGTGGTGAAATAGACCCGTTTCATTATCCCTTCCTGATCCGTTCAAAGAATGATTCTTCCCGGATTTCGTCAAAACCGACTTCCACTTCTTTCCCGTCGTCCAGGGCGACTTTCACCGTCTGGTTCATAATATTCTGGTGGCTGACCTTCCCCGGGCCCTGGGGAGTGACCACCCTCTTCCCCAGTTTGGGCAGGTCTTTCTTCATCTCGGAGTAGGTGTCCACCTCGTACGCCAGGCAGCACATGAGGCGGCCGCAGGCCCCGGAGATCTTCTGGGGATTCAGGGCCAGGTTCTGCTCTTTGGCCATTTTCACCGAGACCGGCTCGAACTCCTTCAGAAAGGCGCAGCAGCAGAACTCCCTGCCGCAGGTCCCCAGCCCGCCGATCATCTTGGCCTCGTTGCGGACTCCGACCTGGCGCATCTCGATACGGGTTTTGAAGGCGCTGGCCAGGTCTTTCACCAGGGCCCGGAAGTCAACCCTCCCCTCGGAGATGAAATAGAAGATGATCTTGCTTCCGTCGAGGAAAGATTCAACCCCGATCAGCTTCATGGGGAGTTTGTGCTCCTGGATCTTGGCCAGGCAGACCTTTTTGGCCTCCCGCTCGCGGATCAGGTTGCGTTGGCCCTGCTCCATATCCTGCTGGTCCGCCAGGCGGAGAACCTTTTTCAAGGTCTTGAAATTTTTTGGATCCCGCTCCAGGGGCATGCGGACCACGAAGACCAGTTCCGGCCCCCGTTCGGTCTCCACCACCACGATGTCCCGTTCTTTCAGGGTGAAACCCGTGGAATCGTAGTCGTAGATCCTCCCGAGATCCCGAAATTTAACGCCGACGACTTTCATAAAAGAGTGCCTTGAGTGCCTAAAGTGCGCTAGAGTGCCTAAAATGCCTAAAATGAAATACGTTCCGGGTTTCTAGTTTCACGTCTATTTGCTTACTCACCCTCACATCGACACTGATGCTTTCAATCTTATCTGTGTTCATCTGTGATCATCCGCGCCCCATGGAGCTTTCTTTTTTTATTTCCAGCATCAATGTCTCCAGGGCCAGCTGTTTGTTGACGTTGAAGGACAGGGATCTTTGAATGCTGGAGATTGAGCCGAAGATCCCTTCCAGCCGGTCGAAGGAGATATTGGCGGCATCTTTTCCAAGATCGGGGAGAAGATCGTGATTGATCAGCCCTTCTTTCGCCCCTTCCCCCTGCACTTTGAAAACCACCAGGTCCCGGACCCAGATTTTCCAGAGGTCCAGAAGATCCCCGACTTCCTCTTCTTCCTTGGCCAGCCGTTCGCAGGTCTCGAAGATCTCCTCCGCAGATTTCTGGGGCAGGCTGGAAAAAAACCGCAGCCAGTCCAGACGCTTCTGAAAGTCAACGCGGTCGCTCAAGGCCACCGCCTGCCCCGCACTGCCCCCGGCCAGGGAGGCATAGAAATGGGCCTTTTCACCTTCCAGGCTCTGGTCTGCTTGAAGGATTTGAGCGATCTGTCCGGGAGATAGAGGCCGGAACTTCACCCACTGGCAACGGGAGAGAATCGTGGGGAGAAGCTTGTGCGGACGGGAGGTGATCAGGAATAGATGAGTCTCCTGGGGGGGCTCTTCCAGGATTTTCAGCAAGGCGTTGGAAGCGGCGTCGTTCAGGCAGTCGGCCGAGTTCAGAATGCAGGCCCGGCGTCCGCCCTCCATGGGACGGAAACGGAGCCTTTTCTGCATGTCCCGGATCTGGTCGATTTTGATGGTTTCCCCTTCGGGCTCCAAAATGATTAAATCAGCATGATTCGAAGAGTTGACTTTGATGCAGGAGGGGCATTTTTCGCAGCAGTCCCCCGGCTCCGGAGGGGACTGGCAGTTCATGGCTTTGAACAGGGTCAGGGCCGTGAGACGCTTGCCCACTCCTTCCGGGCCGATGAAGAGATAGGCGTGGGCCAGCCGGCCGTTGCGCAAAGCATTGCGCAGGACGGCGACGGCTTTTTCCTGTCCTATGATCCGGTCAAAGGGCATGGTTCATCCTGGGAGCGCTTCGGGAAGATGAGAAACGATCTCCCGGTGCAGAGCCTGTTCGTCTTTCATTCCATCCAGGACAATAATCCGGGCAGGTTCCTTCCGCGCTAAAATCAAATATCCCTCCCTCACCTTTTGATGAAAATCAACCGCTTCTTTTTCAAAACGATCTTCCCGGGTCTGATCTTTTTCCAGCCTTTTCCACGCCCTTTTCAGTCCGACCTCCACCGGCAAATCCAGAAGAAAGGTCAGGTCCGGTTTGGTATTCTCCAGGACCCGGGCGTGGATTTCTTCGATCCAGGCTAAATCCAGGCCGCGGCCGAAACCTTGGTAAACGGTCGTGGCATCGGCGAAGCGGTCGCACAGAACGACCTTGCCTTCCCGGAGGGCGGGGACGATGACCTGGCGGTAGTGTTGAATCCGGTCGGCCACGTAGAGGAAAAGTTCGGCCATGGGTTCGATCCCCACATTGTCGGAAGAAAGCAGGATCCGCCGAATCTTCTCCCCCACCTTGGTTCCGCCGGGTTCACGGGTGAGCAGAAAGGGGCGCCGGTTCTTTTTAAAAAAAGAGGTCAAGTGGCCGATCTGGGTGGTTTTGCCGCATCCCTCGATCCCCTCGAAGGTAATGAAAAGGCTCAATTTTCCTCCGCTTTTTTCTTAAATGAATTATACCCGAAATGAGACCTTTTCGCAAACGGATGGTTTTTCTGCCGAAAAAAAGGCCGGGGCTTTGGGCCCTGGCCCTAGGTTGGTTCGAAATCCAGCGAGAAGAAAATTCCCCGACCTTCGGTATTCAGGCAGAGCGCGGGCTGTCGGATTTTTTCTTCGGGGGCCGGGAGTCCGGGTCTTTCTAAGGCTTAAGGGAAGGAAGAGACAACCATCTCTCGAGGGAGAAGAAACCATGGGGTGCAAATTCGGTGAATTCGAAAGGGGACACCTTCCTATAACCAAATCCTAAATTCCAATCAAATTCTAATGCCCGAACGTTGGGGGGAATTTTGGTGTTTGGAATTTTGGTTATGGTTTGGTCATAGGGGCTTGGAATTGGGTGCTGGATCGCCTAAATTTTACAGAAGGTCAAATAGATACCTACAACCCAGTTCGATTCTCTGCCGGAGCGGATCGATTTTTCTACGAGATCCCTTTATAGATTGTCCGAATATTTTGCCTTTCTCTTCTCCATCGCCGCGGCGATCCCTTCTTGAATGTCGTTCGTAGTGAAAGTCAGGGACTGGTGCGCCGCCTCCCGGTCCAGGGCCACTTCGATGCTGGGTTCTTCCAAGTTGATGTAAATCGATTCTTTCATGGTCTTGGCCGCGACCATGGGCATGGCGGCGATCTTCCCGGCCATTTCCCGGGCCGCGGGCATCAGCTCTTCCGGTTTGACCACTTTGTTGACCATGCCGATGCGGTAGGCCTCGGAAGCGTCGATCAGGTCCCCGGTAGCCAGCAACTCATAGGCTTTCGCCGCCCCCACGATCCGGGGAAGAAGGTAAGTGGCCGCCATCCCCGGGTGCATGCCGATCTTTACAAAGGTAAAACCGAACTTCGCTTTTTCCGAAGCGATCCGCAGGTCGCAGGCCAGGGCGAGGCAGGCGCCAGCGCCGATGGCATACCCGTTCACTGCGGCAATCGTCGGGATCGTGAGACTGCGGATGGTCAGGAAACTTCGGTAAAACTGGCGGACTTCTTCTTTGTGCCGGAAAGGGGGAATTTCCGTCCTTTGCTGCATGATCTTGAGGTTTCCCCCGGCGCTGAAAGCCTGGCCGTTCCCGGTCAGGATCAAGCCTTTGATCTCCGGGTCCCGCCGGATCTCCTCGATGGCCTGGGGAAATTCCCGGCTCATCTCGTGGCTCATGGGATTCAGGGCCTCGGGAAGGTTCAGCTTGAGCAGGACGATCGCCTCGGCCTTTTCCAGCAACAGGGTCGAATATTTCATCTTCTTTCCTCCCTCCGGAAAAAAATCAGCTGATTCAACCTCACCGTCCAGACCCTCCCACCTTCTCAGCTCCAATCAGGCAAGGTGGGGAAGGATTCGCGGCCCAATCGTTCCGCTGGGGATCTAAGCTTTTTGCCTCGTCTCCGCATATTGGACCAGCGTTCGCAGGGCCTGGACGCTCTTCCGGGTGTTCATGAAGAGGGGCATGCCGGCCGCGCGAATGATCTGGTACCCTTCCTCGGCCAGATTGCCGGCGATCCAGGAGATAACCATGGGCTTGTCGGTTTCCTGGTAAACCTCCACGATGTCTCTGGCCATTTTCTTGGCTCTCTCTCCCGTGGACATGGTGATCATCAGGATGATGCTGTGAATCGACTTCTCCCGGACCATGGGGCGGAGGAGCTTCTTGAAGTAATCCTGGTCTTTGGCCAGAAATTGGGAAAACATGGCCGTGGTATCCACGGGATTCAGGGCGGAGCCAAAATAAGGCAGCATCTGGACGTATTCCTCCCGGGTGGAACCTTGGAGCTCGGGTACTTCAAGCCCACCCATCTCGCACTGGTCGGCCATTAAACCTCCCGCTCCCCCGGAGGTGGAGAGAATTCCCACGCTCCTTCCCTGGGGATAGCGCCCCTGGGCCAGGACATTGCCGATTTCCAGCAGTTCATCGCCGTCCTGCACTCTTATAATCCCCAGGCGCTGAAAGAGGGCCTCCACTTCCGGATCGGGTCCACACACGGCGCCGGTGTGGGCTTGCGCCGCTTTTTTCCCCATGGGGGTCCTTCCCACTCTCAGGGCGACGATGGGTTTGCCCGCCCCGCGGGCGGCCTCGGCCGCCCGGATAAACTTGGTTTCATCGCGAAATCCCTCGCTGTAGTTAAGGATGACGCTGGTCTTGGGGTCCTCCACCAGGTACTGGATATAATCCGCGGATTCAAGGGCCGTCTCATTTCCGCTGCTGATCCAGTAACTGAACCCGATGCCCATCTGCATGGCATTACTGAAGAGGGAGCCTCCCATGGCCCCGCTCTGGGTCACAAAGGCGATCTTCCCGGGCAGAAGCTGTTTCCGCTCCAGGGCGGGGGTGAAACTCAGGGTCGCTCCTTCATGGAGATTGACCACCCCCTGGCAATTGGGACCGCAGAGGATAATCCCCGACCGCCGGGCCAGGTCCCGCAGCTCCGCTTCCATCTCCATCCCTTTCCCCCCGATTTCCGCAAAACCGGAGGCAAAAACGATCACCGAGCGCACTTTCCGTTCTGCGCACTCTTTGACCGCGTCCAGAACGCTTTCCGCCGGCAGGCCGATGACGACGGCGTCGATTTCTCCCGGCACCTGGGCCAGGGAAGGGTAGCAGGTCAGGCCGGCCACCTCTTTGTATTTCGGGTTGACGGGGTAGATCTTCCCCCCGTACTTATGCTGGAGAAGAAAGGCAATGGGTTTCCCCACGAGCTTGGTGGTATCCTGGGAAGCCCCTAAGACGGCCACACTTTTGGGATGTAAAAGAACATCGAGCTTGGCGTTGGAGACATTCATGGGTCTTTCCTTAACCTCCTGATGG
>Ga0315281_10009203_pt1 | contig 13710 bp, 15 predicted proteins | sample YL17G07_0_MG_FD_204540 | JGI IMG/M metagenome (GOLD analysis project Ga0315281, IMG submission 204540) | Sediment microbial communities from Yellowstone Lake, YNP, Wyoming, USA - YL17G07_0 | ecosystem: Environmental > Aquatic > Freshwater > Lake > Sediment | place: USA: Wyoming | collected...
GTGGAACCCCGTAAGCATAAGTGGATACCACATCCGCGAGGCTGGCGCAACTGCCCTTCAAGAATTAGCCTTCACTATTTATGACGGAATAGCTTACGTTGAATCCACCATAGAAAGAGGATTAAAAGTGGACGATTTCGCCCATCGCTTGTCATTCTTCTTCGCATCACACAACGATTTCTTCGAAGAAATAGCCAAATTCAGAGCAGCCCGCAGACTATGGGCAAAAATAATGAAGGAACGCTTCCATACCAAAAATCCAAGGTCTATGTGGATGCGCATGCACGTCCAAACCTCAGGATGCACCCTCACAGCACCGCAGCCACTAAACAACATTATACGCACCACTATACAGGCACTAGCAGCAGTTTTAGGCGGAACACAATCGCTACACACGAACTCCTTCGACGAAGCCTTATGTTTGCCGACGGAAGAAGCCGTTAGGGTAGCACTGAGAACGCAGCAGGTAATAGCCCACGAAAGTGGAGCAACAAACACCGTAGACCCATTGGCAGGCTCCTATTACGTAGAAGCCTTAACAAATGAGATGGAACAAAAAGCAATGGAGTACATCCAAAAAATCGACGACATGGGCGGAGCCATAGCCGCCATAGAAAAAGGATTCTTCCAGAAAGAAATCGCCGACAGCGCCTACCGATACCAGATGGAAATAGACGAGAAAAAACGCATAATTGTTGGTTTGAATGAATACACCATCGAAGAGGAAGAATGCCCAATAAAGCTTTTAAGGATAGACCCAAAAGCCGAAAAAGAACAGGTTATCCGACTGCAAAAGGTAAAAAGGGAACGCGACAACAGAAAGGTGAAGGAAGTCCTCGAAAAACTTCATTACACAGCAGAAAAGGATGAAAATCTCATGCCAACAGTAATTGAAGCGGTGAAAGTCTACGTAACCTTAGGCGAAATAACCGAAGTGCTACGGGAAGTTTACGGAGAGTATAAAGAACTAATCGTTATCTAAAAGGAGGGAACAAAATGCAAAGCACAAGAAAAATAAGAGTTTTAATCGCCAAACCAGGCCTCGACAGCCACGACAGAGGAGCCAAAGTAGTAGCCAGAGCATTAAGAGACGCCGGAATGGAAGTAATCTACACGGGTTTAAGACAAACTCCAGAACAGATAGCGGAAACAGCCCTTCAAGAAGACGTGGACGTAATAGGCTTAAGCATCCTTTCAGGCGCCCACAAGGCTCTTTTCCCAAGAATAATGGAGCTTCTAAAGCAAAAAGGCTTAACAGACGTTATGGTTTTCGCAGGAGGAATAATTCCAGAAGAAGACATACCGGAAATGAAGAAGTTGGGTATAAAGGGAATATTTGGGCCTGGAACACCCACGGAAACAATAATACAATTCACGTTGGAAAACGTTCCTAAAAGAACCTAAACCTTAAGATGTGCAGAAAAGTTGGCGAAAACTGAAGAACTAGTTCAAGGGGTTTTAGCTGGAGACCGCAGAAGCATAGCAAGGGCAATAACAATAATCGAAAACAACACAGCTGAAGCCCCAAAACTAATTGCCCAGATTTATCCCCATACAGGAAAAGCTCACATAATAGGATTGACGGGACCAGGCGGTTCTGGAAAAAGCACTCTCATCGAAAAAATTGTGCGTAAATATAGGCAGCGAGGCAAAACTGTAGGCGTCGTAGCCGTAGATCCCACAAGCCCCTTCACTGGCGGAGCATTCTTAGGCGACAGAATCCGAATGCAAGAGTTGAGCACGGATGAAGGCGTTTTTATAAGGAGCATGGCAACTCGAAATTATCTGGGAGGAATTGCCAAGGCAACGAAAGACGCTGTCAAAATATTGGATGCTGCAGGCAAAGACATAGTAATCGTGGAAACTGTTGGCGCTGGACAATCCGAAGTGGAAATAATCAAAGTGGCACAAACAATAGTTGTTATTCACGCACCTGGGTTAGGAGACGAAATACAAGCAATAAAAGCCGGGTTAATGGAGATAGCCGACATCTTTGTCATAAACAAGGCTGACAGCGAAAACGCAGACAAAGCTGTAATGGACATCCAATCAATACTGCAACTAAACAACAAAGAAAAAACATGGAAAACACCCATTCTAAAAACAATAGCCCTCACAGGAGAAGGCGTCCCCCAACTCATTGAAAAACTGGAAGAGCATAGACAATTTCTGAAAAAGGAAATAGAGCACAAAAAAAGCCTATTGAGAGCCGAAGCCGAACTCATCGAAGCCATAAAAGAAAAAGCGGCAACCTCGATAATAGAAGAATTAAGAAAGGAAGGAAAGTTCGAAGAACTTTTGCACCAGATTCTGGAAAAGGAAATAGATCCAGCCTCTGCAGCTGAGAAGCTATTACGTGGAAAATTTAAGAAGGCAGTGAGTAATGCCTAAACTTGAAAAAGGACTTGTACAGGTTTACACTGGAAACGGGAAAGGAAAGAGCTCGGCGGCTTTTGGACTCGCACTTAGGGCGATAGGGAGAGGATTAAAAGTTTACATAATCCAGTTCATTAAGGGCGGATTCGACTACGGCGAACTATACATTGTAGACAAGCTTCCAAACCTTACATTGAAAGCCTTCGGCAGAGGCAAATTCGTAACAGAAAAGCCTCCTGGAAAAGCGGATGTTGAACTTGCAGAAGAAGCCTTCGCTTTGGCTGAAGAAGTTGTCAAAAGCGGCGAATACGACATAGTCATCCTAGACGAGATTAACGTAGCTTTAAACCTAAAGCTGATAAAAATTGAAAAAGTTCTGGAACTGATAAAGAATAAGCCAAAGCACGTTGAACTTATACTAACTGGACGATATGCACCCAACGAAATCATTGAAGCTGCTGACCTGGTTACAGAGATGAAAGAGGTGAAACACCCCTTCAACAAGGGCTATCAAGCCAGAAAAGGAATCGAATACTAGTTATTTTTGAAGAAAAACTTTCATTAACTAAAATGATGTCAGTATTGAGTTTTTTACTACGAGTTTTTCTTCAAGAAGCTCTTGAGGGCTTTTCTAATTTCTTTTAAATGGATTACTGGGTGAAATTCGGGTTTGAAGGGGTGTATTTCGCTTTCTAAAAGCTCTATTAGTCGAGCATAATAAGCTTCAAACTCTTTCATATCGTTGCTTTTAAACTTAAAAATTGGAATACTGCCTCTTGGTTCTTCCCAACGCTTGTCCCATGCGAAAATTGAACTTGCATCACCAGACTTTTCAATATTCCTTTTAATTAGAACCTCTCTGTCAATGTTTAACACAACAAGCAAGCGGTTAACATGTCTAACCTTTGTTACTGTTAAAAACTCGCGGGTAACATTGTCTGGTGCCGTTGAATCTACTACAACGCTGTAGCCTTTTTCTAGTAAAGTATCCCGCATCTTGGCAATCATAGAATATATCAAGAACTCGTCGCGGCATGGAGGAAACTCGTTGAAAATCATCTGCCTCAATTCATCTATGCCTATTCTTGCAAAATATTGGTTTTCAGCAATCAACCTGTTGGCAAGCATGGTTTTACCAGACTTTGGGTAACCACTCAAAACGATGTTCCACAGTCCTTTGACAGCAACAGTCATTCTCAATCAACCTGCATGAACCAGATTTGACATTGCACCATTTTAAGAATAAGTGTTAGTACAACAAATTAGTGGATATATTTTTTGTTTGCCTATTCTGCATTTTTTCCTCTCCTGTTTGAACTTTTCAGCAAAGTTTTTCTTATGCTAAATTCAATATCTTCATGATAATGAACATGAGTAAGTACAGTGTTGGCAACGCTTTCTCGGCAGGGATAGGTTTAGCCATGGGGCTCACAATGGCACAGTACATGTTCCAAACTATGAAACCGCCAGAGAAAATGATTAAACAAGTTATTATTTGTCTAAGATGCGGCAACAAAAATCCTGATGAAAACAAATTTTGTGGACAATGCGGTCAAGCCATGTATCCACCACCACCGATCCAATGTCAAAAGTGTAGCGCCGCAATGCCTTCGAATATGAAGTTTTGTGGAAGATGTGGCTCACCGCTAAGAAAAACAGAGAGAACTAGAAAAAAGAGAAGTTAGACGACTTAGCCTAGTTTTTCTCCGCAGTTACCGCAGAATTTCGTTCCCGCAGGGTTCTTTGTATTGCATTTTGGGCAGGTAATTTCTGCTCCGGCTGCTTCAGCCTGTTGAGTAAGGGGGGCACCGCAATTTCCGCAGAATTTCATGCCAGCAGTGTTCTCAGCCTTACATTTCGGACAGACAACTTTTGCTGGCGGAGCCAAGGTTGCGCCACAGTTTCCACAGAATTTCGTTCCAACCGGGTTTTTAGCACCACAGCTTTGACAGATTACTACTTGCTGAGCCTGTTGAGCCTGAGCCTGCTGCATCTGCTGTGCCATCATGTATGGCATCGTCAAGCCCATTCCAGCACCTAAACCAGCCGCGGCTGCACCGCCACCTTCGCTTCCTTTAAGTTCAGCTGCTGTTTCCTTCATATATTGCATCGTCATAGCTTGGACGCCCATTCCAGAGGCAAATCTTCTAGCTTCTTCAGGAATCTTGACGCCTTCGAAGACGCAGTCTATAACTTTTAAGCCTACCCTTGCGGCCTCGTCACCTATTTTTAGTGTCACCTTGTCTGTTGTTACATCAACGTTTTTTACGACTGTGAAGATGTCATAACCACCAAATTCATTTATGATGCGTTCGTTTATGAATCCTCTAATGTAGTTCTCAACGTCTCTTGAAGTGCTAGCGCCACGATTTCCAAAGAATTCGACAACAAAAAGCTTAGGATCTTCAACCTTGTACAACATATAACCAAAAAATCCCAGCTCAGCTTGATATTTTATGTCACCGCTGGGGGCTGAGTATGCTGTGCCTCCAAAGTTTGCTCTAAACTGGCTGTTGCTAACGAAAACAACTTCACACTCAAAAATGTCACCTATTATACGTAATGCTTTTAAAGTGCCAGTTAAAAGTGGAATGTTATTACTTGTTATTGTATGCCTACCTGGACCGAAAACATCATATGCTTTGCCGTCTCGGAAGAAAACAGCCCATTGGTTTTCTTTAACTATTACTTGGCTTCCATATTTAAGCGAAAGTTTTGGAAATCTGTAAGCTATATCTTCTGCTCCAGCATAATCCCATGCAACTTTTTCAATAACAGGCATCTAACCTACACCTCCAAAGGTCTGAATTGCTTTTCTCTTTCATTCCATTTAGACTCAAAACCAAGTATTAAGGATTTAATGTTCCTAGCTTTGACAGGTGCATCTGCCCACTTTTCAGCTTGGCTGTCATTGTAAAGCTCGTCGATTCCCCTAATTATGGCTTGAATATCTTCGTTCAGAGCCTTGTCATAATTAAATACCCGTGCTATCTCGCTTTCTCTTATGTGACCTTTTCGATCCATTAATCCAGCATAACCATAATCAGCGCGGTTGACTTTTTCGCCAACTCTGTCCATGATCTGTATGACCTTTTTAAAGTCGTCTGTTGCAGTTCCGGCATTTAATGCTGCTAGATAGAGTTCTTCCCATTTGTGGCGTAGACTTTTGAAGTCAGCATAATAAAGGTCTCGAAGTTTCTTGTCTAACTCTCGCAAATCTTCCTTAGTTGCGTATCCCAAACCGAATACGTTTTGGATTTTAGCAAGTATTCCCTGCTTATCTTTCACTTTTTCTATGGTATCTTTTTCCGACATTTTTTAACTTCCTATTTGATTTTAAATAGCGGTCTTCCTCCCCCTAAAACTTTGCCCTCACAACCGTCTACGGCAATAACGTAGTTTTCTCCTTTCAATGTGTAATGGACAAACCAGACTGGCGCGTGCACTAGCTCAGCTTCTCCAAGAACCACGTTTGCGTTGCACGTTTCAAGTGTATCCACTTTTCCGCTTGCAATCAGTCTTTCTTTGGCTTCAACCTCTGACTTAACTTTTGCTTTAGCCTCTTCTTCGTTTAATTCTATGTTGAGAAATTCTGCGTCTGGCGGTATTTTGCCTATGTCGAAGGGGATTTTCCTCGCAGCTGGCACATCATAAAAGTTTATTTCGCTTATCATTGTTTGTCTGGCTAATGTAGGCCAAATGTAATTGTTTGAGAACGAGTAGGAGACAGTTTGCGGTTTTCTATCCTTTTGCTGCGTTTCAGCATAAGCCTTAGCTCCTGCAAGAACCAGTTTCCCAAACTTTTTCAGCCCGCTTGATCTTTTGTCAGTAACTGCTTCTTCTGCTTGGTGGATTTCCCCCATAATCCCTGAACCCGCAATGCCTCTAATGAATGTGTTTGCATTGGCTGAGCAAACCCAGAAAGGAACATAACGCAGTTTCACATTTGTAACTGAAGCATCTTTTGAAACACCCGCTCTGAAGATTCCTTTGTCCATGTATTTTTGAGCTGCTTCAACTGCCTGCTGAGCAAAGAGACGATTCTCCAGCATGCTGTGTCTTTTTATTTCTTCCCTTGTGGCCAAAGTCATTGTGAAGCCGCAGTATCTGCAAGTGACTACTAGGTCTTCTTGTGTCACACTTAATGGGGCGCCGCAGTTACTGCAGTTTGTAGGCGGTGGTTGTACAGGTTTTTGAACTGGAACAGGGGGCTGCGGAGCTGTTTGAGGAGGGACCGTTGGCGCTGCGGGTGCTGTTGGTATTGGTGGTGTTGGGGCGGCCATTGGTACTTGTTCTGTGTGACTTTTGAAAGCTTGAGGATTCTTTGCTGAGGCTAGAATATTGTCTTCAACAATGAACCATGCTTCTTGGTTATCTTCTCTGATTCCTAAAACCGCAAAGTCGTCTGGGACTCCTTTTACGCTTATGGTTTCCTTTGCTCCAAGCATTCCCGGCTTCTTATACTCTATTAGAAAACTGGTTTCTCCGGTTAGCAGACGCTCTATTTTGTAGCCTCGCTTTTCCATGGAATATTTCAGTTTTTCTAAGAGAGCTTTAATGTCAACTCCAATTCCTTGATAACGCGCCATAACCATCAGCCCGAGTTTAGAATCTTTGCCCTCCGCGGGATCGTTCTTGCGATTCTCTCAATTCATCACTGTATTTGCGGTTCCAAACTTCCTCTAGGTTGTTGCCGCATTTGAGACAAGCCTTAACAGGCTCCGATAATGGTTGCGTTATGAAACCACAGCCACCGTACTGCCTAAGACATTCGATCACGAAGGGGAAGTTAATTACAGGCTTTACTTCATGCGTCAAGTCGGGCCTACCTTGAACTGCCGCAACACCTTTCACTTTCACCTCATTTTCGGTGAAGGGATCTGGCTTTGAATAAAGTGGAATGTCTATTTGAAAAGGTTGCTCGTAGTGTTGCCCTTTTTGTAGTTTAACCGGACCACCTATGGGAATCTTCCTTGTGTCAAGCGACGAACTAGAACTCAAACTGCTGAAGCCCTTTTTCCATTTTATCTTTTTGTTTCCGCCGAATTCTAGTCGAAACTCATTTACTGAAATTTCTTCTTGTGGGTCTAAGACTATTCGTCCAGTGAGCTTGTCTTTATAATCGTATGCAACTTCGTCGAGTTTCAGCTCTATCTTCACTTTTGGTGCCGAAAACTTCTTAAAAAATCCCATGCTTACAACTCCTTTAAGCATTAATTGTAATTGTTTCTCTAAGCTTTAAAATTTGTGGAAATAATATCTGTTGCACCATTGGTTTAATAACAACTCTGAAAAGCCACACTTTCACTTTATTGTCAGCGGATAAATCTCCTTTGCCACGTATTCAAGATACCTTTCCTTTTCTGTTAAATTGAAAATTGTTACTGAAACATCTCTTGTTATGCCCACAACATAGCCATATTCTTTAGACCTTGCCACCACATACCACAAATCGCCGTGTTTACAATAGTCTTCGAAAAGCGAAGTGCTTATCAAGTCTGGTCCATAAAGCGAAAGCTTGTTCACGTTTGGAATGTCGACATTATCGAAGAAGGTTATCTTCGTGTCTTCTGGGTTTTTCAGATGGAATTCCTTTAGGATTTCTGGCGGTATTCTTGCTTCCACTATGCCGCCCATTTTTTCGAAGAGGATTTCGCTCAGCTTGTTTGCTATGAAATTTGCTAGGCGTTTCTTTTCAACAACGGCCAAGAAGGTGATGCCTTCACGTTGGGCGAAGCTGAAGAGAGCTTCAACAGTTTTGGGTAATGGGGCAACTTTGCCTCTGTGAAATACGTGAAGCACATAATCGTGCGAATAAATGCCTCTAAGCATGTTTTCTTTTGGCAGAAGCCCAACAACCTCTGTCACAAGAGCAAACTTGTAATCGCCTTCCTCGTAAGACTCTTCAGTGTGATAATCTTCAAGTCTTGACGCAATTTCAGCTATGGAAAGCGGTTCCGAAAGCCTAAAGATTTTACCAGCAACAACCACACTTTATCACCTAAGCAATTGCTTATGTTTACTCTGTCAATAACTAAAGTTTTGTGCTTAAGAAGCTATATTAATAATTTACTGGATGCGTTTGCAGTCCTAAAAACTCAGCGAATTGCTTTGGTGTCCTATATTCTTCTATTGACTCAAAGTGCTTATCATATGACAACAAATATTTTATGCCAAATTCCCTTACCGCGACAACTTGTTCTAAATCTTTTTCATTAACTAAGCGAGCGTATTTTGTGAAGTGTTCTACAAGTTGTTGAGAAAATACTATTTTGCACACGGCAAATAGATAAATTCTGAATGCATCTGCTAATCTTTTTGAATAATGTTTTCTGAAATAGCGGTATACTTCTTTGAAAGTTAATTCAGTGATTATTGCCTCAAACAAGCTACGATTTAAGGCTTTGATGATGAAATTAGAATTTGAGTCAGGAACTTCATAGGCATATATGAAAACATTTGTGTCCAGTAAAGCTCTGAGTTTAATGCTTCTCAAAGCTTTGCAAGTCCTTCTCCAGCTCATCAGGACTTACTTTTCTCCTCTTGTGGGCTTTCACGCGCTTCCACAGATCCTCTCTGCTTAACAATCCGGAGTCCACAGCATATTTCATGATTGCTGCTCTGATAGCTTCAGATTTTGAGTTGAAAAGCCCGAGTTTGACCATTTCTTCTAGGAGTTCGGCCTCCAAGCCTCTAAATTTCAATGTCAAGGTTGTGCCTGCCATTTCAGAACCCAAAATTTATAGTGATTTAATATCTATTAAATGTTGTCATGATCATGATGCGCTAGCTTCTTTTTCACAGACTTCATGTCACAACCATCCTTAAACATAAATGGAAAACAACGATTTTTAAGCATAAACTTTGCCTAATTGTTTTAATAAGAGAATTTTCACCTCTATTACTACTGCGAGAGAGGCAAAAGGCTACAATGCTGATTCAAGAGGTAATCCTCGAAAACTTCATGAGTTATGAGTATGCTAGGGTACCGTTTAAACATGGCGTAAACGTTATTTGTGGACCCAATGGTTCAGGGAAATCTTCGCTTTTGCTGGCTATTTCAGTGGCTTTGGGACAATCCTACACGGAACGTTCTAGAAAATTGAGTGACTTAATACGTTGGGGGAAAGACCAAGCCCGCGTGACATTAATTTTGGATAACACTAAAAGAGGCGGCAAAAGACCTGTTCCAAAAATTAATAAAGACCAAATTTTTCTTACACGTGTTTTACGACGAGATGGGCAGTATTGGTTTGAGCTTGACAACAGAGCAGTCACTAAAAACGATGTTGAAAGGCTCTTGTCCAAGCTGGGCGTTGACCCAAATAACATGCTAATTATCATGCATCAAAACATGGTTGAACAGTTCACCGTACTTTCCCAACAGGAAAAGCTGCGTATGGTTGAGGCAGCTGTAGGACTTGAACCATACCGCGCAAACGTTTTGGAAGCCCATAAAAAGTTAACCCGCATACTAAGCCAAGAAGAATCCGTAGGCAAACTTTTGGAGTCGGCTGAGCAGACGCTCAATTACTGGAGAGAACAATACGATAGATATCAAGAGAAAAAGCAACTACAAACTAAGAGGAGATTTTTGGAGAGAGAGCTTGCATGGGCAGAAGTTGTTCGAAGAGAAGAGATAATTAAGGAGCTAGAAGCAGAGAGGAAAAAGGAGCAGGATGTTTTAAATCAAATCGATGAAGAGACCAAAACCCTAAAAGAACACCTGCAGACCAAGCAAGATGAAATTGAAAAGCTGAAAAACGAATGGAAAACCCTCTTTGATGAACGTCTAAGCCTTGAACGTGAAAAAGCTGGAAGCGAGGCAACAATTTCACTATGCGAACAGTTCCTAAAGGAAATGGCAGTGCTGGAAAATCCACATCTTCAACTAAGTCAACTACTGAAAGAATCTTCGTCAACACAATTTAAGCTTTTGAAAAGTGATAACTTAAAAGAGTTAATCCAAAATTCTAACCAGCAACTTTCGAAGTTAAACATTGAAATAAGTGAAAATCAAAAAAAGACTAAAAACTTAGATGAGGAAATCGATAAAGTTGGTAGCCAAGTTTTAGAAAGCCGAATTAAGCTGGCGTTACTGCAATATCGCAGCGAAAACGTAACATCTAGTCTGGAAAGGCTGGAAAACGAGCTAAAGAATGCAAAAACACATTTGAATGAATCTGTGGGAAAGGCAGAGCAGATCGGACCTAGAATTGCAGTCATTAAAAGTGTCGGCGAAATCCTTGATGAAATGCGAGTTACGGATGGGCATTTGGCGGCACTTTCCGATGTTTCAGAAGACATAGAACGCATGTACGAATCCTATTCAAAGCTCTATTTGGAGTTGAAGGAAAAGGCGCAACAAGTTGCTGAAAACAGAGAAAAGGCGTTAGAAGAAGTCAAAACGAGAGTGCAGAATTGGCGAACAGTAATCCAAAGCCTCCTAAACCGCGTGAACTTGGAGTATCAGAAAACTTTGGCTCAGGCTCAGGCTGTTGGAGAAGTTGGGCTTGTTAATGGACATGATATAGAGGCGGCTGGGCTAGAGATTATTGTAGGCTTTAAAGGTGGCAAATCAGTTCCCTTGGACGCCTACACGCAAAGTGGTGGAGAAAGAACAACAGCCACCATGAGCTTTCTATTGGCTTTGCAACAGCATGTCCGTTCTCCATTTAGAGCAGTTGACGAATATGATATTCACATGGATCCGAAAAACCGCGAAGTTACTGCCAAAATGTTAATTTCAACAGTTAAGGACGCAAACGCCCAATATATTGTGATTACACCGAGTCAGATAACCTTTGCAAAGGAAGAGACAAACATAATAACAGTCCAAAACATTGAAGGAAAATCCATAATTAGAGAGGTCGCCTAATGCAGTCGAAAAGAGAACGATCAAAAACGGGCAGAGAAAAACTTCAACGAATAATTGAAATGTGCAAGTCCGTTGAGGATCGTTCACTAGACCCATTTTTAATAGATGTTGACGAGGTTATCAGCACCGTTAAGGAGTATTTTCCAGAATGGGAAATTCCAGAGGACTTATGCTTAGACGCTGAAACAATACACGGCTTAGCCTCAGTTATAAAGCTTCAAAGCGAATGGGTTAGGCACCGCTCAACTTCGCTTTATACAGACCCGTTTCTCCTTGAGGAAAAGCTCACCCGTATAGGGAAAGAGGAGATTGTTGAAACTTTTGTTAATGCTTGGCACCCAATAGTGGAATTTGAACAGATTTCGCTTCACAGCCTCGCAGAAGCCCTCAGATACTGGGAAAGCTTGTTGCCGCTGAAAGAAAGATGGAAGGAATTTCCTCCAGCAGAACTGGAAAGAAGCCTTGCGACACGCGAAGAGCTTATTAGACAGAGAATTTTGCGGGACAAAGCCTTTTCCGAAGAACTGGAAAATTTTTGGCAGGAACTAAAGAACAAAGTTGTGGAAAAGGGCGAAAACATGAAAATTCGCTATTGGGATTTTGTTGGAGCAGAAACATACGAGGAAACCGTGCAAAGAGCCTTTATGACAAGTTTTCTTGTCACCTACGGTTACGCAACATTGGAAATCCATCCGTTAGAAGAAGAAATCTTCATCAAACCATACGAAAAGCAGACAGCCAACATTGGTAAAAAACAGTTGGTTTCCATACCCATAGCCGTTTCAGCTGAAGACTGGATAAAATGGAAAAGAGGCGAATTAAAGTGAGCAAAAGGAAAGCATATTACACGAGCAAAATCAAAAGGGCAGTCCACATGCTCTTCTACCGACGACATAAAAAACCCGGAGTGAAGGGATGGGAACTTCGAAAAGCCTTAGGCTCAGACTATCCAAAAGTGCTCAAAATTTTGGACGATTACTTAAAAACGCTGGATTTGCAGGTTAAAACTGTTTTTGAAGAGGAAAAACCAGTTGAAAAGCCAACTTTAGAAGAGTTGGACAAAGCCAGATTCTACGTAACCTTAAGAGGCGAGTTGACACCTAAAGAGGCCAAAATGATAGGGTGGAGAATAGATGACCTTGCAGGATTAGCAATAGCAATAACGCATGTAATATCTAAAAAGGGGAAAGCACCGCGAAAAGAAGTTGAAGAACTGCTCCGCGACAAGCTTCCAGGATGGAAAGTCGGTTTCAACATTGATCGTTACATTCGCTATGGATATTTGACGCAGGACGAAAACGAAGAATTATATTTAGATTGGAGAACCCGCGCAGAAGTGGACCAGAAAGCACTCATAGACCTGCTTTTGTCAAAATAAAAGCGGAACAATATTTTTTATAACAAGCTAAAGGCGTTGAGCATAGGAAAGTTTATATTTGCCGTTTTGTATTTGATAGTTATCGAATTTGGATAGTCAAATATAAAATTAAGGATGGTGACAATCGAATTGTCCGAAGATTTGAAGGAAGAAATGAAAAAACTCAGAGAAGAACTCGCAAAGCTGAAGGATCAACTTAGGGGTGTGACGGAAAGAGAAGAGAGAAGAAGTCGCGGCATATACATTGATGTTGGTAATCGCGTACACGACTACGTTGGAGATGTTATGGAAAGCGTCGCTGAAGGCATACATGGCGAACTTGAAAAATCCATTTTCATCGGACCAAGAGGTGTCAGAATTATCAAAGAGAAACTAACTCCTAGAGAAGAGGATGAAGGAGAAGTCAACTTTCCAAAAGCAGCCGAAGTCATGAGCGCCCTAGGTCAGGAACATAGGTTAAAAATATTGAAGGAACTTGTAGGTGGCGGAAAATACATCAATGAGTTGCAAGAGAAGCTTTCAGAAATTACCACGAGCACGCTTTCAAGTCACCTCAAAGTGCTGGAAGAAGCAGGATTAGTAGTTCAAGAAAAAATGAGAGGACGCTACCTCATCACCATACCTGGCAGAACTGCCTACAAGATGGCAACAAGAATCACCAGGTTTCTAGAACGAGGAGACCAAGAATGATGTGGGAAAACTATCAGCTTGACACTACCACTCTAAAAACAACTGAAACCATGACCTTATGGCGAACAGAAAAAGGCACTGTAGAAATCGGCAAAAACACGTTAGCCATTCCAATCAAACTGAACGACCAACGAAAAGGCTACATATTCCATGGACACGGCAAACTACTTCTAGACACAATAGTTGAAACCCAAGAAGGCGCAGTTGGCAAACCTGTTGAAAGCGAATTGAATGAATCTTTTCTGATGCTGGGAGAAACAGAAGAAATACAGCAACACCTCAGCACAGCTACCAAAGAGGACCTAACAAAGATGGGTTACGAAAGTGAAAAAGGATTTATAGACAAAGCAAAAAATTTGTCTGACCAGTTTTTCGGAAAAATGAGAAT